>SDBU01004506.1_pt1 | contig 17076 bp, 39 predicted proteins | sample 2277071 | NCBI WGS metagenome assembly SDBU01 (sample SAMN10397929, study PRJNA504765) | marine sediment metagenome | isolation source: marine sediment core GS08_GC12, 126 cmbsf | place: Arctic Ocean: Gakkel Ridge, Loki's castle | collected 2008 | reverse complement strand
CGGCCTCTTCATTGGCAACTCTCTCGTCAAGATACCCTTGTGCATTTTCGAGACCACCGGCGTATATCCGTAAGTTTTCTTTTTCGGTTTGGAGTTGCTCGATAAGTTCCAGCGCGTCCAAATGCAACCGGTCATCTCCTCTCTCTTTGCCCGCATCGTGTCTGCGCTGCAATTCAACTATTATTTCTTCTGATGTTGCCATATCATTCACTCCAAACTTACTGTTTCAGGTGGTGGAATCACACAATGCCAGTGCCCCGCACATAGAATAATGCAGTCGTCGATGAATTTACTCATCTCTTCTTTTTTGAGGTCGGCCAGACTTGGTGTATAACCTACTTCGCCCTTCGCTGTTTCGACGTAGCGTCTTAGGAATTGTTCTTTCAACAACCCTTTAACCTCTTTGGCCGTGTATCCCGACGCCTCGGACGCCAAAAAGCAGATGACGCCGTGAAAGTAGGCCAACTGATTCAGGGTCTTGGAGTCTTGCTTTCGGGCAATAACCTCCTCGACTACCCGCCCTTCGAGGCCAGCAAGGTAGGCGTCTCGTTGCTCAGGCCGCTCAGGGACGAACTTGCCCCTCTTTACAACACCATAGAATTTCGGCTTAATCATTTACTCTAACATTTCTCCAGCGAAAACGACATAACTTCTTTATTCGTAGTACATTACGTTCTCAAAAATCTCTGCATTTTCTTTATCAAAATGGGATGTCATCTCCGGTCGGTGCGCTACTATCTGGTTCTTGACTTTGTTGTGGCCTATTCAAATCATCAACCGTTGCCGACCCTGGAATTGGCTCTGCTTTGGTTTTCGGTGCTCTGCATCGGATTCCACCAACGAGCTTCCCGCCGAAACTGATATTCTTGTCTCGATACAGAACGATTTTCGTACCTGGCCATTCTTCAAGTATGTCTGTGCCTGCGATTTCAGCAATGACCTGACCATTGGTTATGTTGAGAGTCATTGACTTTTCAATTTCCGCAAAAGCCAATGTCCATCTCATTTCCGGTTCTGCTCCCTCCATAGCCACGTTCATTTGCCTGACCTCGGTGATAGTTACCAGAATCATCGGGTCAACTTCGTGCTGTGTCAAAAATCTTGACTGTTTGAGTTCATTTACGTTTGTCATTTGTCTTTCCTTTTCAAAATATCTTCCAATTCTCTAATTCGTTCTTTGTCTATTCCGATTCCGTATTGTAGATAGCGGATTTCGCAGCTTGGGCACATTGCCCATTTACGTCCTGTCCGTTCCTGTTCTGCGTCACAATCAAGGCATCCAGTAGTCATTTCGGCCTCCAGAATCTTGGGAAAATCCATAGAAAGGGTTTGCGGACATAGTATTCTTTGTTATTACAAGGTCGCCTTTTAGGTAACAAACAATGCCCCGATTTTTCAAAGGACATTCCATCAAAGGCACTGGATTTATAAGAAAACCACTCAATACAATCTTCGCATCCAGTAGTCATTTCGGCCTCCACTCACCATCAATAAAATCGAGGTCACCAAGAATGTAAACTCTATGACATTCTTCCTCGGTCATTGGTCTGCCACAACATTCTGTAGTTAGCTCGCCCTCACCTGCCTTACAAGTCGTACAAAAAGCAAGCTCGCTGTGAGGTTCTATCGTATGTTCTCTCATTTCGGCCTCCTTAAAAAGAACGCGATAGGCAGAAGTTCAACCTGCTCCACGTAAGGTTCTACTACAGTATGCATCGTTACAACTCTATCGCGCTCTGTCTTTTCGGTTATAGTTCTTCTGCGGTAGCTTCCACAATGTTTTCCGAATCACACTCAGAACAATAGTTGATAGGGGGTATATCTTCCCATACCTTTTCACACTCTAAGCATTTTCGTATTTCTAAATCTTTATCTTTCATTTCTTTTCCCATTCAATGATTTTGTCCCCAAGGGGCATAATCTTATTGGCTATAAAAATTGCACCTTCGCCAATAGCTATAAACGGAATACAGATTGTGACAGAAATCAAACAAAGCAGCAAAGGTATGGTGGCAATGATTTTCCTTATGCAGCGTTTCATATCAGCCCTTCACTATCTCATCTATAATCTTGGGCATAAAAGAATGACAAGCAAATTCATACACTTCCTCTATGTTCTTTGTCGCGGGAGCTCTTACCTTTGCCGTTACCAGCAAGCATTTAATCTTACTTCGCACCGTCTTTGCCGCTTCTACTTTCCACTCTTCAAGAACGGCCTCTTCCTCAGCCATATACTCGTCGGCGGTACAGGTAGGGATGCTGAACTGGTCAACGTATAGCTTCTTGCTTGTTTCTACTTTTTGCCGACCGGGAACGGCGGCTTGTACCTCAGCGACGACAATTCTTATTAGCGACCCTCTTATAAGCGGAAGATACTTCTCGCCTACATTCACATCAGCCAATATATCACCTGTTTTATCTGTAAGCACAACAGAATGAATGAAGTTCTTATTGACTTCCCCTATCTTCTTGGTAGTTTTAATAGTTAGTTCAATCCCACCGAACGGTGTACCAATATCGGCTTTTAAGATGTCTGCTATCGTCGTCATTGTTTTCCTTTCAGGACTTGTGCAATATGTGGCAACCATCTCTGGCAGATAGTAAAAAAAGTAGGTTCATTCATTGTTTCGATTTCTTTCAAGTCTTTACTAAACCATTCCAGGGATTTTCTCAGCCGCTTGTTCTCATTGAGGAGATTATTATATTCCTCTAAAATGCGGCAAAGCTTCTGGTCAAGAGGTCTAATATGTTCAACATCATCATTGTTTATGCCGATTCTTGTTTGTTCTTCTTTGCTTAACAACATATCAATAGTGGTATTACCATTACTCATTTCATTCACCGCCTCTCTGTAGGGTTTGCTTAACCCGTTCGTCCCGATGAACAATTATTGCTTGTAAGTCTGCAGTTGGATGGTATTCACTTTTTAGTACATCGAAAACTGCTACATCAATTTTTATAACTTCTCTCAGCCGCTCAACCTCGGCGGCTTGAGCTTTAACCACTTCGCTCTCAACAACATAGATATTATCTGAGATGCCAACATCTACTATATTAAGCGTCTCTCTGGCAAATGGGTTGCATCCATCGTCATAACACAACACAACTGTTGCATTGCAATCTCGCTTTCTCAGCCGCTTGACCTCTTCTTCGTGCTCATCCCACATAAAAATCTGCCAGCCTTGTAGCTCGCAATCTGCTCGGTCATCTACCGGCTCGCCTTTTTGTGCCGCCTTCCATCCTTTGTTGAACAGAACAACATCGGCCAAGGCATCGACCGCCTTGTCTATACAATCCCAGCATAGCCAGTATCCTTCGGCGGGATTCTCAACGGCACAAGTATAACCAAAGTATCTGTGACAGACTTCGCAAAATACAGTATCTCTCTTATAGAAAGTCGTATCACACCCGCAGGCACACTTAATCATTTCAGGTTCTCCTTCCGGCATACCATTCCTTTCTGCGTCCCTGATATATGGGGCGTCTCCTATATCCTGTTCTGGTCTTCTCATTACTCACCCCCCTCGTGGATAGAGCCGATGACCTCCATCCAATCACCTATCTTTGCACACTCATAAGTAGGGGCTTGGCCTAATTTGCCCTTGCACTCAATGTAATAGGCTAAATAGGTACAAACACAATCTCCCGATTTCTCCAAAGGCAACTTCCCAAATCGTACAACCCCAATTTCACCCACATCATCTTTTACTATGTCCCCCTCATATATCTTCGTGCCGTTCTTGTCCTTGAGGCCGGTGTACTGCTGAGAATCGGCAAGGGCAGTAGCTATACCCCTGCTGGTATCAGGGCCGACAAATGATAAATCTGATAGAAACCCCCAATAATGCCAATGATGAAACTTGCCATTGCTATATATTGCTTGTTTGAACTTTATTGGTCTCATTAGTCTCTGCCCTTCGGCAATTCCCGGATTCTCAAATCCTCTGGTAATTCTTCCAGCTTCGCTCTTTTGTTTGGAAAGCCACCCATCTGCTTCATAAAGAACGGCACACCCGCCGCTTGGCACTGGTCGCGGATACTCCTCACCCAATCCGGATCCATCGGTCGAGCGCCCGGGCCTGATTCACCGCCGACAATTACCCAGTCAATATGCTGTCCAAAATCAACTTCACGGTAAGAGGTAAAAGGAATGTCCCCTACCGGCCCCAACAGCGGCTCAAACGAAACGTACCGCACCGCTGCGGGTATCTGTGACAGTTGCGGTATCCGTTCATCCGTCCGCTTCTGATTCTCGCAGGTGACTCCGAGATGTACATTTGGTTGGGGTTTACTGAACATACTGTCTGAAAAATATTTCGCCGCCCTCTCAATTCGTTTTGTTAGTAATAGAAAATCGTGTTGCTGACAATGCCATATTGTGTCGAACATTTTATTAACAAACCTGAACGGCACTTTTTCATGGAACAAATCGCTCATCGAGCAGACAAAGACCCTGCGCGGCTTTCGCCAATGCAACGGCTCATCAAGTCGTTCCGGATGTACTTGCACATCGCTGAAATCCCTGCCCTTCCAGAACCGCTTCGCCATTCGAGCCGCGTAACAGTTTTCACAACCCTCGCTTACCGGCGTGCAGCCCGTGACAGGATTCCAAACCTTTTCAGCCCATTCAATCTTCGTGGTTCCCATCAGTCACCTTTTGCTCATCGTAAAAAATGTAATGTTGCCGCCCCGCCTACGCGACCACCAAACGCTCCAAACGATTCTTCATTCTTTTTGTCTTTGTCAAGTTGCCGGCCTATGGCCTTTTGCCTGCGTATTTCCTGATTGATTTTCTCAATCCTTTTTTTGTAAGAATCAGTTTTCGTCGGACTCATCTTATTACTCCTTCGAAGTCCCGAACTCGATTTTGTCTGCATCGTAACCAAGTGAGCGCAACATATCGAAAAGGGTGTTTTTGGTGTCACTTATTTTGCTCTCCATGCAAGATTCTGTTGATTCAACCGTGGCTTGCAAACGCAATGTCACTTTGCTACTTCCTCGCCTTTTGGCTTTAATTACAAATTGTTCTGTCATCATTCTTCAGTCTCCCTTGTTAAGCTGGTCGAGGAAATGGGCTATGTCCCGCAGGCAGTCGGCATCGAAGACAACATCATCCCAGAACTCAACTATACAATACCGATGCCAGGGCTTGTAGTATGCCAAGGCAGCAAGCGTCTTTTGGCTTTTGGTATTGCGGCACAGCCAAATCTTTTTATCCGGTGATTCAGTGAAGTAAATATGCTTGTACTTAGTTTTCGTCGGACTCATCTTCAATCTCCTTTTCCGTTAATTCCTTTGCTTTAGCTAAAAGATTTTCGTGTTCAGCAATAGAATCTTCACAACATTCGTAATCTTCCTTGTCTGCATTTGTGTATTCGCAAAAGGAACATTCATAATGACCCTCGTTGTCGAGAAGGGCTTGTTCGCAGTTGTCTATGTGTCGTTCTATAGATTTAACGATTTCTTGACAAGTTCGTTTGTCTTGTTCTTCCTGTGTTTTCGGGCCTGATAACCAAATTCGTGTGCTTTTGGCAGGTTCGACCCTTACAAACCATTGGTCTATTTTATAGTTAATCATATCAGTCTCCTTTCAATCCCCTGCGGGTGGCTAAGACTTTGGGTTATCAAAAGTAGTTTCCGCATCGCCATCTTCGTCTGCATAATATGCTTTCACACAAGAGACGCTACAAAACCGCGTTCGGTAACTTACTGACTTAAAATACTCATCAACCATAGGTAATCTGCAATTCTCGCATCGGTCGCCTTTATGCCTCTCAATACGTATTAACCTTTTTGCCGTCATTTTTCCAGTCTCCTTTCAACAAGAACGATGCGGGCAGGATTTGGGGCACGCTTTCGCCGCCGCTAAACGGTTATCCTCGCCATTTATGCTATGATTTACCCTGCTCTGGCTACTGCTCAAAGCACCGCATTTCCTACCAGTCGTGGCTCGCCACGCCGCCGCATCGTCTTAACTTGTCAAAGGTGGGCGGCAGGATTCAAACCTGCGTCACAGGAGTCAATCTCCTGCGCTCTGTCCATTGAGCTACGCCCACATATTCTGTTTTCAAAGAAGGCCAGCCCAGTCCAAACCAGACCGGCCTTCGCTTAAAGAGGAGTGAGGATGAACTAACATTTCTTTTCCCTTCGCTGCTTTAGGGCTTTGTCTCGCTTCCGCTTGAGCGAGAGTAGCTTCTTGTAGAACTTTTTCGGGTGTTTGTCATAAGCATATTTTTCATGGCAACAAGAAAAACTTCTATCCACTAACTTACCAGGGCAAGAAGAACAAGTGCTATAATGGCAAAAAAAGCAATTAGCTACAATTCCTTTATATCCATTCTCCCGCATCCATTTTCTCTTTAAGTTGCGGACACTACCTTTTTGCACAGATACCCACTTCCACATCCTCAAACATTCTGTCCACGTCTTTGATAAGGTCATCTTCTTCATTTTATACTCCCTTGCAGACTTTCAAAGAACTTCTGGACTTTCGGGTCGCTTAGTTCGCCGATTTTGCGGTAGCCGTGTTCTTCAAAGCCCCTCTGATTAAGCGACTCACAAGTTCCCCTTGCATTTACAGAGAACACTACGCTACTGGCGGGTTTTTGAACGATAAACCGCAAGCCATCAGTATTGTTTATTGCTATATCCCCCGCCTTGAACTGATAGGGCTTCTCTTCTGGTTTCTTTCTTTCATCGAGCACCTTAATCATCTCATCAATAAAACCTTGCAGTTTCTTTCTTGCTTCTTCGTCTGTCATCTTATCCACCTTAAGAATAAAGCCCCTAACCCGTATATTCTTCTTCTACTTTGTATTCCCATTTTCTTGTTCCGAGTTTCTTGAATATCAATATCTGCCCCGCAAAGGGATTAGGCATAGCATTTTTCTCACATCCTTTGCGCAAAACCCCGACACAGAATGCTCTTATTCTATTCTCGTTGTGTGGCTCTCCTGATGATTTATCTGTAATAATAAAGTGGAAAACGCCGGTGGCGTAAGGCGAAAGTTGTCCATACTGCTTAGTTTCTACATCAAAATTATAATTCCGTTCGTCTGTCATAACATATTCCTTTCAAAAATAAGCCCCCCTCGGCCTTTTTGAGAAGCTGACAAGGCGAATCGCGGGCACAAGAGGGGCTGTTTGCGGGAGAGAGTCTTTTGAATTAGTCTTGTCAGCTTCATATTTAGTATCTTCGGTCATCGATTAAGACAAGTCAAATAAATTCGGTCTTTGGACACTAAGTTTTTGGGACATCCGTCAAGTCGGCTCTTTCGACTCAATAGTGATTTCACCGCAGAAATCATGTGAATTTGTATCCGGCCAACAAGCGTATCCTTCCTCTGATGTTCCCGCTACAACAGGAGCTTCTTCTCCTTTCTCGCTCTTCCATAGTTATCGTAAAAATTCTCATCGGACATCTCTGCGCACTTTTGTTTCTTATGAGACCTTTGATAGGCCAGGCAATCGTTCTCTTTGTCCGCGATAGCTTGGTCAAACCCGCAAGTGCACTCTTTGTAAAATTCACTGCTCCTCGCATCTGCAATGAATCGTGTATCACAACTTTGTAGATGTTTGCCATATTTCTTCAATGCTGCCAGCAGAGCATCCCGCTGCTTGTTGACCTCTTCTAATTCTGCCATACGAATCTCGATAAGTTTATCGATGGGAAGGCCGGCTTGTTCTATGTTTAATGCTTCTGCCATTTTCGCACCTCACTTTCAACCTTGCTGTACAGGACGTAAAAGGTCTTCGGTTTCATACATAGCACCCCGTAAACGAAGTGCTTTGCCGGCGTCGTCTCGCTGCGCCGCTTCTCTCCTCAACTCATCTATTATGAGAATTTGGTTTTCTAAAATCCTTTGCAATGCACTCATAGTATCCATTTTCCTATCTCCTAATTATCGGGGAGCTGACTCCGAGCCAGCCCCCCACTATCAAGGGTGAAACCGTTATCTGCTTAATTGGAAAGCTTCTCTCCTATACTTAGGCCGAGATAGAGGGCTAACACAATCCAAATTCCTATCCTCATTCCTAACTCAACTCTATTCCAAAATTCCATTTTCCTACCTTTCCGCGTTTTCGCTATCCTCAGTTTCGACGTTTAGCCCTCGGTTGGTGGTTTAGTACCCTGTTCTGGAAAGGCGGCCTTAGCAATCTTTGCCATTGCATCTGCTTCTGTTTCGCCTTCATCATCCATAACTAAAACCCTGTGTTCTGCAATTTGGTTGCACGCTGCCAGCAGGGCGTCGCGTTGCCTTTCGGTCTCAGGCGCGGCGGCTATTAGTTGGGCGTTGGCGAAAACGTCGTCGCCGAATCCGTGACAGGTGGCGATATGTGTATTAGCTCCAACCCAAATTTCTTTTTCACGATATTTGCTGACTTCCCATTTTCCTTTTGTATGTTCCATCGGTTCACCCTTTCAGTCAATCCAATCTGCATATTCTTTTTGGTAATCCAACCCACATTTTTCTGGATGATGTTTTAAGCATTCCAGAAATTTTACAAACAGGCGTTCACAATTATTTTCTGTTGATTCAAACACGCTTTCAACTGATTTTCCGTCGAAACGGGAATGCAGAAAAGCTTTGAAAGCTCTTAATAACTGGGCATCAGTTAGATTTATTGGTATAAGTATTGCTTTTCTGCTATGTTTACGGCAATAATGCTGGATAGCGGCTTTGGCTTTACGAAAAACAATTACTTTCCCAGCCCCTCGTCGGGGGTAAGAACAGTTGCAAAAATCTATGATAGCCCTTATAGACTTTTGGTTTATGCCCATCGTTTTCACCCTTTCGATATAAGGTTAGTAAAAACGGTTTTCAGTCTGCTTTTTAGCTCATCGATTTTCGCATTGATAACATCGTCGGGGATTGGTTTGTATCTCAGTTCGCTCCGTATCCATCGAGCAGTTACCCATAGGGATTTGCAATAACGGCATACCCTTGATTGGATACGGGCGGAATTGTAGTGATACACGCCTCTTTTATTGCATATAGGGCATTGCTCGTATTTTCTGCCCATCGTTTCACCCTTTCAGTATAGGTTATCAAATATGGGGCAGACGACTTCAGTGCGGATTCGTCGTGACATCCACCGGCTCAGCTCAATGGCCGTAGATTCCGCATACCGGCGCAATGCCCTGCCCCATTTTCACTTGTTAAAAGCTGGCGGACAGGAAAAGTTTAGTTGCAAGCCAAATTTTTTCCTAAACCGTGGCGGTGTTGACAAGCCGTTCCACAACACCTTTTATGGCTGAATTACCACGCCGCCGCCAGCCATATTCACTTGTCAAACAACTTGTCCGTCTGGATATTTTGTTGCTAATGGCCGATAGTCACTGTCCGCCACCTTGCCGCATTTGAAGCATTTCATTTTAGGAATGACATTGTTGTGAAAGTTGGCATCATCGTACCCGCTACCTTCTTTTGTTTCCCCGCAATGTTCGCACTCATAAACTGCGCGAAAATCCCTTCTGTGTTGGCTTACTATTTTTTTAATCTTCATGGAAATCTCCTTTGTACTCCATATTCACTTGTCAAGTTCTTGGCTGTATAGCTATGCCTGCTAAAAATGCACTCATCCAGTTGTAAAGTTCTCGTTTTGTGCCAAATCCGCTACGGCTCACCATTGTAATACCACCTCCATCAGAGACCATCCTGACAAGCTTGACGCCACCATAAGCATAATCAAGGTGATAATTGCCGATGTTGGCGGTAAATCCAGCTTCCCGCTTGCCTTTCTTTCCGTTTCTGGTGTAAGGCGTTTCTGGCGAGTTTGTTTTTTCATTGATACGCTTGACCTGATACTCTAAATCTTTTTGTGTTATTCTGTCTGCCATCGTTTCACCCCTTAATAGGACGGCTTTGGCTATGCACAGGATTTGAGCAGAGGTGGCACAGCCGCCGCCGCCGTAAGTTTTGTTTGCGTGGAATAGACAATTTGCCAAGCGGCCCACACAGTCTGATTGTGAATGCTCAAATCCATCAATTAGAGTATAGCATATATTTGTGAAAATGCAAAGAAAATCTTAGATTCTCAAAGGATTTTACTTGACGTGGTAGGGTTTGTGCCGATAATAAGGATAAAAGCCGCCGCGAGAGTGACGACGGCTTTCAGTAGGAGTAGTGATGCTTAAAAATGGTGGATGTAGTGTATAAGAGCAGCGATGGCTTTTGGTAAAAACGTAACAAAGGCATAAACAATAGAAATCCACGCGATGATGAAAGTGATTAGCTCCATAACACAAGTATAGAACATAAACGCAAAAAAGCAAGCACTTTTTTCAGCGAAAACGCTAAGTGCTTACAATATAAAGACTTAAGGAAGTAAGTAAAATGGCAGGTAATGCCCGACGAATAGAGGTTGCAAAAGACTACTGCGAACAGCATTTCGTGCTCAAAAAGACCGATTATACATTCACAGAAGCTCTGAAACACGCAGGATACGGCGATAGGTACATTTTAAGCCACGGAAACGACGTGTGGAAAAGTGTGGTTGTTCAAAATATCGTCAAAGAATACGAATCACTAAGTAAACAAGAAACACAAGACCAAATCGACTTTATCCGCGCAGAACATCGTAGATTACAGCGTATAGCAGAGAAAAAGGGCGATTTGACAGTAGCTACGCAAAATATGCAGCTATATGGTAAGACTTATGCAGCTTATACTGAGGTTGTAAGTAGTGGTGAAGAGCGTAAAGAGCAGCAGGCCCTCACAGAGGCTGAGCAGGCCGAGATTAAGCGATTGACCGGCGTCAGGCTGGCTGAGATGCACAAGACGGGCTAACTACTTACGTTGTAAGGGGTTAGAATGCAATTCATAGCGCAGAGGTACTCTTCTAAAGTCAATTTACTCTCTTGCAGCAGTTCTATTAGGATTAGTCTTACCCAGAGCAGGTCTTCATTTTTCACGTACATCATATCCTCCTTTGATTAAGTCTTGCTTTCACTTAAAGTATAGGATATGCTTGAGGATATGCAAATAAAGGGCTAAAAATGGCATACAAGGACGCAGAGAAGCAGAAGGAAGCGGGCAGAGAGAGACAAAGGCGTTACAGGGATAAGCAGAATGTAACGCCTAATGTAACGCCTGGCATTGATGGGCCGAAATGGTGGCCTGAAGACGTGGTGAAGATGTCTGCGACTGCTGCAGTAGCTTTGCTCCAGTCATGGGCGCGTGGTGAAGGCACAGACTATCAACAGACGTTAGGCAAGCTGGCTGCTACTTATGATGGCTATGCTGCATTCCGCTCCAAGTTGTACAGAGAGTGCAAGGCGCGGCAAGATGATATAGGAGCATGTGATGCGCCACACAAGCCTTGAGGACGCCTGAGAATGGACAGGAGAGCAAAAAACTGTCAGAAAGACCCCTTAACCCCCAAAGAGGGCGGGGGCTGCTGTTGGAATTACCTCAAACGATGAATTAGTAGGAATTGGAATTGTGGATAGGGCGTGTCGCAATACGTTAAGATAGGCAAGTGGTTTATGGGGTAGCGGCGGGTGTAGAGAGCCGCAGTTGAAAGGCAACGTCGACTCCTATATGGGTTTCTTGTGGCGGGCCATATTGGCTGCCTGACGGCTTAAAACAAGTGTGCAAGAGCTTGAGCAGGTTAGAATCCTGCCTGCCCCTTTTAGTAATAGTGTTAAGATAGGCAAGGAGAAGGACTAATGGCAAAGTATAGAAAGAAACCAGTAGTGGTTGAAGCAAGAAGAATAGAAGTATCCGAAATGGTAACAACTGCTCATGGTCGAGTTCGAGCAGAGGCAGGCGATTGGATTCTTACTAACCCCGAAACAGGCGATACTTGGCCAATTAAACCAGACATATTTGAACAGACCTATGGGAAAGTTGAGGAATAGTTAATGGTAGCATATTTACAGCGTTGGAATGGTGAATGGATAGATGTTACTGCTGAGCGATTTTTAGCTTGTTGCGACTGTGGGTTGGTTCACCACGAGGAATATCAGATTATTACTGCTGATGACGGCACTGAGCACATTTTGCGTAGGGTTGTTCGAGACAAACGAGCCACTGCTGGTCGTCGCCGGTCTTTGAAGGCCAGAAAAGAAGGTTTATGGGAGAAGGACTAATGCAGATTGAGGATAGTTGGAAAATCAAGGACGGAGTATCTGGTTTGTCAATCAAGGTACAGCCAGGAAAAAAGCTTGATAGGTTACATATTGAGAGTTTGGACGGGAAGATGAACCGTGATTTTTGGTTCACGAAAGATGGCGAGTTTGATGGTACGGGTTCTAATGTACAGGAGAAGGACTAATGGTTTATATGTCTGAAGGTTTGACTCTTCATAAATGCGTTGAGTGCGAGCGGCTGACAGAGGAATTGAAGGAATTGAGGTCTAAGCTGAAAAAGGATTGTCCTGACTGCGACAAACCCTTAAACTACACAATTCAATGGCATAAGCACGAGCATTTGAAAGGGGGCGAATAGATGGCGAAGAAGGCATTAGAAATACCTTACGCCATTAGTCCTGTTGAAATAGGAAACAATAATCTATGGTGTTTGTGGTGTTGCGATTGTGGTTTGAGGCATTTATATCATTTTAGGATTGTTCGAGGCAAAAAACCACAAGAAGATAGAGTCGTTGTAAGTTTTGACAGAGACGATTGGGCAACAAAGGCAAAGAAGGCAATAGATAAACACGAGAAGAGATAGGATTAGAAAAAGATGGTTGACTTCACCCCCGAACAGTTCGCTCGTTTAGACCCCTGTTACTGGGCGTGTTTTCACAGGATACGCTTAGCCAATGGTAATGCGTTTTCGCTCGAAGACCATTGGTATCAGGAAGAGCCGATGCGGTCTAAGGCGGCGAGGATGTGTTATATGAAGGCCACGGGAGGTGGTTTTAGCGAGATTGAGATACTCAAAACCATACACGGGATGATTATGGGGAGGTATCCGCAGGGGGCGGGATATTACTTCCCTACCGAGACGGATATGCAGGACTTCTCTAAGTCGAGGTTCAATCCTCTCATAAGGGACAACAGGGAGGTCATTGGAAAGTTCGTTAAGACGGGTCGCAAAGCCACCGACGCCGCCGGCCTCAAGATAATAAATGGTCATAACTTATATTTGAGAGGCGCGAGATTGAATCCTTCGGATGAAGGGACTGGCGCTCGGAGGTCAACGAAGGTTACGAGTATTCAGATTGACCGTGCTGTTTTGGACGAAGTTGACCAGATGGAATTATTGGTTGCTGCCAAGATAAGAGGAAGAATGGCTCACGCGGCCGTAGATGGCGTCAAAGGCGCTTCGGAAGAGGTTTATTTGGCCAATCCGACCGATGAAGACACTGGGATAGACCTTTTCTGGCAGAAATCAGACCAGAGACAGTGGTTCAGGAAATGTGACTGTCTGACTATAAGTTCTCCGGGTTTCACTACTAAAGGCGCTTTCACCTGCGCCGAACTGGAGTTCATAAATAACCCTGAGAAGTGTATCGGGTTTGAAAACGGTCGAGGGTTCGTAAAATGTAAGAATTGTGGCAAACCGGTAGGGATTCCCGGCGAATGGGTCGCTCAAAAACCTGATGTCAAGGATTTGGACGGTTATCAGTGGGGTCATTTAACGAGTGTCTATCACGACCCTGGACGGATTTTGAGGGACTTTAGAGACCCGCCGGAAGGGAACTTGGGAGACGTTTACAGACTCGATTTAGGCCTTCCATACTCGTCTAAAGAGGACAAACTAAGGAAATCGGACGTTTTGGCCTGCTGCGGGAACGATACTATTTTAGAGCATCACAAAGGCCCGTGCGCGATGGGAGTCGATGTAGGGAAGGTCAAACACGTAATTATAGGGGCGAGGACGGGAAACGATAGGTATGAAATCTTCAAACCCGCTATAATCCCCGAATCTCTCAATTCGTGGGGGGATATTCACGATTTGGCCCGAAGGTTTAATGTTAAGAGCGCAGTAATAGATATTCGACCTTACGAAGATGAGGTGAGACAGTTTCAGAGGGCTGAGAAGTATAGGATTTTTTTATGTGAATACACGGAATCTCCTTTACAAGAAGGTGATTTTAACAGTAATACGGGAATAGTTAAAGCGTACAGGACGGGAATGTTCGACCGTTCTCATCGCATAATAACGAACGAACAGATTAGATTGCCGCGACAGAGTGCAGCGATAGATGAATTCGCGCAGCAGTGTTGCAACTGCGTAAAGTCGAAAGTTGAGGACAAACAGAGAAGCAGGATAATTTACAGGTATCGACCAACGGGCAGCGGGCAGGAACATTACAGAAATGCGTTAAATTACTTTCTTCTGGCCGCCGAACAGAGTAGAGTAGTAACGGTAATCGGTAACAGCAACCGACCGAAGACGGTGATAAGCGAATATGCAAGGACTTAATATAGTATAACATAAATTTCGGGTTCGCCGACAGAGTTGCAAATCTGAAGGCGAGGTAAGAACAATCAAGAGCTAAGGTGAGCGCTCATCCTCATCTTGGCTCTTTTTTGTTGCCCACAGGGACAAATATGTTAGCAGAACGACATTTTAAGAATGAAGACGGCATTAAGGCCAAAATCGCCGAGGGACACAGGCGCGGCGTCTGTGATAGTGACGGTAAAAGTGTTCCGGTATTCGATATTAACGGTAAAAAGGCGTACATAGCAAAACCGAGAAATATGTCCTCATCGGTTACAAAGAGATACAGAGGACAAGTTAATGGTAAAGCTGTTTGGGAGTAAATCATGGGCGGCCTATTTTCAAAACCTGAACTACCACCCCCACCTGCTCCGCCGCCTCCTCTGCCTACGGTTGTCGAAGAAGAGGAAGGAGCGGTAAAACGGGCACGGCGAAGAAAAGGATATGAACAGACATTTTTAACTGGTGGTCTTACGCCGAGACCCACAGGCAAGAAAGGCGTTCTGGGATAAACTATGGGCGGTATAGCAAGTCCACAATTTAAGGAAATTTTCGCAAGAGTCAAAGAAAGAGGAGGACAGCCACGGACTGCTGCTCCTGCTCCCACGGTTATCAGAGAAGAAAAGAAAATAGTTAAGCCAATGCAAAGAAAGAGATATAGAGGTGTTCTGGGCTGATGGACGAAAGAGCACGGGAAGTAATCAAAGAGCAGGAGCGCGAAGAGAAGAACGCTGCTAACTTCCGTAATCTGTATCAGGAAGTCGCCGACCATATGCTCCCCCGCGAAAATCAGATAACGGGAATGCGCACGCCTGGCGAGGACAAATCGAAAGGGATTCACGACCCTACGGCGATGCTCGATTTACAGGATATGGTTTCAGGTCTGTCCGCCGCCTTTTTCCCTCCGGGAGAGCTTGCGTTCGGGCTTACCGTAAAGAACAGGGAAATTGCAAACATAGACAGTGTAAAACGATACCTCGCTCTCGCCGCCCAGGTTACGCACGATGAACTTTTTGCTTCCAACTTTATGTTACAGTTGAACGAGACGCTTTCCTCTCTGATAGGGTTTGGTACGAGCTGTCTTTACTCCGAATGGGATATGGGAAGTATGGGTCTCAATTTCAAAGACTGGGACGTGTCTTTTTATACCATTAAGCAGAACAGCGCGGGTCTCGTCGATGCGGTCATTATAAAATACCCGCTTACCGCAAGGCAGGCCATTCAGGAGTTCGGCGATGCGGCAGGCGAGAAAATTCTGCTCGCCGCTGAAAAACCTGAAACAGAATCGGAGAAATTCGACTTCATTCACCGCGTTAAGCCGAGGACGGAGCGAAATCTGCGCTATTCCGACTTTATGAATATGCCACTCGAATCGTTGTATGTGAACAAGGCCGAACAGATAATAGTCGAGGAAGGTGGTTACGAGGAAATACCTTACGCAGTGCCGCGATGGAAGAAATCATCCAATGAAAAGTACGGCAGAGGTCAGGGAACTATCGCTTTGTCGGTGACTAAAGAACTTCAGCAGATGCACGCCGATTTAATCGAATGTGGTAATAAATGGAATAATCCGCCGAGAGAAATCCTGGCTAATGCAGTCGAAGGCGCGGTTGATGTGAGACCTGGGGCGGCCAATTACGTTACGCAGATGAAGTCAATTGCAGCTCTTGACCAGACGGCTCTGGGTAATTTTCCCATAACGAGAGAAACCCTCGAGTTCGAGCAGGGCATAATTCACAGGATTTTCTTCGTTGATGTGTTCGCACCATTGGCGAATTTACCAGGTGACAGGCGCACGACGGTCGAAATCAGAGAGAGAGTAAAACAGGCGATGAAGAAACTCGCCGGGCCTGTCTATCGGCTTCAAAGTGAATTGTTCACTCCTGTTATTACGAGAAGCGTGTTACTTCTGATTAGGAACGGCAGAATACCATATCCGCCCCCGGAACTTACAGGACAGGGTTTTGGTATCGAATATATCAGCGAACTTGCCCTGGCAATGCGAGACCAGCAGGCGGTGGCATTCAGGGAATTTGCCAGTCTTGTAAGCGACCTTGACCCTATATTCCCAGGTGCAAAAGATGTTATAAGTATGGACAGGGCATTGCCTGATATTGCTTTTACTTATGGGATGAAGGTCGAACATTTATCGACCGAAGAGGAGATTGCAGCGGCCCGACAGGCAAGAGCACAGGAGTTGCAGCAGCAACAGGCGCTTCAGATGGCTCAGATAGCCGCCGAAGGATATAAAAAGACCAGTGGTAAGGCGGAAGAGGGTAGCCCCGCCGCTGAACTAATGGAGGCAATAGCATGAGTCCATTGACTAAAAAAGGTGCTAAGATAAAAAGAGCGATGCGTAAAACTTATGGTGCTAAAAAGGGAACGCAGGTATTTTACGCCAGCCAGAAAAAAGGTACGATAAAAGGGACGCATAAGGGACGAAAGAAAGGAAAGTAAGATGCCAGATGCAGCAGCAAGAGCGGTAGAAGCGGCAGCGGCGGGCAAGGGATACGCCGCCATTGTAAAAGCGGCTGAAAAACCTGAGTATTGGCGAAAACGAAGAATGAGGGCCATAGCAAGGGCGCGAAAGCGCTCGAAAAAGCTGAGGAAAAGAAAAGGCCCTGGTTGGAAGGTTGCCGAAGCTCTTTTAGGTGGAGCGTATGCCAGAACCACAACGTAA
>SDBU01004505.1_pt1 | contig 17078 bp, 16 predicted proteins | sample 2277071 | NCBI WGS metagenome assembly SDBU01 (sample SAMN10397929, study PRJNA504765) | marine sediment metagenome | isolation source: marine sediment core GS08_GC12, 126 cmbsf | place: Arctic Ocean: Gakkel Ridge, Loki's castle | collected 2008 | reverse complement strand
TGCGATGATGCACCCGCAGGACAGGAATGCCAGGATAGGTCGGATGATGGCGTTGACCAGAGCCAGGACGACAGCCATAACGGCGACCGCGATCCAGGCCTTTTCGTCTTTTACGCTGATGCCAGGGATGAGCCAGACAGCCGCACCTAGCGCGATCGCGACGATGATCCAGCGAAAGAGAATCTTCTTCAAGATGTCCTCCTATGAGTTAGCGGCCTTTCCCCGTCGATCCTGCCCGTCGGAGCCGGTTGGGGGTTTCTTCGCCGTTCAGCAGGTTATCCATCGCCGGACTGCGACGAGATATTTTCACTGTCCATGGGATTTGGCTGCTGATGTAGGTGAACGTCAAGCTGCGGGTAGGGCATTTCGACATTGGCTTCCGTCAGCGCCTCGACAATGACAGTGTTGAGTTTATCGATAATCCTGCGGGTTTCCTCATAAGTTTCGATCCAGCAGCGCACCCTGAACATCATGCCGGCATCGGCGAGCTCCACAAGCAGAGCCTCCACGGGCCGGTCCTGCATCACCCAATCCTGTCCCTTGACCGCATCCACCAGGATTGCCCTGGTCCTGGCGATATCCGCATCCGACGCGACGGTGACATGGGTCTGAATCCGAGAGACCATGCCGGAAAGCGTATGATTGACGACGACCCCGTTGCCCATGCGCGAATTGGGAATGGCCACCAGCCGGTTATCTCTGGTCCTGATGCGCGTTGAGCGCCAGCCTATTTCCTGCACATCACCCCAGGTGTCCACATCCTGAATCTCGATTCGATCGCCTATCCGGAAAGGTTGGTCGAACATGATCACCATACCAGCGATGAAGTCCTTTAACGTCTCCTGAGCAGCCAAAGACACCGCCAGACCGCTGACGCCGGCAGCGGCCATAACTCCGGTCAGCGCGGCACTACTTATGCCGAAATGCTCCAGAAGCGCCAATAGTGCGCCTATCCCTACCAGGGCCAGCGCGATGAAGCGCAGATATTGAACCGCCTGCAGCCCAACGGGCGTTTCCTGTTGCGGCGCGATGTCCGCGGCATACCATATCTGGATCGCGTTCGAGAAGCGATAGACGGCCACCAGAAACAGGAACCAGTAGGCGAGAAAGAACAATGTGCCCGCAGTCTGCCCCTCGGGAGAGGCCAGGGCTCCCAGTCTTCTAAGAGCCAATTGCAGCCCAGCCACCAGAACTATCAAGACGACTGTAGGCCCCACATCCTTAAGGATCATATTGTCGAGATTGCTCGCCGTCCGGCGCGTAATAGGCCTGACCCAACGCTTGAGCACAAAACTGACGATCCGGGCAATCAGGAAAGGCAGGGCCAAAATGATGATGGTTCTCAACAGACCATCGAACAAGAGCCCTGCCCAGTCAATGCTGCCCAGTTCAGGCATGTGGAACCTCCAGCTCTCTCTGTGCTCGCATAGTCTCAATCCTTGCGGTGATTAGCTAGCAGACCAATCGCGCCTGCGGTCCCCAGCGCTGGCCTCGGTTCGGGAGATGGTACATAAAGACCTCGCCGCCGGGTATGCGGACGAGAGCCTACCGATCACGCGACATCTGACTCGCACTCTCGCGGACATTCAGCTCCCCCGGCGGCGCGAAATCTCCGGCTTCGATCTCCCGCTACGGGATAAGCTCCAGGAGCTCTTTCTTCTTGGCTTCGAACTCTTCCTCGCTGATGGTGCCCCGGTGGTGCAGAAGCTCCAGCTCTTCCACTTCCTCCTCCACCGCATCTTCCAGCTCCAGCGCCTTCTCTATCTCCACAGCCGCCGCCAGTTCTACGCCCACCTTGACCAGCGCGGAAGGATGCAGCAGCCCTTGAGCTATCAGCATACCGCCGGAATCCAGAATGTATTCCTTCAGTCTGAGGGCCCAGGTATGCTCAAACAGGACCACTGCGGCGGAAGTTCCTCTTGGAATACGGTCCGCCACATCCTGGATTTCCTGAGCAGTGAGGCCGAAGTCATGCTCGGCGACCGCCAACGCACCGGCCACCGCGCCTTCCACGGCGCCCTCAACGCCAGCAGCGCCCAAGCCGATCAGGCCGCCTACGACGGCACCGAACTCCATCCTATCTTCATCGCTCAGATCGGTGACTTCCAGGGCAGAGATCTCGCCGCTCTCATCCTTCGCCACGAACAGGAAGTCGATCAGCCTGATGATGCCGAACTCCCTTACTCTGTCCAGCTCATCCAGCAGGCCGCCGATGATCTCTTCGTTGTCAAAACCAATGACAGTGAGTTGCATTGGTCCGTACATGACGATGTAACCTCCTTCATATTTCTTGGTTTAATCTTGCATCCGAAACGGAACTTGCCCATCCCCGGGCGACCATCGGGATGGGCGCTATCAGACCGGCAGCCGTCTACAGACCGAGCAGCTCTCTCTTCTTGGCGGTGAACTCCGCCTCGGTGAGGATCCCCTGGTCTCGAAGCTCAGCCAGCTTTTCCAGATCCTCGAGATCATACGCCAGTGAGGCATCTGATGTAGCACCAGCGTCTGCTGGTGCAGCGGCCTCAGTGCTAGTTTCCCCCCCATACTGCGCCTCCATTCTGGCCTCGGTACGGCGCCGTGCTCGTCGCCGTCCGCGTCGCCGTCCGCGCCGTCGCATCGATCTTCCACTCATGTGCATACCTCCTTATCGTACGTTACTTTTTTGCAGCTACGGCCATCGTCGTTCTACGACGGCCTCGCCGTCGACCACGCCGTCGTCCGCGTCGTCGCATAGATGCTCGCGTGGGCACATTCCTCTCCTTTCTGTTCTGACCACAACTTAGTTTACCAGCTGCACAGGGGCATTCCTTCGCCGGCAGGGACCGATCACTAGGTTGGCTCTACGTCTATCACTACAGCGCTAAGACGCTCCGGCGGTACCCCCAGGTTGGTGAGAAGCTGCGTGATCTCGGTCGCGGGTTCCTTGCGCGAGATCATCTCCACGCCGTCTGTGCGCGTGATTCTCAGCTGCTCGCCGGAAACCACGATCCTGCTGATCTTGCCCTGCTTGATGTCGTCGGCAACCGAGGTGATAGGCACTGATGTCACCTGTGCAGGAGCCTCTTGGCCTCCCCCAGAAGTGCCGATGACGGCAACCACCCCTACGATGATGAAGATGGCTACGGCGAAGATCCCCAGCCACAGCCAGCCTTGGCCGCTGTAGACCGGATCCTCCGGCGCAGGTTCCCCGGCAGGCGGTTCTTCAACAGGCGGTTCCTCAACAGGCGGTTCCTCAGCAGGCGGTTCCTCAGCAGGTGGCTCCTCCGGCGGCGGCTCCTCAGCGGGCGGCTCCTCCGGCGGAGCCTCCTCATCCGTGAATTGCGCCCCTCCATCCGATGGCTCCAGATCCGTAAGCCCGGCGGCTTGGATCCCGGTCACGAACAGAGCGAGCACTACCAACAGCGTCACCAATCCTACGATCTTGCTTCGACCTAGCATGTGTCCTCCTTACATTCTCCAGTATTTCTCGACTGCCCAAGCTTGAAAGTCGGAGTCTTAATATGTCCCTGGTCGCTGGGCAGGTGAGATGCTTCCGTTCCCGTTCTCCGGTTCGTGCAGTCGGCGACCCGTGTGGCCTGCGCCGTTTCCGCTCGATTGCGGCGGTCCAACTCGCCGCCAACGACGGCGGGATCACCAGCCTCACTCGTCTAAAACCCGCCAGGATCGGCACCACAGGGTTTCAGGCGAGCGAGGCCTGACAGGTCTTTTCAACCTGTCAGGCCCCCGAGATCACCTGTGCTTGTTAACTGACCGGGTAGCTTGCGCTGCTGTCCCAGTAGTTTGCGTTGGGATCAAACTCCAAGTCTTTCGTCGAACGCAGCTGAACCACGATGCCAGCCACTGCCATGGCGATGAACACTATGGTCCACAATGGCGAATCCGCAAATATGGCCTGTACTGGATTCTCCATAAACCTTGTTATGGGGATCGCAACAGGCCCCAGCATAAGGGCGCCTATAGCGCCTGCCGCTCCAAGGATAGAGGTGGTGGCGATGATCATGTACTTGTAGATCTTGTATTGGAGGGTTACGAAGGCGAAGATGACGGCCAGCACTACTCCCACTATCCACGGAACGATGCCGAATGGCCATCCGATGAGGTTCAACAGGCCGAATCCCACGAAAAAGCCCAGCGACCCGGCATTGAATGCCACTGCGACTATGAACCAGAGATAAGATATGGCGGCAAACAGGGTACCGACCAGGAGTCCTATCACCCAGCTGGTGACGCTAGACAGTAACCCAACCCCGAATAGGGCTTGAAACCCCCATGCGCCGAGGAAGAAACCGAAGAAGAATCCCCACATGGGTAGCATGGCTATGAACAGACGATAGCCTGCCAGGCACACTACCACAGCCAACAGCAAAGCAAACAAGGCCATACAGAAACCACCGAATACCATTTCACTCTCCTTTTGTGATAAGCTGCGTTCCCACTTGTCGACCTACCAACGAAATGCCTGCCAAGTCACTGACCTCTTGCCCTGATGTCACCTCCTTTCCATACACGAACCGCCCCGACGAAGCGCACTCGCAATCAGCCCGTCTTACTGGCAAACAAAGCCTGCAGGTCAGTTCCTCGCCGTCGAGCGAGTGCACTATCTGCGTTCCAACGCCGGGATATCCCCGCTGCTAGCCTCCTTCCGAAAATTATAACACATCTGGGGCGATGGTTGCTACTCCCCACCAACCGCTATGGTAACGTACTGAAGCGCCATATAGACGCGCAGGCGTTCTTCGGGATCAGTGTTAGTGGTCGGCGTCCTCCGCGTCCTCGCCCAGGTCGATCTCCACCCAGTTCACCTCACCCGTGAACTCATTACCCGACGGGCTACAGTCCTCCGACGCGGGCGATCCTGCCTCCTTGCCAAGTCGCAGGTCTCATCGGCGGAGAAGAGGATTGGCTCGGTTTGTTCTACACGGCCATCGCCGATCTTGTCCCCGTCCAGGTAGAACGTCACCGTGCCGCCCTTGGCCAGAACGCCGCCGTCATAGGCTAATTGCATGCTCTCCTGGTGCTGGTCAGCCGGGATTTCCACCTCGCTATTGACATGGCAGCTGTTCAGCTCGTAGAAGTTGTAGCAGCGCTTGGATTTTCCATCCACCGTGTACGGGTTTCAGCTGCCAGAGAGATTATAGATCAGTGCATCCTTCAACCGATCGTCGAGAGGCTGGAATGCGATCATGAGTTGTGGCCAGCCGGAGGCTTTCCCAGAAAAGTCTGGGACGGCCTCCCGCCAGCCTGAGGCGAGTCAATCTACGAACGAGTATTCGCCTCGATGTCCATGACGACCTGCAAGACCTCGGCCACTGCCAGTTGCAGTATGGCTATAGCCAGACCGATCACGCCGTACACAATAGCGACGATGATCGATCCAAACACGGCCCCGAGCACAGTGCCGAGGAAGCCAAGGAGGCCCCCACCAATGAAGGTTCCTGATGCGAATGCTGCGATCACGCCGACCAGCACCACAAAGAGGGTAATGACAATGGTAATCCAGGCCAGGATCCTATATACGCCTGCAATTGTGGATAGTGCTGGGTATTTTTCGTTTCCCATGATTTGACTCCTTTCATATAGTTGTGATGAGCTGCGTTCCCACTTGTCGACCTACCAACTGACGCCTGCCAAATCACTGACCTCTTGCCCTGATGTCACCTCCTTTCTGCCTGCGAACCGCCCCGGCATAACGCGGGCGCCAGCATCGACATCTCCTTGGGCTGGAGAGGACCCGCTATGGAAGGTATCTGGCGCCTAATACCGGTCTCCACCTTAAACACTGGAGATCCTCTCCAGTCACGTGCAGGCATTCGTTCAACCTGCATCCTGCACTATTATCTAGCGCTACTTAATTATACACCAAAAACTGGACATTTCTAGAGCGTTTCCTAAAGATAACCAGCTCCGCTGCTTGCCTGTAGAGCCATTATTCCTCGAACTCGACCGGGGTGAGATAGCCCAGGGCCGAGTAGTAGATCCGCTTGCGCATGTACACATCGTCTAGAAAACACCCAATCCGCTGCAGGGCATCAGCACGGTAAACTTCGGAACAGATTCCAGAGTTTCGGTTACGCATCTCCCTTGACGCGCTTGCCCAACTCCCCCGCCGCGGGCATGAGAATGACCAGACTGATGATGGCGATCACCATCACGTACGTGACCACATCCGGGCCGAAATTCTGCCCGGCAACCACCATGGCTGCCGCGATATTGCGCTGCCCCGTCCCCAACCCCATCACACTCCTGGTGCCGCTGTCTGAACCGCCCAACAGATAGCCAACCGCCAGCGAAACCAAGACAAAGATAATCCCGGCCAGAATGCCCAACGAACCGACCAGACCGATCATGCCGCTGAAATTGAGCACCAATCCCAGGACCATCAGCGCCATCAGTGCGATGTTGGACGCCTGCCCGAACGTTGGTTGTATGTTGGCTGCGGTGTCTTCATAGCGCGCTTTGATGAAAAGCCCGATGGCCAGAGGGACAAGCATCATCACGATCAATGACTGGGCGATGTCCCAGGGGTTCACTTCCACGCCGGCCAGCAGGAGGGGCAGCACGATGGGCAAGTAGATGATGGTGACCACCATCAGCAGCACCATCAGTCCCACGGATAAAGCGACGTTGCCCTTGGCAACCGCAGCCAGCTTGGGCAGGAAAGGCGCGCCCGCAGCCGTGGCCAATAGGATCAGTCCAATGCGGACCGCTTCATCCAGGGGGAAGACCAGGGTGATGACGTAGGCGATGATGGGCACCAGGATGAAATTGGCCACCAGCGCCAGAATGACCAGGCGGGCATTCCGGAGGGGTTCGATGATCTGCCTCATCTTCAGGCTCAAACCCAGACTCATCATGCTGCCGATCACGAAGACCAGCACCGATAGAACAGCCAACGTTTCCATAACTTCAGTCATAATTTGTTCTCCTTTTCATTTCATTCTATGGTTGTTATTCTGTGCATTACGCCTTCCGCACCGGCGGCGGGGTCCAGGCGCCTTCCAGGACGGCCTGCTCAGGCCAGTAGATGCGCATGACCAGGTAGAACGGCCCTTCGGGCGCTGGCAGCCAGTTGGCCTTCTGCATGGCATCCTGAGGTTGCTCGCGCTGGATGGTGATGGTCAATGCGCCGCCATCACCGAAAACCAGACCTTCGGTTGTCGAGTTGATCAGGTAGCGGTTGATGGGGTTCTCCACCAGGTATCCGGCCATGCCATCATAGGATGTGTCATACATCGTGACCGACCAAAAGGCTTTGGCCGGTGGCGGGGCGGTGAACGCTATCTGGTAGCGATGAGCACCATCCAAGGGTTCGCCAGAAGCATCCTCGCGCGTGGTGGGATAACTGGCCTCAATGACATCGTTTCCGCCCCAGCCCGCCATAGCAGCGGCGGCGCGCAGCAGATAGTCGCCGCCATACCACTCACGAGTGCCAAATACATCGGAGGACGTCCAGCCATTGACTTTCTGCCCGATGTGGCGGATTTTGGCGGCCATCGTTTCACGAGCCGCAGCGACTCCGGCGCGAATTGACGCCTGTACTTCATCGCTCAGGGCATTGGCATCGAAGACCAGGCCCGCGCCGATCCCAATCTGGGCGAAGCGAGCCATCATATCCGTTTCTGATGGATGTGTCGGCTGGCAGAACGAGAGCAAGGTGTTGAGGTACCCAATGAAGCGTTCGTCACGGGAAGCCTCATCATCCCAGTGCGGCCAATCAAAGGTCGGTAGGCTGGCTGCATCTCCTCCCCGAAACACCTCATACGGTTCCAATCGGTATTGGCGCATCACCTCGGCGAGTGCTGGCTGATCGTCTGCATTCAGCAGCTGGGTACGGCCGATCAGGAACACCAGCTCCGTCTCGAACCGATGCGAACCAGAGAACCCCTCCGGCACGTCGCCATCCCAGGTCGGGCCCATCAGGAAGTACGAACCCGCCGCGGTGCCTGTGGCCCGGCTCCCAACGAAGAGGTCATTGCAGCCGAACAGATCCTCGAATTGCATCACGTAATACCGATCCGTGACCTCTGGCACCGTGAGCACCACCGGTCCGCCACGCAGGTCCAGCATCCCGAACGAGTAAGGGGTATCGGCATTCGGGGTGATCACATCCTTGAACGTGTGGTCCAATGTGACCGCTTCCCCAAACGGCCCGGCGTTGACAGGCCCCCGATAGGCTGGCGAGGCAGGTTGGAGGAACGTCGCATACGCGAAGCGGTATCCCATCAGCATGGGAAAGGAGTAGATATAGGCCTCTTCGGCTATCCTTTCGATTTCTTGCTGAGAAAGCTCGGTCATGATTTTCTCCTTTTCATTTCATTCTATGGTTGTTATTCTGTGCCTTACGCCTTGCGCACTGAGGGCGGGGCGTACAGCGGATCGAGCGCTTCTGGCTCGGGCCAGTAGAGGCGAGCTTGCAACGAGAAGGGGCCATCGGGCGCGGGCAGCCAGTTGGATTCTGCCTCCGCGCCGGGCGATTCGTGCTGCAGGTAGACGGTCAGAGAGCCATCATCACCATACTTTAACCCTTTGGTAGCCGAACTGATGACATAACGGTTGATGGGGTTTTCAATAAACAACTGCTCGGGCAGCTTGTACATGGATAGCGACCAGAAGGCTTTGATCGGTGGAAGCTGATGGGCTTCGAAATGCAGCACGTAGTTTTGTTTTGAAGTGTCGAGCGCCTCACCGTCGGCGTCTATCGAGCATTCAGGATAAAAGGCCTCCTCGAGGGTATTGCCCCACAAGCCAAAATAAGCTGCCGCGGCGCGGGTCAGATATTTTCCCTGCATAGCCTCCCGGGTGCCGAACGCGCCCGAAGTCAGCATCCAGCCGTTCGTGTGGCTGCCCAGTTTGGCGCTTTCCGCTTCGTATTTTTCCATAGCCGAGGCAATGCCCGCCTCGATGGCGGCGCGGATTTCGGGGTTCAGGTCGTCAGGGTTGAAAGATTGGCCGGAGGCAACGCCGACTTTGGCAAATCTGGCGAGTAAGGTGGTTTCGCTGGGATGCGGTTGGACCTGGCCCAACAGGAAATTGAAGTAGCTGATGAATCCCGCCGATTGGGCTTGCTCCGGATTCCACATCGGGAAATCAAGTTGCTCTGCAGGAGCCGGCGCATCAGTACCCATAAACTGGCTGAGTGGCATAGCCTTATAGTTCTTCTGGATGTCAATTGCGGTATCGACATCATCGGGCCCATAAACCTGGGTTCTCCCTAAAGCCGCTGCAAAGTTACCCTCGGTGCGTATGGCCTGGTTGACGCTCTCTGGCTTCTCACCTTCCCAAGTCGCACCGGCTATCATGAAAGCTCCGGCATCAAAACCTGTCGCCCTAGTACCGATATAGTCAAAATTGTGGGTATAAAGATCAATCAACTGGAAAGAGTAATAGCGCTTATCCTGGATGGCTGGAACCTGGAGTATCATCGGTTCGGCTCTCAAATCCATCCATACGATCGAATAGAAAGTATCATTATTGGGGCGCACAATCGCTGTATACTCAGGTCCCAGTAGTATTGACTTGTGCTTAAGTTGGTTAAAAGGTGCCTCATAGGCCGGTGATTTATCGTAAATGGCCAGGGCAAACATCATTTTGTAGTTTTCCAGCATGGGATAGGCAAAGATGTAGGCTTCTTCTGCGATCTGTTGGGCTTCTTGCACGGTAATGTTGCTCATTTTGTTGTCTCCTTTACATTTGATAATATGGATGACCTGTTTTGTGCGCCATGCCCTTTTGCACCGGAGGCGCTCCATGTTGAGTGCCGCCGGATCTTATGTGTCGATCCGCCCCTTCATGATCTCAGGGGCGGATCGACATGACCGTCTTCTTATTGCCGCGCCATTATGGCCCGCATGGTGACTTCGTCATCCTCGATCAACTCGCCGCTGACGTCCACCGTCACGCTGTGAATCTTGCTGGTGAACTCGAACGGTGGGGCATACTCTGGTGTGACCGGCGAACCGCTATCACGGCCGCACTCCAGCGCCCCACCCGCTACGCCAAACATCATTGGCGTGGTGTATGGGAAATCGGTGTGCCCAACCAGCTTGTCATCAAAGTAGAGCTGGGCGCGACCGGGTGCACCCTTGCCTGCGGGGATGTCCGGCTTGCCGGTCACCTCGAACTCGAAGCGCAACTGGTGACGACCGGCTGGCACTGCCTCCACAGACTCGACGTGGAAATACTCCTTGGCTACATAGTTGTGTACGTAATGCAGCACCCCATCTTTGATATAGAGTGAATAGCCGCCATCACTGCCCCCGTGGGAGAAGATAACGCCTTCGGCACCTTCTTCCGGGATCTCCGCATCGGCGGTGATGCTGTGTGGACGGTTCATCACGTTGGCGCCCGCCGATGCCGACACAGGTTGTGTGTCAGGATAGTACGTGTAGCTGGTGCGGCCCACCGCGATCACCGGGCGTTCATCCATGGCGCGCTGCGCGCCGCGCCCATCGATCGGCAGTACGTTGTACTTGCCCGCCTCGACGTACCACTGGGCGATCATCTCGATCAGCCTGGCGCGGTTCTCGGCGGAGACCTCGTGATTCTCGGCAAAGTCCTCGTCCAGGTGGTACAACTCCCAATTAGTGGCATCTAGCTCGGTCAGTTTCTCGGCCGAGATCGGATTTCCAAAACCCGTACCCGCCTCGGTGAACGAGGGACCGGGCCAGGGGCAGACCGCCCGCCAGCCATTGTGGTAGATCGAACGATGGCCCAGCATCTCGAAATACTGGGTGTTATGCTTGCTGGGCACTTCAGCATCCTCAAGTGTATGGGCAAAGCTGTAGCCTTCGATGGGTGCCTGGGTGACGCCCTTGATGCTTGTGGGTGCCTCCAGGCCCAGCAGGTCGAGTACGGTGGGCACCATGTCGATGGCGTGGGTGTACTGCATGCGCACCTGGCCCTTGGCCTGGATGCCATTGGGGTAGTGAACGATGAAGGGATCACTGATGCCACCGCGATAGGTCTCGCGCTTCCAGCGGCGGAAGGGCGTGTTCCCGGCCCAGGTCCAACCCCAGGCGAAGTGATTGAAGTAATCCGGTCCTCCCAAGTCGTCAAGGGCCTTCAGATTTTCTTCCATAGATTCGGGAACGTTGTTGAAGAAGTTACTCTCATTGACCGATCCTGTGGGGCCGCCCTCGGCGCTGGCGCCATTATCAGAGATGGCCATGATCAGGGTGTTATCAAACTCGCCGATTTTCTTCAGGAAATCGAACAGGCGACCGAGATGGAAATCGGTGTGCTCCAGGAAACCGGCAAAAACCTCCATCATGCGGGCATACAGCCGCCGTTCTTCTTCAGGCAGCGCGTCCCAATCCTGCACGTCGGGATCGTGGCGCGAGAGTTCGGCGTCCTGCGGGGCAATGCCCAGTTCCTTTTGCTTGGCAACAACTTTTTCGCGGTAGGCGTCCCAGCCGTCGTCGAACATGCCCTGGTACTTGTCGGCCCACTCTTTGGTGACGTGATGCGGGGCGTGCATAGCCCCCGGAGCGAAGTACATGAAGAAAGGTTTGTTGGGCGCCACCTGCTTGGTATCGGCAATGAAACCGATGGCTCTGTCCACCAGGTCTTCCGTCAGGTGATAGCCTTCTTCCGGTGTTTTTTCCTGCTCGACGATGTGGTTGTCGTAGACCAGTTCGGGGTAGTATTGGTGCGTGTCACCACCCAAAAAGCCGTAGTAACGCTCGAAGCCACGCCCCAACGGCCAGCGGTCGTAGGGCCCGGCTGCCGAAACCTGGTCGACGGGGGTCAGGTGCCATTTGCCCACGGCGTAGGTGTTGTAACCCTGCTGCAAGAGCATCTCTGACAAGAAGCCATTCTCGAAGGGGATATTGGCATTGTAACCATTATAGCCGGTCGAGCCTTCGGTGATGCAGGCCATATTGTTGGAGTGATGGTTGCGCCCGGTCAGGATGCAGGAGCGGGTGGGCGAACACAGCGCCGTGGTGTGCATACTGCTGTACCGTACCCCGCCTTCCGCCAGGCTGTCCAGGTTGGGTGTGGAAATGGGGCTGCCGTAGCAACCAAGATGCCCGAAGCCGGTGTCATCCAGGACGATGAACAATACATTGGGCGCGTTCTCCTTGGCCCGGTTGGGTTCCGGCCAGGCTGGCTCGGATTGGTCATACGTGCGTCCGACAACGCCGGTGTGCGCCGTTCCCTGTTTGTACTCTTTCAGTGCCATTCTGCTAACCCTCCTGTGTTGTGTTCAGGCCCTTTGAGCCTGATGGTCCGCTCCGATCGTTTGTTTGTCACCTGGTGCTTCTGCCGATGCCTGCCATGCCACCTTCCAATGAGATCTTAACGCCGAAGCCTCAGGAAGGCAAGCAGCGCTCAATACCCGATCACCCATTATCTCATAGATTCTCTCCCAGCGCATCGTACATTCGTACAGTTTCCACCCTGTACGTTCGTACAGGTCTTCCTTCTGTTGTCGGTGCGCGCTTACAGCCCCCGGGAAGGTGTTCGCTGCGACCGGTGAGACTCCCCGTTTCTGCTACTGAGGATTGAACACCACGACCACCTGTCCCTTATCGTTCAGGATGTGGAGCTGCTCGCCCTGGCGCGTGTGGGAGTCCGCTGACTGCAAAGCGCTCAGGAAGGCCATCTCCTGGTCCATGATGCCCTCCGGCTGATCGCACATCATCTCGGTAGCCGCCAACGGTCCTATGGATAGCGAGTCGCCGTCCGCTTCGTAGCTGCCCTGGTAGGAGTTGCAGCCTGCCGAACCGCCGAGCTGGCCGTCATCGCCGAACTCCGCTGTCAGGCTGGTGTCCATCAACACCGTGGACATGTCAAGGGCGTTGTTCGGATCGTAGTAATCCTGCGCCTGCCACCTGGTTCCAGCCAGGGGATCACCTCCGCCTGCGCAGCCGGCCGCGAGAAAAATGACGGCGATGATCCCCATGACCACCAGCATCCTTCTCAGAACGGTATCCGTTTCAGGCATTTCCCCTCCTCTTTCTCAGAGTCTGACGGTGTCAGCCGGAATGTGAGGGTTTACAAGCCAGCGAACACCGTTCGGAAGTCGTCTTTCATGCCGATCACCGTCCAGCCCCGGTCCACGGCCAGCTTGAGGACTTTCTCCGCGCCTATGTCGTAGGCATATTCCCGTTCGGCGTCGTCGTGGCGCACCAACAGCGACAGTGACTGGGGACTGCTGTTCTCAGCCATCCACAGCATGTGCAGGTCGCCGTCGGAATTGCCAGCGGCCAACACTGGCGGGCGACCGATATGCAGCATGGTATTGACCGGCTTGCCTGGACCGTCGTCGATGGGCTCCGTGATCCCGGCCTTGCGCACCACAACCGGGCCCTCGTCAGTCATTTCTGTCTGGTAGCTGATGGCGCTGCCGATCACGCGCTCCACCGGCACGTTGTAGATGTCCTCACAGACGCTGCGCATGAAGCTCATGCCGCCGGCTGATTCGATGAACACGCGGAAGCCGCGTTCGCTCAGATAGTCCATCAGCTCCAGCATCGGTTGGTAGACGCATTGCGCGAAAGGTACACCGTATCGCGGGTGTTTGGCCCCCTGCAGGAAGGCTCTGGCCTCCTCTTGGAATGCTTCCTCGCTCATGCCGGCGTGCGTGTCGAAGATGAGTCTCATCAACTCCTTGATGTCACCGCCGGCGTGGGGATCCAGTTTGGCGAAATAGGCCATGTCGTCGCCGGCCGCTGCCTCATAGGCGGGGTCTTCCATCAGCCTTGGATCTTTTTCGACCATTTCCTTCATCTTGTTAATGGTGAAGAAGAGCTGGATGTAGGCCGGCTTTTCGCACCACAGGGTGCCGTCATTGTCGAAGGTGGCTATGCGCTTCTCCGGCGGCACGTAGTCCGGGTCCTGCGGGTCGGTGACCGCCGCTACGAAATCCAGTATCTTCTGTTTGGTCGGCGTGTCGTTCCAGGATGGTAAAAGCTCGGTCATGGTTTATGCTTCCTTTCTATTGCTTTTTTCGTGGGCTTCGACAGCCTGCTGCAGATTGTAGAACATGCGCTCGTGTCCCAGGGTGGCGCCAAGAGGCGCGCGCTCGATGATCTTCAAAGGCTCGGGATTCAGCGCGGCCAGCCAGAGGGTGATCCCCTGCTCGCGCAGCTTCTCCTCAAACCCGGTCAGACCCTGCAGGGCCGTGTATTCGATGTCCGGGATGGCGCTGCAATCCACTACGAGCACCTGCGGCTGATTCTGCCGAATCAGGGACCATACCATGTCGCGTGTATTCGGTATGCTGGCGAAGTGCAATCGGCCCTCGGTGCGCACCATCAGCAGGCCGGGGATGGTCTCATCGTCGGGGCGGTCTGGCGACAAGGGCCGGAAGATGTCGGTGCCCGGCTTGCGTCCCAGGGCATAGACCGGCGGGTGATTGGCGTGGTAGAGCAGGGTCGCCAGGGACACCGCCACGGCTACCAGGATGCCTTCTAGCGTGCCCAACAGCACCACGCCGGCCAGAGCCACGATCGCCCAGACCATCTCCTCCCGGCGGATGCGACCTATGGTCCGGAACTCCTCCGGTTTTATCAGTCCAACGGCGACGATCAGGACGAGAGCGCCCAGTGTCGCCTGCGGCATCAGGCCGATCAGCGGTGCCAGGAACAGCAGGGTCAGGAGCACCATGCCAGCGGTGACCATCCCCGACAACTGAGTCCTTGCGCCAGCCTTGCTGTTGACGGCGGTCTGAGAGGTGCCGCCCCCGGCCGGGTAGGCGCTGAAGAATCCCCCGGCCACGTTTGCGGCGCCCAATGCCAACAGCTCCTGGTTGGCCTCCACCGGAGGGTCGTCATGTCGGGCAAAGGTTCGGGCCGCGGCGATCGACTCCGTGAAGCACATCAGCGCGATGGCCACTGCGCCCGGCCAGAGTTGGCCCGCCAGCGAGAGGCTGGGGAGGGCGAAAGGAGGCAGTCCGGAGGGAATGTCTCCCACCAGCTTCACCCCTGCCTCGCCCACACCGAGCAGCGCCGAGGCGGCGATGCCCACGGCCACCGCTGCCAACGGCGCCGGGAAGCGCGGAGCCAATCGGGGCACCATGAACAATATGGCCATGGTCACCAGCGCGATAAGGAAAGTGGGCCAGTGAGTCTCGCCCAACCCCTGCAGCACTGCCAGGACTGTCTGAAAGAATGCCCCCTTGCTCACCGAGATGCCCAGCACCTTCCCCAGTTGGCCTACCAGAATGACCAGGCCGATGCCGGCCTTGAAGCCGGTGAGCACCGGGAGGGAGATAAAATTGGCGATGAATCCCAGGCGAAGGATCCCTGCCAGCACCAGGAACGCGCCCGTCAGCAGCGCCAGTGTGGACGCAGCAGCCATATATTCGGCGGGGTCGCCGCTCTGGACCACCGCAACCAGCTGGGCCGCCGTCAGTATGGAGATGGTGGACGTGGTGACGACGCTCAGCCGCCGCGAGCTGCTCAACAGGGCGTAGACCAGCATGGGGACCAGGACGGTGTACAAGCCCACCTGGACCGGCAACCCGGCGATGGTGGCGTAGGCGATGGATTGGGGGATGACCACCGCCGCCGTCGTCAGGCCGGCGATCAGATCGGGCCGCAACCACTTCGATTGGTAGCCGGGCAACCATTCCAGGATGGGCACGTATCTGCTGAGTCCGCCGGGTGCGTTTGCAGTACGCATGGTCATTCGCCTCCAGGAGCAGCTTGCTGTCGCGTTTGGTGGCGATGAAGCGTGTTACCTTCACGTTCGATGACTGTTCCTCCTGGAAACGGATCATGTGCTCAACCCGCCGGCACGCGCGACAACCCGGCTCCTCGAAGTAAGCGAGGTGAATCGCTTTCTTTGCCTTGCTTGGTGCAAACGAAGCATCGATCTCTTCAGCGGATGGGAGCTTGATGGGGGCGGCGCCAGCGGCGTGAGCGGCGTGTTGAATGACTTCCTTCAGGTTCTCCTCTATCTCCTTCACCCCGCCGAGAACCCGTCCGTCGACAAACACCACGGGCATTTCGTTCCCGGTATCTTTGCTCTTCCGTTCGAGGTAGACCAACAGCTTGTAGTTCTCCATGTCCTCGATGTCTAGATAGGTGGGCTTGATCGTGCAGCGAAGCCGCTTCGCCAGTTTCGCCAACGCCGGACGTTCTATCGGTTCGCAATGAGGGCAGTCCTTCGAGAGGAAAACCAAGAGGTGAATCGCGGGCTTGTCGCCGTCTTTCGCTCCGGTGGCGCCGAATATGACTGATGAAACCACAGGCTGCAACGCAATCACAATCACCAGAAGGAGGTGACGCGGAACGCGCGATTGCATGTCACTTGCCCTCGGTGCGTGTCTTGACGAGGATCGGTATCTCGATCACCAGTCGGATTACTTGATTCCCATTCTCGCCAGTCGCAGGTAGGACATTGAAGCGGATTTGACCACCAACGGGGATCTCGGAGGTCTCCAGATCGGTCGTCGCATTCCCTTCATCGTTCGACGGAGCCACGCGAAGCGGGAACGGCAACTGGTTGCTGAGAACCCACTCCGAGAGCACCGACGCGCCTGTGCCGGGCATACGGATCGGCGCGCCCACAGGCTGAATGACAAGGCCGGCGGCGCTCCGTCCGCCTTCCTTCGCGGCATATCCGTAAACGGGAATGACTGTCTCGGGGTGGGCGGGGTCGTTGCTGCGGATCTTGATCCACTCCTGGATGAGCCCTTTGAGTCGCGCAGGATTGACGCGGATTGAGAGCTCTGCCTTGGCGCCAGGTTGAAGTTCTTTGACCTTCAACACCGGCTCAAGGGCTGTGCTGGCCGTGAGTTCCTTGATGTGCAGCGGCTGTTTGCCCAGATTGTGCACTTCGACGTTGATTGTGCGCTTGCGACCGGGCCACATCACTCCGATATCCGCCACCGCGGGCGCTACCGAAAGGACCGGAGCGTTCTTTGTTGACAAGACGATCCCGGAGATGTAGATGCGCTGGAAGGGCTTCTTCGGATCGTTCGAGTGGATCATGAGGAACGTTGAGACCTTGCCTACACTGCCCAGCTTGGTATTATAGACGACCTTCAGCTTGCCCACCTTTCTCGGCGCAATTGTCTTATCCGTCAGCATCGACCCCGTACACGGCGCGCATGATCCACGAACCTGCTC
>SDBU01004504.1_pt1 | contig 17078 bp, 16 predicted proteins | sample 2277071 | NCBI WGS metagenome assembly SDBU01 (sample SAMN10397929, study PRJNA504765) | marine sediment metagenome | isolation source: marine sediment core GS08_GC12, 126 cmbsf | place: Arctic Ocean: Gakkel Ridge, Loki's castle | collected 2008 | reverse complement strand
CTCTGATTGAATGTATCATAGATTCTAATTCAGATGGCTCTAATGCAAATGAATGATCAGGTCCAGGAAGAGTTCTGTTTAATGTAAAGTGTTTTTCTATAACAGTAGCTCCTAATCCTACTGATAGAATTGGTGCAATGATTGGATCAGTACTATGATCAGAAAAACCCACAGGTAAGTTATATCGTAATTTCATTTTTGGTATAACAGATAGATTCAGAGATTTTATCGGACATGGGTATTTTGATGTGCATTGCATTAAAACAATGTTATTATTTCCATGATTTCGTATACGTTCAACACAAAAATCAATTTCATCATAAGTGCTTGCACCAGTTGAAATAATAATTGGCTTGTTAGTTTTAGCTAAAAAATCCAGTAGTCGTACATGATTGATTTCAAAAGACGCTACTTTATGTATTGAAACGTATTGATCAATGATTTCTGCATCTTGTATTGAAAATGGTGTTGACATGAACAAAATATTTTCTTTGTTACATGATTGGACTAATTCTGAAATCATCTCATAAGGCATTGAATGTTCAGCAAAAATATTAGCTATGTCTTTAGTCGAACCGGTTTGTGAGAGATAATCACTGGATCCTGGATTTGAGACATATGTAGTTTCAGGTCTATATGTTTGAAATTTGACAGCATCAGCTCCAGCTTTTGCAGCAGTTTTTATCAAATTTTTTGCTTGTTTTAAATCATCATCATAAGTACCACATTTCCAATTAGAGCCAGCTTCTGCAATTACAAAAACATGTGATATGTTATTTAAGATATTAAACATAGTATTTGTTGTAATTTAATATATTATACTAATTAATCAATTGTTAGAATATGTGCAATTATCATCCAATTTCAGATCATATGTCAATTGCTATAATAGTTAACGTAAAATATCCTTATTAAGTAATTCTTGACATATAATGAAAATTTGTAAAAAATGTATTCAACCTGATACTAGACCTGGTATATATTTTGACGAAAGTGGAATATGTGGAGCTTGTCTTTGGGAAAAAGAGAAAGAGAATATAGATTGGAGTTTGAGAAGAGAAAAATTACAAGAAATTGCAGATTGGGCAAAAAATAACACAAAATCAAATTATGATTGTGTGATTGGAGTTAGTGGAGGAAAAGATAGTACATTTCAAGCCATTACCGCAAGAGATGAGCTTGGATTACGTTGTTTACTTGTTAATGGAGAACCTGAAGGTATAACAGATATTGGAAAATACAATATTGAGAATTTAAAGAACTTGGGATTTGATGTCATTTCTCTTCGTCCTAATCCTAAAATTATGAAGAAATTAATAAAATATGATTTTTACAAGCATGGGAACCCATTCAAAGTAACTGAATTTTCTTTGTGGGCCTCAGCATACATAATAGCAGATAATTTTGATATTCCTTTAATTATTCAAGGTGAAAATGCTGCTTTGACACTTGGTGTATCTAAAGGTGGTTTAAGTAAGGGCTATAACGCTTTAGACGCAAATAAGCAAAATACTCAGGCTTTAGGATGGAAAGAATACCTTGATGTAGATGGTGTAGAAGAAAAAGATCTTTTTATGTTTCATTATGATAATGAAAATTTAAGGAAAAAAGAAATTAAGGGAATTTGGTTACAGTATTTCTTAAAAGAATGGTCAATGAATCATAATGCTGAATTTGGAAAGAAACATGGTTTAAAGTTTAGACCTAAAGATTTTGATCCTGCATCCATAGGAACCTATGTACCATATGCACAATTAGATGAGGATTTAATTCAGGTAGCCCAATTATTGAAATACATAAAATTCGGATTCGGTCAATGTATGGATTATGCATGTTATGACTTTCGTGAGGGTAGGATAACAAGAAATGAAGCAATCGAGTTAGTACGAAAATATGATGGAAAATGTTCAGAACAGTATATTAAAAAATTCTGTGATTATATTGAAATAACTCAAGATGAGTTTTGGCATATATCTGAACAGTTTAGAGGTACCATGTGGATAAAAAACAAGGAAGATAATTGGCATAATACGTACTGGGATTCACTTGAACAATAATTACAAAATTACCTATACTAAAATCATAACGAATTTTTAATTTTAGATGTAAATGGATTATGTCAACAAATTTTAACATCTTTTTGTAAAAGATATGCAACATCAACTAAGTTTGAGTTGAGATAGTGAAACTTTTCTTCTTTGATCACTTGCAATGGCGGGAATATTTTTTTGAACAAGAGTGGAAAATTCTGTTTCCAACATACATTTTGATAATTTCTGTATTTTATTTCAACTAAGTTATCTGAATAATATTCAAATCCAAAAATATATCTATCTGTAAGATTTATAATTTTTCTTATTATAGAATTCAGTATTGTTGGATTTATGTGAATTAATACACCTGCGGTAAAAACTAAATCAAAGGTTTCACTAGATTCAAAATCTTCGATACTAGAATTAATAAAAGTCACATTTTTATTATTTTTTTTAGCGATGTCTAGAGCTTTTTTGTTCAATTCAACCCCATAAAGGTTATTGAATCCCATTTTTTGTAATATGGCAAGATTAAGACCAATGTTACAACCTAATTCTAAAATCTTACTTTTTTTGTCCACCTTATCAAAAAATGTCTTAAATATCTGTTCTACTGTTATTCCTGTTTCCTTTTTGTAATCTTCGTTAACTTTCTCGATATTATTATTTCGCTGCATGTAAGAATCACCAAACTCCCCCAACCAAAATTCTCTTTGTTGCACATTATTGGAGGTATTATTTTCCATCTTTGAAAAGAAAAAACAGTATTTCTATAAAAAGCGTTGGTAAGTTTATTTTGAATCACATAATAAAAGTAAGGTTTTTTATAACAACAAAAAGAATGAAAATAATTTGTTTAAGGGGAAAAAGATTCTCATCACAGGTGGAACAGGTTCATTGGGAACAGCTTTAACTAAACGACTAGTAAACACAGATGTAGAAACTATCAGAATTTTCAGCCGGGACGAATGGAAACAAACTCAGATGCAATCAGCATTTAATGATAAAAAATTAAGATTTTTTATTGGAGATATAAGAGACAAAGATAGATTATCAAGGGCATTAGAGGATGTAAATATAGTAATTCATGCTGCGGCTTTAAAACAAGTACCTGTAGCGGAGTACAATCCTTTTGAGGCCGTTAAAACAAATGTGTATGGAGCTGCCAATTTGATTGAAGCTTGTTTAGATGCTAATGTTGAAACAGTAGTTGCTATAGGAACTGATAAAGCTGTTTCACCCATTAATACATACGGCGCAACAAAATTCTTGATGGAGCGATTATTTATTTCTGCAAATTTTTACAAGGGCTATCACGATATACGATTCAATTGTGTACGATATGGTAATGTTCTTGGAAGTAGAGGATCAATAATACCTCTTTTTATAGATCAAATTAGCACTGGTAAAAAAATAACAATCACTGATCCAACAATGACAAGGTTTAACATAACTATGGATCAAGCATTAGATCTTATCTTACGTACTTTAAAATATAAAAATGGTGGAACTATATTTATTCCTAAATTAAAAGCTTACAGAGTAGGAGATATGAAAGATGCAATTATAGAATTACTACATAGTAAAAATGAAGTAAAAAGAATTCCTGTTAGACCAGGAGAAAAATATCATGAATCATTGATAAGTAGTGATGAAATTAGGAATACTTACGAAACAAAAGAAGATTATGTAATTTTTGGAGAACAAATCCAAGATCATAGAAAGATCCCTGGAATTAAAAAATCAAGTTTAAAAGAAAGATACTCTTCTGACACAGTAAAATTATTTACAAAAGAAGAATTAAAGACTATTTTATTAAAAGAAAAATTGATTTCTCAGATAGAGAAACATAATATAAAATAAAGACAGAAATCCATTAATTTTAATTACAGATATTAAATTATCTTAATAAAAAAACAAAATAGAGCAAATAAATTATATTACAATTTAATAATTTTTTAAAATATTTATGAATGATTGTGAAGAGTTTCCGTGATTTATAAAATAATCATCAACATATTTTTTACCTTTTTCTATTAATTCATTTCTAAATACCTCATCAAATAATATTTTTTTAAGTGCATCTTCAAATTCATTTATTGTTGTTACTAGAACAGTCGCTCCGCTTTGAAAAAGTTTATGTTCATAATCCCAATCAGGTCCGATTTTGAAAGTTATTGTCGGTTTATTGAGAATCATTGCTTCCAACAATACTGTAGAATAACCAATGTAAACAAATACATCGCAATCTTTCATCAGATCAGCAATATTATTAGTTTTATAGATCGCTACAGATGGATCTATTTCTTTGAGTATCGGCTTAACATCATAAGATGAATGTTGGCCAGGATGAAGTTTAACAATCAACTTTTTGTTCGGAATACTAACAGATGTTTTACAAATTTCTCTGAATATATCATTAAATTTGATCAACATATGGGTATCAATTCTAGAATAAGCCAGTTCTGCTAAAATACTTGAGCCAAGCAAAATAGTATTTTTATTTTTACATTTATTTTTCATTCTAAAAAGTTCATCATATCTAGGATTGCCTATTAATAAAATATCTTCATTTTTTACTCCCATTTGGCAAAACATATTTTCAGATTCCTTACCCCAAAGACCATGTTTTATTCCAATTGGGGGAATAAATGGTAGTATAGATTTAACTATTCCAGTATCACGCTTAGTAAGAAGACCATGTTGCAAAATAATCCCAGGAATTTTAAATTCATTTGTAGCATGTATGAAAACTTTTTCTTCTGGAGCTGAATCATATAAAATTAACATACAAGAAATATTCATTTTTTTAATTAGTTCTTTAGATAGAACAAATTTTTTTATTATTTCATTAAATCGTTTAGAACACATTTCAATAAAGTCATTCTTTATAGAAGGCCAAAAAGAAAAACCATCTATGGAAAAAAAATTGATAAAAATATCATCATCAAGAAACATTTTTTGAAGACGTTTTTGTAATTCTTTTTGCCTCTGCCTTATCACAGAAGATAATTTCGAGTTAAGAAAATTTTCTAATTTGATTATTTTAGAATTAGATTTTTTAACATTGTTAAGACTTTGTAAATTCCATACAGCTGGCCTACGTTGGTTTAAAAGGATAATATTTTTATCTAATTGTGAAAGATCTTTTAAAAAATCCCCAAACAACATGGGATTAAAGTCTAGAAGTATTATGGATTTACGTTTAGATGCATTTGAAAGATCAAATTTAAATCTGAAAATTAAGTTAGTTATTGATTCTATAACATTTTTAATTTTTAAGGCAAATTCACGAGATACCCATATAGTAAATAATTTTTTTCCAAGATTAATCGGTATTGCTACACGATCAAAAGTCAATGTAGTTGTCTTTAGTGAAACATGTGATTTTATTGTAACATTTTTGTGCATAGTGAATGTTTTTACCATTAAAGAAAGAGTGTCGGGTGATATAACCACTGATGGGTTTTCTTTATCAATTACTTTTTTTATACCGATAAAATTTTTTATAATTTGTAAAAAATATGGGACAATTTCTAGCTCTAATAGTGAGCCTAAATTCATATTTTCAAATTTGAGTAATTCTGAAATTCCTTCTTGTTGATACCATTCATGTGATTTATTTATGATTAATTTATCAATTAGATCTTGATCATTATCATAAATGTAATTTTCTATTATTTCATGATCAATTTCCATTTGTAATAAAGCCTCATGTGAAAAAACATCGCAAGAAATAATTTTAGTTTGAGTAAAGTTGGTAACTTCAGATAGTAATTTAGTAATATTTGATGACTTGTCTACAAATACTATTGTATAACCCAATAGACAAATATTATTGAAAAGGTTAATTTAAGACTTCTAATAATTTATAATATTTACAATTAATTAGTTGAAATTTTCATTTTAGGTTTTAATTCTTCTTGTGATTTACAAACATTACAGTATTTACTCCATTTTTCATTATGATTCCATTGTTCTAGTCCAGTTTGATCATATCTTTGATGAGCCATCTGCAACATTCTTCTTGTATCATGTTTATACATAAAGTGTTTTAATGCAAACAATTCTGGAATTGTGAAATATTGACTGACGGTTGCGGTGTATTGTGTTGCATCTCCGCAGTCTTGCATAAATCTATCAAGTGCTCTCATTTTCCATTTGGAAATAGTTTCTGCATCAACAAGATCAGGATTATTCTTAATTAGTTTCAACCGTTCATCATACTGTTGCAATACCTGATCTCGATAATCATAGTATAATGGACTCCCAACATATGGTGTGCAAATAAAGGGATCAATTTCTATATTATTTCTTATCCAAAATGTTACAGTTTCCATCAAATCATTAATGTCTTCATGAGGATTGCCAATCATGAAAGTTGTAAGAGGGCGAAGGCCTATACTTTTTACTGTATCAATTGTTTTTTGTAGATGATCCTGTGTTTGTCCCTTTCCAATGTCATTATTTAGAACTTTATTAGATGCAGATTCAAATCCAAAGGAAATAAATGTACATCCAGCATCCTTCATTGTTTTTACAATGTCTGGTTTTACTGCCACACTAGGAGCATCTCCCAATGTCCCCCATTTTACTGTCTTATCTAGTCCTTCAGCAACATAAAGTTCGCAAAATTCTCTAGTCCACTTTAAGTTACTTGTCATATTTTCATCTACACAAAAAACAAAATCAACATGATATTTATCACGTAAAAATTTGATGTTATCTATTGCATATTTTATAGTAGGCCAACGAGCCGGTAATTGAAAGGTATTATTTTCTTTATCAACTTTTCTTACTAATTGCTCCCCTTTCTTTCTATCACCGTCACCATAAATATTCTGCATGTCAATACGTGACATTCCATTGTGAGAACAAAACGTACAGCCCCTAGGACAACCCCTTTCCCAAACTACATTTACTCTTCGTTTACAATTAAAAGATTCGACTGACATTGGAATTGATGAATATCTAAAGTATATGTCCATCTCAAGAAGATGATACGCGGGATATGGAATAGTATCTAAATCTGAAATCAATGCTCTTGGTTCTGTGAATTTGATTTCCCCGCTATTGTTTAAACACAACCCCTTTACTTTTTCAAAGTCTTTAGTACCTCTATTAATTTCGTCATAAACTTCTGCAAAGGTTTCCTCACCTTCGCCAATACATATCATATCAATTTGTGGCACTAACTTTAAGATCTCATGTGGGTTGTAGGTAGACCAACCGCCTCCACTTATTATAATAGAATCAGGATTATGTTTTCTAAGTAATGGCACTAGTTGTTTTATACGTCGATATGTTGTTGTAAGACCGCCTATTCCTATCAAGTCCCATTTCTCAAGACTGATTTCGTCTTCAATTATTTTATCTGGGACAAGTCCTCCTCCGTAATTCATTCTAATTGCATTCAGATCTAAAATACCAACTTGTCCACCTTTTTTTTCTGCAATAGCTCCCAATATGCCGGCCCAGAATGGAATATCTGTTGGTTGATCATTTAGTCTAACTTCTGGTACAACAAATAATACTTTCATATTGTACGTTTATTTAAAAAAATGGTATTTAAATCAATGTAATAATTTGTCAAACATCTTCCTTAAGAAATTCATTTAGAGTTAAACATTTTATTCTCTCACCAAAAATACATCCTCCTTCAGTTGCATTTATCGTAGTCACATATGAAGGAGATCGCGAGATAAATTCTTTGAGAGCCTTACTGTAATATTGAAAAATAGGATCAAGTATAGAATAACACTTGAATTCAGGATTGTAAATTTTTGGAAATAATTTCTGGAATAGTGGATTATCTTTATCCATTTGTATTGGAGAATGAGTATAACCATGAGAGAGAATTACATCCCAAGAATCATTTTCACCCCATCCGTGATTTATTCCAATTAATGTAACGGTGGTACATTTCAGAAGTTGCCAACTTACAAACCAAGATGAGGTCCCTACGTTACCTCCTGTTTGTATAGCGGGTAATCCATGTGGGTGATTTTTTGCCCTAACCATCAAAGCAGATATTTTATTGAAAGATGTTTTTCCTTTATTGTAATCAAATAAAGTGTGTAGCCAATGTATTTTAATTCCAGATTGTCTTGCACGTTTAATAGTTAATGGGTTTGTAAGTGTAGAAAAAATACCTTGAATTAAGCTGCCATATTTATCCACTATTGCATCATCGTAAGATTCTTTTATTTCTTCTCTTGCATCAATTGTTACTACAAAATACTTGGGAAATTTTTTGGGCGTAATTCCCATTTTTAGAGCATTTATTAGAGATCCATCCGTACATACAATAGTTCCTTTATAGTTACTGTTGGCAAGCAATTCTAAATGTTTATGTTCTTTTACTGATGGACCGCGACCTATTACAATAGCAGAGTTTTGCTCTAATCTAAATTTTGGATCTTTCGTAGGATCTAATTCTTTTGCAGATGGATCTTCCCAAATATCATTAAGATTTAAAGCAAAATTTTGTATCCATACATCATAAAATTTTTCGTAGTAAACTTTTTCCCATTTTTTTTCTATTTCATTTTTCAAAATTTTTTGATCAATTTCAGATGTCATATAATTATAATTTCAGAGCTCATCAGATTTTGATTATTTATTTTTATCATAATTCTTCTAACCCCATTTCATCATCTTTTTTTGTAGATCTAAATATCATAAATGAGCCAGCCGCTCCAGACTTACTTACAAATTCTTCAAATTCTAATTCGGTGAGATCTTTTTTTGGATCATTAAGATTATTGTTAACATTTGAATCTTGTGTATTCGATTTGGACACCTTAAAGTTGGTTTTCAATAAAAAAATTATATTAAAATAGATTAATGAATCTTACTGAAATATGCTCAAATAAAATAAAAGTTAACTTGGTATATTTTTTAATCAGTATTACATTACATCTTTTATATATTCATAAGTTTAGTTACGTGTGACATGGTAAATAGATTTTGTATTTTGTGTAAACATTCAAAATTTAAAATAATATCTACTCAAGTTAGAGATTCAAAAAACTACAGCATAATCAAATGTGTAAAATGTAATCATGTTCAGCTTTTTCCCATTCCATCAAAAAAAAACGAAAAGCAATTTTATGATGAAGAATTACAAAACTCAGCAATAAAAAAAGATTTTAAAATATCAGAGATTAGAAAAAATAGCTCATTTGATATAGAAAGAAGAACAAATTCTATACGAAAATTAATTACAAAAAATTCTAAAATTTTAGAAATTGGTTCTGGGGATGGATTTTTCCTAGAAAAAATGTATGATAATGGATATAATATTACAGGTATAGAAATTTCAAAACAAAGAAGAGAAAGATCAAAAAAAATAACAAAAGCAAAGATTTTAGATCAAGACTTTTCTCAAGAAATTAAAGATCTAGACAAATTTGATCTCATAGTTTTATTTCATGTATTAGAACACATCCACGAACCTAAAAATTTTCTAAAAAATATTTCCAAATTATTGAATTCTAACGGAAAAATAGTAGTAGAAGTACCTAATTACAATGATTTTCAAATTAGAGTAAATAAATCGTATAAAAATTGGCAGCATCAAAGAGCACATATTCATTATTTTACTCCAAAAATTTTAAAAAAAATTTTTAGAGAATCAGGCTTTAAAGTGAATGTGAGTGGAGTTCAGAGATATAGTATTGAAAATATGTTTTCTTGGAAAATTATTAATAAACCACAAATTAATTCACCTACATTTAATTTGAAAGGAGAATTTCAATGGATTGAAAATAATTATAAAAAATATTTAGAAAAAAAATTATTATCAGATACAATAGTTGCAGTTGGAACTTTAAAATAAAATAATCAGATTTTTATAAAATGTTTTTCAACTAATTCACATATTATATGAATAATAATTCGGTGTCCTTCTTGTATTCTAGGAGTAGAATTTGATGATACAGTTAGTGGGATATCCACGAATTCTTGTAATTGACCACCATCACCTCCAGTTATTCCAATTGTAATTGCACCTTTATCTTTAGAAACCGTAATTGCCTCTAAAACATTTTTAGATTTTCCACTAGTGGATATTCCAATAACAATATCGCCTTTGTCAACTAACGCTTCGCATTGTCTTGAAAAAATTTTTTCGAATCCATAATCATTTCCTAGTGCTGTAATAATTGAAGTATCTGTAGATAATGCAATTGCAGATAAGCTTATTCGCTCAGATAGAAATCGACCAATTAATTCTGCTGCAAAGTGTTGTGAATCAGCAGCACTTCCACCATTTCCAAAAATTATAACTTTATTATTATTTTCATAGGCTTGAATAATAGATTGAATTACTTTTTCTATTTCAATTTATAATTTTTTAGATTCTAAAATACAATTTGAGCTCTCTTCAAAAAGGTTACAAATGATTTTATTTGTCTCGGAGTTACTCATTTCTCAAAGATTGGTTCTAAGTTTTTCCATAACAGGAATTTCTGAGGGCCATACTCTTTTAACTCCATCACCTAGAATTGCGTCGATTTCTCTAAGATCTCTAACCAATCTTTGTAAACCAAGTGGTTCTAAAGATGCAGATTGATCAGAACCATACATAGATCGATCTAGAGTAATATGTCGTTCAATAGAAGTTGCTCCAAGAACACCTGCAGCAACACAGATCAAGTATCCAGTTGATTCATGTCCACTATATCCCACTTTGCAGTTAAATTTTTCTTTCAGAGTTTGAATACATCTAAGATTTGCTTCTTCAGTTTTCATTGGGTATGAACTATTACTATGTTGAAGTTCAAAAGGACAATCATTTTTTTTGAAAACATTAATTGCATCATGAATTTGTTCAATAGTACTCATTCCAGTTGAAATAAACGTGTATTTTTTTTCTTCTGCAATTGTTTTAAGTAGTTCTAAATTTGTCAACATTGCAGAAGCTACTTTATTATGATTTAGATTATAATTTCTTATAAATTTCTGGCTATCTATATCCCAAGAAGATGCATACCATTCAATATTCTTCTCTTTACAGTATTGATCAATAATATCAAATTCATCTTTACCAAATTCTAATCCCATTTTTTGATCCCTCTGAGTTTTACCCCAAGGACTTTCTCTGGGAGAATCTAAAATTTCTTGAGAATAAACTTTTTCTATGGTTCGTTTTTGGAATTTCACAGCATCACAACCAGCAGAAGCTGCAGCATCAATCAGCTGTTTTGCAATTTTAATATCACCATTATGATTAATTCCTATTTCTGCCGAAATAAACATCATAATAGAATGATTTGAGACGAATATATTAAATTTTTTTTGTTGAGGCTAAAATTAAATCAGCAAATTCTCTAAAGGCACCATATCCTCCATTGGTTTTACAGATGTAATTTGCAATTTTTTTAGCTTCTGAAATTGCATCATTAGGGACAGCAGAAAATCCAACTTTTTTTAACAAACCAACATCATTGACATCATCACCAATGTATGCCAATTCATTTGGAAGAACATCAAATTTTTTACATATATTATCTATTACAGATTCTTTATCTAAGATTCCATCATATAGTTTTTTAATTTTCATTTTTGTTGACCATTGTCTAACAATTTTTGTTTTTTCTTTTGTGACTATTATAGTAGGAATATTTTTTTTCCGTAATAAAGTGACACCCATTCCATCACGGGTATGAAATCTTTTCATTATATCTCCTTTATCTGAATAATACATTCCACCATCAGTTAGAACCCCATCAACATCAGTTAGAACTATCTTGATTTTTTTAGATTTTGATTTTAAGTTACTATTCAAGATATTAAATTCTAATATATCATTTAATATTATTATTTCTGCTTTATCTCATATGGAAAAATTCTCAAAAATTGGAATAATGTCAGGAAGACTTTCAGAAAAAACGGATGAACAAATTCAGTTATTTCCAACACATACTTGGAAAGACGAATTTGAAAAGGCCTCAAAATGTGGATTTGAACTAATTGAATGGATATTTGACATTGTTCCAAACAACCCAGTTATGAATAACAGACAAATCAAAGAAATAGGGTTTCTTTCAAAGGAATTTGGGGTCGGAATCAACTCAATTTGTGCAGATTATTTTATGAAAGAAAAATTATTTAGTGTTTCAAAATCAGAAATAGAGAAAAATTTGGAAATATTAGAAAATCTAATCTATAATTGTCACGAATTAGGAATAAAAATTTTAGAAATTCCATTAGTTGATAATTCTTCATTAAAAACAGATCAAGACAAGAATGAGATTTTTGAAAATTTAGAAAAAATTTTACCTGTTGCAGAAAAAAATTATGTTGAGTTAACTTTGGAAACAGACTTACCTCCAGAATTATTTAAAGATCTAATTAATTCGTTTAATCATCCTAACATAAAAGTAAATTATGATACAGGAAATAGTACTTCGTTAGGATATGATATTCAAGAAGAATTGAAATCAATTGGTACATGGATATCAAATATCCATATTAAAGATAGAAAACGTCATGGAAATACAGTTCCATTAGGAAGTGGTGATACTAATTTTGAAATGTTTTTTTCTGAATTACAAAAAATCAATTACAAAGGAGATTTCATTATTCAGGGGGCCAGGGAAGAACCTGAAATCAGTCCTGAGGAAACCTGTATTAAATATCTCAAATTTGTAAAAAAGTATATTGATAAGAGATAAATGAATCATTATACGTGAAACAAAAAAATAAATTAAAAATTATAATCACTGGTTCTGAAGGATTACTCGGAAAAGAAATTTCTAAATTTCTTGAAAACGAGAACAAGGTAATCAGATTAGACTTGGCCTTAGGACATGATCTGACAGATGAAAAATTTGTTAAGGAATACTTTAAGAAAAATAAAGCAGATTGTTTGGTGAATTGTTTTGCTTTAAATGATCATGTAGATAACAAACGTAAAAAAAATACGCTTTTTAATATAACATTAGATTCATTTTCTAAATTTTTGGAAGTGAATTTAACAGCATTATTTTCAGTTTGTAGAGAATTTGCAAGGAATAACAATACAGGATCAATTGTTAATTTTTCAGCATCAACAGGCTTAGTTTCTGCAAGACCAGATCTCTATAATGGAAGTCATAAGCATATTGCGTATAGTATTTCTAAAGCAGGAGTGATAAATCTAACAAAATTTCTTAGTACTCATTTAGCCCCAAAAATTAGAGTAAATTGTATTGCTCCAGGAGGAGTGGAACACAATCAAGATAAGAATTTCATTAAAAAATATTCAGCACATACACCTATGAAAAGAATGATGAAAAAAGATGAATTAAACAACATGGTAGAATTTCTTTGTAAACCTAGTTCTTCTTATGTAACAGGAGCCACATTTGTTGTAGATGGTGGTTGGACCACGTGGTAATTTTAAAAATAAAGGTATAATGTCTGGTACAGTAGCAGTAATTATAGCAAGGGGAGGTTCCAAAGGAATTCCAAATAAGAACATAGTAAAATTTTGTGGGAAACCATTACTTGTTTGGTCTATTGAAAATGCAAAGAAAACTAGAGGGATTTCTTCTGTTTGGGTAAGTTCAGATAGCAAGAAAATTTTAAAAATAGCAAAAGATTCGGGTGCAAATACAATCACAAGACCCAAACATCTATCAAAAGATTCTTCAACTGCTATTTCAGCTTGGATTCATGCAATTGAAAAAATTCAAGAAAATGGATATGACGTTAAAGAAGTGGTGGCTTTACAAGCTACATCACCAGTAAGAGAACCAATAGACATTGAAAGAGGATTAAGAGAATTTCATAGACAGAAATATGATTCAATGTTTTCAGGTGCGCCAATTGGAGATTTTTTCATTTGGGAAAAGAATGAAAAAAATAAATTAAAAAGTATTAACTATGATTTTCAGAATAGACCAAGAAGACAAAAATTCAAAGAACAATTCGTAGAAAATGGTTCATTTTACATTTTTACACCAGAAAATATAAAAAAATATAACAATCAATTAGGTGGAAGAATCGGCATTGCTAAAATGGAATTTTGGAAATCCTTTGAAATAGATGACTTGAAAGATATAGAATTCTGTGAAATGATAATGAAGCATTATATATTAAAAAAGAAACATTAAGAGCCTTTAATGAATAAAAAAATTAAGTAATAATGTCTCGCCTTGTATATTTTAACGGAAAATTTGTCCCAGAAAAAGAAGCCAAGATCTCTATTTTTGATTCTGCATTAATGTTTGGGGATATGGTTTTTGAGATGACACGTTCCTTTAACAAAGAACAATTCAAACTACATGAGCATTTAGAAAGACTCTATTCATCAATCAAACATGTTCACATTCCATTAAAAATGTCAATTAATGATATGGAAGAAGCATGTCTCGCAACAATTGAGAAAAATGAACCTTTTTTTGAAAAAAGTGATGAGCATAGATTGATGATTAATGTTAGTAGAGGGCCATTATCTATTTACGAAGAAATTTTTGATGGAAAGTTAGAACCTACTGTCATAATAGCAGATTTTCCATTGAAATGGACAGTTCAAGGTATGGGAAAGTTATTTGATACCGGAATTAATGCAATTATTCCATCTCAAAGAGCAATTCCAGCAGAATTAATTGATCCTAAAGTAAAAAACAGAAGCAGGCTTCATTATATGATAGCAAATATTGAAGTCTCCAGATTTCCTGGTGAAAATAATTGGCCTTTACTTTTAGATCCTGATGATTATATTGCTGAAGGAACTGGGGATAATTTTTTTATTGTAAAAGATAACGTATTATACACTCCAGAGCCTCGAAATATACTTGTTGGAATTAGTCGTGGCTATATTTTTGAATTAGCTACTGATCTTGGAATGAAGTATGTGGAGTGTAACTTAGAGGTAAATGATGTAATTAATGCAGATGAAGCTTTTATGACTGCTACACCATTTTGCATGTTACCAGTAACCCAAATTAATGGAAAAAATATAGGGGATGGGAAAAGAGGAATAATCACAAATAAACTTCTAACACAATGGAGTAAAAATGTTGAAGTTGATATTGAAAAACAAATTAAAGATTTCAATACAGAGTCAAATAATTTAAAATCAAATAGCATTACACCTTATCAATTTAAAATAGAAGATGAATGAACAAAAAACATGAACCTTAACTTAAATGGAAAGGTAGCTCTTGTTACTGGTTCTAGTAAAGGAATTGGAAAAGCTATCGCGTGTTCATTAAATGAAGAGGGTTGTAATGTAATTTTTAATGGCAGAAATGAATCTAGCCTAAAATCAGCTGTAGGGAAATTAGATAATGCATTTTATTTTGTTGCTGATGTGACAAAGCCAAAAGAATGTAAAAAACTTGTAAATAATGTGATTAAAAAATGTGGAAAAATAGAAATTTTGATCTGCAGTGTTGGAAATGGAAATTCGGTTCAACCAGGATCTGAAACATATGCAGAATGGAAAAAAATGATTAGTGAGAATTTTTTCAGTGCAATAAATATTATAGATGCAGCCAAAAATTCATTAAAAAAATCTAAAGGAACTATAATTTGCATTTCATCTATTGCAGGACTAGAAACAACTGGTGCACCAGTTACATACTCGGTATCAAAAACAGCTCTAGTTTCATACGTAAAGAGAATATCAAAGCCATTTGCAAAAGAGGGAATAAGGATTAATTCAGTTAGTCCAGGAAATATTTTCTTTAAAGGTTCAACATGGGAAAAAAAATTGAAAAAAAATAAAACTAAAATTAAAAAAATGTTAGAAAATAATGTATCTCTAAATCGATTTGGAACTCCTGAAGAAGTAAGTGATTTGGTGACATTTTTAGCATCTACAAGATCTTCTTTTATTACTGGATCAAATTTTGTAATTGACGGTGGTCAATTAAATTCTTAATTGTATGATTTAATATATCAAAAAAAAATCTATCATAAATCATGAAAAATTTAGATTTTCATAATTATGTAATTAAAAATGGAAAATTTATTGGAAAGTTTGAAGAAATGTATCAACACTTTGAGTTTCCTTGGGATCAGAAAAATAGGGAAATATTTCAAACTGAAAAAGCGATTATATTAAATCACTTAACAAAAATTGAAAAAGAGAAAGGGAAAATCAATGTAATAGAATTAGGTTGTGGATTAGGGTATTTTTCAGAACAAATTAGAAAAAAATTATTGAAAAAATCAAAAATATTAGGAATTGATATTTCAGAAACTGCAATTAAAAAGGCGAAAAAAAAATTTCCAAGTTGTTTTTTTCAAACAGGAGATGTATTAGATTTCCAAACTTATGAAAAGTTTAATCCTGATGTAATAGTTATGTCACAAATATCATGGTATATTTTACCTAAATTGAAGAAATTATTAAGTTATTTGGAAAAAAAATTTCCAGATATAATAATAATTCACACACTTGTTACATATACTGGTAAAAATCAAAAATATGGAAGAGAATTTTTTACAAACATGGATGAAATTCTTAATTTTTTTAATATGAATTATTTAGAAAAAGGTTTTTACAATGAATCATCAGAGAAGACTACAAGAACATATTTTGTAGGAAATTTTAAGAAAAATAATATTAATGTAAAATAAATCATTTTTACTAAAATTATAATTTTATTCTTTAAAAAAATTATTTTAGTTTATTATCATAGTATTTTATTTTTTTATCAATGATAAAATTTTATCAATAATTCTTTCTTTAGCTTTCCCATCCCAACAGTACATAAATTCTTGAATAAATTGTTCGCGCTTTTCTGACAAGGAAGAATACGAAGATAATGCATTACGTATTGCATTAATTAGATGAGATAAATCTTTACACTCTACTACAAGTTCTTTGTTTAGAAATATATCATCTTTAAGATTAAAAAAATTACATAAAACAATAGGTTTTCCAGATAACAATGCAAAAACTTCAGCAGTAGATCCTTCAAAAGATATTAACACATCAGCATTAATGAGAAAATCAAGTATGTCACCTTTTTGATGAACTGGTATTGAATGATTTATAGAATGTACCAGTGATCGGTATTCAGAAAGAATTGAAGAAGATGGATG
>SDBU01004503.1_pt1 | contig 17079 bp, 21 predicted proteins | sample 2277071 | NCBI WGS metagenome assembly SDBU01 (sample SAMN10397929, study PRJNA504765) | marine sediment metagenome | isolation source: marine sediment core GS08_GC12, 126 cmbsf | place: Arctic Ocean: Gakkel Ridge, Loki's castle | collected 2008 | reverse complement strand
GATCCTCAGCAGGGATCTTTACACGACGCCGCGGGCTCCGACGTCATCGAGGACATGAAGAACGAGGCCCCGGTGACGGCATGAAGAAGAAACGGAAGCGCCCCGCGAAGCTATGCGGGGCCAATCTCGTTGACGGCAGCGGTCGAACCTGCGGCCAGCCTGCCGGCTGGGGCACAGGCACGGGCCGCGGGGTGTGCAGGAAGCACGGCGGCAACACGCGGGCCCACAAAGTCAAGGCCCAGCGGGAGGCGGCCAAGGAAGCCGTGGCCGTCTACGGGCTCCCGATCGAGATCGACCCGGCCGACGCGTTGCTACAGGAAGTCTGGCGGACGGCTGGGCATATCGCTTTCTTGGCCGCCGAGATCCAGAACACGGAACGCGCCAATCTGGCGTTGCTCCGCCTCTACCAATCGGAACGCGTGCACATGGTACGCGTCTGCATGGCAGCCATCCGCGCCGGCATCGAGGAACGGCGCGTCGCCCTGGCCGAGCACCATGGCGTGATGATTGCCCAGGTGATCAGGGGAATACTCGAAGAGAAAGGCATCGCAGATGACGCGGACGTGCCCGCCATGGTGCGGCGTCACTTGACGGCCATCGACGGAGGGAAGAAATGATGACGAAGCCGACAATGAGCGAGGCATGGTGCAAGCTGTCGAGAGACATGCGGCGGTTCCGGGATGATGTATTTGCCGCGCTCCGGTTACCTGATTTCGTTGAGTGGCTGTCGCGCAAGCTCGCGAGGGCGCCAAACCCACCGTGGGCCGGCGGCACCTATTCGTGGCTTGACTGGCTCGCCCTCTCCGCGTTCCTCGTATATCTCGGCTTCGTCGGCTGGCTGATCGTCTCGCAAGGCGGCTGGTATGCCGTCGCCCTTCTCTTGATTTCCGCCGGATGACCGAGCTGCGCTCGTTTGAGTATCCGGTCGAAGGCCACATGACCGACGGCGCCGGCAACGCATGGGAGATCCATCGGACGCCGCGCGGCCCGACGACGTGGGCCTGCTATCCGGTCGGCGCAGGCCGTAAGGAGCGGCGAAGGCTCGACGTGAAGCTGCGGAAGATGTGGCGCGGACGATGACGACGCCGACGGCGGAGATCGAGCGCCAGACCGCCGCCGACATCCTCGACCCGCCCAAGATCCCCACGGAGATCGACGGCCGCCGCCCTGATCAACGAGCGCCCGTCGGTGACTGGCGCGTGTGGTTGCTCCATCCCGGCCGGCGGTGGGGTAAGGGCTATGCCGTCTCGAGGTGGATAGTCGATCGTGTTCGCACCGGCGAGGCTCGATCAATCGCCCTGGTTGGCTCCACCGTGCGGTCGGTCCGCCAACTCATGATCGAACATCCCACATCGGGCATCCTCGCCGTTGATCCGTTGGCGCGATTCATGCGGAGCGACGGCGAGATCCATTGGCCCAACGGGGCCAAGGCGTTTGTGTGCAGCGCGGAGAATGCCGACAAGCCGCCGCTGCGCGGTGGCGGCTTCGATACCGCGTGGCCGGATGAGTGCGACAGTTGGGGCGAGGAGACCACCAGCAGGAAGGCGCAAAAGGCCTGGGAAAACCTCACACTCTCGATGTCGGCCGGCGACTCGAGGATGGCCGTCACCTCGACGCCGAAGCCGGGCCGCATCGTCGCCGAGCTGCTGCGCCGAGCCAAGGAACACGGGGACGTTGCGATCACCACCGGCAGCACCTACGACAACGCTGCCAACCTGTCGCCCCAGTTCATCAAAGACATCGAGCGCCGCTTCAAGGGCACCCGCCTCGAGCGGCGGGAGATCTACGGCGAGGTTCCGGAGGATGTCGCAGACTCGCTCTGGCCGCCCGGCGTGTTCCGGTATCGCAGGGTAAAGGCTGAGCAATGTCTACGCGTAGCGGTGGGCGTGGACCCCTCCGGTGGGGGCGATGCGATCGGCATCGTGGCCGCGGGGCAGCTCACTCCGGAGATGTTCGTGGTGCTCGACGACTGGACCACCACAGGGTCGCCGGCGAAGTGGGCCGGGCGTGTTGCGAAGCTCGCCGAGAAGTGGGGCGCCGACGTGGTAGTTGCCGAGCGGAACTATGGAGGTGATATGGTGTTGTCGACCCTCAAGGCGGCATCGACACAGATGCCCGTGCGCATGGTGACGGCTTCGCGGGGCAAACACATCCGCGCCGAGCCGATCGCGTTGTTGTATGAGCAGAAGAAGATTACACACCGGAGCGGCGACGCCGCGCTTGATCTGCTCGAAGAGGAACAGCGGTTTATGACGACGACGGGATACGTGGGAGAGGGAAGCCCGAACCGAGCCGATGCCGCGGTGTGGGCCCTGACCGAGTTGACGAAACCGCGCAAAACCTGGGGGGTCGCTTGAGCCACCGAAAGGGCAGCGTATCCCGTCGCGGGATCTGCGTACGGTGTGACAAGGACGTGGCTCTAACCTCAAGCGGCTCAAGGGTCGCGCTCTGTCGACACAAATGCGTCGGTGGCTGGGGTTCATATAGATCCGCGGGGCCGAAACCTGGCACCGTATACGAGCCCCTACGCTGCCCGACCTGTAGGCAAGTAATGGCAAGGGAGGCCGCAGCGTGATCATCGCTATACCGAACCCGATGACCAAGATCCGCGCCGCCGGCGCCATCCTTAAAGCCGCCGTCATCCCGAGCAACCTGCGATTCCCCGGCCGCGCTAGTAGGTTCTTCGGTCTCGTGAAGGTGACGGATGCTGAGATGGCCAGGGACGTCGGCACCGGCACCTCGTCGGACGTACTCATGACCCCGGTGACCTGGCTCCAGGACGCGATGGCAGAGGCGCCCATCGTCGCACTGGATCCGAAGGGCGATCCGATCGAGGATAGCGAGCTCATCGCGCTACTGGCGACGCCGAACCCGTTCTACTCGCTCGAGGTGCTGTTGGCCGGAACGACCTTAAGCCTCGCGATCGACGGAAATGCCTATTGGGTCGTGAACCATGGCAAAGGCGGCGAGAAGGTTCCAGTACAGATTTGGTACGCGCCCCACATGAACATGGAGCCCGATTGGCCCGACAACGACCCTACGAAATTCATCACGCACTACAAGTACGACGTCCAGGGCCGGCAGGATTTACTCCGGCCTTTCGGGCTCGAGCTCAACGACACCAACGCCGGGGTTCCCTCGAGTGTGAAAAAAGGCCTGTCGGTGATCCACTTCCGCAAGGGCATCGACCCCGACAATCTGCGCAAGGGCCTCTCGCCCCTCAAGGGCTTGCTCCGCGAAATCTGGACCGACAACGAGGCAGCGAAGTTCACGGCGGCGATACTGAGTAACATGGGCATTCCGGGCCTGGTCTTCTCGCCAGATGATACTGAGGTACAGCTGACACTGGAGGAAGGCAAGGCGATAGAAGAGAAGGTCGACGCCAAGTTCCGAGGCGCAGGCAGAGGCAAGCCGCTCGTCATGCTCGGCAAGACAAGGGTCGAGCAATTCGGTTTCAGCCCCGCCGACATGGACCTGTCCGCGCTCCGCAACATTTCCGAGGAACGGGTAACCGCTGCGCTCCATGTCCCCGCTGCCGTGGTCGGCTTCGGCTCTGGGCTGCAGGCCACGAAGGTTGGCGCCACCATGGAAGCCATGGTGAAGTTGGCATGGTCGCAAGGCGTGATCCCGTTGCAAAAGATCATCACCGGCGAGATCAGCCGGACGCTCGCGCCTGCGCTCGGTGCAGCGTCGGCGGAGTTCGACAACAAGGGCGTCCAGGCGCTGCGTGAAAACGAGGATCTCAAGGCGGGCCGCATCGGGCGCCTCTATCGGGACGGCGTGATCACACGGTCGGATGCGCGCTCGGCGCTCAACTTCGAGACGGTGGACGCGGATAACGTCTACCTGTCGAACCTGGCAACGACGTTCATTCCGCAAGGGCAGGCGGCGCCACCGCCGAGCAACGGGAACGGGAAGGCCCGTCATACGTTCATGATGGGCGGGGCAGGGTCGGGCTATTGGCCCACGAAGGAAGCGCCCCCCGCTGAGCAGCGAATCATCGCCGCGGCACCCAGCGCCGACCCGCTGCCGATCACGCAACGCATGGCCGACGAGCTCAACGCCATCCGCCTCCGGGCGCCGGAGATCTTGCAGGCTCGGCTCGAGCGTGCCTTCGGGGAGTTCGGCGACGCGGTGGAGCTCGCGGCGCGGCGGGTGATTGATGACTTCGAGATGGTTTCGGATTTGGGGGGCGAGACGAAGCAGGGCCGACGGCTACTTCTGGGAGGCAAGCCGATTCCAGAGTTGGAGCGGCATGGTCGACTATTGGCGGCCGCAGTGAAGCAGAGCGAGCTCACCCCCGGCGACATCGCCTTGGCCGACGACCTGTTCACGCAGCTCGACATCGAGAATGCAAAGCGAGCGATTCAAGAAGCCTTCGAGCAGGGATTCTTAGAGGTGGCCATCGAGGTATCCGGCACCGTCGGCTCGACCTTCGGTATCGAGTTCCAGCTCACCGACGCCGCACAGCAGCGGGTGCTCCAAGAGGCTGGGCTGCGCTCGGGCCTTCTCGACCTGGACGCACAGACCCGTGACGCCCTCTTCGACGCTCTGGCCGAGGGCCGGGCGGAAGGGCTCGCCGGCGAGAATCTGGCGCGGCGCATCCGAGAGCGGATCGAATCGGGGCCATGGCGCGATGTCGAAACGCGGGCCAGGGTGATCGCCAGGACCGAGGGCGCCCATGCCGCCAACACGTCCACGCTCGAGGCGGCGCGGGCGATGCCCAACACCGAGCATGTCCAGATATTCGATGATCGGCTCGGCGACGGGGACGCGCAATGCTCGGCGGCCAACGGCAAGATCATCACCATCACGGAAGCCGAGGCCATCGGCCTATGCCATCCAAACGGCACGCGGTCATTCGTGCCGATCAACGCGGTGCTGTTGGAGGAGATGGGGCTTTGAGGAGCTACGAATTTGACTTCGACAAACACGGAGCCCGTGCCATCTTCGTAGTCGTTGTCGGCTTCTCGGTGGCTCTCTGCGTTGTTGGGGGAGATGGGAAGGCGGCGGGCATGTTGGGCGTCGGAATTGTCGCGGGGTTGTGGTTGCTAATCGCCCTGGTGGCTTCGAAGCTGGGAGCCGACAGCATCACGCAAGAGTGGGAGCGAAGCTTTCGTGAGGCAAGATTTATAGCGGACTGGTTCCACGAACAGAGGACGCTACGAATCAGCCAGCCCATGATGGACGCAGACCAACGATGAAGGAGAACAGCGACATGATCGAGAAGCTGAAGGCCGTAATCGTCGGAGCCATGTGCGGGCTGCTCGTTGCGGGGTTCGTCGTCTTCGGCGTGATTCCCGTCGCTCACGCGGTCGGCGGATTCGGGCAGTCCACCGGCAGCGTCACCAACGTCCAGGTCACCGGCCTGGCGACCGTCACACTGGCCACCGCTGTCGATTCGACAGGCGCGGTCACGGCGGTCACGTCCGACTATGTGGACGTGGCGCGCTGCGTCGCCGTGTTCTCTGCGGTCGACAACGCCAACGATACAGATATCGAGGGAACGGTTGACGGGACGGTCTGGCACCTGATCGACACCGCAGACCCGAACACGCCGAATGCGTCCTTCTTGCTGGATGACACCTCTGGGCCGTGGTCGAGCCTTCGGGCCAACGTGATCGCGCTTGGCGCCGGGGTGGATGTCACGGTCACTTGCCTGGCGACGATGCGACGATGAACGAGCCGAGCACCAAGACGACCCCGGTAGGCGAGGAGTCGCGGCCATCGTGCCGGGACATCCGCCGAATCGACCTGACGGAGTTTCGCGACCGCGGCTACCTGCAGGAAATGAACAGGCGATTTCTTCACCCGTTGGGGTTGGCGTTGGAATTCTGTTGCGACGGTGACGGCACAGTCAACCACATCGGTGGTATCTGGGACTTCCGGCACGACCCCGAGGGCATGGCGTTCACCGACAAGGAACTCGGAACAGACGTATCGCGCACGAGGGCGACCAACGTCAACGCCGATTGGGCGGAGCTCAGAGAGGCACGCGAGAAACTCTTTGGGAACACCGTGCAACCGATTCCGCCCCGAAAGGATGGAGGGACATAGCATGGCGTTACTACCGAAGGCAGAACACAAAGCGATCGACGCAGAGATCAAGCTCGACGAGCTCGGCAGCTTCGAGGCGGCGATAGCCACGTTCGACGCCATCGACTCCGATCGGGACATCGTGAGGCCGGGCGCCTTCGGTGATGCCGTGGTCTCCGTCCTGCCGGCGCATGACAGCGGATCGGTGCCGCTCGGCAAGGTGCAAGTGAAGGAACGCGGAAACACCGCTGTCGCCGTCGGCGGCTTCAACCTCGAGATCGGCGCCGCCCGCGACTGGTCGGCCGCGCTGAAGTTCGACCTGGCCAACCCGCCCTCGGTACAGGAATGGTCATGGGGTTTCACGATCCCGGAGGGTGGCAGCAAGATCGAGACCATGGACGGCGAAACCGTGCGCATCATCAGCAAGGTGGATCTGTTTGAAGTGTCCCCGGTCCTCCGCGGGGCAAGCGTCGGCACGGGCACGCTGTCGGCGAAGTCGGAAGGCGGCGAGCCCATCCCGCTCGTCGAACAGATCAAGGGGGCCACCGGCACCGTCGCCGAGCTCGTCGCCCGCATCCGGCAGATTGCAGAAGATCGCAGGGCCAAGGATGGCCGCGGGCTCGGGCCGGAGGTTCGGATCGCCACGGTTGAGATGGCCGAGGAAGTGAGCAAGCTACTCGAGGAGCTCGCCGCCGCCATCGAAGCGGAAGTGCTGCCCGATCCCGAAGTCGCGAAGGCCGCGGCCCGGTGGCTTGCGATGGAAGCGGCGCGGGTTGGGGTGGAGCTGTGATCGAATCGATTGGCGGATGGCCGCGCCCGTCGCCAGCCCGCCAGAAGACGTTCCCGCTGACCCGCTGCGCCCCGGTGCATGCCGCCGAACGCCGCCTTGGAACAGCGACCAGGATCCGGACGAGCGTCAAGATCAGGACATTGCCGCTCGGCTGGGATTTGACGCTCGGCTGCGTGCTGCAGCAAATGCTCGGCAAGCTGGACCCAGGCTCGGTGGTCTTGCACAATCCCTCCCCGCCGTGCTAATAATCCTGGCATCGAGTTAGCTATTTCTCGTTGGCCGACACCGGCCGGCGGATAGCGGGCTTCACGGGCGACGCCGCCCCGAACGCTTGCCCAGCGTTCGGAGAGCCGGCAAATGGAAACCCTGAAGCAACTTCGCGAGAAGCTCGTCGCCAAGCGGGCACGCTGCGGCGAAATCTTCGCCTGTACGACCAAGAACGCCGACACCGGCGAGCACGACCCCGACTTCCAGAAGTTCGAGGCCGACTGGCTGCCGACCGACGTGGCCGCGCTCAAGGGCACGGAGAAAACTCGCCGCATCCGGGATCTCCTCCTCGCAATGGTGAAAGAGTGCGGCGACATGCAGGACGAAGTCGCCGTGATGGAAGAAGTAGCCACCTCGGCCAAGGCATTCGCCGAGCGCGAGCGGCTCGACCGTGAGCCCGCCGCCGCCGCGGCGCATCCCGAGGGCCAGAAGCAATTCAAGACCCTCGGCGAGATGATCGTTGCCGATCCGATCTGGAAGCAGTGGGTGACGGACGAGAGCGCCCGCAAAACCCTCCAGATCAAGTTGCCGGAGATGGGGCTGCGTGACATCTACAAGACCCTCTTCGAGACCACCGCCGGCTGGCTGCCGGAAAGCCTGCGCACCGGGCAAGTCGTCGATGCGGTCACCCGACCGCTGCAGGTGATCGACATCATGCCGAAACAGAACACGGGATTTGCTCAGGTCGCGTACATGCTGGAGACCACCCGGACGCACGCCGCGGCTGAGACCGTCGAAGGCGCCGCGTTCAAAGAGTCCACCTTCGTGCTGACCCCGCAGACGAGCCCTGTTCGGAAGATCACCGACAGTGTGCCGGTGACCGACGAGCAGCTCGAGGATGTGCCGATGGCCGAGTCCTACCTGAACGGCCGTATTCTCTTCGGCATTCAGCAACGCCTCGACCAGCAGATCATCAGCGGCGACGGAACCCCGCCGAACCTGGACGGCATTCTCAATGTGTCAGGAATCCAGACGCAGGCCAGGGGAGCCGACGCGGTGCCGGATGCCATCCTGAAAGCCTTGACGCTGGTTAGGACCACGGGCCGCGCGCTGCCGACACATTGCCTGTTGCATCCGACCGACAGTCAGAACCTCCGGCTGCTCAAGACGGCAGATGGCATCTACATCTGGGGCTCCCCGAGCGACGCAGTGCAGATGCGCATCTGGGGTTTGCCGGTCGTCGAGAATGAGAGCCTGAGCCAAGGCACCGGCCTCGTCGGTTCGTTCATGGCCGCCTGGATCGCTCTGGTGGAGCGGCGCGGGATCACCATCGAGATGGGCTTTGACGGTTCCGACTGGACAACTGGCCAGCAGACCCTACGCGGTTCCGGCCGCTGGGCGCTGCCTGTCTATCGTCCGCCCGCTTTCTGCACCGTCACCGGTCTCCCGGCATAGGCCCAAGGATTCCGACGCTGACCGAAACAGGAGACTGACATGGGACAGATCGCAGGAAGCATGAAGGCGGGCGAGCTCACGATTGCACCGGGCGCCCAGATCTTCAGACCAGAAAGCACGCAGGCCAGCCTCGAGGCTGCTATTGCCGCTGCCGTCGCCGGAAACGGGGATGTCATTCTACTCAAGCGCGGCGGCATCGAGGTCAGCTCAACGGTGGTGTTCGCCAAGTCGGGGCTACGGGTCATCGCCGTCGACGACGGGCTCAACCCGCTGGTGCGGGGGGAGTTCAACGGGATCTTCTCGGCGTCTGGCTTTGTCGATGGCCCGGCCGCGCAGGTCACCGCGCCGACGTCGTTTCACGGCGTCGGGTTTGTCAGCCGGGACACCGGGGCGACGTTCTTCTCCGGGGCGGCGCTCTTGCTCGGCGGCAACGCCGACGCCAACCCGTTCGGTGTGTGGCTGCATGGCTGTCGGTTCCCGAAGTGGGGGCTGGACAATCGTATCGGCCTGGCCATCGAGGGGAGCTCGGATTGTCTCATCGAGGAGTGCACCTTCGAGGGCGTGGGCTCGGCGTTCGCGGCCGGAATGTACATCCAGGGCGCGATGCAGAATCTCACCATCCGCAACAACTACTTCCGCCAATGCACCGCGGCCGTGAAGTGCGGGGCGTTCACAGGGTCGCCCGATGGCCCGCATCTGTTCATGCACGGCAACTTCGTCGAAGACGGGCTCATGCTCGACACCGACGGCTTCCCCGGACTCGGGCTCATCGCCGACAATTATTCCGAGCTCACCACGGGCACCACGTATGACCGAGCCGTGGCGACCCTGCAGGGTGTCGGGTGGCAGTTCTCCGGCAACCATTACAAGGAGTAGGCCATGGCCATCACCGTCTACGAAAACAAGGAAGCCGGGGGCAAGCGGGTCAACCTCGACCGGCGGCTGTGTTTGACGGCCGCCGGCGATCGGCTCGTCGAAGATGACACCGCGGAGGCGGCGACGCTCTACGGGTCGGCCGGCAAGGAAGTCCCGCGGGCGGAGTTCGAGGCGCTCGGTGGCGTGGTCAAGAGCGCGGCCCAGCCGGAGCCCGAGCCGCCGGGCGATGCCGGCGGCGGTGATCCTCCCGCCGTCGACTACACGGCCCTGCAGGTCTCCGACCTGAAGGACGAACTACGGCGCCGGGAGCTCCCCGTCTCCGGCAATAAGGCGGCGTTGGTCGCACGCCTCGAGGAGAACGACTGACATGGGAGATGTGACGCTCACACCGATCCAGGCCGTGCCCGGCAGCGTTGACGGGTCGACGCCGCAAGCGATGGCGGCGGCGGACAACTACATCATGCGGAACGATGGGAAAACCATTCTGCATTTCATCAAGACCGGCGCCGGCGCCGCGACGATCACCATCGTCACGCCCAAGACCGTCGGCGGGTTGGCGGTCGCGGAACAGACCTTCGTCGTGGACGCGACCACCGGCATCGAATTCGCCGGCCCGTTTCCACCTGACCTCTACAACGACCCATCGGGCGACATCGACATCTCGACGTCCGAGGATACGGCCATCACGGTCCAGGCCATTCGGCTCTGATCATGACCATCCTGGTCGCCGATGTGCGCGAGAAGAATCCGACCGACTGGTTCGACCCCGCGATCCAGCGGGTCATCGACGCCGCCGTAAAGGCGATCGCCAGAGCCGCCGGCAACGCAACGGTTCAGGTCGAGACGGGCGACGCCAGCGGGTCGCAATGGTTCGTTCTGTCTCGACTGTCAACGGCGTTCACTTCCGTCACCGAGCGCCGCCGGCACAGCTCCGACGAAGTGACCCTGGCCGCCGATGACTACCGCAAGGTGGGCGACTACAAGCTGCTGCGCCTGGCGAGCGGGACCAACGGCGCTTCCTTCTGGGGCAAAGAGGTCGTTGTGACCTACACGCCCGAGGTCGACACCGACGTGCGCGACAGGGTGACGCTGGATCTGTGCGTCGTCGATATGAATTTCCAGGCGTACGACCGGGAGAAGTCGGGCGAGGATTGGGAAGGCGAACAGAAGGACTACAAGGCGCGGCGGCGTGAGCTGCTGCGGCAAATCCGAGAGGGGCAATCTCCGATTCTATGAGCGCACGGTCGCGCATGACCATGAGGGCGATGGTCGAACGGAACACCGCGGGTGATGGGAATTGGGGCACGCCCGGCGTCGACTTCACCCAGGTGGGTGAGATCGATTGCCGCGTGTTCTCGAAGTCCATCAAGGATGTCGACGACAGCGGGAAGTCTGCGGTCGTGCGCGTCCCCTTCGCGCATGTCCCCGTTGCCGCCGACGTCGAACAGGGCGACCAGCTCGTCAACGTATGCGACCGACTGGGGTTCGTTCAGTACGCCGGCCCGCTGAGCGTTGAGACGAAGTCTCCCGCACCGGGCCCCGGCTCGAGGCCGCCGTACTTTGAGCTGATGCTGGAAGGGCATCTGTAATGGCCAGCCGGATCAACTGGAAGGGCGACGCCCTCAAGCGCAGGGCCGAGAAGGCCGCCATGCTGGGGATCGATGCCACTATGGGCGCCGCGGTCATCCGCGCCAAGGGAAACCACGGCGGCGGCGGCGCGCGCTTCCAAACCCGGACAGGCGAGCTCGAGCGATCTATCCGCATCTCGAGGCCGGCTCGACGAACCCGGCGGGGTGTTGTGGGTAACTGGGGATCAATCGGGCTCATCTACGCTCGCCGTATCGAGCTCGGATTTCAGGGCAAGGATTCCGCCGGCCGGGTGGTCGATGCTCCCGCGCTCCCGTTCCTCCGGCCGGCAGCCGAGGCCGAATATCCAAAGCTCGCCAAGCGCATCCGAAGGGCGGCCGACTTTGCGTGACCTCATGAAAGCACTCCGGACGATGTGCCTCGCCGACTCCACCGTGTTCGGGCTCGTTGAAGATCGCATCTACGTCAACAAGATCCCGCGGGCGAAGATCGAGGCCGCCTCCACCTTTCACCCGCCGAAGGTCCTGGTGCTGCGGATGGCCGGCGGCGCGGGCAAGGTGGATCTATTGCCCACCGATCAGCCGCTGGTGTCCACGCTTTGCTACGGGGAGACCGACCAGGAAGCCGACAAGGTGCGCCGCGCGGTCTGGGAGCTGTTCGTCCGCTCTCTGCGCGTCACGCACGACGGCGTGCTGTTTCACGATTTCGTTCCAACCGGGGGAGCAATCCCAAACATCGAACCTGATCTTGTCTGGCCGGTGATCGCCCAGACGTACACGGTTCTAGCCGACGTAAGAGAGGTTGCCTAAATGGCCGAACTAGAAATCATCTCGGGCCCGCTCAAGATCTACGTGGCTCCCGCCGTGGAAGCCATGACCGCTGTATCTGCTGGGCCTGCTGGCAACTGGGTCCTGCTGGGTACCAGCGGCGATCTCAACTACACCGAGGAAGGCGTGACGATCCGCGGCGAGCACAGCACCGAGGTCTGGCGTTCGCTCGGGTCACCGTATCCGCGCAAGTCGTTCCGACCCGAGGCGGATACGTTCGTCGATGTCGTGGTGGCCGACATGTCGCTGACCCACCTCCGGGTGGCGTTCAACAACAATGTCGTCGTCGCGGATGCGGGCTTCGATTACCTCAGCATGGATCAAGGCCTGGAGCCCACCGAGCACTCGCTGATGATCCGAGGCACCGGCAACTCACCGCTGTTCTCGGGATCGAACATGCAGTACGAGATCGAGAAGTGCGTGCAGATCGGCAACACCGAGATGGTGTTCGTGAAGGGCGAGCCGGTCGGTGTGGCGTTCAGCTTCCAGCTCATCTACAACGAGAGCGGATCGTTTCCCGTTGGGCGCATCGTCGAGGCAGACGCTTAGGCGCATCGATAACCTGGCGCTCGAGGTCGGGCACAGGAAGGCGCGCATCAAACACCACCGCGCCAGGTTGCGCGAGGTGGCCACAGAACGGGCGCGGGCAATCGCGTTCATTCGAGGGCTCGGCATCGTGTTCGTCGAGCGGAAAGGCGTAGGCGGAAGCCATGGCCGACAATCTGGATCTGAGGACTAGCACCGACCGGGCAACGGTCAACTTCGACTGCGGTTCCTTCAAGATCCGACACCCGCGCGAGATGGCCTGGGCCGAGATGGGCAAGATTATCGGCTTCGGGAAGAAGCTCGACGCGATGTCTGGCGACATCGATGACCCGAAGATCCTCACCCAATGCCAGAAGATCATGCAGGCATTGACGAAGATCATCCTGGTGGCAATCCCGCAGAAGGCGCTCGCCACCCTCACGCCGGATGACATGCAATCGCTCTTGGAGTTTTTCAACTCGCTAAGGAAGAGAACGGGCGAGCCGGTCCAGAGCGAGAGTGCCTTGAGCTCGTCGCCTGGTGCCAACGATTCTACGGAAGCCGAGGAGACGGACTGAGCTGGACGACGACTTCGTTTCTTGATGTGATCGAGTGGGCCACGATCGGCCGGCAGATCGAGGCGCGAGAAAGGGTAGCGGGGATACATGATGGGATGGCCGCCGCGGGGACGATGGAAAATAAGGCCAGGCGGCAGCATATGAACGCCCTTGACCGCGCGGCCCGAACGCACACACCGGCAACGTCTTCCGGTTTTCCAGCCTCAAATGATGTTGCAAAACAGGCAGCGAAAAAATTAGCATCCCTGTCCCCGGCCGACGCGGCGATCCGCGCTCAAGGCCGCGCCATCCTGGCCGGCATGGGCATCCCGGTCGTGAAGGCGGGATCCGATGGCTGAATCTCTCGGCGATGCCGTACTTGAGCTGCGCACCGATTCCTCGAAATTCAACCGTGGACTCGACAAGGCAGACGCTCGGCTAAGGAAACTCGGCAAGGGCTTCAAGACGATAGGCAGGGCCCTCGCCGGATTCGGGGCGGCCGTCACCGGCGTGGCCGTGCTCACGATCAAGATGGCCACCGACTTCAACAAGTCGATGGCCAACGTCGCGACCCTGATCCCCGGCAACATCGACCGCGTCAACGAGCTGAAGAAGTCGGTGCAAGGTCTGGCGATCGCGCACGGAAAGGACACCGCCGATCTGGCGCGCGGGCTCTATCAGACCATCTCGGCGTTCGGTGACAAGGCGGGGCAGACGGTCAAGATCCTCGAGATCAACTCAAAGGCCGCCGCGGCTGGGCTCGCCTCGACGACGGAAGCGATTGACCTAACGGCGGTGGTTACGAAAAACTACGGCGACACGACTGCGGAAGCTGTCCAGAAGGCCGCCGATCTTGCGCTCATGACGGTTCGTCTGGGGCAGACTGACTTCCCCTCGCTCGCGCGTTCGATGGGCAAGGTGATCCCGCTCGCGCAGGCAATGGGGCAGACGCAAGAGGAGCTCTTCGCGGTCTTCGCCACCGCTACGGGCGTCGTCGGCAAAGCGTCAGAAGTCGCGACGCAATATAGAGGGATCTTGGCGGGACTGTCGGATCCGTCGAAGGAGCTGGCCGCAGTCCTGAGAGACCAAGGATTCGCAAGCGGCGAAGCGATGCTGGCGCAGCTTGGTCTTGCCGACACGATGAAGGTCATCAGGGAGGAATCCGAGAAGACCGGAATCCCCATGGTGAAGTTCATCAAGAGCCTCGAATCGGTGCCGCTGGCGCTGGCGCTCGCCGGGCCGCAGGCGGATGTCTTCAAGGCGAAGCTCGCAGAGTTGGGCAACGCGGCCGGCACGTCGGAAGAAGCCTTCCTCGCGATGACCGGGGGCGTCAACGAGTTTGGCTTCCGTATGGATCAGGTGCGGCAGCAGATCACCGTACTGGCGCAGAACATCGGGCAGGTATTGATCCCGATCGCGAACGACTTGCTCAAAACCTTCCAGGCATTCATCGAGAACGAAGGCCCCGCGATCGCGGAGATGTTCGGGCTGTTCCTGGTCGACAGCATCGACCTGGCCGTTGCCGGGATTGCCCGGTTTGCCGAGGCGGTCAACTTTCTACAGAAGGCGACGAACGCGGCGGGCGTGTTCATCTCCGAGTTGAGTCTCGGCTTCAAGGAAATACAGCGAGAGTCGATCGTCCAGAACATCGCGAGAATCGAGGCGCGGATCAAGGATCTGGGGCACTCGACAGAAGGGCTGACCAAGCGTCTCAACGAGGACCGCGCCGCCCTCGCGGAGCTCGATTCAGGGATCGTGCAGACCGAGGGGACGATTGATGGTTTCAACGATCGATTCAACGAGCTGACGCAGGCGGGCGCCAACTCGCGGGATATGTTCGACACCATGCGCGCCAAGCTGGGGGAATACCGGCGCAGCGTCGTCGAGGCGGCAACGGCAACGGGAGTGGCCACCGCCGCCGTAAACGATTTCTTCGACGCCGTCGACCCGTTCAACATCGTTCTGCCGGGTCTGGCCGAAGCGATAGATGAAACGAGGGTCGCGAATCTCGCGTGGGGCACAGCGGTCGGCGCCGGGGTAGACATCAACGAGACGCTGCTCGATCAACTCGTGATGATGGAGGGCGAGTGGAAGGACCTGAACGACACCACGAAGTCGAGCACTCGAGACTTCGGCGATTGGTTCGCCGGGATCCGGACGGGCAACAAAACCATCGATGGTTTCCTTGGAAAGCTCGGAAAGTTCGGCGGCCTGTTCCAGTCCATCGCGGGGGCGCTCAGTGGTCTCGGGGGTAAGTTCGGCGACTTCTTCTCCAAGCTTAGCGGTGGCGGCGGTGGCGGAGGTGGGTTCCTGTCCGGCCTGTTTGGCGGCGGCGGAGGTGGAGGCGGCGGTGGCGGAGGGTTCCTGTCGGGCCTGTTCGGCGGCGCGGGCGGCGGTGCTGGTACCAGCTTCCTCAGCGGATTGGTTGGCGGTCTGAGCAAGGGCATGGGCGCGGCGCAATCCGGGATTCAAGGAATCTTCCAAGCCGGTCTGAGCCTCATCCCCGTCATCGGCCCGATCTTGTCGCAGTTCGCCGGGCCGTTGCTCGAGGGCATCAAGGCGATCGGCGGGAAAATTCTAGGGATATTCTCGGGTCTGTTCAAGTCAACAGCGTCCTTCCGGTCGGAGCGGGCCTCGGGAATCTTCGGCGCCTTCACGGTCCCGCAATCGGTGCTCGATTCCATCGGCCAGATGAGCGCGCAGATCAGCAAGGCCGGCCGGGCGCTGCCCGATACGATCGCGTCGCTGGTGGGCTTCGACGATGTGATCAAGGCCGTCGGGATCACGGACATGCCTCAATTCATGTTCGCCATGGGCAAGGGCGATGAGGCCGTCCAGCGGCTGAAGGAAGGGCTCATCACCGGAGCCGAGGCCGCCGACTTCTTCGGCAACGAGTCGCTGCGCATCATGAAGGAAGCCGCGATAGAGCTCGGCGGCACCGCGGTCGCCGAGTTCGACAACATGATCCGAAAGGCCGTGGAAGCGGGGGTTGTCATCCCAGCAGAGTTCACGGCGGCGGCTGCGGCGGTTGTAGAGAACGTCTTCCGTATGGGCAACACGACGCGGTTCGAGGTTGAGAACATGACCGCTGCCTACAAGAACAAGATGGACGCCATCCTGGCGATGGACAACATCACCACCGACGAACAGATCAGGTTGCTTGAGGTCCTGAAGGCCCAGCACGCTCTCACCATGCAGGACATGACGTCCACGGCGGCGGCTGCCAGCCAAGCGGCTGTTGACAGCGCCACGACGTCGGCGGCTGCGATCGTGGTCACCGAGGAGGAGAAGAATGCGGCCTTGCGCACGATATTGGCGCTGGATGGGGCCTTCCTAAAGAAGACCATCAGCGAATCAGAGCGAGCACAGGCCGACGCGGCGAGGGCTGTCGTCAAATCATGGGAAGACGCCACGGGCAAGGTGTCGGGCCTCTTCACGGGTATGACTGGTGTCATGGGAGGCGCGATAGGGAAGGTGGCGGGCGCGGTGACAGGTTTCTTTCAGGGCACCGTTGACGAAGCGTCCACGACAGCCACCCAGTTCAGCGACGCTTTTGTTAACGCCGGGGACCGAATCAACGACACCTTCCGAGATATGAAGTTCGACATCCCTGTCGGTTTTAGCCTTGGGGACATTCCGAGGCCTGGCACCGGCGGCGTGACAGAACTAGCCCACGGCGGCATCGTCACCCAGCCCACCGTCGCCCTGATCGGCGAGGCCGGGCCGGAGGCGGTAGTCCCGCTGACCGGCCGGGGCGGTGGCGGCGGTGGCTCCATCGACCTCACCATCAGCGCCGAGGGCATCGGCCTGTTGGCGAGAAAGACAGTGGAGCTCACCCCCGACATTCTCCGCGAGTTCGGCATCGGCTGATGGCGATCACCGTAGAGATTGCCGGCATCGTCCGGACCACGAAGACCGACAAGAATATCGCTTGGACGGATTCGGTCAACGGCCAGGCGCAAGCCCGCTTCACTGTGGCCGACGACGCTGACGGGTTCGTGCCCGCCGACGGGCAGGCCGTCGAGATTAAGCAAGACGGCACCATCCGATTCGAGGGGCTGATCACCGGCCGCCCGCGGCGCTTGGCGGGCGCGGATACCGGCGCCAGTGCGTTCACCTTCTACCAGGTGACCGTCGGCTCGTATGAATTGCTGCTGAACAAAAAGACCGTCACCCGGACCTATAAGGGCGTGGCGTTCGAGACGATCGTTGCGGATCT
>SDBU01004502.1_pt1 | contig 17080 bp, 19 predicted proteins | sample 2277071 | NCBI WGS metagenome assembly SDBU01 (sample SAMN10397929, study PRJNA504765) | marine sediment metagenome | isolation source: marine sediment core GS08_GC12, 126 cmbsf | place: Arctic Ocean: Gakkel Ridge, Loki's castle | collected 2008 | reverse complement strand
CCGACATTTCCCATTTCAATTCACAATGAGGCATCCTGACCCGCATTGCTCTTATCACCAATAATATATCCATGGTACCTGGTTGTCAATAACCGTCTCCAAGCCCTGTAGCACTCAGAATCCTCATCTATCAGCGCTAGCCAAGCATCACGCTTTTTGAATCGCATTTAATCACAGGAAAGACTGTTAAGCAAGCCCCACGGTCTATAAAGAAGCTTCGACTCAATTATCTTGATATTTGGGAAAATCTGAGCCTTTTAAGCTTCACTTGCCTAGTAACTCTAACCAAAGCCGAACAGCAAAACCGGGCTCACTGAACTTTTTCTCGTCTTAAATTGCACCACATTACACAGCATATGATACCGTAGGCTTCTTATAATGGCTTCATTGAGTCAGTGTCACCTTGTCTTACGTACGGTAATTTGTGAACATAGCACAGGTCTCGATAAAGTTAAAGCAGGATGAAATTCAGCGCTCAAATTGTTTTCAGAGGGTATTGACAAGCCTTCTATTATGTGCTATTGTATACTATGTAGGTCATAATTATCAACTATTCTTCTGATTGATGCCTGTCTACAAGGAGGTAAGGTTAATGAAGCTTTCTACCAGGGGGCGTTACGGAACTTTAATGCTTTTAGATCTAGCCCTTCATCGAGGGGAGAAGCCAGCTCCGCTAAAAGATATCGCCCAAAGGCAACAGATTCCCCTACAGTATCTAGAACATTTGACTAAACCTCTCATAGATGGGGGTATAATACGGAGTATTCGAGGTCCCAAAGGCGGAGTCTTGCTAGCCAAGTCTCCTGAGCAAATAAAATTGAGCGAAGTCATTCAACTTCTTGAGGGCTCAATTGCGCCGGTGGACTGCATTGACAATCCCATGATATGCGCCCGCTCTAACTTCTGCGTCACCCGCGATATTTGGGATGAACTAAAAAAGGCAATGAACGGGGTTTTGGCATCTACAACTCTACAGGATCTAGTCGAGAGGCACAAGAAGAAAGAACAGCTTGAACCAGTAATGTATTACGTCTAAGTTTTGATGGTTAAATAGCGGAACGGCATACACAATAAGGAGACAAGACTTCTATGATTGACAGGTATTCAAGGCAAACCCTTTTCCCCGGAATAGGTAAAGAAGGGCAACAGAAATTAGGCAATAGCTGTGTGGCAATCATTGGCTGTGGAGCACTGGGAACTATTATTGCCACCTCTTTGGTGCGTGCTGGAGTAGGTAAAGTCAAGATTATAGACAGGGATTTCATTGAGCACCATAACTTACAGCGGCAAGTCCTGTTTGACGAAGAGGACATACAGAACGGACTGCCGAAGGCGATAGCCGCTGAGCGGCATCTCAAGAGAGTGAATTCATCGGTTGAAATTGAAGGAGTGGTCGCTGATGTGAACTACACAAGTATTGAAAGGCTCGTCGCTGGTGCCGATTTAATCTTAGATGGACTAGATAACTTTGAAACTCGTCTCCTCATAAATGATGTTTCCTTAAAGCATAATACCCCGTGGGTATATGGCGGGGCTATCTCTTCCCATGGAATGACGATGACTATAATCCCGCATAAAACTCCCTGTTTCCGATGTGTCTGGGATAGCCCGACTAGAAGAGGCATAGCACTGACCTGTGACACGGTAGGGGTAATTAGTCCGGCTCCTTTTATTATCGGCTCTCTGCAATCTGCCGAAGCGATGAAAATACTGGTTGGGGCCAAGGAAATCAATCGGGATCTCGTAATTATTGATGTGTGGAGCAACGAATTCAGCCGCCTTAAGATTGGCCATCGTGCAGCTTGCCCAACTTGTCGAGGTGAATACGAGTTTCTAGAAGCAAGGTCGGGGACAAGAACTACTTCTCTCTGCGGGCAAAATGCGGTACAGGTCTTAAATCCCAAGGTAAGGGAGGTCTCCCTTGAGAAGCTGGCGACACACCTTGGGCCCATAGGGGAAGTGAGTTACAACGAGTTCATGCTTCGTCTTCGAGTCGATAACCACGAAATGGTCATCTTCCCCGATGGGCGAGCCATCGTGAAAGATACCAACGATGAATCACTGGCAAGAGGGCTCTACGCAAAATATATCGGTATGTAAGGTGGTTTCATGATTTACCTAGATAATGCAGCAACATCCTGGCCCAAGCCGGAAAGCGTTTATCAGGCCATGGATGAGTTCCTGAGGCACAAAGGGGGCAATCCGGGTCATGGTAACCATAGTATGGCGGTAGCTGCTGAGGAAACAGTTGAAGAAACAAGGCTCCTCCTAGCACGGTTAATTAACGCCCCGGATAAAGACCGGGTTATATTTACCCTTAATTGCACAGACTCGTTGAACATAGGGCTAAAGGGGCTACTCAGACCGGGTGACCACGTGATTACCAGTTGCATTGAACATAACTCCGTGGTTCGCCCCCTGAGAAAACTTGAACAAGAAGGGGTCAAGGTGACAAGGCTGGCTCTCCGTTCAGACAGTGGGGTTGTCTCTCCACGAGATGTGGAAGAGGCTCTAACCAGAGAAACAAAACTGGTGGTGATTACCCATGCTTCTAACGTGACCGGGGTTATCCAGCCCATTGAAGAATACGGGGCAATCACAAGGCGTCATAATTTAATTTTCATGGTAGATGCTGCTCAAACCGTAGGCAAGTACCCTCTTGATGTCCAGGCAAACCATATCGACTTGCTCGCCTCCTCCGGACATAAAGGCCTGTTCGGACCACCGGGCACCGGGGTCCTATACACAGGCGAGCGGGTTGACCTTGATTCGCTGCGTGAAGGCGGCACGGGCTTGTATTCAGAACAAGAGGAGCAGCCAACAGACCTCCCTTATAAACTCGAATGCGGGACGATGAATTGCGTCGGCATCGCTGGACTGGGTGCCGGGCTAAAATACATCTTCGAGAAAGGAATGGAGAATATTCTGGCACATGAGCAATCACTGGCCGACCAGCTATTTGAGGGTTTACCCTCCATTCCACGGGTAACTGTCTACAACGCCAAAGACAGGTCTAAGCGAGCACCTATCGTCTCCTTTAACCTTGCGGGTTCTATGCCGGGGGAGATAGGAGCTATTCTTGACCAGTCCTTTGATATTAAAGTGAGGACTGGGCTTCATTGTGCTCCAGCGGCGCATAAAACCTTCGGCACTTTCCCGCTGGGTACCATACGCTTAAGCCCTGGATACTTTAATACTACTGAGGAGATCAACTTCACCCTTGAAGCAATTGCCAAGATTGCCAGGGTAGAGACTGTATAAGGTACAGGACCGTGTTAATAAGATTATAAAAGGAGCAAATCAAGATGGCAGAGATAACTCAAAAAGTGGAGAGACTACAGTATAAGACGATAGAGATACCAAAGCTTACTAGAGGCATAGCCACGGACTCTACTGAGCTAATCGGGAATACACCTCTGGTCAGATTAAACCGAATAACTGAAGGGGTAAAAGCAGAGATAATAGCCAAGCTTGAGTCTTTTAACCCTTTAGGCAGCGTGAAGGACCGGCTAGGGGTAGCGATGATTGTTGATGCCGAAGAGAAGGGGCTCATCAGCAGAGATACGGTAATCGTTGAGCCCACCAGCGGCAATACTGGCATTGCTCTAGCCTTCGTCTGTGCTGCCAGGGGATACCGGCTTATTCTTACCATGCCGGACACCTTTTCTGTGGAGCGAAGACAGCTCCTCTCCTTTTTCGGCGCTGAACTGGTGCTAACTCCCGGAGCTGAGGGGATGCCGGGAGCGGTAAGAAAGGCGGAAGAACTGGTGGCAGAAAACCCTAACTTCTTTATGCCTCAGCAGTTTAAGAACCCGGCAAACCCAGAGATACACCGGCTGACCACCGCCGAGGAGATATGGCGGGATACCGATGGCAAGGTGGATATTCTAGTCTCCGGAGTGGGAACCGGAGGGACGATTACCGGTGTGTCTGAGATAATCAAGCCCAGGAGACCACAATTCAAAGCCATCGCCGTTGAGCCAGTTGATTCTCCGGTTCTTTCCGGAGGAAAGCCAGGGAGTCACAAGATTCAGGGCATCGGGGCTGGCTTTATCCCCGATGTACTGAGGACGAACTTAATTGATGAAATTATTCAGGTCACTAACGAAGATGCGGGAATAATAACGAGAAGATTAGCCAAAGAGGAAGGAATACTCGCCGGCATATCCTCAGGTGCCGCCGCCTGGGCAGCACTAAAGGTAGCCAGAAGACCAGAAAGCGAGGGCAAGCTTATAGTGGTAGTTTTGCCCGATACTGGTGAACGCTACCTCTCCACTTGGCTTTTTCAGGAGCTTCAACAGAAGTGAATAAAGGTTTTAAGTAATCAGGGGGAGAAGTGGACGCAGAACTGAGACGAGAAGCTCGCCGTTTGAAACTGGACTTCGAGGTACTAAAAAGCGGGGGGCTTATCAAGCAAACCCAGAGGGACCTCTTCACGGTGAGGCTACGATGCCCGGGAGGGAAACTGACAGCACAACAATTGCGGAAAGCTGCCGAGATTGCCGAAAAGTACGGACGGGAAGAGGTTCATAACTCATTTCGCCAGTCGATAGAAATCCCTTACGTTCATTATCAGCACTTTAATGCTATTATGGACGAGTTAAAGGAAATTAATTGGTCGGTCGCCTCTTGCGGCCCTCGTATCCGGGTGTCCACCGCCTGTGCCGGGTGCACCTGGAACCCCAATGGTCTCGTGGATACGCAGACCCTGTGTCTGGAGGTGGACAAACACTATTTTGGTACCCCCACCGGTCACCATAAATTCAAGCTCTCCTTTTCCGGGTGTCCCATCGATTGCGCCCGAACCAGAGAGATGGACTTAGGCTTTCAGGGAATGGTTGAGCCAGAATTAGTAGAGATATTATGTAACGGGTGTGGACTCTGCGTTTCCGGTTGTGATGAAAAGGCACTTACCCTGGTGAACGACCTGCCGGTAAGGGATGTCAATAAGTGTATCTATTGCGGTGACTGTATCAAAGTCTGCCCGGTGGATGCCATGATAGCGGTAAGGAAGGGGTGGCTCATCCGCGTGGGGGGAAAACACGGGAGACACCCTCTTAATTCCTATGAGATAGCCCAGTTTGCCTCTGACGAGGACTGTTTCTCCATTATTGAGAAGACTATGGAGTGGTACCAGGCCAATGCTGAAGGCAGAGAAAGAATCGGAACTGCCATCGCGCGTCTGGGTCTCTCCAAATACCTTGACGAGGTTGTCAAACCCATGGGCTTGGAGGTCATCGAAGAACCTGAGGAGAGGAGGAAGTTCCGGGCTGGGGGAAACCTCTATACCTGATGATTACGAAAGCGAAAACTTACTGAGGAAGAAAAATGGAAGATAAAATTGAGCATGCCAAAAAATTAATTGAAGATGCGGTGAGAAACTATCCAAGGGTAGCAGTGGCTTGTTCCTTTGGTAAAGATAGTATGGTTGCCGTTCACCTGGCAAGAGAGGTAGACCCACAGATAAAGATTTTCTCCGTAATGACACCCTACAAACCACAAGAAACTCTTGACTATCTCGAGAAAATGAATAAAAAGATGAATCTTAGAACCACGGTATATATGGTGGCGGATAGTATTCCTGAGGCTCTCCGGGACGGCTCTCTGGAAGTAAAACTGTTACCTGTTGCGGAGTTTAATAACAAAGTGTCTCAAATTGAAACTGAAACAGGGTTAAAAATTTATGAAATAAATCCGGACGAATGCTGCCGACTGCTTAAAGTAGAGCCGACCAAATTAGCCGTAAGTAATCTGGATGCCTGGATAACTGGTTTAAGAAACACCGAAGGGCAGACGAGGGTAGATTACCAGGAAATAGAAAATAAAGGTGGACTCACAAAAATAAACCCCATTCTAACCTTTACCGAAGCCGAGATATGGAGATATATGGCTACCAGAGGTATTGAGCCCCATCCCTGGTATGGACAGGGTTACCGTTCTCTGGGCTGTGCACCTTGCTCACACCCGTGGGGAGAACTTGAGCGAGATGGAAGATGGAAAGATACCAGTAAATGTGGGGGGGAGTGTGGCATCCACACTCAAATATTAAAATGATAAAGCGGGATAAAATTTTAGAGAACAGAACACAGGATAAAGAATTAGACCATATCTTAAGGGTTTACTCTGATATAACCCAGCTAATCGCCAGTCCCGAGAACCCAACGCCCCTGGTTAGGTTAAACAGAATCAACCCCAACAAAGACTTTCAAATCTATCTTAAGCTGGAGAGATATAATCCTTTCGGTTCGGTTAAAGATAGAATTGTTAGCGAAATGCTAAAGGCACTGGAAATAGAGAATAGGACAGTGGTTGAGCCATCATCGGGCAATACCGGAATTGCCTTAGCCTGTGTGGCTAATGCCCTGGGAATACCGGTAGAGATAGCTGTTCCTGAAGGAATTCCTGAGGAAAAAAAGATAATACTAAGATTTCTAGGGGCTAAAGTAACCGAAATTGATGACGCCCTGTGTCCCTTATTTCCCAATGAAGGAGCTAGAGGCCTAGTCAATGCCTTAATCAAGAGCCCGGCTACTAAAGATAGCTATATTAGCCCCAATCAATACGAGAATGAGCTGAATGTCCAGGCCCATTACCGAACCACCGGGCCAGAAATCTGGCAGCAAACACAAGGTAAGGTCAATTATTTCTTCGCCGGGTTTGGCACCTGCGGCACAATAACCGGGGTTAGCAGATACCTTAAAGAACAAAACCCCCAAATAAGAATTATCGCGGTAGAGCCTTCTTCTTCCGACCATAAACTGCCGGGCATGAAGAGGATTACCGGATTAGATGAGGAGTTTATACCAAGAATTCTAGATAGCTCAGTAATCGATGATACCGTAGAGGTAACTGACGAAAATGCATATAGAACTGCCATAGAACTAGCCCGAAAAGATGGAATCCCGGTTGGACCGACAACAGGGGCCATACTTCATGTTGCCTTACAGTATGCTAAATTAAATACAGGTTTAGCCGTAGTTATATCACCTGATGATGCCTTCAAATATACTAGCTTTTATAAAGATATCCTGGAAGCAGAATCCAGAATCGCTGGGGAAGGAAAATATGGAAGCGGAATATGATTTATGTGGTTTCGTTTGCCCTTTATCAAAGATGAAAGCAACCGCAATAATAGATAATCTAGGTGAGGGAGAAACAGTAAGAATAATACTCGGCAATACAGACTCTCTCAAAAGTGTGGCGCAGGAGTTAAAAACCAGAGGTATAAAACCAGGTTTTAAGCAAGATGGTGAAAACAGGTTTATATTGACCATCACCAAGTAATTGGGCCATATAAATAAACCAAAAATAAATCTCAGAAAGTGGAGTAGAGTGGAAAGCCGTAAGCGGAGCCTCGTAAAAAGTATATCGTGGCGGATTATTGCCACAACCATTACAATGCTGGTCGCCTTCATATGGTTAGAGGAATGGACAACCTCAATTACCTTGGCAATAACGGCCAATGGGATTAAGGCTGCGCTCTATTATGCACACGAGAGGGGGTGGAATAAGATAGATTTTGGAAGGAAGAAGGTTAGAGAAGACTACGTGATATAATGTGAAATTAAGATGGCGAGCTGGATTAGTTTGATAATTCCAACTGTTTTCTCTTACGATAAGTTAGGCGAAAAGGTCAATCCATTGTGTTTAAAACCTTCAGAATCGATTACGGGACAGGGGTAGCCATCGGCAAGACAGCATAAGTGGGAAATGATGGGCTGATGTTATCAGGGAGTCGTCCTATAAGGGAGGCAGGATAAGGCGGGAGAGCGTCTGAAGAGGCTTGAGAGCTTAAGCGGACTGATAGCTGTTAAAGATATATTGAGGAAAATAAGGAAGGAAATAATGAAGGCTTCAGCCAAGGAGGGGAAACATGAGATTTGAAACAGTAGCTATTCACGCCGGCGAGAGGCCGGAGGCGACATTTGGCGCCGTTTCAGTACCTATTTACCAGACATCAACCTTTGCCTTTGAGGATTTAGGCAAAACAAAAGGCTATGATTACTCGCGCACGGCAAACCCGACAAGAAAGGTTCTGGAAGATACTATTGCCCAGCTTGAGGGAGGAAAGGCAGGGTTTGCCTTTGCCACCGGCATGGCGGCGGAAGCCACTGTCATCCACCTACTTAAGGCCGGCGACCATGTAATCTCAGGGGATGATGTCTATGGGGGAACCTACAGGCTATTTGAGAAGGTGATGCTTAACTTTGGGCTGGAGTTCACCTTCTTGAGAATGGACGACCGGAAGAAGATTGAAGAGGCGATAAAGCCAAATACCAAGATGCTGTGGCTGGAAACTCCCTCCAACCCACTGCTAAATATCGTTGATATTGAGATGGCAGTTAATATTGCTAAGCAGCACAATCTGATGACGGTAATAGATAACACCTTTGCCACCCCCTATTTTCTAAGACCCATTGAGTATGGAATTGACCTGGTTGTCCATTCCACGACTAAATATCTCAATGGACACTGTGATGTTGTCGGGGGTGCTGTGGTAACTACCACTGATGAATTAACCGAGCAGGTTCAATTTCTCCTCAATTCCATGGGAACCTGCGCCTCTCCCTTTGATTGCTGGCTGGTGCTTCGAGGAATCGAGACCCTCCCAGTGAGAATGAGGCAACACGAAGCAAACGCCATTGCCGTGGCAAATTATCTGGCGGAGCATCCCGCAGTAGAGAGAACGCTCTATCCTGGACTCAAGTCTCATCCAGGTTATGAAATCGCCAAGAGACAGATGAAGGGGTTCGGTGGGATGGTCTCATTCGAACTGAAAGAAGGGATTGAAGCGGTTAGGCGCTTTGTCAGCAGAATTAAGCTCTTTTCCCTGGCAGAGTCACTAGGTGGTCCCGCTTCTCTTGCTGAACACCCGGCAACAATGAGCCACGCCTCGATGCCAGAGGATTACCGGGAAAAAGTAGGAATCACCGATGGGCTAATCAGGCTGTCGATTGGATTGGAAAATATTGATGATTTGATTGATGAGTTGCAACAGGCACTGGAGACTAGCTGAAGGAGGGAAAATTGAGTTATGCTAAAGCCCTGTGCTGCCGAAAGTGTGGGCGGGAGTATCCTATTCAGCCTCTCACCCTGTGCAATTTCTGCCTCAGCCCGCTAGAGGTCAGCTATGACTACAAGGCTATGGCTAGAGGGCTAAGCCGGGAGAAGCTTGAGAAGGGATTGCTGAGCATGTGGCGCTATCGCGATATGCTGCCGGTGGAAAGTGAGGAAGTAGATATTGGCACTGGCTTTACTCCCCTGGTCAAGGCCGATAACCTGGGGCGTGAACTAGGCCTAGACCAGCTGTATATTAAGAATGACTGCCTTAATCCAACATACTCGTTTAAGGATAGACCAGTATCAGTTGCGGTCACCAAGGCACGAGAGTTTGGATTTGACACCATAGCTTGCGCTTCAACTGGTAACTTGGCTGCCAGTGTCGCCGCCCACGCCGCCAAGGCAAATATAAAGGCCTATGTTTTCGTTCCGTCTAATGTGGAACCGGGAAAGCTGGTAGGTATAGCAATCTACAAGCCGATTTTGATAAAGGTTGAAGGAAGCTATGATGATGTCAATCGCCTTTGTGCCAAGCTGGGACAAAGATACAACTGGGGTTTCATCAACATCAATTTTAGACCCTACTATGCTGAAGGAAGCAAGACTTTGGGATATGAAGTGGCGGAGCAGCTAGGGTGGCGTGCTCCGGACTGCGTGGTGTATCCTGCCGGCTCCGGGCTATCGTTTACCCGTGTGTGGAAGAGCCTGGATGAGTTATCCATGCTTGGTTTAATTAAGCCGGTTAATACTCATATGTATCTCACTCAGGCTGCCGGTAGCTCACCCATCGTTAATGCCTTTCAGGCGGGGACTCTTCATGTGCACCCGGTAGAGCCAGACACTATTGCCAAGTCCATCGCCATCGGGAACCCGGCTGATGGTTATTTTGCGTTGAAGGTCATTAGAGAGTCGGGGGGTAGTGCCTGTGCCGTCACTGATGAAGAAGCTATTAGCGGAATAAAGCTGCTGGCTCAGGCTGAGGGTATCTTTGCTGAAGCGACAGGTGGAGTAGTGATTGCCGGGCTTAAGAAGCTGGTATCTTCAGGGAAGATTAAAAGGAATGAGCTAACCGTGGCGTTTATCACCGGAGCGGGACCCAAGACACAAGAAATAGTGTCAGACATCGTTCAACCCTTTACTGTCCAGCCCAATCTGGAATCGTTTGAGGAGGTACTCGGTGTATGAATCTAAGCTTATCATGCTCTACCCGTACTATATTAATCTCAAGAAAGATGAAAGGGGGCTAAGATGACCAAGAGACAAGTAATGTTTACCTTTCCTGAGGAGCTAATCAAGGAGCCCATTATTTTTACTCTCAGTCACCAGTTCAAGGTAGTGACCTCTATCCGCCGAGCCGATGTCTCGGAAAGTAGAGGTTGGGTAGTGCTGGAGCTGGAGGGGGAAGAGAAAGAAATCGAGCAGGGTATCGCCTGGGTGATAAGCAAAGGGGTGAGGGTTGATCCCGTCATTGGAGATATTGTGGAGGGGTAGGAAATGAAACGGATATACCTTGATCATGCCGCCACTACACCGACACACCCCGAGGTGATGAAGACGATGCTTCCCTACTTTACTGATGCCTTTGGCAACCCTTCAAGCATCCATTCTTACGGGCAGGAGGCAAAAGGGGCTATAGAGGAAGCAAGGATTAAAGTTGCCAATCTTATTAATGCCCGCGATGAGGAAATCGTCTTTACTAGCGGCGGGACTGAAGCAGATAACTTTGCCCTAAAGGGGGTGGCTTTCGCCAACGAGAACAGGGGGAATCAAATTATTACCAGTTCCGTCGAGCACCACGCGGTGATGGGAACCGGCAAATTCCTGGAGAGTAGGGGGTTCAGATTAACCTACCTACCGGTAGATGAGTATGGCATGGTTCGCCCTGATGATGTCAGGAGGGCTATTACTAATAAAACCACTCTCATCTCGGTGATGCACGCTAACAATGAGATGGGCACCATAGAGCCGATTGCTGAAATAGGTAAGATTGCTAGGGAAGCTGGCGTCTATTTTCACACCGACGCCGTGCAGACAGTGGGGCATATCCCGGTGGATGTAAATGAACTCGGAGTGGACCTACTATCTTTGTCAGCCCACAAACTTTACGGTCCTAAGGGGATTGGCGCGTTGTTTATTAGAAAGGGTACAAAACTGACCCCTTACATGCATGGCGGTGAGCAGGAGAGAAGGCGGCGGGCGAGCACGGAAAATGTTCCTGGGATTGTAGGCTTTGGCCGGGCGGCAGAACTTGCCCAGCAGGAGATGGGTGAAGGAGAGAAGCGGCTGACTCATCTTCGTGACCATCTCGTTAAGGAACTTTTAAAAAGGATTGACCACATCCGCTTAAACGGTCATCCCCTAAAGAGGTTACCTAACAATGTTAATATAAGCGTTGATTTTGTAGAAGGAGAGTCAATGCTTCTAAACCTTGACCTGGAAGGTATCTGTGCTTCTACCGGCTCAGCCTGCAGTTCATCAAGCCTGGAGCCTTCCCATGTGCTTCTGGCAATGGGACTTTCCCATGAACATGCACATGGTTCGCTGAGGTTTAGTCTAGGCAAGTGGACTACTGAGGAGGAGATAGAGCGGGTTTTAGAGGTTCTGCCCCGGGTTATAGCTAAGCTCAGAGCTATGTCGCCACTCTTGAAAAACCGCAGATAGAGGAAGAGAATCATGCGTGATATGTGGTCATTGTATAGCGAGAAGGTAATGGAGCACTTCAAGAACCCCAGGAATGTGGGAGAGATAGAAAATCCCGATGGCACCGGTCATGTGGGAAATCCGGTATGCGGCGATATTATGGAGCTCTACATCAAGGTAAATAATAACACCATCGTTGATGCCAAATTCAAGACCTTTGGCTGCGGCGCTGCCATTGCCACCAGCTCTATGGTCACCGAGATGGTAAAAGGAAAGAGCATAGGAGAGGCACTAAAAATCTCCAACCGGGCGGTAGCTGAAGCCCTGGATGGACTGCCCCCGATTAAGATGCACTGCTCGGTTTTAGCTGAGGAAGCACTTAAATCAGCTATTGAGGACTACCTTACTAAGGGCCGGAGGGAGAAAGAATAACGCCAGCAAATAAAATTGCTAAAATTCTGTAGAATCTACCTCGGGCTCTTTAGTGAGCTAATGCTTCCCCGTCTGGGAGCTAAGAGTGAAAAGGTTTTGGTGATATCTCAGCACGGGGTGGAGGTGGGTATAGCCGAAACCGGGGGCAAGGCAGTCTCAGGTACTACCGCCCTGGTATTTATTGTACCTGAATATGGCTGAGAAAGGGCAGCCTGGTCTGCCATTCACATCATCACCAAACTTAATACAAATATAAAAAGCGCCAGCTCTACAAAGCTGGCGCCTCTAAATTTCATGGTGGAGACGGGGGAGGGTCGAACTCCCCGTCCAGAAGAAGCTACCCAGAATATACTACAAGCTTAGTCAGCTTTTTATCTTACCTGGCTAACCTCTGCTAACCGAGTTTAACCAGGCCAGCCGATAATTCTTTCACCACCCTTACCGGCATCGGAGCGGCGGCACCTCAATCTTTCGGCACCCAATCCCAACCCATTGAGGAGAGGTCAGGTTGAGCGTGCCGCCTGTTTAATCAGGCAGCAAAAACTGGTTCAGGTTCGCCAGTTATTTTTTTGCCACTTGTTTTGTGAGGTTAGTGGCACCTCAGCTTGCAATTCCGCAGCATACTTCCCCTGTCGAACCCACGCGTCCCCATTTACAGTTAGGTGTACACCTCCTTTAGACTTTCCTTTTTACAACCCGCCCAATCTCTCTTTCTGTCTCACGGCGAGCTATGGACTCTCGCTTATCATATAGCTTTTTGCCTTTGGCTAGAGCTACCTCAACCTTGGCAATACTGTCTTTAATATATAGCCTAAGTGGAACCAAAGTCAACCCCTTCTCCAGCACTTTGCTGGTGAGACTTTCAATCTGCTTGTGATGCAGTAAAAGCTTTCGGGGTCGCCTTGGTTCATGGCTTAGATAGCTACCAGCTTCATAGCGGGCGATGTGAGCATTTAGCAACCACAATTCCCCACCCTCAGGTCTAACATAAGCTTCGCCTAGGCTTACTCTCCCGGCTCGGATTGACTTTATCTCAGTGCCGGTGAGCACAATACCAGCTTCTACACTGTCCTGTATATGATAATCATGGTAAGCCTTACGATTAGTCGCTACTGTCTTTATAGCCACGGTCCTAACTTAAATTATATCATGTATTAAGAGGTTAGCTCAAAACATTCGCCCGGTTACGGAATTCCTTACCAAATAGCTCCATTTATTGACAGCAAAACACATATGATTCATAATTCTAGGCGGTGTGTGGTGGAGCTGGGTTAACCTACTTTTAGCTTCTAAAGTAATGCGATTAGGAATAGCAAGTGGCTATTATTATTAAATCGGCGAATGAAATTGCTGCCATGCGACGAGCCGGAAGGATTGTCGTGTCTATCCTGAAGACTCTCGCCAGGGAGATAAGGGCGGGAAGGACAACTCAGCAGCTCAATGATATTACCGTAAGAGAGCTAGCCAAATATGGGGCAACTCCATCTTTTAAAGGCTATAGAGGTTTTCCCGCCAGCCTCTGCGTATCAATAAACGATGAAGTGGTGCATGGTATTCCTGATGAAAGGATGATAGGCGAAGGTGACATCGTCTCTCTGGATTTTGGGGCCATTGTCAGTGGCTTTCATAGCGACGCCGCTATAACGGTAGGCGTGGGTAACATCAGCCCTGAAGCCGAGCAACTTCTGGAGGTAACCAAGGGAGCCCTTGAGGCTGGTATTGCGGTGGCTCGGACCGGAGCGCATCTGAGTGACCTATCAGCCGCCATTCAGCATTATGCCGAGTCAAGGGGTTTTTCAGTGGTGCGCGAATATACTGGGCATGGCATTGGGCGAGAGATGCATGAAGACCCCCAGATACCAAACTTTGGACCACCAGGGTTTGGTCCGGTGCTTCGCCAAGGAATGACCCTAGCCATTGAACCGATGGTGAACATTGGTGGCTGGAAAACCAGGGTTAATGACAATAATTGGACAGTTGTTACCGATGACGGTAGCCTTTCGGCACACTTTGAGAAAACAATTGCTATTACTGATGGAGAAGCCGAGGTGCTCACAGCCTGGGATGGGTTATAACCTCACTCTCCAGAGATTAGACGGCAAGTTAGCGGAGGAAGGGATTAGCGAGTAATATGGCGATTTTACCACTTTGTCATTTCCCTGATGACCCGATGCTAAGGCAAAAAGCTAAAAGAGTGTCCCGCATTGACAGCTCAATTCAGCGGCTTATCGATAACATGGTGGAAACAATGCAGCAGATAAATGGTGTGGGCTTAGCCGCTCCCCAGGTGGGAGTGCCGCTTAGAGTTATTGTGCTCCAGATGCCAGACGAAGCGCCTATGGCTATCATCAATCCGGAGATAGTCAAGCGTGCCGGGGAGCAGGAGGTAACTGAAGGGTGCTTGAGTGTTCCCGGCTATTTTGGCGAGATAAAACGGTCGGCTTCGGTTACGGTGAAAGGGCGGGACCGGCAGGGAAAAGTGATTAGAGTTAAAGCTACCGGCCTATTGGCTGAAGCCCTGGAACACGAGATTGACCATCTTAATGGTATGTTATATATCGACCACCTCGAAAGTCCAGATAAGCTGCACAAGCTTGAGGCGACTGATAAGACAAGACAGGTAAGATGATTGGGTGAGGGCGCTAAGATTAAAACGGGTGATACCAGACTTGAACCAGAGACCACTTGCTTATGATACAACCGCGTCGCTTGTCTTTAAGCATTGGCTTTAGACAGTCTGGATTTAGTGCTTCACTACGCAAGCTATTTAGCTCTATATGAGCATATCAGTACAAAACGCCTGGTAACCACAGAGCCACTTCAGGGAGAGCAGTTAATAGAGCAACCAGACCAAGCAACGGAATCATGTAAGGAAGACAACTGTAAGCTATGGTAAATATCGAGTGCTTAGGAACAACCCCCTGCAGCACAAACAGATTCAAACCAAAGGGTGGTGTGACCATACCAATCTCAGATATTAGCACATAGACTACGCCAAACCAGATTGGGTCAAAACCTAAACGGGTTACAATCGGCATGATGAAAGGCAGGGTTAGCACCATCATTGAGATGGAGTCAAAGAAGAGACCCAGAAACAGGTACATAACATAAATACTAACTAATATACCGTAAGTCCCAATTTTCAGGTTTAGTATATACACCGATGCCGCCTCAGCAATACCCGCCCTCTGGAAAACAAAGGCTAGCACGTGAGCCATAGCCAGAATAAATATAACCATGGTAGTTACCCTTACTGCGTCCAGGAAACTGGCCTTAAGTACGCGGTAGGTCATCCTTCGATAGCCAAAGCTAAGCACTACACTGAGGAAGACACCTAGCGAGGCAGCCTCGGTAGGGGTCATAATACCAAAAAAAATAACTCCCAGCACCGCGGCTATAAGGCCCAGCCATGGCGCCATATTCCTAAGGGCTAAGAACCTGTCCTTCCAGGTATATTCAGCCCGGGGCGGACACAGATTAGGGCTGAGTTTCGCCCTGATTATGGTGGTGAGCATTAACAGCACTGCCAGAATTACTCCGGGTATCAGGCCAGCAGCAAAGAGCCGAGCGATTGAAACCTCCACCCACACGCCAAAGATAATCATAAGGATGCTGGGGGGAATGAGCACCGCCAGCGTTCCTCCCATGGCTATGGATGCCAGAGCTAGTTTCGGGGCGTAGCCTAACTTTTCCATCTCCGGATAGACGGCCCTGCCGAAAATGGCTACTGCCGCCACATTGGAGCCTGACATGGCTGCGAAGAGAGCACAGGCACCAGTGACTGATGTCGCCAACCCTCCCGGCAAACCACCAAGCCACTTGTCAGTGCCGTCAAAAAGGTGCCTGATAATGCCACTGTTGGCCAGAATTGCACCCATGAATATAAAAAGTGGCGCCGCAGAGAGCGCTCCTAAATCGATTCCTTTCCAGGACGTCCAGGCAATCTGTACCGCCGGATGATTCATGAAAACTATGAGTCCAATAGCACCTATTATGCCGAAGGCAAAGGCTATTTCCATCCCCAAAGCCATGAGGAAAATCAAACCACCGAGGAGGATACCCAACACTGCAATCTCACTCATACCTTATCTGCCTCCTCTTCTGCCTTTCCGGCAATCTCCCCTCCACTCCTCATAGCTCTTATATGGCGGACGAGGTCAATCACCAGTACCACAAAGAAGATAGCCAACCCGATAACGGTGAACATCTCCCACCACACCATTGGCATACGGGCGGTAGTATAGCCCCTGGTACCCGTCCTATACAGATAAACAGTAAGGTCGAAAAAGACCTTTATCAGCAAGGGAACAAAAGCGGTGATGAGAATCAGCGTTACGAGCCTTAACCATCTGGCTACCCGAGGGGATACCCTATCGACAACTATCCGGATTCTTATGTGCCCTCTCTCCCTCCAGGTATAGGCTAATCCCATGAAAGCTATTATCACCAGAATATGCCCAGATACCGCATCAGCTATCATAAGGGGGCGATGCAGAGCATACCTGGATATCACCTCAGCCAGCACGATAAGCACCATGAAGACCAGTAGCCAGCCACTCAGATGACTGCTCCTGTCAATCACAAACTCCAGTGCTTGCTCTAACCTTTTCACCTCACCTCCTTGTAGGAGCTAGGTATCAAAGCGGCAGGGGCTTTCTTAACCCCTGCCGCTTGCTTCAGGTCAGGTTAGTTAGGGTTAGGGCTTCATCTCCTCGAGGCTTGCCCTATATTCGGCGAGAACGGCTTTGATGACATCCACAACCTGTTGTCCTTCAGCACCAGTGAGGTCCACATAGTCCTTGTAGACTACTTGAACCAATTCCGTTGCCTTAGCAATTTCCTCGTCAGCAGGATAGACCAGCTCGAGGCCGCCGATGGAGAACGCTTTATGCACAATGACTAACTGAGCTGACTGAGCGAAGAAATCCAGGAGAACTACCTCCTGCAC
>SDBU01004501.1_pt1 | contig 17080 bp, 23 predicted proteins | sample 2277071 | NCBI WGS metagenome assembly SDBU01 (sample SAMN10397929, study PRJNA504765) | marine sediment metagenome | isolation source: marine sediment core GS08_GC12, 126 cmbsf | place: Arctic Ocean: Gakkel Ridge, Loki's castle | collected 2008 | reverse complement strand
TCGAGCCTCCTGCCTGAATCCCTGTGTTAATTTTAAAGCATTTGAGAAAACAGAGGTCATATTAGAATAGACTCTTTCTATCATTTTAAAGTCGTCAGGGGTTTGGGCTGGTTGGGGTTGCCCTCCCCTAAAACTATTGATAAGGGGAAGAAATTTCTCTGCAATTGTAGCATAAAGCATTATTTTTTGGAGTCCTTCAGGCATATTGGGGTCTGCTAATGCTGCAAGTGAGGGGTCGACACCGCCAGTTTCAACTTGACCAGCTTGGTCTGATCCTGGAACTTTCTTTTCCTCTGCTTCTCTTTTTAGTTTTTCCATTTTGCTGACTGCATCAGTCTCTTTTTCTTCTGAACTACCTCCTATTTTTTCTTTATCAGCCGCCAACGATGCTGCTAGAGCTTCATCTGCTTGGTTATTGCCTTGAGAAAGCTGCACCTTCTCGGGATTAGCTTTTGGAACTTGGGAAGGATTGGCCATTCGGTTAGCAATACCCGTCATAACAACATTGAGCTTACCCACCGCATCACCTAATTGAGCAATTTGAAGTTGAGTTGCCTTAACTACTTGGGGAATTACCTTTAATTGTTCAACATCTTTCATTAAGTTGCTTATGGTGGGAAGTTGTCGCAGTATTTCATCGTCTTTTTCCAGTTCTTTTTGTATGGGTTGCTTTTTAGGGGGAGCTTTCTTAGTCTCTTTAGATTCAGTTTTTGGAACAACGGCAACCTGGCCGGTTGGATTATTTGATTGAGATCCGGGAAGTGTTTCTTCGCTCTCAATTTTTATATTCTTGGGATTCTCAAGACAAGCCAATTCGTGAGAGGTTTTAGTGGTCAAATTATCAAGTGGTCTTTCACAATATTGACACTTATATTTTGGCTCTCTCTTTTGTCTAGCCATGATAACTCCTATAGGTTAAGTCAAGTATTTTTCCTCAGTAATCTGCCTGATGATGTTCAAATCAAAGACAGGACTGGCCTTACTTTTAGGATATACATAGACATTAATGCCCACACCGGCTAATTGTGTGATAATTCTAGGCATTTCTATTTCTGGTTCATAATAAAAGGGTACTTCAAATTTAATTCCTTTAAGTGCTTCACTCTTAAAAGCAGGAGTTTTCTCAAAAAGTGCAATTTCTTCACTTGCTACTATGAACTCGACTTGGGCTGGAGAAGAAAAAAATGACAAAATATCTGAAGAGCTAGGCTGTACTTTTTTTTGCGTAGGATGAGTATGGAATATAACTTCTACATCTGGTCCATATTTTTTAATAACTCTATAAGGAATTCCCCCTTTTACACCAAAATAAGCCAAAATCCTTTCCACTTGTGGCTTATCATTTATTATCTCAAAATCTATTCCACCGCCCCACTCATAGCCACGAGGCTCCTTCTGTAAAGCGTATAAAGCCTTGAGAAGTGATTCGGGGAGAGTGACATACTGTACTTTCTGCTTACCCAAGGCTTCCCATACTTTCTCAGCCTCGCCTTTTGGTGATTCAGTTAGATGTTTCATTAGATTAAATACCGCTTCCCGTCAGCTTTCGATGCTAATTCTGGTTTGCCAGCTATCTCTACATCGGCAGCCTCCCACTTTGCCTTTATAGCCTCTGTACTTGCCACAGCTTCCACCCCGAACATGCTTCCCGGGTCATCATAAACTTCTGTTAGTGAATCGTTTATCGCTTTACTTACATCAAAATCGTTTCTTTCTAGGGCTCCTTCAGGCACTTCATAAGACTTTCCCTCTGAAACCACGCCTAACTGGAATCCCCTATCATCTATTTGTGCTATAGATATTAAATCATTGTTGATAACATCTATTACTTTCTTATCTAGCTTGTTCACCTCATAAGTAATGCCCCCTGTCGTTGATTTCCTTATGAAATTCTGCTCTAGCAGAGCACTACCATACGACCTATGGGACTCTCCTAGTTTCTCTATGTAATGATACCTACCGCCTGGAGACAAAAAAGCATCGGATAAAGTCTTTCCCATGTCAAGACGCACCAATGACAGAGATTTTGGTGCTATCCCTTTGGGGATATTAACCGCTTCAGTCAGGTGTTCTTCTGGGTTTAGCTTTTTTATATATTTTGCCAAAATATTAACCCTACCTCCAATACCTTCTGCACTTGGATAAGTAATTGCAAATCTTTTCCCGCCCCTAGTATAAAATCCACCTAAATATCTTTGTTTTCCACGTAACCATTCATAAGTTGGCACAAGAGGAGCTTTTTCACTAATTTTTATAAGTTGTCTTTTAAGTTCAGTTTTCGGTGCTCCAATTAGGTACCCCATCACTTTCCCCTTATAACTAACCTACAAACTATGCAATATCTTTCCAGCCACTAGAACCAGGCATACTGCCCTTTTTCTTTTGCTGGATGTTAAAGCCCTCTTCTTTAAGAATCTTGCAGAAGGCCGGAGCATTAGGGCCCTGGCACTCCTGAAGAAATAACTTGGCTTTATCTTCTGCTTTTATGGACTTAACGTCGGTGAGTCCTTTTTTAATTTCCTCAACTATCGTCTCAGGTATAAATCTTTCGGCTATGTCACTAGCAGCTTTAGGGTCTGACTCAGCTATTTTACTGAGGGCTTCTTTTGCTACTCCGGCTACAATAGTAACAGGTCTTTTAGCTTCCTCGCCAGTAAGTCCTTTGTAGTAAGCTCTCATATCCTTTAATTCCCCAAAGAGTTCTTTATCCTCCTCAGATACTATTTCAGATCCTGGAGGCTTCAATTCATCTTCTTTTTTGGGCTTTACAGGCTCCTTTTTCTTTTTCTGTTGCAGTTCTGCTTCGTATTCATCTCTTTTTTCAGCCTCAATAAAACATACACCATCACTAGCACAATGGATTTTAGGCTGCTTTTCTTGAATCTCCTTAACACCCTTTACAGCAATCTCAAGAGGATCAACTATAGTCTTGAATCTTTTGTCCTCTTCTTCTTTAGACTTTCTGTCCGCATCTTGACGTTGCCTCTCTTTCTCAATTCCTGCGATTTCTCCTATAGTGCCTACAAGTTTTTCTACATTACCTTTTAAATCTTTTAATTCTCTTTCCACTTCTTTAGGTTCCATCTCTTTATCTCCTTTTTTTACTTCTTGCTCAAATTTATCTCGTTCTTCCTCAAACTTTTCTTTCTTATCAGCAAGTTCTTGCTTCGCTATTTTAATTTGCTTTAGTTCCTCTTGGTTAGTCTTACCTTTCTCCTCTTTTCCAGATGAAGGCTTCCCTGGCCCTACATAGTTTTTTTCCATTTCATTCCTCTACTTCGATTACCTTAAAATCAGGATATAACTTTTTTGCTGGTTTCTTCAAAGAAATAAAGCAACAGTCACAATTACAATAATCACTTTTTTTTTTGTTTTTAAGGATAGGTAAGTCTTTTCCACAAACAGGACACTTAATTGAATAGGCTTGAGCCATTTTTACCTCAAAAAGAATCTCTTAGGTTTGACAAACCTCAAGTAATACTTTATGTTTGTAATGTAATACATTGCCTTAACCTTGTCAAGTTGACAAACTTCAAGTAATAGTTTATGTTTAAAGTGTAATGTATTATTTAACTTTGTCAAATGGTGAGGCTTCCTAAGCGGCTAGATGCCTAAAGAGGCTAACTAAACCTCAATCGAGGAGACTTATGCCTAGTAAAAAACAAGTTAATGAGATACTTCACGAGATGAGACGAAAGCCAAAACTTCCCAGAGACCATGAACCTACCGTTTCAGAAAAAATTCAAGCTATGTCAAATGACCCCAAAGGTCGTCAGATGATAGAGGATAGTCCTATTTATGAGATGAAAGACGGCAAAGAGAAACTTATAAAATCCAGGACTGGCCCCAGAAGAAGTGTCAGTTTTTCAATTGGCAAACAACCCTGGAAGAAAAAAAAGGAGAAAAAAGAAATATGATTGAGATTCACCTTCACGGTGACAAATCAGAAAAAGTGATTTTAACAGTAACCGATGGAGAACTTTACCTCGCTCTTGAGCTACCTGAAACCTCATTAAAAAAAGGGACTACAAGAGATAATGTCCAATATTTTCTAAGCCGAACCCTGAGAATCCCTTTTGAGCAACAAATACTTCTGGGTAAATTCCTAGAATTAGCTAATGTAGCTTATAAAATCCAAGCAGGGCCAAAAATCCAAACTATGCAAGTAAACATAGAGCAACTTATCAATACCACCCCACCGGAAGCACTAAAAGAAATAGCTCATAAAATAGAGGAACGTTTGGAGCAATTAAATGAGGGTAAAGATGGATGAAACTTAAATTTAAAGCTACTAGGGAAAAGCCGAAACATCGAGGACGAGACCTCTATTTTAAAGATGGTAGTGTAGGTGAAGTCGATGTTAAGAGAGGGGAAAAACTACTTATAAATTTTCCCGACAACTTCTCTATTGTTCTACCCCAACGAGTTTCCAAGAAGACCGTAGTTGGACGATTTCCTCCATTAAAAAAAATAATCCCTCCCACTCCTTCTTCTGAAGAGTATCATCCTCCTCTTCGTAAACCACTCAATCTTTCCGATATAACAGTTATCGTAATCAATCCTTATCCTGAAGTTTTCAAAAACCATTTTCTGCCCTGCATCCCTCCAGAAGCCGAATTTCTCCCTCTGGAAAATATAAACAATATCTACTGGACATCTGGTGCCAAAGCCCTTAACGAAGCAGTAGGGGCATCTTCTAATCAGATAATTATGTGTGCTCATCCTGATTTAGTATTAGGACAGAAGTGGTGGGATAATTTCATTTACTATGAGGCACGCCTAGAAAACTGGGGAGCTTTAGGTATTTCTGGGTGGGACTTCAACAATAACATTACCTGGGGCAATCATCTTCTCTCGCCTGGCAAAGTCCAGTGTCTCGATGAGAATTGTTTGATTCTCAACCGAAAGAACAAGATAAAGTTTGATGAGTTTACTTTCAGGAGCTGGCATTGTTACGCAATCGACTATTGCCTCCAATGCCATGATAAGGGATTAGGTGTATATCTAATCCCTGGAGTGGCTTCCCACAGAGGTCATTCTTTTATTGAAGTTCCCGGATTTGTAGATGAACGGGATAAAACGCTACCAATATTGTGGAATAAATGGAAAGACAAAATTTCTTTTATCAATATGGGCTTGCGACAGTCAAAATTTACAGGTGAGAAATGAAAATAGCTATTTTCGGAGTGAACCTCAATCCAACCACACCTAGCGGGGGAGAGAGAAGAAGAATTGAACTTGCCAGAAGGCTTGAAGAAAGAGGCTATAATGTTACTCTCTACGTTTTGAATACCAAAGTCTCTCTTGCCTGGAAAGGGATAAAGTTTCCTTCAAAAATCAAAAAGTATCCTCAAAAACCGATAAAGGCAGATTTTATCTTCGTCGCTGACATTGTGACCCGTCCCTACATCAACAGGGCCAAAGGTAAAAAGATATGGATGTTCTCCTATTATTGGCCTTCTACTGAGGAATACCTGGAACATCGTCCTATGCTGAAACTTGCTTTTAGTAGTTGGCACGCTGACTGGCTCAAGAGAAAATTTGACCAGGAGGCAGTGAGAGCTATAGGAGGAGTGGATACCACTTTCTTTAACCCCCCCGGTCCGAGTATCCGATATAACCAAAAAGGAAGAACTAATACTATTCTTGCCCAAACTGGCCAATGGCATAAGGGCTATAAGCTAGTAGAGCTTGCCTTTAGCAATATCAAGCAAAATGGCTTCAAACTTGAGCCTCTATTAGCCAAAAACCAATACCAACTGAGGGAAAAATATCGCAAAGCTCTCTTTTTGGTCAGTGCCGAAAACTATCCTATTTTTTGCTGGAATAACCCGACAGCCGAAGCTATGGCTTGCGGGTGTCCAGTGATTGTAGTTGACCATCCGGCCACTAAAGACCACTGTATTCACGAAAAAACTGCTGAGGTAGTAAGCACAAGAGTTCCTTCTATCTCAGGAGCACTTACTGAGGCGATGCAAAAACTGATTGATCACGAGGACTATCGAAGAAAATTAAGCGAGACTGCCTGGAAATATATTCATAATTTTTCTTACGAGAAGGTGGTAGATGAAATCGAAGAACAAATCCTCAAGTCTCAAAGCAAACTAATTACCCCAAAATTGACCAAGCTCAACTTAGGTTGCGGGGAAAAGAAGATGGAAGGCTATATCAACATTGATAAGAGGAAAGAGGTCAATCCAGACCTGCAAATAGACCTTGAGGAAGCCCATCTCCCCTATGAGGAAAGTAGCATAGATGAAATATATACTTCTCATCTCTTAGAGCATATTACCAATTTCAACCCCTTAATAGAGGAAATGTATAGGGTCCTAAAACCTAACGCTAAAATCTTTATTTTCGCCCCCTACGGACTCTCAGAAGGAGGAATAAGAGACTCCACCCATATCAGATGGTTGGCTGTTGGAACCTTTGATTATTTTGATAAGAGTAATCCTCATCTGTATAATATTTATAAATACAAGACTGACTTAAAGGTCATAAAAGCAGTAAGAACGGGAGATAATATATTTGGGAAGATTGACCTTTACTTTGAGTTACAGGCCATAAAAGATTCGGCATCACCAACCCCTATAAAGCTAAAAACAAAGAAAAGGATAACCTTCTTTCCTAGCAATAATATCAATGCTGGAGGGTCACGACATAGTTGCTATCAGGTAGCGGATGGACTGAGGAAATTAGGATATAGCACTACTCTTGACACTGACCTAGATACCAGCGTGGCAGTTTTTGAGAAGAGGTTTGCTACCAAGTTGGCAGGAGAGCTTAAAAAACGAAGAGCGAAAATTATCCTTGTCTGCTGTGACCCCTTGTGGCTTACCGGCTTAAAGGGACATATTCTCGATTTTCTCACGGTTGCTGATTGCGTGGTAGTTTCCTCAAAGAGACTGGCTAAGTGGTATCGAGGAAAAGTAAAAAAGGTTGCCATTATTCCAGAAGGTTTTGACTGGAAAAATGTCCCTGAAGTTGAGAAAGAAAAAAAACTTACTCTTTGCTGGCACGGAACGAGCTATACTATCAATCACGGTTGCCTGGACATTCTTCTTGAGCCTCTCAATAGACTGCACCGAGACTTTGACTTTGACTTCAAAATAATCGTGGACTCAGCACAGATAAAGCTACCTAAATTTGACTTTGAACCCCGCTTGGTGCAGTGGGAACTGGATAGTTTTCTCCCTGAGATAGCCAAATGCCATATTGGGGTCAATCCTGAGCTTCAGGATGAGTGGTGTTCGTATAAAAGTTATGGAAAACTTATTAGTTATATGGGGCTAGGAGTTCCTCCAGTTGCGACCTCAATTCCTTCATACAAAGAAATTATAAAACACGGAGAAAATGGTTTCCTCATTATGAATAATGACCTTGACCAGTGGTATCAGGCTCTCAAAACTCTAATAACTCACGAATCCAGAAAAATGTCCATAGAACAAGAAGGAATAGCAACAGCCCAAACTTATACCCTGGAGAATATCGCTGAAAGGTGGGATAAATTTCTCAAAATACTATGAAGGAGCCACTCAAGCTCCATTTAGGCTGTGGGGGATGTCATTTTGAAGGCTATATTAACATAGATATAAGAGAACGGCAAGCTGTGGACTTACTTTTAGATGTAAGATACCTGTTCTTTGGAGATAATACAGTCCAGTTAATTGAGTCTTATCATCTGATTGAGCATATACCGAGGTATGAGCTTCTGCCCACTCTAAAACAATGGTTTAGAGTCCTAATTCCAGGAGGGAAGATGATAACTGAATATCCTGATCTTGATACCGCTTTTAAACTCTACCTTGAGGGAGATGAGAAAATGCTTGTTGGCCCTATATATGGAGGTCACCGTTGGTCCTCAGATGTGCATTATTTCGGTTATAATTTCAAAAGATTAAAGGAGCTTTTACAAAAGGCTAGATTTACCAATATTATGGAAAAGCCAGCCCAAGACTACCATACGAAAGAAATGCCCTGTCTGCGGGTGGAATGTGAGAAGTAAAGGAGTTAACAAATGAGAGCAGAAGGTCCCTGGCTGATAAAAAAGAAGCTATTAAGGCCGGTTGGGATTTTACCTTTGCCAAAGACTTTCTAGCACCAGTAGGGAGGGATACTTGAAAATTGACCCATTTGTCCCTGATAAAATTCTTTACCATCCTGACAGGATAGCGGAATGGCTCGAAAGTGGAGATACAAGACCCATATCCTGGGAGCTTGATGTATCTAACAGGTGCGACCACAACTGTCCAGATTGCAACGGAGCATGGAAGGAATCAGGAAAAGGACTCTTGGACTTGGATACAGCCAGGAGTTATCTTTATCAAATAAAGGAATTGGGCGGAAAGTCAATCGTTCTAACCGGGGGTGGAGAAGCACTGCTCAATCCGGCCATTACCAAAATAATGAAATACGCAAGTTACTCAAAAGGAATGGATGTATCTTTGATCACTCATGGCGGTCACATCAACCAAGTAAATGCCAAGGATATAATTAAGTATTGCACCTGGGTAAGAGTGAGCTTAGATGCTGCCTCCCCCGAGGTATATAAATTTACTCACGGATGCTCAGTTAAAGAGATATTTGAGAAAGTAATTGTCGGTATCAGTCTGCTTGTGGAGGAAAAAGAGCTACAGGATGGTAACAACTGCACCATAGGAGTCGCTTTCTTAACCCATAGAAAGACAAAACAGGAAATGCTGGCCTTTAGCAAACTGTGTAAATCGCTAGGTGTTGATTATGTGCAATTCAGACCATACCACTACGATTTTTGCGATGTCACAGAGGAGTTAAAAGAGTGCGAAAAAGAAACTGTCCCGGGCCAGTTTTATGTCCTCAAATCAGGCAATAAATATGACCATCTATTTGATAAAGAGATACCTTATAATAAGTGTTATGGCCACCACTTTTGCGGAGTTATCAACCTTCATAAAGTATATCTTTGCTGTCATTTTAGAGGCCGAGAAAAATATGAGTTGGGAGATCTCAGAGAAAACAGACTCTATGAGATTTGGGATTCGGAAAAAAGAAGAGAAGTTTATGAGAATATAGACTATTCGGACTGCTATCCCGTCTGTAGGTGTGACCGCCTTAATAGGATTCTATGGAAGCTAAAAGAGAAACCAGCAACCCATATCAATTTTGTGTGAGGTAAAAAATGAGCTACCAAGCTAGATTAGAAAAGTGTTTCAAAACCGACATTAGCAACCTATTTGAACTTATAACAAAGACCAAAGGGACAATCTGGATTATCGGTAACGGTGGCTCTTCCAGTATTGCTAGTCACGCAGCCCTTGACTTGACCAAAGCAGGAGATAAAAAGGCTTTTGCCGTAGATGATACTGCCCTCATCACCGCATATAGCAACGATTATTCCTTTGAGGAGGGAATAGCTCTTTATCTTTTAACATTATGGAAAGAAGGGGATATTCTCATTGCCCTTTCTACTTCTGGAGAAAGCAAAAATATCCTCTTAGCCGTAAAAGAAGCAGAGAGATATAATATTTTTACTGTAGGAATGACCTCATCATGCTCTTCTTTGAGCACGATGGTGGATTTGCCCTTTGAATTTGACGAGAAAGACCCTAAAATCTTAGAGGACATCTTTCAGATAACTTTTCACAGAACAACAGCCATGTTGGAGAAAACAAGATGATAATAACCCAGACTCCATTAAGGGTTAGCTTTGCCGGGGGGGGAACAGACTTCCCTGATTATTACAAAAACCAGGGCGGGTTAGTCCTTAGCTCCACCATAGACAAGTATATCTATATAATGGTTAAGGAAAGGTTTGATGATAAGATTGTGGCTCATTACTCAAAACTGGAGAGGGTAGATTCCCCAGATGAACTCAAGCACGACCTTATCAGAGAAGCTCTTAAATTAGTGGGAATAGATAAGGGAATAGAAATATCTACTACTGCTGATATTCCTTCTACCGGCTCAGGACTAGGTTCTTCTAGTAGCGTTACCATAGGAGTTCTCCATGCTCTGCACGCCTATAAGGGAGAGCTACCAACCAAAGAGCAACTGGCTCAGGAGGCTTGCAATATTGAGATAGATATTCTTAAAAGACCCATCGGCAAGCAAGACCAATATGCTGCTGTCTTTGGAGGGTTAAACTTGATTCGTTTTCTTGAAAAATACTTTGGGATATTACTAGAAAAAGTAGTAATTGACGAATGCACTAGCAGACGCTTAAACCAAAACCTTATGCTCTTTTATACAGGCATTACCAAAAACTCTAAGGATATTCTTTCGGAGCAAAAACGGAACATAGTCCAACGAGGTAAAATCCTCCAGGAGATGAAAAAGACAGCCGAAGCTATGAAGAAGTCTTTGAATGATGGAACTCTGGGTGACTTTGCCCGTTTGCTCGACTGGGACTGGACATTGAAAAAGAAGATGGCCTCTCGGATTACCAACAAAGAGATAGACAAAATGTATAAAAGGGCTATCTCCGCTGGTGCTTCAGGAGGGAAAATTTGTGGCTCAGGCGGAGGAGGTTTTCTTTTAGTATATTGTCCGGTGTCCATACAAAACAGTCTCCGAGAAGCTCTTTCAGATTTTAGAGAGCTACCCTTCAACCTTACCGAAGAGGGAACCAAACTTATTTTTAATACAGGGAAATAAAAGGATAAAAAAGTGAGTTACCTTATAACTGGGGGAGCCGGTTTCATCGGTTCGCACTTGGTAGATAAACTCCTAAAGAGAGGCAAAAAGGTAATAGTTATTGACAACTTTAGTGGCTCCTATGACCCTAACATAAAGAGAAATAACCTCAAGCCGAACTTGAACAACGAAAACTTTACCCTACAAGAGCTAGACTTAAACGACAGTAAGGCTCTCAAAAAAGTGTTTGACTCTCATAAAATTACCAAAGTCGTTCACTTGGCGGCCAGGGGAGGAGTGAGAGCTTCCTTGAGTAATCCTTTTGGCTATGAGGAAGCAAATATCAGGAATACTCTTAATCTTCTGGAAATCTCCAAAGAGTATGATTTGGAATCCTTTGTTTTTGCTTCCTCCTCCTCGGTTTATGGGACTACTAATAAATTTCCTTCAAGTGAAGAGCAAAGTATAAGCCGACCTGCTTCTTTTTACGCAGCGACCAAGAGTGCAGGTGAGGCAATCTGTTACACCTACCACCATCTCTATAACATTCCGATTGTCTGTCTAAGATTCTTTACTATCTATGGCCCCAGACAGAGGCCGGACATGGCCATCTATAAATTTGTTCGTGCAATTAGTGAAGGAAAAGAAGTTACTATCTACGGTGATGGCTCTTCCAAGAGAGACTATACCTACATTTCAGACATTATTAAGGGTATAATTCAAGTTTTAAGCCAGAGATTCAGTTTTGAGGTTTTTAATTTGGGGAGTTCAAAGGTCATTGAATTAAGAAAACTAATCTCTATCATTGAAGATATACTGGGGAAAAAAGCAAAAATGACATTTCTACCGCCACAGCTAGGGGATGTTCCAATTACCTGGGCAGACATTAGCAAAGCAAAGCGAATCTTAGGTTATCAGCCCCAGACGACCTTAAAAGAAGGAATCGAGAAATTTATTAAATGGTATCTCAACACAGGAGTTGAAAAATGAATGCTCATTACAGTATTATCATTCCAGCTTACAACCACCTTGACCTTACTATTCAATGCTTCAACAGTATTGTAAGAAATTCTAATGTGGGACCCCTAGAGATTATATTAGTCAATGATGGCTCGACTGACGGGACTAGAGAATGGTCAAAATCCCTCGAGAGAAAATTCAATCTCTCTGTTATTGACCACCAACAGAGAATCGGCTTCACTAAAAGTTGCCTCGAGGGAATGAAACAGGCTAGGGGAGACTATATTGTTTTACTTAACAACGATACCTTAGTTACCCCGAACTGGCTTCTACGCTTAGAAAACTCACTATTTGAGGCCAGAAGAAGATATAAGAATCCTAATTTTCACTTAGTAGGACCGGTATCCAATAATGTGCCTGGATTCCAACAAATCAAAATAGATATGCCTATTGAAAAGGTGGATGACTATGGAGAAAAATACTACAACCTTAACAAGAATAAAATTAAACCGGTTCTTTTCTTGAGTGGATTCTGCCTGATGTTCACCAGAAAACTTTATAAAAGGGTAGGGGATCTTGACGAGAGATTCTCACCCGGGGGATACGAAGATAGAGATTTTTGTCTACGAGCAAGACTTGAGGGATTCCTGGCCTGTATCTCCCAAGATACCTTTATTTACCATCACGGACACAAAACAATAGACGAATTCCCTGAACTAGATAGAGGACTTGCTAATCGCTGGAAATACTTTGAAAAGTGGAAAGACGATAAGCCAAAGAAGCTGGTGGCTATGTATTATGTTCAAGATACCACATACCTCAAACAAAGCCTAGAATCTATAAATGAAGCAGTAGATGAAATTGTGATACTAGATTCCACGCACCAAGCAAAATCAATAGCTGATAATTTCCCCAAAGTAGTAATTTGCCAGGATGCCAAATTAGCTGAAAAACAACCCATGCCTAAACTTCTCAATTTACTTAAATCAAGAAAACCTGATTGGTTGCTTATGATTGGTAAAGACGAAAAAATAGTAGAAAATTTCACTAGGAAATACGCTGAAAAGTTAATGAACCCCATCATACCAGATATAATGGCCTACGAATCTTCTAAATTCCTTACTTGGAATGATTGTTTTATCCCTAAGCCTCTGCCAACACTTCTGATGCTAAGAGTAGTTCCCGGACTAGCCGAAACATTCTTAATGCCAGAAGATGCTATAAAACCTTGTCCATTAAGGATACAGTGGCGGACAAATGAACCAAAAGCAGGAATGTTCCCCTGGAAAGAAAACTCAATTGCGCTAGTAACTATAATGAAAAATGAGGCTAAAAACCTAGACTCGTTCTTGGAACATACATACCTAGCCTTTGATGAGACAATTCTTCTTGATACGGGCAGTGCCGATAATTCAAAAAAAATAGCTCAGAAGTGGGGGGCAAAGGTCTATGATTTTAAGTGGAAAAACCACTATGGAGTTGCCCGAAATGTGGCTATGAACTTTGCTAATACAGAATGGATTCAACAACTTGATATTGATGAAAAAATAGAGGAGATAAGCAAAGTCTATGAAATGATAAACTCTGGTAAAGATGCCTTTTTATTCACCATAGTTGACCTTCACCCGGGAGGTGGAGTAGCCTTCCCTGAATCTATCCGCCTTTTTAGAAACCTAAAAGAAGTGTCTTATTCGGGTATAGTTCACGAGACAGTAACAGAAAGTCTTTTCAGAATAAAAGGTCTTCAAGTAGACCGAGCTACCACTAAAATAGTTCATTACGGCAGGCTCAAACCTGATGCTGAGGCAAAAAAGAAATACTATCAAGAATTGGCTATGGAACAGATGAAAAAAGATGAAAACGACCCTTTGCCTTACTTTCACCTTGCCCTTATGGAAAGGGATAATAAGCACATAGAAGAAGCTCTGAACTATCTCCAAAAGGCGGCTGCAAGAGGATGGAATAAGCCAAATATCAGGCTTGAGTTCGCTAATACGCACCTTCTGGCAGCTAAGGTGCTATATGAGACTTTGAAGGATATAGACTCGGGACATCCCTACTATAACGAGATAATGAAGAAAATAGAGATTTTGGGTGGTCTTATCAAAAGTTGACTTGCAGTTTTCAACGCCTATAATGTAATGTCTTAGAAAGGAGATGATTAACATGTCTTTCTGTGATAGGCTGTGGCAAGAATTAGGCAATGAAATTGCTCAGATTGTGTATGATAGTGAAGAGGAAAACAAGGAAAAAGGTGTACTAATCTATCAAAAAAATGATAAATTAACAACGGGTCCTGTAGCTACTGGAACTGAAACTCAAATAGAAAATCTTATGCTCCAAGAAGAAATGGGAAAGCCAATTGGTTCTTTTCATACTCATCCAACTGGCTTTTTTGTTCTTCCAGAAGAAGAAAAAGAGGTTTTTCTTACTGAATCCGAAAGAGAGGAGATAAGAAAAGAAAGTCCATTCAGCGTTCCAGACCTTTTCGGTAGTTTTTTAGGAAATATAGAATTTGTATCTGTGGTAGGCAATGGATTTAGCTTATATTGCATTACTGGAATAAAAAAAGCAAGGAGCAATATTAAAGCTGCTCTCTTGTTAGATATTGTATGGCAAAGAACAGTCAAAAGGTCAAAAATATATCCAGAAGATATTCAAAAACTAGGTCTCAATCTATGTAAACGTGATATAAGCCAAGAAGTTTACAAAGTAGCAAGAGAAGCGAAGAAAAAACAATATTTAGTTTAGAATAGAGATTTTGGGGAGCCTTATCAAAAACTGAGAGGCAGAAAATGGCTAAAAGAACACCGAAATATATTGATGATATTCCTATGAATCCAGTCTACTGCGGAAATTGTGGAAGATTTCTTGGTTATGAAGCTATAAAAGAGGGAAGGGTTGATCTTTATTGCCGATGTAAATTCTATAATATCCGGGCACGAAGTAAAGATTTTGAAAGGGCAGTGCTGAAAGCATATCCCCAACTTGAAAAAAAGAAGCCTTGACATTTTAAATTTTTCTACTATAATATAGGTGCAAGGGTCAAAAGGCTATAAGCCCGGGTTAAAAGGGCGCAAGGCTCAACTTAGGTTGAGCCTTTTTTTATTACCGAGGAGGTGAATAAAATGATAGTAAAATCATTAAGTGCTATTGCTTACCTCAAGTCTCGACCTAAGAGGTACAAGGCTAAGGATGCTGCCTATGCCGTTGGAGGCAACGGAGGGGCAGTAATCGCTATGCGTCCTGGACCATATCCTTTAACTGCACAGCAAAGGAAGGTAAGGGATATAGCTAGTAAATGTGGAATTAAGCCTGGCATCTCTAAGAGTGTTCTCCAAAAGGCTATGGTCGAATGTGTCGGACCAGGCATGAGAAAGTAGAGGTAATGAAAAAGGGGGAGCCTAAAAACTCTCCCTTTTTTTAATCACAATGACTAAGACATCGGCTGGACATAGAGGTTATACCCTCAAGAGAAGGCAAAAACCCTACAAAAGAACAGGACAACAGAGTCTTTTTGCTAAAGTAGCTGAGATGTGCGGAATAAAAAAAGGAATTTCCAAAGAAGAGCTTCAGGAGAAGATGAAAAACTGTGTCCCTAAAGCATATCAAGAACTTAGGAAGGAGTGACAGATGGCTGAATACGATTATTTACAAGAAATACTGAAAACGGTTAGCGAGGAAGGTCACAAATACAGTAATGAAGCTAATCTTCTCGCAGGTATCATTAAGGGACTCCAATATGCCAGCGAGATGATGTACCGGTGGTCGGAAAATACAGGAGAACATACACCTATAAAATTCCATGAGGTAGCCGATGAATTGGAAGATTTAACACGAGAAGTCTTGATAGACCACCCAGCTTTTCCATATATACGGAAGGACTATCCAAAATTAGAAAAAAAACAAGAACATGTAAGGGTTATAGCAACACGTGGAAAGTATCAACACCTTATGAACCCCCAAGAATATTTGACTTAAAATGAGTGAAAAAATCAGAATCTTTACCTCCGAATTTTGTCCTCCCTGTCAAGAGCTAAAAAATAAGCTCACACCTGAAGAACTTGAGAAGATAGAATTTGTGGACATCCATACTGATGAGGGATTCAAAGAGGCAATGGATAAAAAGATTATAGGAGTTCCCTTTGCTGAGAAAGACGGGAAGAGATGTCGGATTTTATTCAATGGAGATAAGGTAAAATTCGAGTGTGGGGAGAAAAATGGCTAAACCTTTCTATAGTGGGACAGCAGCAGGATATGAAGCCTGGCTTGAAGATGGCAACGTGGGAACATTTGAGGAATTTCGAGAACAGGTAAAAATAGGAAGCAAACAATACTTGAGAGACAAAATTGTTCTTCTTTTAAACGGAATGAGTGTCGAGGGACTGCAAGAGGTCTTAGAACTAATTACAGAAAGATTTTAGCCCCCCAATTTCTTGGTAAGTTCCTTCTTAAAGATTTTCCCCTCTTCAAAATGGGAAAGAAGAAGATGCCAACCATTTCTGGTAAAACTCTGGAACTTGTCATCAGATGAGACTAGCTCTTTCTCCTCTTTTGGCACACCATACATATCGAGTATCATATCCTCTAGGTTACGAATAACTCCAGATAACAAGTTCGTCTTTCCAAATACAGCCTCAAGTTCTTTTTCCTTCTTTGACAATTTTAAGAGTAAGTCTAGTAAATCCATCCTAACTTCCTTTCTGCTTTTTCAACCATCTCCTGATAAAAAATTCAGCAGTATTTAGCCACATAGCCGCATCGCCTGCACCTCTTTGCACTTCCATATCTTTCATAATATAACAGATGCAATCAAGGAAATCTTGCACCTGTTTAGGGGAGACAGCATCTTCTTGAACCATCTGATTGCAAGTTTCAGATAAGGCTTCTAACGCAGTTCGTGTAATTTTATTCAGTGACATAGTGACTCTCTCCTTTTAACTCTCCTGTTATGCCAGGCTGAGGTAAATTACCTAAAGTTGTTTTTACCTGTTCTAGTTCCTTCAATAGGTCTGGGTCTGGTTTCATCAAACCAGCCATTGCTCCTAGACCTATAAAAACCTCTGCAAGAGTCTTTTTACCCAATGTGCTCTGCGGCAAAAATTCACTTACTATAAAGTTATAAATATTTTCTCGATTTCCCTCGACTGATAGGCTTATTCCACCCTTTAAAACTCTAATTTTCAACTCATCACCAGCAAAAACTTTGTTCATATTTTTTAACATTTTTGCTGTGTCATTAACAACTGCTTGTGGAACTTGCTCGAATCTTTCAATGTAATTCAATTTCCACTTATCCTCCCCGATTTTCTCAGCTCTTATTTTGAATTTATCTGGCCATATTATTTTCATAGGTTTTCTCCTTTACAGAGTTGTCCAATTTTTATCTTCTATACATCCTTCAATACCCCGTTCATTAAGAGTAACCAAAAATATCCTCAACTTGCCCTCTGAATCCTCTATGCCTAATCTAGTGGTAACTCCATTGCCACTTCTAAATTTGAATACT
>SDBU01004500.1_pt1 | contig 17082 bp, 27 predicted proteins | sample 2277071 | NCBI WGS metagenome assembly SDBU01 (sample SAMN10397929, study PRJNA504765) | marine sediment metagenome | isolation source: marine sediment core GS08_GC12, 126 cmbsf | place: Arctic Ocean: Gakkel Ridge, Loki's castle | collected 2008 | reverse complement strand
ATTATATTTCTGATTATATTCTCTCACCCTTGCTTTAACTTCTGGTTTCTGATTATATTCTCTCACCCTTGCTTTAACTTCTGGTTTCTGATTATATTCTCTCCTCTCTAGGGGTGTTCCTTCTTGGATCATACACCACTCTCCATATTTCTTTTTAAATTCACATTGAGTATTTAACCGACTTAGAGGAATTGTTAATTCCATTCCTAACATCACTCTCCTAAGATTTTCATTAACTTCTCTTATGCAAATTGGTTTTTCAACCTGTGAAATTGGTGTATAAAGGTATTTAGTAATCTCTTCCTCTTTTCTTCTTTGGATAGTTTTATATCTTATAATCTTTTTTTGCTTTTTTTGCTCAGAAAATCTCCAATACCGAGATTTACACCGAGGACAGCACTTAGGATTATCTATTCTTTCTCTCCAAAAATGATTACACTTACTACACCTTTTCTCTCCACTCTTTATTCTTTCTATTGTTCTTTGGTTTGGAGGAACTTCAAGTTCCTCATCATATCTCTTACTAAAAATAACAAGACTTCTATTTATTCCTTTTGATTCCATTTCCATATTTTAAAAAACTACCTCTAACGGTTTTATATTTTTTTCCATTTACACATAAGCTCCTGCCTAAAAAGGCATGCTTTGTAACACTTTGTAATAAAGGTTTTAATATTTATAAGGGTTGCGAAAGGTTTATATAGGTAGTGGTAGTTTAAATATGAAAGAGAATGAAAATCACCTGCCCTAACTGCAAACATGAATGGAATACTAAATCTAAATTAGTTAAAGTTTCCTGCCCTTCTTGTAGTCTTAAAATTCCAAATCCAAATAAGGAGGAGAAAAAAGAATGAAAAATAAAAAAGGAAGTTTAATATTAAATATCATTTTTTTGCTAGCTATAATAGGATTAATTTATATGGTTATTGGGTTAGTTTTTATTACAAGGTCAAATGCTGAAGGAAAAGCCTGTAGAGAAATAGGGTTTGAAAATTATGATTTTTTTGGTGCAAGAAAGTTTTGTATAGATGAAGAAGGAATTTATTATGAGATTGATTTAAAATGTGCTAATGTAGTTGTGGCTTGGTGGAAATATGATTGTAAAGCTAAAGTAGTAAAATTTGGAGCACTAGAATAAAATGCCTTACAATATCATCAGCTGTTCAGGTTTTACTACAGAAGCAGGAGGCTGGGTTGCTTCTATGCCTTGCCTAAAAGGAAGATTAGGATTAGTTATATTATTTTTCCTGATAGCACTTGTAAGAAAATGGGGTGGTGAGGAAATAGGGATAGGATTTAATTTATGGTTTGCATTAATATTAGGAATAATTCCTTATTTTATTGTAATAACTATCTTTGGAAGTTTTAAAGTTGCAATGGTTGTAGGAATAATAGGGGCCTTAGTTGGTGGTTATGGTATTGGGATGTTTTTAGGAGGTGAAGAATGAAAGAAGAAATAGAATTAGGAGATAAGGTAAAGTGTAAATATACTGGATTTAAAGGAGTAACTGTGGCTAAGACTGAATTTATTAATGGGTGTGTCCAGTTTTCTGTAGTTCCTAAATGGGACGGAAAATCTGTAACAATGGAAGAGATGGGTGTAGATGAAAGTAGTTTAAAGATTATTAAAAAAGGAAAGAGGAAAGTAGAGGAAGAAGAAGAGGATGAAAATGGAGGCAAAATGCAAAAAGCATTTAAACAGCGAGGATATTAAAATGGCTAATGGTTGGAAAATCTTTGCAATAATATTATTAATCATCTTGATAATTGAAAATATCTTATTTGCCGGGATATTTTATTTAGGAGTTGATACAATCAATAAAGAAAATACCTGTCAGTTTGAAGAATGTGCGAGTCACGATTCCTTTTATTTTGATATGACTGATAATATGTGTTATTGTTATAAAGATAATGAGATAGTTAAATCAAGGAGGATAACATAATGGGATGGTTTTTACTTAAATACCCAATCAAAGTAAAGTGTGATAACTGCGGAAAGGAAAGCACAATTAATGTTAAGAAAGGAATGACTGTAAAGGAATTTGCTAGGGATAAATTAGCTAAATGCCCTAATTGTGGCTGCACAGCAGATATTAAAGAATATAAAACTCAATGGTATGAATAAGATGGCTGAAGATAAAAAAACACATTCCTATATTTTCCCAAATCCTCTTGCTAAATTTATGGCAAAGATAGATCTTCGTGTTCAGTTAGAAGCCTCCATGATGTCTATGAGTTTAATGATGATTGGTTTAATCATTTCTGGATTTTATATATCCTTTTATATTAATTTTCCTTTATGGTATAAGATTGTTTTAGTTATTAACTTTGTTGCAGGAGTTGTATTTATGTGGTCATTTATAGTGACTACCTTCCAACAATATCTTTCTTATATGAATGTTGTTGATTATCAAAATGTTGAAAGGAGGTTAAATGAAAATGCCAAAGAAAATAGAGCCTGAAATAGAATCTGAGGAAGAAGAGGAATTTGAAGAAGATGAAGAGGAAGAAGATGAAGAAGATGAGTTAGAGGTAGAACCTCCAAAGAAAAAGAAACTTGGAAGAATACCTGCAAAAATGCCAGTAAAGAAAAAGATTAGAGAAGAACCAGAAGAACCTAAGAAAAGATATACTGCTTTTTCTAATCCCCAAAGAGCTGGAATTGCTGATGCAGAAACAGGAGAAGTTTTAGCAGAAGGAGAGTATGGAGTTTATCAAGCACTAGCAGACATAATTGAAAGGTTGGAGAGGATAGAAAATAGTGTAGGAAGTATGTTGGAGGGTTAAAATGGTTGAAAAGAAACTTGTTAAATTGGATATGAAAGTTTTAACATTTTTTTTAATTGCTTTTCCAACACTTCTAATAATTGGTTTAGGAATGCTTCACGATAATACTTGGTGGGCTCAAATCCTCTTAGCTGTCTATCAGTTTATTTTATTGAAAAGATACTTAGATAATTATTATAATATTATGGAGTGATTTAAAATGATAAAACTTGCATTTCTTGCTTCACAAAGAAGGATAATTAAATTTGAAATAGAAAACAAAGTCATCAAATACTTTGATGATATGTGGAAAGATGGAGTTCAGATTATGCCAAAGGATCAAAACTTAGTTGAGAAATTAAGAAGAAGTGGTAAGCAAGCCTTGAAGGTGATGGCTGCTTTAATATTAGATAGCAATAAGGGAAAGGATCTAAAAGAATATTTAAATTGTAAAGATGATGAGGCAATAGCAGAATTTGTTAGAAAAGATTGTAAATCTAAAGGATTGATGGAGTTGAAATAAATGGCAACAGACTGGATCAGCACAATAGTTGTAGGCATTGTAATTGTTGTTGGAATATTAATTATGTATAAGGCATTAAAAGAACCTTTTGATATGTTATTTAGAGGTATTAGAAATATGTTTGGATATGTAAGAGATAAAATAACAGATTCAGGAGAAAGTGGATATGAGGTGATTAGATATGGTTAATCCAGAACACTTTGAACTGCCACAAAGAAGATATTTAAATGAAAGTTTTTCACGAGGGAAGGGTGTTAAAAACTGGAAAGCCCTGTTTAAAAAGCCTAACTTACTTGAATGGACTATTCTTATAATGCTTATTTTAGCTTTACTTATGGTATGGGCATACAATCGCGACATTTCTGCCTGTAGAGAGGCTATAATCACCTTACAGGACAATGCCTGCGAGATTTGTAACAACATATTAAGACTAGGGGAACAAGGGGAACAGGGAATTGATTTATCTAATATAACATCTAATATGACATTCAACGAGGGAACTAATAAAGAATAAAGAATAAAAGATGTGAAGAAACCACCAGTTCTGTATCTATTTATTTATAGGTGCATGAAAGAAAGAGCAGAAGGAAGAATCTTTATTAGTTATGCTGTTGTAAGAGAAATATTAAGAAGAAGATTTTTTCATATTCCTAAGCCAATTAACCAAGTTGTATTAAAAGAAATGCAGGAACATAAATTAATAAAGAGAATTGGGAATACAAGAGATATAAAGTATGAATTAACTGGTGGTGATATTGATAAATTACTTAATCAGTATATTTCATTTATCTAAATTACCTTTTTTTCTTTTTTCTACCTTTCTTCTTTCTCATATTCTTCCTCCGGTTACATTTAGTTAAAACTAATAAAGATACAAAAAAAAAATAAAAAATTTAAATTATGTTTGCATCCTTTCCAATACTGTAAAACAATCCTACTGAAATCATTAAAATTGCTATAGCAAAGAATCCTGCTACTAAATCCAGCACAGTTCTTCCCCAAGACAAATTCAGATAATCATCACTACAATAAGTATAATCTATATAAGTTGTATTAGTATTACCCTCATCATTTGAACAAATATCATTAACCTTTGTAGTATTCAATAGTGTAACATTTCCAGTTGCTAAATCTATTTGATAGTCAGTATCTAGAGTCCATCCAGAACTACCAGTGCTATTTGCATTTCCAAATTCTACTGAGGTTAATGGACAATCAGTTGTTTTCCATCCTGTTGGGCCATTTGCTGGATAGTGTTCATAAGTTTGATTAGAAACACATCCTCCTGCTCCAGTAACATTCCAAGCTGTTTGAGCATCAATTGTTATTGTTTCATTAGAAATAATTGTTTTATCTGTTCTAGCTATAGTTTCACTTGCTACAACTCCTACTAAGATAACTCCAACTAATAGAGTTACGAATGCTAATACAATTTTGCTAGTCATATTCATAGACATTTTCTTTTTTCTTTTACCTCCTTACATATGGGTTTAGTATTAAAACCACTGAGTTTTTTTAGTTGGTTTTTTCTTTTTTTTCTTTGGCATTTTAATAATTTTTCCTCCTCATCTTTCTTTCCATTTTTTCTAAATGAGTATAATATTTTGGGTGTTCTTTTAAATGATCACAGGCAATCTTCCTGGCAATTCTTGGATCATCAGTATGTTCCATCTCAATTTTCTGTCCTTTACGAAGCTGTTTTCCATATCCTTCGTGTTCTCTATATCCATTAGTTAATTTTAAATTAGGGTTAGGAAGTATCTTTCCAATTATTACTTTTCCCCAAAATGTCTGTGACATTTTATAGAGCACTAATCATCTGAGCAGTTGGTGTGATTAACCCTACACCAATAAGAGTAGTAACTCCTGTCTTAACAATTGGTTTGAGCATCATCTGTTTTGAATTCTTCATATCAAAACTTTTTTTAACAGCACCGAGATTATGGCCTACTAAGGCAGTTGCCTGTAGCCCAGGAACTATTCCTAGAATTGAACTTGCAGTTGACATATTATTTCCTCCTGAATTTACTAGTATTCATATTTATTTAAAGATTAAGTTTTATAATCCACCTCTTCTAATAAACCAAATCTTCTTAGTGGGAGTTTTACCATAAGAAGTTCCAATGATAAACATTCCTCTTTTTTCTAACTTTTTGATAGTAACAGCTAATTGCTTTCTTGGAACTGTCAGTTCCTTCTCTGTAATCCCGCAAACAGCAGGATGTGCTTTTTTTAGTAGATTATTTTTCATCTATGTCTCCTACCATTTATTCATTGGTGGGCAATTACTTTTAACCTTACACTTATTATCTGCTCTTTGTGCAGAATAAGGTGTTTTTTCATTTGCATAAGGTGTCTTCCCCACGCCGAACTTTGTTTCTCCTATCTTTGTTTTTTCCATTTTTATCCTCCTGATTTAAATTTCCAAATGGTTTAATATCTGGATAAGGAAGATTAGTTCTCCAATTCAAGTTTGCTTTAGGGTTTATCATTTTTATCTCCTATTAAATAGCTTCTAAGTCTTTTAGGTTTAGAATGAGATGTAAAATAGGAGGGAAATCTAAGTTCAATAAATTTCTGCTTATTTGTTTTCAAAAGTTTCATTTTAAAATCCTATGGAATTTCCAGCCTCTCTTGTCTGTAATATATTAAGTTTATTGGATCTAAGGATGTTATCCTCTGCATTTTCTTTAAAAACATTATCAGCAGTTAAGATATTATCCCCTGAGACTCCAGTAAAATCTAACTTGACAGGTGTCATATTCTCGTGAGCCTTCATTAAATTACCATGTTCACTTAACAACTTCCTCTCAAAAATCCTTCTCTGCTGTTCAATATTAGCAACCTTACCCATGTTCTGAACTTTCCTTAAGTGCATTAGCATTCTCTGGGTATTCGGTGAAACGGTTTTAGCAGCACTCCATCTCCTGAACTCCATTTCATCATCAGCCATCTCTTTTACCTGCTGGGCCTGTGCTCTTCTTGGATCTTGCATCTGCCTTTCCTGAAACTTCTGGAATTGCTGTCTTGGTTGTTCCTCAGCACTTCTCTGCATTTGTAATTGCTGGACTTGTTCTCTTGTCAATCCTCTTTTCTGTCTTAACTTAGTAACCTGTTGCATTTGATATTGCCTGAATAATGCTTTCTGTCTTGACATAGCTTTTTTATATTCGTGGATAGGCATTCCATATTTGTAAGTTCCCTTTGGTCTTCCTGCACCTTTTTTCTTAGTCCCTGTTTGTAGAATTCCTGCCGCAGTTAGTAATCTTCTTGTCCTAGCTGATCTTCCTGATATATCATCTGAACCTGATTTTCTAAATGCTTTTTTAATTCCTCCAAGACTCTTCTTTATTAATTGTTTTCTTGACTTCTTAACTACATCTTGTTCTTTTTTTACCATATTATATCAAACATTCTTATTTATTTATTTCTATCCCTCCCTGAAGATACTCCTAATTAAAGCAATAAAAAAGTATATTGTTGAAAGTGTGAACCCTAAGACTAATCCTAATGCACCCAAATATATTGTTCCCATCACAATAAAGTAGAATATTATCCAATAAATCATAAAGACTCTTGAAACTCTTGTGATAAACATAATTAATATTATAGCAAAAGCTACTCCCATTATTGCAAGCCCCACGCTACCAAAGACATTTTCTACCAAGACCTCATAAATTGGAAATATATCTGCCATTATTGATTACTCCTAACCCATTCAAGGGATGCCATCATATAAAATAAGAAGATTGGTGCTATTAATAATCCTGTTATCATAAGTGCAAAATCAGCAGTTAGCATCCCAGATAGTTCTCCATATATAAATTGCCATAAGTGGATTATAGATAATCCAAAACTAATAAAAACAACAATTACTCCTGCATAAAGGGCAAAAATATTAATTTGGTAAAAGTTTCCTGGAATAATAACAGATGCAGCAAAGGCTGCTAAAACTCCTAAGATAGTAATGGTATATAATGTATTAGATAAAAAATTAGTTGGATTAAAGAGTAATCCAAATAAAGTTGTTCCTGAATAACTTGCTCCTGCAAATAAATACAAAGCTAATTCTATTGCAAATACAGTTAAAACAGCATAAGTATATTTCCCCATTTTATTCGTTTTCCCTCCTTAAAATATTTAGTCCATAACCTAACATAAATAATGTTAATATAACAAAGAAACCAAACTTTTCTATGCTATCATTTACATTATCACTTCCAGAATCAAAGGTTAAGAAACCTCCAACACTTGCAGCAAAAACTAAAAGCCATATTAGAAGAAGGCTCATTCCTGGACTTGATAATTCAACACCTGAAAAAAATGTGAATACTCCTAATAAGATAGTTGTGATTACAAAAAATAATACTATTCTTCCAAATTCTCCTTCATTACCCTCTCCAAATTCACTAATTGAAGTTATATCTGAGAAAAAAGAAGGGATAGTTCTCCACGCATTTATTTCTATATCTATTATAATCCACTTCCAGTCAGTATCAACAATTACAAAACCATCAGTATCAGTTGTATCAACCGATAATCTCCCAAAAAGATTTTCATCTACTACAGTTGTATAATCAAAATTAACATAACAATAAGTAGCATTTGTTGCATCTGTTGCAGCTGCTAAAATCTGTGAAGTATCTGAAACATTTAATAATTCAAGTTTACAATTTTGTAAATTACTTTGTGTTGAGGTTATAGTAACATTAAAATTGTGAGTTCCATTTGTTAAACTACCTGAACCAGGATAAAGAATCCACTCTAGTCCTGGAAGTTCAGAACTATAAGTTGCATTTCCTGCAGCAGTTCCTAATACTAAAGTATACAAACTTTGCGAAGGAGTTATTGTAACAAGACTTGTAACATATCCAGTTTTACTTGCAGATATTCTATGGGCATAGTTTGGATTAACCCAAAATGTTACTAAACCATCACTCCCTGTAACTGCTTGTCCTACTATTGTCCAGATACCAAGTATTTCTCTTTCAATAGTAACTACAACTCCTCCAATTGTAGATCCTGATGCTTCTATTACAGAGATTGAAGAATAAATACCATCTGCTGTTGCTAACATATAAAGAACCTGATTTGTAGAAATATTTGTAAAAGGTTGCTCTGTAAAAGAAAAGGTTCTAACTGGATAACCAAGCCTTGAATATTTAAAAACTAAATTTAGATTAACAGTGATATTCTGAGGATCAAAACAAAATGAATAATTAAAATTATCAGTATTATTTAAAAATGAATAACTCTGGTTTATGTTTATATTTTGTATCCAGTAATCAAAATTTGCCACAGGAGCAGAAGCATTCAACTCTGTCTGATTTCCTTCATCTTTGAATGTAAAGTTAAGATATTCTACTGTTAAAGTAGAATTACAAAATCCTAATACAAATGGATTAATTGTCTGATTATTCTCATCAGTGGAATAAACATCTCCACCATAATTTATATTCCAGAAGAAAGATTTGTTGCCTGCTCCTAACGGAATATTAACATCATTTGAAAAAGTCATCCAACTATTATCTCCAGATTTAGTTGATGCAAAAATTGATCCATTATAATTTATACTTGCTGTTACTGTCTGTGTTCCATCACTTGATACATTAATCTTAATTCCCTCTATATTTGAAACATAAGAAGTTGAATTATATCCTGTAGCATTTTCATATATTTTATAACTCCAATTAACATAAGTTGTATTTTCATTTCCACCTGCATCACTTGCATAAAAAAGTATAGTAAAATTTCCTTCTTCAAATTCAAAGTCTGAAGAATTATCAGAGCAGGTTGGTATTGTTACATTTGTTCCATTATAATTATATCCACAACTAGATACTCCAACATCATCAATAACATTCCAGTAAAGAGTTTCTATATGTCCAACACGAGTATAATTCTGAGTTTGGTTATGAGAAATATAATCTAAAGTCGGGGCTTCTATATCAATACTAAATGTATAATTTCCTGTTGCATTGTAACAGGCAAAGTCTGCTGCACAAGCCTCACAGTTCCAAGTATAAGTTCCAGATGGAAAATCCCTACTAAAATTTGTAGCATTTGTTGTTCCTTCAACTATATTAGTTAGATTTCTATGCCATTCATCTAAGCCAATGCCTCCATGTGAAAGCCATAAAGTAATATTAACCCAGTTTGAACCAACTGCATTTGCTGTGCAATTAATTTGAACAGGATTTGATACAGTAGAAGTATTAGTTGGAGAAATTAAATCAACTGTGGCTGCTGATCCTGCAAATGGTAGTCCAGAACCACCATTATAAAGTGTAGCAATCTCATCACCTGTTAGTGCCCTCTTCCACAATCCAATCTCATCAATTATTCCTTCCCAGTGACTAGATTGATCTAATCCATGATAAGAATTACCAGCAGTCCAGTTTACCATGCTCCCCATATAAGAACTATTATCAGCAGCACCATTCACATAAATAGTTGCATTCTGTCCTGTAATATCGTAAGTAACTACAATATGATTCCATACCCCCTGTTCAAGATTAATAACACCACAAACATATTCATTTACATCTGTTGTTGCTGTATGATTTAAGCAAGTTACATTAGAACCAGCACCTGTATCACTTATTGTCTTGTTTATCCATATCTTATATCCTATACTATCAGAATTTGGAGCATCTAAAAGAATATTTCCTACTGCTGGAAGGAAAGTCATGTTAGTCCAGATAGAGTAAGTATAACTAGAGTTAGCAAGATTCATAGTATTATTATAAGTAGCTTGTCCATAATCATTATCACCAAGTCCAGGCCCGTGCATAGCAACTGCTTCACCTAAGATACCATTAACCCAATCACCTGGAGTTATATCCGCTAAACTTATATTTAAAGCACTTCCATTAGTTACAAGACTATTTACTCTTTCTGGAACTTCAGTTCCATTTCCATGATAATTATCATAACTCCAGTAAGCAACTGGTGCATCTACTCCAGTCCATAAAGCCCATTCATCTATTTCTAAACCAATAAATGTTGCCAGCCAATCTACAGTAACAAAGGGATCTTTAATACCTTCAATTCTCCATTTATATAATCCAGGTTCTCTTTCCTTGTCATCATATTCTTCCCAAGTTACTACTTCTTCCTGATGAATATTAGGCTCATAACCACAGGTTATATTTAATTCATCACAAACCAATACCTGTTCTTCAACATCAATTATCTTACTACTCTTATTTATATAAAAAGTATAATCATTTATCTCTCCATAATCCCATCCATTATAATTCTTTCTTTTAAATCTTAAACTATCAATAATCTTTTCATTTCCACCTAATAATATTTCTCCCTCTGCATAACAGAACTCACCACAGATGTCAGAGTTTTTAGTTAAGGTTATTTCTGCCCTTAAGTTTTTAGTAATCCTATCCCTGATTGTAACTTTCTTTAGTTCTTCATCATAAATCTTTTCATTAAAAATAGAATCTGCATTTATAAATATCAATCCAAATCCAACTAAGAAAATCATAAATACTACTGCGGTTATCTTCCATCCATTAACCATTTTCTAACCTAATAAGGTGGTTGTTCTTCACCTAAGCCAAATGCTCTTCCTGCTAAGACTGAACCAATTCCGCCAACCAAGAAAACTAATATTATGTATGGAAGATATAACTTTAGTGATAAACAAGCCAATGGTGAACCACTATTTCCTCCATGACTTGTATTATTAAAACTTAATGTATCCATAATATCTCCATTATGAATATATCCATTACAGTTTAAAGCATCAGACTGTTGAGCCATATCTATAAAACTATTGATTGGTGATATAAATGCAAACAAAACACCAAGAGCCATTATAAACATAAGTAAACTAAGCATTACATTCAAACCTTTCTTATTCATTTTAGATCCCTCCTTTCAATTATAACTCCCCAAATTAATGGGGAGGTCAAAGGAGATGAGTTTATTTCCTTGACTATCATATGAACTTAATTCCTCCCTTTCTTGCCCTAATAATTTCTAATCTTTCCTGTCTTGTTCCTAAACGAAATGGGGCTCTTTGCACAAGCCCTTTCTTTCCTAATCTAAATTCCCTTCCTTCCTTAAAAAATGAAACTACCTCACCAGTAGGTTTTCTAATCTGTAATGTTGCAGCAAGAGTTCTTCTTAATGCTCTAATTCCTCTTCTCTTTGCCCTTTCTAATCTGACAGGTTTTCCTACTGGAATAAACTTTCCAAATCTTCTTATGAATGGTAAGAATAGTTCTTCTCCTTTTTTCCTTCTTCTTTTAAATGGAAATCTTCCTTCTTCTCCTGGAAAAACTACTGGTGCAGGAATTCTTGGTGGTTTTAGTTTTGGTCTTGGCCTGACTCTTGGATAAATTCCAAAGGCAACTTTAGGAGTAACTCTAATTGCCAATTTAGGAACAACTTTTAATCTAACAGCTTGTTTAATTAATTGTTTAGTAACTAATGCCTCTTTAGTAACTAATGCTTCTTTAGTAACTAATGCTTCTTTAGTAACTAATGCCTCTTTAGGAACAACTGCTAATTTTGTTATTGTAAGATATTTAGGAACTTGTTTAGTTATTAATGCTTCTTTTATTTCAGGAAATTGTTTAGTAACTATTCTAACACCAGTAATAGGAGCAATAACTTCTGCTTCTTTTATCTCAACCTTCATAGGAGCAACTACTCTTTCTTTTGTAATAACTCTAACAGGAACAACTTTTGGAATCTCTATTGGTCTTACAACCGGTTTAACTGTCTTTGGAATAATTGGTTTTGGTTGAGGTAAAACTTTTGCAATTAATGGTCTTACTCCTACTATAGTTATTGGAGGTTTAAGTTTTGGTCCTATCAGTTTTGGAAAAAATGGGCCAGTAGGGATAGGGATAGGTTCTCCAGGAACTCTTAATGTTAATCCTTTAATTCTAGGTAATGGTTTTCTAGGTTTAGCAAAAGGCATGGTTACTCCTTTTATCCCAGTAACAGTTTCAAATAACTCTGTTCCTTCAACTCTTACAACTTTTTCAGAAATTTTAACTGGTCTGATTAAAGATAATGTTTCAGCTCTGGTAATTCTTCTCCCATAAGGAAAACCAACAACTCTCATTTCTTTAGGAGTTATTCTCATTAATTTTTCAGCGACTAATGCTCCCCTTACAACTTCTACTTCTCCAACCTTCCCAATTGGTGCAGCTCTTCCTGCTAATCCATATGCAGTAACAAATCCAGGAGGTTTCTTCCCCACCCTTGCAGTAACAAAATAAGCAGGTTCTTGTATAACTCCTTTCTTTATTGTTATAGGAACTGGTGTCCAAGCAACATCTATTCTTGGTTTTGTTATCCTTGTAATACCTAATGGTTCTATTCCCATAAATTCTCTAAAAGGGGTAGTAACGACTGCTCTTCTTTCTGGTATTCTTCTGACTAATTTAAATACTCCCTCTTCTATTTCTCCAACTGGTTTTATAATCTCTTTGGCTTTATAGATTGGTTTTGGAGGGGGTAATGGTCTAATAACTGGTTTTCTAAAAAATCTATAAGGAATACCAACTGCTTTTCCAACAGCTTTACCAAATAAAGGGACTGTTGCTATAACTCCAGTTATTCTTTCTTCAGTAGTTATTTGTGCTTCTGGTGGTGCAAAGAATAATGAGGCCCCTCCAACTGCTAATACTTCAGGGCCTAGAATTGCAAATGGTGCTAATTCTCCTGCAAGTCCTCCAATGGCTGTTATTTCTGATGGTGTTCCTATCTTAATTTTTTCTTCAGGAAATCTAACTTCTCCAATTCCAATTCCTATTTCAGCAGTTTTCCTTTGAGGAATAACTGCTTCACGAAGAGTAACTGGGATTCCTGCTCCTGGTGCAAGTTTTCCATAAACAATTCCAGGAAGTTCAAATGCTTTTTTTATAGCAAATGCTCCTGCTGCAACAGTTTTTGGAACTGCTTTAAAAGTTAATGGTTCTAATGAAGGTTCTTTCTCAATTAATCTACCAACAATTCTTCTTCCTTCTATTTTTGCTCTTCCCAAACCCATTTCTACTTTTTCTAAGAATGTTTGTGCTGGAAGAACTACAGTTGGAGGAGGTTCAAACTTAGTAGTTGGAAGAACTATACCTGCAAATGTTGGTGGTGCAAATTCAGAAATTTCTGGTTTGAATTCAGCTGTTGGAGTTGTTGGAAATCTATCATAAACAACTCCTTCTTTAGTTGAAGTCCCATAAATTTCTGTTGTAGGAGTTCCATATTCAATTCCTGCTGCTGCCATCTCAGCCTGCATCTCTGTTAATCTGCTAACAAATGCCCCCTTATGAACTCCTGCCGAAGCTGCCTCATCTAAAATATCTTTATAGACATTTCTTTGTTGTTTAGAAAGCTGGTCTAAGTGAGTTCCTTCATAAGAAAAATTACCTGATTGTAATTGTTCAATAGCTAATTGAACTGGAAGCTGTTCCATCTGTGCAACTGGTTGCTCTATCTGTGTAAGTTGTTGTTCTCTTGTTCTTTCTATTGCTAATGCCTGTTGTCTTTGTAATGCCTGTTGTTGCTGTCTTTGAAATTCAGCAGTTCTAACAGCACCTAACTGAGTTCGCTGTAATAACTCTTGTTGAGTTACCATATTAACCTAACCTTTTTGGGAATTTTCTTGAATTTCTTTTTAGGTAATAAAACACTGGCTTGTCCAGTCCTTTTATTTTTATAGACTTTCAAATCAAGAAATTTCTTTTCCATATTAATTCCTCCTGAATTTACTAGTATTCCTATTTATTTAAATATTAAGTTTTACTAGTAGTTTCTCAGAAGGCTTTGCACAATTCTAAAATCTTGCACAATTTTTTAAAGGGTTGCACAACTAAAATTATCCACAAAGTGAAGTCACACTATTTGCTATTACTTGTATAAATACTACACCTAAAATTATACTAATAAATATAATTAACAATAATTTAATATCTATTTCTTCTCTTTTATAAATTAAAATCAAAACAATACCAAGAATTCCTAATGCAAAGAATCCAACAGTTAATCGAAGCGATGTTCTTGTTAAGAGACTACAAGTAGTTGTTTCTTCTTCAGTAACATCACTCATTATTCTAATAACTTGGCCTGAAGTAAACGTGGCATTGTAATCCTGATTTCCTGATTCTGATGTAAATAAATCTGTGCTTGTATTTATATTACGAATTGTTAAACCAATATCCAATCCGTAAAAATCTGCTCGGGCATTATAAGTTGCATTAATGTTTGTAAGATTGCTTCCAACTGAAGTAACATTATAAAATGAAATGGTGTAATTTGTTACATTAACTTCATCTAGCTCCATTAAATCTACGTGGATAGTATAATTAGAAATTGATGTTGAAAAAGTTGTGTTGTTAATTGTTAGAGCGTTTATAGAAGGTAAAAGAAATAAAGCAAGGGCTAAGAAAAAGAATATTGGAATTTTAAGTTTCTTTAATTTTCTCATCTCAATTAACCCCTGAATAAATCAAACCATTTGGCTTCATCCAGACAGTCATTCCTGACGACAAATTTAATATTTCATTCACATAAAGCGTTGAGTTCACAGTAAAATTTCCAACCCCAGTAAATGTTAAATCATATCCACTAATATTGCATACACTGTTTAGCCAACAATTATCTTCCATATTCACAGTCCATGTAGCTAGAGACGAAGGACAAGTACAAGTATCTTCTGTAAGAATTATTAGATTATTGCTCATAACACTTGCCCCGTCTTCTATCCCATCATTAGGAGTTACCTGAACAGACCAATTATCACCAATAGAAGTTTCATCAGAAACTATTAAATCAGTTCTGTTATTATAGAGTGCTAAGATTTGTTGTTCTGATAAACTCCTATTAAATATCATAACTTCATCTATACTGCCATTATACCATTCAGTTGCAGTATCATGTCCTATTCTAATGCCTGTATTACTTGTTGAATGAATACCAGCCAAAGGCTCAGGAGTAGGGTCTTCTGCAATACCGTTTACATAAACCTGAAGATGGGTTCCATTCCAAGTACCTGCCAAATGATACCACGTATTAGAATCATTAACATTCACTCCTGAATAAGCATATACACAACTATCCAATGTTCCATTAAGACATCCAGCAAATCTAGCTTGACCATTATAAATTTGCAAATCCCAAACACGATAATTTGAAGCCCCACGATAATGACTTATAATATCTCCACGATTATTAACTAAATCCTTTGGACTCATCCAAGCCATCACTGTAAATCCATCTCCGTCGGTAAAATTAAAATCTTGATTATAATCAATTTCAATAGAATCATTCACTCCATCAAACTCATAAGCACCTTTTCCGTCATAACCGCCAGCTGAATTATATATTGCTCCATTATTTACAATTCCATTATTAGCATTATTAGTATAATCCTTAGTCCAACTAGCATTACTCTCGCCCTCAAAAGGCATGTTCAAAACAGCAATACTATTTCCATCTTTTCTCCAATCGTAAATTGCCTTGTCTCCAGAACTTAAATTGATTACATAAGCAGTTAGATTTTCATGTGTTAAATTAGTTCCAGAAGATGAATTCAAAATAACAGAATCAATATTTAGGGGACTCCCCTCCATAACTGTTAAAACATTACTACAAGTAGTATCCCCCACCCCAAATTCATCATTTATAGGAATTCCACAAACAGTCCAATTATCGTCTATAGAAGTCATAGTCTTATCTAAAATATTAGATTGATTTTGATAATAATTTTGAATCTGACCTTCAGTAAAAACTTTATCATAAATATAAACATCGTCTAATGTACCATTCCAATATTCTCCTGTAGCATCCCTCCCCAAATAAAAAAGAGAATTTTCACCTTGTCCTGGGTCGTTTGTAAATGTACCAGTGCTTCCCAACTTTATACCATCAACATAGAATTTTATTGTGTTCGCAGAGTCATCACGAACAAATGCATAATGATGCCACTCGTTAGAATCTACATCGGCAGCGACTGTTGAAGTGAAAGCTTGATTACTTCCTGCAATATATTCATGTAGATAAGTTAGATTCTTATTAGTTGTAAGTTCTAGTTGATAAAGATAATTATCATCAGAGCTTTCACTAGGTCCTGCATAAGTAACCAAATTCATATCTCCAGTAAGATTATTATATTTACCCCATACCATAAAAGTCATATCATCCTTCAATCCAACTCCTGCATCCCACATTCCAGCAATAGTAATTCCCCCATTAACTCCATCAAATTCATAAGCTCCTTTTCCATCATAACCGCCCGTTGCATTATATGTTACATTGTCATTTACAACTCCACGTAGCAAAGAAGGGTCACTATAAGCATAATCATCTGTAAAAGTACCATTACTTCCATATTCAAATGGCATAATTAAACTTCTATTGCTATTTCCAAATTTTTCCCAATAATAAATAACTTTTGAATCACTTGGAACAATAGTAGCCCAACCATTCAAATCCTCTTCGGTATAATTATATGAACTCGTAGTATTCAAAACTAAGGAAGCAATAATAGGAGAATCCAATATAGTTAAATTGTTACTTAAAACTCCAACACCCATACTATAATTACTTTCAACAGGCGTCACCATAACACTCCAATTCTCACCAACAACGGTCTCTTTATAAATAATAGTTGAGCTATTAGAACTACTCTCATATAGTTGACGAATCTGTTCCCCACTCAAACTTCTATTAAAAATCATAATCTCATCCATATAACCCATAAGCTCATATGTATAATCATCATTATATCTTCTAGCTCCAAAATAATGTCTTGCAGTATGAGTCAT
>SDBU01004499.1_pt1 | contig 17083 bp, 18 predicted proteins | sample 2277071 | NCBI WGS metagenome assembly SDBU01 (sample SAMN10397929, study PRJNA504765) | marine sediment metagenome | isolation source: marine sediment core GS08_GC12, 126 cmbsf | place: Arctic Ocean: Gakkel Ridge, Loki's castle | collected 2008 | reverse complement strand
ACCTATCTCCAATCTCAACAGTCGATAAATGTTTCAGGATTTCTCCCAAAAGTATTGGATGTACTTTAATATCTAATTTTTCTCCATCATAAAAAATATCTGCTCGCTCCTCAAAATCACCATAATTTCCTTCTGATTTACAAATAATTTGATTATCTTCTATAATTAAAGAAACAATCCTATCTAAATCAAAATCTGCCGTAAGCATAACTTCTGCTCTACCAATGGCATCAAGAAAATCTGTTGGCAATGCTACTTCTTCACCTTCAATCTTAAAAAAATCCCAAATTTGTTTAGGATATTCTTCATCATAAGTTCTACATGAAAATGTAGTTTTTTCTTTATTAATAAAATGTAGCCATCCCTCCTCTTCTGAAATTACTTTATAAGGATTATATTTTGCAAGTTCTACAGCAGCAGTTGCAGGCAAAAGGAATTCCTGTTCCATTTTAGAACTTAATTTATATTTTGTACCCCGGAATGTATCACAGCCGATACAGTATCCATCTTCAATTAAGAGACATGTTAATTCTGGGCGCAACATATTTCTTGAACAAGAAAAGGCACTAAATGCAATGGCCTTATCAAAGTTTTCGGGTAACTCTTCCCATTGTTTTGAATTAATTCCCGGAATTGGAATTGGCTGAATTTTTACATCGGGATCAATTTTAATATTAGTTTTGATATTTTTACCGGCTAATATTTTAATTTTGCCCTCTTCTGTTGATATAGATATTTCTTCATTGGGAATTTTACCAAGTAATTTATAAAAACTATCTGCCTTGACTGCTCCTGTTAATCCAGAATCAAAATTTTGCATAATTGAAATTTGATCATTATATGTCCAAATTTTATTATTATCAAAGATGAAGTGGGTACGTTGCTCAATAAGTTCTTTATTCGAAATCGAAAGTCCAGGTTTAACTTTTGTTAATGCATCAATAAAATCTTTGACATTTATTTTATTACTTTCTTCATTTTTTTGTACTCTTCTTGTTCTTGTCATTTGGTTTCTCCTTTGAGTTTTTTTGTTGCTTTTTTTGGATCTCCCTTTATAAACACTAAAATATTTTGATGTGTTTTGCCCATTTTTCTTGCCGCTTCAAATTGTTTTGTAATTCTAATAGGCAATGAGCCAACCGCTGTAATTAATATGCATTCATTATAAAGATTTAATCCGACCTCTATAAATGCATTAATTGTTTCTGATACAAAATCATTATAAAAACCATTTTTGTTTCTAAAGTCTCCTACTGTAAAACAGGCAAATCTATTGTTTTTTAGTTGTTTACAAGATAGTTTAATTATTTCATAATATGCATCAAGAAATTTATCATAATTCATATTAGAAATGTCTCTTGGATCATCTGAATATTTTTCTAAATCGCCATAAGGTGGGCATGAAAATATAAAATCTGCTTCTGGGGCATTTTTCAATTCTTTTGTTGAATCGCCACAAATCCATATTGGTTTGTTATCCGGTGTTATTTTATTTGCTTGTTCATTGTTTGCGTCAATTTGTCTTTCACTTAAATCACAACCCCAATATTGGAAACCCAAAAGATGGGCAACGATACCGCGAACCGAACCTCCTGCAAATGGATCAATTATTTGACCATTTGGTGGGCAAAACCATTTATACATGAGTTCACAAAGAACAGGGTCAAAGATAGACGTTACTGTTTTTTTATACATCATAGATCCATCGGAAAGTTTGTGCTGAGTAGTATAGGCTTTGTTTTCTTCTTTTTTAATTTTTTGTTTTATTTTTTTTGGATCATAATTTTTAAGTCCAACAAGGCGAATACCATTTTTATCATAAGACATTACCATCGGAGATCCCCCTGGTGCCGAATCTCTTCCGGTTTCACTTTTTATTCCAAAACCAAGCCATTTCTTTTTTCTACTTTGCCAAACACCTTCTCGGGCATTTAAAATAGAAAATGGAGGAATAGTAAATCGATCTGTAATTAATCCTTTTGATGGCAAATTAATATCATCGCCAAAAAAATTTTTACCATATAAACTAAATTTTTTTGTCATAATTAATAAATTTGTCGAATAGATTGTTTTTCGGGATTAATAAATAATCTTGATTTTATTTTTACTCTTCCTTCATTGGTTTCAATAATAGCGCAGCCATATCCTGGCAATAAGCCGAGCCCCTCTTTTGCCAAAACAATGTTACTGATAAAAGAAAGAAAAGATTCTTTCTTTTTTACGTTATCAATCATTCCTTGCATAATTTTAATGGTTCTGTTTACGGGTGTCGTTAATTTAATAATTTTTTCAAAATGCATTTCTTCAATCAATTCAATGGCCGCAACCATATGTTGTTTAATAGCATCAATGCTCATGATATGATAAAATTCCCAACTATTCATAAAAATTGATCCAAGAATATGGTTAACTTTTTCTACTTCATCATAAGCGCATCCATTGATTAATATTTTAATTGATTCTCTTTTCATTTTTATCTCCTTTTTATTTAATGGTTATTTTTAATATTATAATAATAAATATAATAATTATAATCAAATCTAATCAACTCTGAATATAATCAATTATAAGGGGTTAACAAGGAATATAAGCCTAAAACAATTATTATCATAGAAGTTTAAAGATTATCTCTTGTTTCCTTTGATTTCTATGCTCCTATATTCCAAAACAGCAAGGGTTTTGCAAGGCTATTTATATTTTCTATCAGCCACTTCCATGCCTTGCGATCATAATAAGGGTTACAGGGAAAGGGGCACTTAGATATTTCTTTATCTGTATATTCAAATCCTGCATCTATAATATCAACATTGCCTTTATAGGCAAAGAAACCAAAATTAGAAACACCAGCCATTTTACAAATTTTGTCCTTCATTTTTGTTTGGTTTTTTGGCGCAACAACAATTCCATAAATATTTATAGATGAATTAATAGAATAAAGCCCCTTTAATATTCCTGCTGCCATTGTGCCACTGCCTATACATAAAACAATTGTTTTAATGTTTTGAAGTATAATTTTGTCTCTTTTTAATTCATCAGAAACATTTTTAATGGTTTCATTAAATGGCAAACCTTGTGGCAGCATTTCGCTTTTGGGGTATTTTTCTTTTAAAATCTTTCTTGCCCTGTACCAATTAATCATCAATCTGTTTGGTTTTTCTAAGGGAATAATTTCAGCACCAAATTTTTCCCATTTTTTAAATTGAAAATTTTGATTATGTCTTTTTCCATCTTTATAATCTGGATAAAAAATAACAGATTTTAATCCCATTTCTTTACAAAAATATGAAAGGCCCCATCCAGCCATTGAAATAGATGTATCCATATAGCCAAATATTTTAACCCCTTTTTCTTTTAATTTTTGCAATACAGGATATAATCCTCTGACCTTTGCAAATGGCGGGCCAGGGGGCAGACAAGCAAGATCCTCGCGCTTTACAATTATTTCATGCCCATCTACCTTATATTTTTTAATTGGTGTGTTTTGTATCATTATTTCAAAAAATATTTTTTGTCTTTTAATGTAACAAACCCAAGAATAACAAGCGGCTGAATATAATCTCTAACTGCCCATTCGATACTAGCAAGTTGCGGTTGTTTTTTATTGGGGTTTGCATCGTTATGTAATTTCATAGCTTTTTCAGCAATTTCAACAAGTGTTTTTTGTTTACCCGTTAATGCATCACAAAATGCCTGGGCTCGCGTATATTTTTTCTTTTTTTCTTTATTATCACTTGTTTTTTTATTTTCTTTTTGTTCTTGTTTTTTAACTTTAACAGGTATTTCAACGGCCTCTTTCTTTTCTGGTTCATCGCTTGTTTCGGACTCTTCAACAATTTCTTCTGTTTTAACTTCTTCTTCTTTAACCTCTTTTATTTCTTCTGAAGGTGCAATTTCTTTTTCAACAAATAATTTTACTTCCATCGCCCCTAAAACCTCTTTGGTTTTTGCTTTTAATTCTGTGATATCAGTTTCAATTAACATTTTTCCAACTTCTAATACATCTGCTTCAAGTGCCGATTCCATAACCCCATCTATTAGAATCATAGATTCCTTATCTAAAATAGTTTTATTCAAATCAGTTGCTGCCTTTTCCAATAATTCTCTTGTAATGTTTTCTTTTGTTAATGCCATAATTATTTCTCCTTTTTTTAATTGTTTAAAAGTTAAATTATGATAGGCCGGATTTTCGCCGGCACGGTCTTATCGAAAAGGCTTTTATGAACTGTGCATTCAAGTTCTCCGCTTATTTTCGATTTTCATATTAGATTGCTCCACCAGAGCTTCTGGCACAGGATCTCTTAATTGTCGCGATCCTTTTCGGGCTCGCCGCTCGTTCACCATTAAGTTACTTGAGTCTGTTGCGTTTGGAGGCTTTGAAACGCAGATACATTGCCGCTGTATCGCTATCATAATTTTAAAAGTTATTTCTCAAATGATATTTAATGTATTTAATCCATCTTGAAGTAGGCTTTGTTTTTTCAAGATAATTTAACCGCTTTTTTAATTGTCTTTCTGTTAAACCTTTGATTTCCATTTTTTATTCTCCTTTTTAACTGGCCGCCATTTATGAGTAAATCTAAAATGATTTGGCTTTAATTCTAAATCTGGTTTGCGATCTTTTATTGTTGTTCCGTCACAATTAACCCATAAACCATTTTTATCAATATATGTATCTCTTTTGATATTTTTGAATCTCGATATTCCCATCAATTTTTCCTTTTATTCTATTATAAGATTTTGGCAAAGTTTTTAAAGAAATTTTTATTAAATTTTATATCCTTTTAATTTTGCATTTGTTGTACTTTTCATATTTTTTACAAGAACTTTATAATAAACATCTTTCAGTTCTATTAATATTGCCTTTCGCCCCATTAAAACAGCTTGATATCCTTCGCTACCAATACCGCCAAAGGGGGTCAAAATCGTATCTCCTTTATTTGTCCATAATTCTAAACATCTTGCAATAGCGTCTAACTGCAAGGGGCAAATATGACGTTCATCATCCTTTTCTCTTGCTTGTCGAATATTCAAAGTATTTCCTTGTCGAATATCCATCCAAACAGGAGAGGCATACCTCTGCCAAACATTGTGGCTATATTTATTTAATTTGGGATTGTCATTTTTTAGATTTGTAGGTTCTGGTCTTTCTCCTATATAATGTTCAAATCCTCGGCCATGTGAAATAGGTTCTTTATTATCTCCTGGTTTTACAATAGAAACAATATAATCAGCACATCCAATACCACATCTTGATGAATCTTTGCTAATTTGTTTATGGGCAAGTCTTAATGATTTTGTTCTGACTGCTTCTATCAATGGATCTTTCCAAATAGTAACACGAGAATGATAAATAAACCCTGCTTTTTCAAATTCTTTGAGTAATATTCCAGGAAAATCTTTTAATCCCATATATCCATCTCGTTCTTTCATTGCCGGAATATCCGAACAATGAAAACTCAATAATCTACCTGGCATTATTATTCGATATAATTCAGGAATAAGATATTTAAAATGGTCATAAAATTCTGCATCGGTTGAATTGCCCATATCTCTTTCAGAAGCAGAATATGTAAATAATGATGAAAATGGTGGAGAAAATACCGAATAATGAATTGAATTAGAAGGAATTTCTTTTATAACCTCTATACAATCACCATGATAAGCTGCCCATTGATCTGTTATTTCTTGATTTATAACCATTCTGGTAACTTCATTTCTTTTGAAAATTTAAAGCGTTTTAATAACAATAATCAAGCCTTTTTGTCATTATATTTTGATAAAATTTAGTCCAATATTTTCTATTAAAATTAGCCCTTGAATTGCATCCTCTGCATAAAGTTATAATATTTTTTGGGCGACAGTCTTTTTTAATATAATTAATATGATGTAAAGATAAAAGAGGAACAAGATCGCAATTTTTTCTACAATCAGGATTTTGACAAGTATAATTATCTCGTTCTTTAATATCATTTTTATATTCTTTATCAAGCCAAATATCACAATATGGATTAAAAGAAATGCCACCCTTCCAACTTGGATTATTTTTGCCTGAATTTGCAATTGACATTTTTAATTTTGTTTCATCTGATACTATTTTTTCTATATGCCCTCTTGATATTTTTAATTTTGTTTCGTCAGACATATTTTGTTTTGCAATTGACATTTTTAATTTTGTTTCGTCTGATACTATTTTTCCTATATGTGACGCCCCTATTTTTTTTCTGGTTTCTTTAGAAGGGTTTTTACATGCTTTTGATATTTTCTTCTTGGTTTCGGACGAGCGTTTAATTCCATACATAGGTGCCATTTTACCCGTCTTACCATACATTGCATTATTTTTACCTAAATGAGCCTTACTTATTTTTTCTTTGGCCTCTATACTCATTGTTTTATTTATTCTATTATGTCCATTTATAAATTTATTCCATTTACCTAATTGCCCTAATTTAACTTCTTTTTTACATCCGCATTTACATAATGGATTTTTCCTTTTAAACCTACCCACATTGAATTCCCCAAATAAAAAAGCCTGAGAATGAATAGCGTCAATGATAACGCCTTCTTGCTTCACAACAAGAAGATTCTCAGGCTTATAATTTAGATTTATCATTGCACTATTCAACATAAGTATATAATATTATTTTCTATTAATCAAGTTATTTTTTAATTAATTTTTAAAAATATCGGCAATTCCATTTTTTTTGTTGGTTTATATTCAACCATTGTTCTTTTAGAATGTTTTAATTCTTGTCTTGTTATTTCTTTCATATAATTAACCATTGCATTAATCATAATTTTAGCCTGATTATCTTTTCTTTGAATATTTTTTAAAACTGCCCCTTCTCGTTCTTCAATAAAAATATGAATATCAACTTCCCTTTTTTGGCCGAATCGCCAAATGCGTCTACAAGCTTGATAAAATTGTTCCCATGAATCGCTCAACCCAACAAAAGCAGCATTATTGCATATTTGCCAGTTCATTCCAAGTCCCGCGATTTTTGGTTTAGTAACTATTCGTTCTAAATTTCCTTGTGCAAAATCAATCATTCTTTTTGTTTTAATTTCATTAGAATGTCGTCCGGCAACTTCTTTTGAATTATCAATCATTTTTGTTAATGTTTCGGATTCAGGATTAAGATTGCACCATATAACCCATTTATCATTTGTTGAATTAATTAAATTGGCCGCTTTCCTGCATCTTATTTCAATTGTTTCTCTTCTGACTTTTCGTCTTTCATCCATTGTTCGAGCTATTTCTGGAAAAAAACCAAAATCAGGCTTTTCTTTTGTTGGAATAATATGTTGATGATATCTTATTTCGGGCAATATAAAATCGCCATCTTCAAATCCAATATCAGATGGTTTAGTTATCATTATAGCCCATGATGCCAACCATTTCCAAAATATATTATCTCTAACATGGCCTTTCATTCGCCATGTACCAGTATCTTTTGTATCATTAATAAAAAAAGTAGCTAACATTTCTGATCTTGACATGATACCTAAAAATTCAGAATGATTTCCTAATTCTGTATAATCATTCGGAGAAGGAGTTGCTGTACAAGCAAGACGATATTTAGTTTTGCCAAACATATCTATAATTTCATTTCTTATTTTGCCAGCGAAATTTTTTAAAATTGAAGATTCATCCGCTACTATTCCAATAAATTTATCAGGATTAAATTTATGTAATTTTTCATAATTTGTTATATTAATGCCATTTTTAATATCTGAATCTGATTTACTAATATTTACTTCAATACTAAATTTATCTCCTTCTCGTTTAGTTTGTTCAGAAACAGCCAAAGGAGCTAATATTAAAATTGGTTCTTTTTCTTTTTTAAATATTTGATTTGCCCAATCTAATTGCATCGGTGTTTTGCCAAGGCCACAATCGGCAAATAATGCAGCACGCCCTCTAGCTAATGCCCATCTAACTAAAACTTTTTGCCAATCAAAAAGCATCGGATTTAATTCTGATAATAATACTTCAAATCCACTTTTTTGATCAATAATTGATTTCTTTTCAAGAAAGGCTTTGTATTTCATAATTTTCATTTATAAATCTTTCATCATTGAATAGTTGTTTTTAATAATTCTTTCGGTATAATTATTTTTGCCCCTATTGGCATTTTTTCAGGAATAATATAAGGATTTGCCTTTAAAAGTTTTTTCCAATTATTTATATTTCCGGTTTTCTGTTTTGCTATTAAAGATAAAGTTTCTCCACGTTTTACTATATATATAAAATCTTTTTCTGTTGTTTCATTTTTATTAATAGGGCTTTGTATTTTTGTAATAGAATTTTGTATTTTTATATTTGAAACGCTTCTAAAAACAACAAATTTTCCCATACATTCATATACATCTTTTATATATTGATTATCGCCATTTACATATTTATATAATGCTTTTTTCATATCATAATTTTTTTGTATTAAATATTTTTTTAATACACGTGTTCCCGAATCGATTCCAATTTGAATATCATGAAAATCATATTTGCTTTTTAAACCAAATTCTTTTGTCCAAAATATTGGCATAACTTGCATTAATCCTCTGGCTTTTCCATATTTTGTTCTTGGGCCAATTTGCATTGGATTAAATGAAGATTCAACTTCCATTACAGCTATGATTGTAATAAATGATATGCTATATTTTTTACTTGCAATTAATATATTTTCTGCTATTTCATCAATTATGGATGTCGGTACAGTTTTATAATGTATCGAAATATAATTTTTGATATCATTTATTGGCTTTATTTTTTCAATTTCAATTTTGCTTTGTAATTCACTATTTAAAACAGATAAATTTTTTATTTCGGATTTATTTTTTATATTTTTAAAAATACCAAATCCAGTTCCAGACATCAATATAACGATTGTAAATGACACTATTATGCAAGTTAATTTATTCATTATTTCTCCTTTTTATATTATAAGAAAAATCAAAAGTTTTTAAAGATTATTATATTGCATAAGACGAAAGATACGGCCTTCCAATCTTCAATTGATGTAAAATTCTCACAACTCCGAGGGTATCAAAAAAATCATGCCTTTGTGCCATTATGCCAATATCCATAATTCCTTGTAATTTTTGTTCAGGTGTCATATTAAGGGCCATCGCTCCATCAACAAGATTCAATTTTCGTATATCCTCTGCCCATGATCCTTGTTTAATTGTTTTGCCGGTTCTCGCTGTATTTGATTGCGAAGCCGTAATTACTAATGCATTTTTATCTTGTGCAAGTCCTTTGTGCCCTTCCCATATTTCATTAATGCCATGTCGATATTCTCCGGATCTTTCTGATTTAAATTTATCGGCATAGTCTGTGATAATTACATCTGGAACAAATCCATCATATTGTTCTAAATTATACAAATAAGCTCTTAATTCTGACATTGTTAATGTTCCAGAAGGAAATTCAACAAGATGAAATTTGCTTCCTCTAACCAAAGCTGATCTTTTTAATGCTTGTTTCTTTTTAAGAACCTGACTAATTGTTAATTCTTTTTTTGTTACTTTTTTAAACCAACTTGTGCAAATATAATCTTTAGTTCCCATGCATTCCATACAGGGAATATATCCTTTTGGAATGATTTTAATTATTTTTCCTTTTTTATTTTTTATTTCTTCATTCCAGCTAATTTTATCAAAATCTTTTAAAGCGGATTTTTTTGATGGAATCCAAATTTCACCATCATCTCCTTTTATCAAATCAATTTTGCCAATTCTTTTTGATTCCCAATCGCAAGTTCCTTTTTGATTATGTTCACAATCAAAAATAGGAATAAGCATTTCGCCTGCCCATTTTCTTGTTGGAAGGCCATTGAGATAATGATGTATTCTACGGGTCATTGCCTTTTCACTCATTTCAAGAGATGCAAAAATTACATTATATCCGGCAAATAATGCCTTCAAAGCAATTAACATCAACCACCATGTTTTGCCTGCCTTGGCTGCCCCAACAATAGCAAATAGCCATCCTCTTTCTAATTTCCCCATTACATTACCAATTGCTCCGGGCAATTTAAATAATCTATCACCTGAATCTTCTGAAAATGCATTAACAATTACTTGATTGTCATTTATTGGATCAATTCCTTTTGATTCTGGTCTTGAAATTCTTTCATAACCCTTGGCTAATGCTTCAGCTTCTTCAATCCGGCCTCCGGCGACCGCCTTTGTGATTTCTCTTGATAAATTTTGTAATGAAGTTGATCTTAAATGTAACTCTGCTTTTGTTAAATAATAGCCTGTATTAAAAGTTTCTTGTTTTTCATATTCGTCACTGATTGAAATTAAAAACCCTTCTATTGTTTCGGCAGTATCGCTATCAAGTTCATGTTTTTTCTTTTCAATAAAAATATCTTGAATGGTTTTACCAGGGGCAGTTTGATATTGATCAAAATATTCAAGACACCATTGCGCAATAGTTCTTGTAAATGGCAAAGTTAAAGAATCCCGTTTAAAGATAGACTTAATTTCACGGATGAATTGATCAGAGGTAATTAAGCCGGTTATAATTTGGCGCTCAATCCGGCTATCGATTGGCTTACGTCGTTGAATCATTTATTTACAAACCTTGCGTTTTAAAATAACCTTTAAAAAATGAGTTTCTAATAAATAATTAGTCTTTAAAATAATATCATGTATTTCCCAGCCAATAGGTAATTTCTTTTCTCCTTCAGATAAAATATATATTCCTACTTCCCAATGACATTTTATATTATCTATCTCTTTCCGCCTATCTCGAATTGCTTGCATAAGTTCTGCTGTTTTGAGTTCCTGTTGAGTTTCTTTAAGTCCCTGTTTCCATATTGTGATAGCCTCGATTTGTTGTTCTTTTTCTTCTCCCTGCACATTACCTACAAAAATCATCATTGCTACTAAAATAATTAATAGTGTTTTCATTTTTCTTCTCCTTTTTTTGTTTTTATAAATTGTGCTATATTATTTGAACTATTTGTTAATATAACACTTGGTAATTGATTTTGTATAAAATATGGAATATGAGGCAAAAGACTATGAACCCCATCTATATACCAAATATTTGGATATTTATAAGTGATATCTGGAATATAATTATAATTTTTACGAATTAAAGGAACCTTAAATCCCGCCTCACTTAATTCTATGGCATTTTTTCGTCTATCCTCAACGTAATATTCATAGCCATGTAAATATTGAGATTTATATGCATCGTGATGTTTTAGAATTAAAGAAAATGGGATTTTCTTCATTATTTGTTTAACAATGGCATAAGTATCGTTTGCAACATCAGGCGGCCTGGCAGTTAAAATTAATGGTGGTTCATTTGTCTTTTCATATAGTTTGGGGCTGGGAGAGACCGTTGCGTACATCGAACTTACATTTATAATGCTGCCTTTTTTCTTCTTCTTAAACTCTTTACCCATGATCTCAGTGGCAATGGCTGCCCAGTAGATGCCGGATTCAAAAGAGTCCTTCCATTTAGCGTATGTCATATTTTCTAAAGTCCCTCCCTGAGTATTAAAACCCGTTCTATTGCTTAAGTCATAGGCATTATTGATAAGGACGTCTATATCAAAATCTTTCACTATCTTCTCCAGAGTAGATCTGAGCCTGTACCGGTTATAAAAATCTACCTTAAAGCTCCGCGCTGAGCCGCTGCCGAATTCTTTTTGGTATTCTTTTGTCTGTTTGAGCAGCCTTGCCGATCTCCCTAAAAGGATCACCTTTGCGCCAGTCTCAAGAAATGTCCTGGATATCTCTCCGCCTAAATAACCGCTTGCTCCGGTAATTAGAACGCGTTTGCCGGCAATATTAAAGATCTCTTCCAATTTATTTTTCATTGGATTTTTTCCTTTTTCGTTTTTTATTCTGCTTTTTTAATTTCATCTGCTTCAGGTAGTATTCGCATATCCCTATGTCTTCTTTTTCGTCTATCTGGAACGACCTCCAGAAGGGCATTTCATATACGGCTATTCTGCCCCCAAGCCTGTTACGGCGTCTTCTGATAAGCTCGGGCTTAAATATATAAATGGAGCCATTTTCAAGATAGCGCTCCCCTATAGCCTGCCGCGGGCTTCTTCGGTGGTAGTCATAAGTAATGCTTGCGAAGCCGCTGGCCCTTCTCGCCCATATAAAATAGTCCTTCATCTTGCTGCACGAGAATAATGAGTCTGCCTTTTCCTTTAAAAATTTCTTTATCGCGTTGTCTATATCACTTCTTTCTCTAACAGGCGAAGTAGCTTGAAGAAATACCACGATGTCTATCTTCATTTTCTTAACATTTTCGATATAATCGATCGCGTGCAACAACGCGGCTTCCGAAGAAGATCTATCTCCCGCAAGGCTAGCAGGGCGCGCGATAAGTCCGGCCCCATGTTCTCTGGATATACGGGCTATCCTTTTGTCATCGGTAGAGACGAAGACATCATCGATAAAACGTGACTCTTTAGCCTTTTTTATAGACCAGGCTATTAGAGGCTTGCCGCCTACATTCACGGTATTCTTACAGGGTATCGACTTAGAACCGCCCCTTGCGGGAATGATAGCGATCGTATAGTATCCCTTATTGCACTCTCTCAAATTTTTCATCCTATACCTAAGATACTTGGGTCGTAGTGTCCCCTGTGAACCGTTGGGGTAATTATCCTGTACGGCTCCTTGCCGTGGCGAATCTGGAACTCTCTTATCTCTCTTAAGAATCTCACCTGATACGCTTCGCTCTTATAATAGTGCTCCAAAAACTGTTCCTTTTCTGTCTCTATGTTGAATTTGGGTTGGGATAGATTATAATGTATATCTTTCTTTCCACTCTCTATTATCCTGCTATAGCCGTCTAATCCCGCAACATAGATATTTTTTGCACCCATTACTATGGCTACGGCGATCATAAGAACGGCTACAGATTTACAGCTCCCCTGGATTATCCCTTCATCATCGATATCAAATCTGATCTCATTTTCAGAGACATACATAATATATTCTATTTTTTTTCTTGTATCTTTATTGAGAATCTCTTTAATGCTCCAGGGAGGTATATAAGGGGCTATCAAAAGGATACAGCTTTTGTTATCGTTAAGTTTATGTCCATAATCCACAAATCTATGCCTGTTTGTAAAAGCGAAATAACCGATATCGATATCCATGTCAAAACAGTTATTTACACCTATAATATTTAACTTCTTCTTCTTAATAAAATCATATATCTTCTCTTTATATGTTCCCAGGCTCGGGCCAAGGGCAATTATGAGAAAATCCTCACCGGTGTGCCGGTCTTTATAAAGAGGCTTTTCAAGCCTGGGACGATCTATCTTCTTCGGGTAGATCGCGAGATTGATCCTTCTTCTTATCCTGGTTAATAAATTCATCTTTATCCCAAGTGTGAAAATTCAGCCGAGTACTTCTCGGCCGGCTCGTTAAAGATACGGGCTCCTTCGTGCGTAAACTTTTCTGTCTTCTCTATTAAAGGAAAGATCTTCTTGTCAAATCTTACATAGAATTGAAAAACATCTTTGAATGCCCTGCATTTCCTCATTGCTCATATCGGACAGATTGAGTATCGAGCCCATCCTGACACCCCTGCCCATCTCATTACCCCTTAAGTATCTTTCTTACAAAGTAGGGTGTCTTTGGGGCATCCTTGAGTTCAGGTTCTGGCGTAAAAGAAACCCCCGCTTTATTCATAAGGAGTAGTATCTTCTGGTTTGCAAATATCCTGTCTGTAGGCGCGAGGCCGGGAAAATATGCCCTGACTACATCTTGGAGACCAGTATTGGCCTCGCATATATTGTATGCATCATATTTTTTAAAATCCAACTTCAGGATTGCCTCAAGAGCACCTGTCAGGATGGCTTTTGTCGCTATACCCGCGACCCCATAGACAAGCTGCTTTCTCATATCCGTAAGCCCTCTTTTGGATCTCTCTATGATAGCTCTCTTTCTCCCGCGGTATTTCCAGGTCTTTGCGGTAAAGCCCGCTAATCTCATAGAGATAAAAGAACAGTTTAATCGATGGGCGTTATCTCTTGCGAACTTCTCAACCATAGCCTTGCTCATGCCATAGTACTTGCCGTTATAGTCACACAACTTATCCAGATCATACTCAAGGATAGAAGGGTGCTCTTCATCGATCGGCAGGTATCTTGGAACTGCCAGGTCTTCGCCTGTAATAGGGCCTGCTTCATCTCTATGCCTCATCCAGCTATCAACGCCGTAATAAGAAAAAGAGCTGAAGAATATGAACTTCTTTACCTTTGCCTCGCTTGCCGCCTTAAGAAGGTTTATGCTGCCATCGGTATTTACCTTTTTATAGAGCTCTTTTATATTGGTCCTGGTAGGGCCTGCCACGCCCGCGGTATGCAAGACTGTATCTACAGCGCCTTTTTTTAATTTTCTATAAATGGTATCGGGATCGAGCAGGTCATCGCCAAGCACCTTATCGAAGCGGATTACCTCATATCCGCCTAACTTCTTTATGAACGGTATTAATGCCTTAGTACATATATTCCCTTCGCTGCCGCTAATAAAGATCTTTTTCATTTTTCCTCCCAGCCTTGATCCATTGTTCAGATATCCAGAGATCCAACCTGCTGTGAAAATCTCTTCCCGTAATCCATGGCCTTTCTATGGCCCTACAACTCCTGCCCATCCACCACCACGGCCCCGGCCCTTTCCTTTTAGAATTTGAACTCCTTATCGTGGAATATCTTATAACCCATGGCCCTTGATCATAATAATAGACTGCTGGATATGCCTGCCTGTTCGTATCCGGATTTATCTTTTTTCTGAAAGATTCCAGGAAGCCCATCTTATTTATCACCATGGCTCTGTATGGATGATCATCCTGTGCCTTCCATACGGTCATGGAGGCGCCAATCTTATTATCCTTAAGCAATAATTTAACGCATTTATCTATTATATCCGAGTCGACCATAACGGAATTTCCCAAGAGCACTACTATTATGCCCAGATCCCGGTAGTGATTATTTCTGATAAAGTCCGCTGCATGGACTATTACATCTCCATGATTTGTGTTCTTGCGTGATAAACTTTTCGGCCTCTCTATGATCTTTGCTCCGTACTTCAAGGCCGCCCTTTTTATCTTTTTATCCTCGGTAGAGACAAAAGTATCGTCTACATATTTTGATCTCTTTGAGGCCGTGATAGGATAATAAAGCGCCGGCCTTCCACAGATCCTGGCTACATTCTTATCCGGGATTGAACTGTTCGAGCCTTTTGCCGTTATAAGCGCGATCACCTTCATGCGACAGCCTTTCTCATTATTTCATCAAAGTTCCTGAAATTTACTGCCGTTTTTGAGTAATTTATTCCTATGAACTTTATATTATTAAAATTTGCCGCTTCAAGATCATTTATGGAATCGGCAAAAAATACCGCCTTTGCTTTTTTTACCTTGTATTTCCTTATAAGGCTTTGTATATTCTTCTCCTTGCTTGCAGGCGAGCCTTTTATCTCCTTAAAATAGCTGCGCAGGCCCTTCCCTTTTACTATCTTTCTTATTTCTCTTTCAGGCGTTGCTGAAACGACAAAACTGGTCTTTCTGAGCCGCTTGCACATCTTGAGAAAATCGCGTACGCCGTATATATATTTCGCCTTCAGCACTTTACTCACAACTGCCCTGGAATAGCGAGCTGAAAGAGCCTTCATCTCAAGAGCGGTGATCTCCTTACCAAGAAAATCCCTGTGATAGATCTTGAACTTCCTGTATCTATCCATACCGCCGTTTGCCAGGTGATGCCTCTTCACCTTCTCTTCCACATCTCTGCCGTGCCTTCTGTAGAGGCCTGCAAAAGCCTCGGTCTTTATATTCACACTGTCCAGTATAACACCGTCAAAATCAAAGAAGATATAATCATATTTATCAAAATTAAAATTATTATAAAAGGCCCATACGCTCACAGGGGCTCCGTCTGCTTTATCAATAAAGAGGGGCGAGACGAGGACAAAGTCTGGCCTGCTATCAAGCCCTAAAAGCCTCATATCCTCGATTATCAATATTCCTTTTCCTAAAAACGCCCTGTGCGCCTTTCTGCCTTCTTCTCTATCCATTAAAGACGAAAGGGAGATAAAATCGAAACCGATAGCCCTGAGTTTTGGCAGCCTCCTTTTAAAAAAAAGGGCAAGTCGTGATGAGACTACCGGAGACTCACCCGTATATGCCTTTTCTCCCCTTATCCTTTCCAAACCTGTCTTTATAATGAGAAGTTCGGTATCCCTGTCATAATCCAGATTTAAAAAATCTCTTTCGTCTATGCTCCCACCGGTTTCGACCCTCAGCTCTTTGATCAAAACATTATTAAATATCCATGAATCCGGGCTATAATCTGTAACCGTTTTGGCGTCAGCTATAAAATGAAAGGGCACGTCTATGTGCGTAGATGTATGGGTATTAAAAGTCATTCCCAAGACATTAGAAGATCCATTCTTACCCATGACCCTTGTCCGTGAAAGGCCGACCTTTCTCTTCCCGCCATAGAGCGGGGTCTTTTTATTTATGCTGTGCGATAGGACTGAAACCTTCATTTCTCACCTCTTTGTACACAAGCTCTATCTGCCGCAGGATACCCTCTCCGATATCCACTGAAGGATTGGGTGTTATCCTTGCGCCTATCTTTGGAATGAACGAATGGGGGGTGCGGTTATAATGGTGCCCGGGCTTCTCATTTGTGAAGTTTATCTCTACCTTGTCGCTAAAGATCTCTTTGATCATCGCCAGCAACTCCCTTGAGGATATTACACGGCTTCCGGTTATCAGCATGCAGCTATTCTTAAACTCTTCCTTCAGGATATCCACGCTCAATTTGGCCGCATCAAAGACATGTATATACTCTCTCTTCTCCTCACCTGTGCCAGCATAGTCTATCCTTCCTTCTTTTATTGCCTGGTATATATATCTATAAACGCCATACCATGCCTGAGATCTTGGCCCAAAGAGAGAACCGTACCTTAATATAGTGTAGTCTAATCCATACTTTTTGTTATACTCCTCTAAGAGCTGTTCGCATGTCTGCTTTGTTATCCTGTAGAACGAACCGTGTCTTCCATAAACATATACAGAGCTTGCATATAT
>SDBU01004498.1_pt1 | contig 17086 bp, 29 predicted proteins | sample 2277071 | NCBI WGS metagenome assembly SDBU01 (sample SAMN10397929, study PRJNA504765) | marine sediment metagenome | isolation source: marine sediment core GS08_GC12, 126 cmbsf | place: Arctic Ocean: Gakkel Ridge, Loki's castle | collected 2008 | reverse complement strand
GTCCCATCCCACTTACCTTGCACAATCGGTGCGGCAGCGAATCTCAACACATCACGCTTTGCCAGTCCGCCAGCCGCACCACCAGCAATAAACGTCAACGCTCCAAGATCAAAGTCGAAGGGCAGCAGCCTCCCACGCTTACCTAGTCTTGGAACGACTCTTGGTCCAGGCATTGCTTACGGCCCTCCAAAGGCCCACCAAACAGCCCTCAGGCTCTTTAGGTGGAGGTAGCGGAGGAGGCTCGGCCCCCTTTTTCTAAGTACGATGAGCAGTCTCGACACTACACGGTCCTCACAATAATCACGATCGTGCGATCGTCGCCCTCTGTGGTCTGGTCACCCGAAGCGTCGCTCCGGATTCGAAGCCACCGACAGCCCGCGAAGTCGGCCGGATCGACTGTCATAAAGGTTCCGACGGCTATGGTGTACTCGATCTCGACGCCGTCGGTATCGACAAGGTTTGCCCAAGCAGTCGTATGCGTCCGCGACTGGAACGTGATCGTTGTACCCGTGAAGGCATCAGGCATCCGAACAGCACAGAGCACATATGGACCAAGCTCCACACCATCGCTCAGAGCCGCTCCGTTGGCGATCACCAGAGCCCACTCTTGTGGTTCGTTGTTGTTGATTACCGCGTCGTCGCGCTCCTGGAACGGTCCGCTCTCAATTCGACCTGACATAGTACCCTCCTAGCGATTGTCGCGCGGCTCGTACAGCTTGGCTGCCTTCGACACCCTCTGGACGCCGAAGCTGGTAAGATATGACAAAATCAGGACGCCCACAAGGCCAAAGATCTGCCACAACGGCTGCAGGCTCGCATCCTCCAACTCCACACCGTAGTAGTTCGACAAGATGAATAGACCGACACCGATAACGAGATTGAAGTACAGTGACACCTTACCTCCAGCGTCTTCTGGAATCTTACCGAAGAACTTGAAGATACCTACGATCGCCGTGATCAACGTTCCAACACCGATTGGTATGACAAGAACGAGCTCGTTCATTGTATAACCTCCATCCATACTCGATTGATGTACACGTTTTCGTGTTTGGCCGGCAGATCAGATTGCGTCTCGATAATCGCCTTAGAACCTGGCACAACAACGAACGCCTCAGACGATACGATGTGCCAACAAGGATTGTAGTGGCAGTATGCTGTCGCCCAAACACTACCATTGATGCGTAGCCTCAGATTACCATCCCACCCACTAACACAATCTGATTGGAGCGGCGGGCCGAACGGCTCGCTTCCACAGTCAGAGTACCACACCTGGGCTAGCGCCTTCACGACAACTGTGCGTCCTACGAACGCCTCCGGAATGTCCTGACTGAGCCAGACATGCTGGCATCGCCAGAACGTAAACCACATAAACGAATGACCACGATCTGGATCCTGCCAAGGATCCGTGAGACGCGCTTCCGGCTGCCCTGTCTTGAACGTCGACCCAAGCTCGCACGGTTTCTGATTGAGCCACGTAAGGTCCCAAAACGTCGGTACACGCACATTGCCAGGGCAGCTCCCGCCATTGCACGTTCCGTCGTACTCCTCACCCAGCTGCCAATCGTTGTTAAGCAAATCGACCTTGACAAGAACTGGCAGGGCCATACGTGTACTCGCCTCCACAGCAAGAGGTGAGGTAGGAGACTCCGTCGGTGCCGGCCGAGTGCACGCTCCCAGGAGGAAGAAAAGCGTGCAGACACTAGTGAGCATACGACTCGTCATTTTCGATCAGCTCCTTAGCATCATCGACCGGCACCACGTCGATAGAGTCGATGCTTGGATCTCGCCCACACGCAAGACCAAGCATCACAGGAAGTACAAACAAGATAATCAGTAAGACCAGAAACGAGCGCTTCATTGCGGCGCACTCCACGACCAGTCACAGTTGTCAGTACACGCATAGCCCAGCTCCAGCAGCACGTCGATCAGACAAGCGTGCGTCTCCTCGTGCAGAATCATCCTCGGTCCGTTCTCGTTCAACCACACAGACATATTCCAGCTGCCAGTGTAAGTCTTGCTGGCAGACAAAAAATCCGCTATCATCTCTCTGACGTACTTCTCTGGCATTGGCAGCGGCTTGCCGGCACTCTTCCCAGTACGTGGTATCCAGTATCCCCAATGATGAGGATTGTGATTCTCGTGATGAAGCCAGGCATAAGTGAACTCAAGGCTTACTTGCGCTCGATCGTTTGGAGAGCCAGTATAATCACCCACAAAGTTGCGTGCATAACGGGCGAACTCCGACGGCGTGAACTTACTCCAATCGTGGATGACACATCGCCATAGCGGAACACCACACGAACGTCCTGCTCGGAGAACGTAACGCTTATGGCGTAGAAGCGAGACAAGAAACTTGATGTAGATCATCCCTTCGGCATCCCATAACGTGCGTATCGATAGATTGCCCTAGCCGGCGTCCAGTCTTGTTTGCAGTAGGCAGGTGGCATCTCCAGTTGTCGCTGGAAGTTCGGCGTCGGCCAAGGGTCGTGAATCGTAAACAAGTGCTCCGTTCCACTAACAAGCAATACCCAATGCTCGTCGACGTCAGGATCGATCAGGTCCATATCGATCTTGACGACAACAACTTGCCCGTCAGCTACCCATCTTGCAATGTCAGCCGTAGGAGCTGGAACGTAACGACAATCGACCACCTCTTGTAGCTGCATGGCTGGGTACAATTTCTGTATCGCAGAGAAGACCAAACTACCGCCGTCGACGTATCCGTTGTTGGCAGTCAGTTGGGCGTTCAATAGCTTGGGCGTGACTTCAGTATCGATGGCGTTGGTGACGCCCATAGCAATAGCGGTCACCAAACACCCTCGCTGCCCGAGTGTCCACCGACTAGTCCCAAGCTGATCTCTCGACCAACGTTGATCGCGTTGCGACCAAAGAGGGAAGCCGTACTGAACGCCCCTGACGACGTGAATGGTGTAAACCGGTTTACCTTCCAGGTCTCGTACGACAGCTGCGGGCTGGTCGATGACTTTTTGCGTCATTTTACGCCTTCATTACCGATCTCGTAGCACTCGAGTTGTAACTATCGGTGCAGAATCTGAACGTGTCGAGTCCAACCCCTTGAGACATCCGATGTTGAGCGTTCAGATCCTGCACACATAGTTACACCTCGAAAAACGTGGACCCTAGCCTCGCGTTGCGTTTCATTTCCCGTCTAAGCGTGGTTCTAGAAGATCAGGGTTTGTCTACAAAGATCCGCTCAACCGGTATCATTTCGTTATCGAATCGTACATTGCCCTCGGCGTCGACTGTGTAAGCACAGCGAAAGAGCTTGCCCGCTTCGTTGACAATAACATAGGTCGGGAAGGTCTCTGTGATCCACGCTTCGTTGCTGTAGTCGATCCCCATCTCTGCGCTCGGACGTTTCTGAGCATTCCAAGCCGATCGAATCTTTTCCGACTTGGCATCGAAGCTCTCGTCTTTTATCATGTGAATAGGCCCTTGGCCGTCCGACGTCGGCTGCAGCCCATCAGCGACAGACTTATCGTACATCTCACCCCACGTTAGCATTATCGTACTCCTATACCTTCAGATAACGACGCTTTTTGCCAGGCGAGTAAAAGAGAGCCGCCCAGCATGCCATTGATAGCGCTACAGCGCCGTCGATATGCTTCGACGTTGATTCTTTGTCCAGACGGAGCCCACGAGGGCGTTCCAGCGCGACTGCATTGAGCACGTGTTCTCTGAGCTGAGCATCGAAGTACGGGCGCAGTCGCCCCTGCAGGATCAGATCGCTGAGGTTGGTGTCTGTCTGTACGCGTCGCTCCGTCTGAGGGATCTCCACAACGTCGACCTTGAATCTCTTGGCGAGACTGATCATGATCGAGTGTAGTTGGTACGGATCGTATGCTATGCATCGAACTTTTACCTTCCGGTCTTCGATGAGCCCTTGCAACTCCGCGCCGACGGTCTCGTCAAGGTCGATGAGGACTGTACCCAACTCCTCATCATACGCCGGCTCCCATATTCGGCAGTAAGCGAGATCCACAAAAGGCGCGCGAGGCACTTGTTCGTTATCACTAACAACGACACCCACAAGCGCAGTACAGTCACGATTCTTACTGGCATCGGCTGCCAGTACAATCTCAACGGGACGTCCATCGTTAGTTGCAATGAGCTCCTCCAATCGGACGCCGAGATGCGGTAACGAGTCCCATTGCTGAGGCTCAATGAACCCACCTTCTCGCGAGGCCCACTCGTTCTTATGGAATCGTCTGAACTCCGCATTACGTAAGGTCGACCGTTGACCCACATAGTATCTGCCACCACGCTCTCCAGTTTGCCAAGGCTGCCTGGGCGTATGCGACCAAAACATAAAAAGGCCAGCCGCAGAGTTGACGCGAACCTCTGGCTCGCCCACAGGGCTGGTGAGGTCGGAGAACTCCTCGACCGGTTCGCCCTTCATTCCGAGGTTGTACAAGTTCTCCAGCTCGCTGCTTTCGCCTTCCCAGCCTGCGTATGTCTCGATCCAACGGAACGAGTTTAGCCTGGTAGGCACGGTCGTCATCTCTCCGTACAATCTTCGGGAGGCCTCTGACACATAACCCCACAACTCGGAGAACACGATCATGCCCGGGTTGCCCCCAGCGGCTCCACGATAGTCGCCGCTCAAGGCTTGAACGAACGAGCCGTTCCCATCGTACGACATGATCCGACCAGTTAGCTTCCATCCTAGCGCATTAGCTCGAACGTCATCAGGGGCTGCCCACTTCGGATCTTGGGCCATCTCAATCGACCTACGGATGGCTGCAAAGTTACGACCCTGCGCTTGTTCGAAGTCGTTAGCACAGCAGTACAACTCATTGTACGGCTCCTGAGTCTCTGCCCACCAACGGGCTACGGCAGCGGCTAGGGCGGACTTCCCGCTCTTCTTCGGCTCGCTCCACAGTATGGTGCTGAAGGGCAGCTCGCCAGGCAACGACTTGAACAGGTAGTGCAAGAGCCGACGTTGATAGTCGGCCAGGATCATCGGACCTGAGTTCTCTGGAATGAAGAAGTGACGCTCGATCCATTCGTCACACCTCAGCGACGAGCTTGCCGATGTCCTCGGCACGAGGTTCCTGTATAGCTTGCGCGTCAGGAATTTCAAGTCCGAAGGACATGAGTAGGTCTCGACCGTACTCTTTGAGCCGGTCCTCTGGAACATATCGCTTACCTAGCGTAGTGAGCGCATCGATGAGGTAGAGAACGTGCGCGCGTGTCAGAGCGCTCTCGTTCTCGATCCTCTTAGCGCGCTCGACCGTTTTTGTGACCGAATCGGTCCACTTCATTGCTTGTTCGATCACGTGTGGATTTATCACAGCCAAGAGATTCCCATCCTCATCGAAGCACTCAGACGAGAGATACTCGTTCAGCATCTGTCGCTGAAGCACAAGCTCGTCGAGGATGTCCATCTGTTCTAACATGCCCTGCGCCATACCAGTCTCGTCAAGACCGAGCAGGGCAGTTGCCACGTCGTAACGAGTTCGTGACGCTCTTGCACGATCATTGATGCCACCAAAGTGCTTGCCATAGTTGTTGCCCCCGTGGTAGCGACAGCCTCCGGATCCTACATGTAATGTACCCTCGCCCGCCCCGTTCGCGCAACGGTACTCAAAAGGATCCACATCAGTAAGGCCAAGTCGAGCCACTTTACGGGCACGATGACGCTCAGTAGCACCACGCCTGAGCCGGAAACAGAAGAAGCGCTCCACTGTCTCGCGGGACTCATCCCACTTAACGACAGTGAGCCGACCCATCAACTTCACCACGTCGAGGTCGGCTCTGGAGGCATCTGTACGAATTGCTTCTTCTCTGGGAGTAGTACCGGGAGTACCAGCGCGGCCGCGCTTGCCAGTCGCGTTCGCTCCAAATAGCTGGTCAACTTCAGGTATGGCTTCAGTATCGACGATCTCTACTTCCCAGGCCTGGTCCGTTTCCATGCGTGTATTATCACCCAGGTTTACGAATCGATCAACAGTGACTGGTTTGTCACTTTTTTACCAACCGGGTGGTTAGTTTACGTTTTTACGGCTTCCAGGGAGCTAGAGAGCCCTATATATACCATTCAGGGTTCCGCTATTCCGTTTCCTCGTTATCAAATTACCTATGGCCTCGATTGTAAGTAAAACAGTAAAACAGTAAACCCTATATATATATATATATATCTAAGTTATATATATATATATATAGAGAGAGAAAGGTTAAGATTCACACACACAATCTTCAGATTCTGAACAACTGGATAAGAGAACTGAAGCAACCACACTCTTAAAATGTACGGAAAATTCCGTAAACTTTTCGTAAACCTTTCGTAAAACGACCTAAGTACGTATGCTTATGAGCGAGTTTCTCGAGATCGAATTCGGACCAATCAGGCAATGATTCAACGTGACTACCAGAAAATGAAGCATCGTGTTCGATAACCGAACGTAAACTGCACTTCACTGAACGTACTCAGTAGAGAATCTGCCAGAATTTGGTCGTTGACTTCTAGCCACTCTCGGTGTATGCTGGTGCCAGCACCAGCACATTAACAACTCACAACCCCCACACACCACACCACACTCACACATATTTAGCCAATACGACTCGGTGAAGAACGCCAGGCACCGGCATACCAGACCGGAAACGGAGGCGAGCCAGAATTGATCGAAAGTGGGTCCCCAAGCGAAGTACGGCCGGAGCGAGCAAGCGAAGGCTAGGGCAGGACGAAGGGACGTGCGACCACCAGAGATCAGGCCAAGATACGGACGGGTCGGGCGACACAAACATTCAGAACAGCTGTCCGCTGGCCGGGCGAGGTTCAACTGCGTTGCGCCTCAGTGGCTGATATCGAGGGTTCGACCCCTTCGACGGCGGACAGGTGGGCTGAATGTGAGCCCAAGCCACACTCACTGTGGAGGTTATGATGATAACAGAAATGCGACACGACGGTCGGCCGGAAGTAGGAAAAGTCTTTGCCGATCCTTGCAATATGGCAGTAACATATCGTATTGAGGAAGTACTCGGTCATGAGCGCGTCCGTGCGGGAGAAGATAGGCACGGGGCATGCATCAAGGTGAGTGTCTGGGAAGTACGCCAGACCCGTGTTGTCATGAACTGGGACACGCGAGAATGGGAAGAGGTGAAGTAGGCGCAGTTCCAGGGCACATTATCAACCGAATAGGACCACACAATCAAGGAGGGTATGACATGCCGAAGACTATCGTATGTCCGTGTCGGTGGATGCGCGACTGCATCCTCGAGGAAGTCGAAACGATCGACGACCTGAAGAAATTCAAGACGTACATCGAAGAAAACGCCAAAGAGTTCAAAATCGAGGAAGAGCATGTACGTTGGGCACAGGAACTGACGACTCAAGACATCAACAGTCTCAAAGACAGCCACAACGGGTTGCTGGCTATACCAACTCACAGGAGGATAGATGGTTGAGATTGAAGTTCACCCAGAGGTCAAGGATAGAGAAGAGCTCGAAGAGGCCCTCGAGAAATTGAGGAACAAAATTGACAACTTCGACCGGAAAAACGTAAAGTCTACCATCGCAATTGTCTACGCAATGGACCCAGGACCATACGAGAAATTCACCTGGCTCCGTGCAGTACTGATAACGAAGGAGCCTGACGGTCAATACAAGACCCGACGGTTCTTCTGGGCACGCAACCAAACCAAAACGTACGGATGGAGAAATTCAAGGTAGGAATCGCGGGCAGCCAAGTGGCAGCCCTTAGGTAGAAAAGGAGATTCAAAAATGGAGTTCACAGTTGTCAGTAACATGCCGACCAGCCACCGCCCTTCCCACTGGGATGCAGTCATCGAGGCTGTGGAGAAACTGGAAGACGGCGAGTCCATCAAGGTTTCCAGCGAGACCGTCAAGCTCGCCCAGAACCGCCAGGCAGGTCTTCGGCGCTACCTGAAGACTCGAGAGATCACGACCCTCGCACACAAGCGGGTAGGCAAAGATCTCTACGTTTTCGTTAAGGCTGAGTAACGCCGAACGCACGGCGACAATTGAATAGCTAGACGCCAGCCCATCTGGGCTCGAACGGACATCGAGCTCAGTTGGTTGTCGTTTATCGGAAATTTGTTAAAGTCTACCCTTTTCATTCAGAAGGTAAAAAGGAGAAAAACCCGATGACTATGACTCTAGCAGAGTTGAAGCGCAGAATTCTCAAAGCCAAAAGATCAGAAACGATAGAACGTTTAACAGCCCAGTTTGAACAAGAGAATCCTTGCTGCGATGGGTGCATCAGAGTATATGATGACGGCGAAATGTATTCAGAGGAGCTAGCTGAATATGCACTCTTGAATATTGAGTGGTTTGAGAGGTAAAAAGGAGGCATAACGAATACACTTGCACAGGTATAATCGGAACGTTTAATCCCACGGAGGCTTAAAATGTCACCAAAAATTGATCAAGCAAATCAACGGTCCATACGCACCACCATAGCCCCAGACAATACTGTGTTGGAGATCTCAGTACTCCGAATTCGAAACGGGGTGCCCAAGGTAAGAACGTACACACCCAGCCCCGGTTTAGCCCGATGGGCTGCCGGACTTCCCATTGACGACGTGTTTCGACCCAGAGGTGGTCGCTTCGTCGGGTGTACTATTTTGGTGCACCGAGGCCAATAAAAAGGAGGCATAATTGGTGAGAATTTTCAGAAAATCTTAATAAAATTCTCACCAATTTCTTACCTTTGCGAGGTACTGTCCTCGCAGGGGACAATCACAAAAAGGAGTGTGAAAATGTATCAACTACTGTTAGTAGCGGCACTTTTGTTCTCGCCGCCCCAACCGTCATGTGATCCAACGGCAACACCGACCCGACCACCACCGCCCATAGTGACGGACACGCCCGTACCGCCTACCAAGACGCCAGTCCCAACGGCGACTGAGGCCCAGCCAACTGACACGCTCGTGCCTGTGCCCACAGCGACGGACGTCCCAATCATCATCACGCGTGTACCATCGACCAACACACCAACGCCACCGCCCACCAACACAGCACCACCACCGCCGAGTATAACACCGCATACGACGTCGCCACCATTGCCCAGCCCTAGTGCAACACCGACGAAGACGAAGACGAAGCCGCCACCGCCAAGGCAGGATCCATCGCCCACGCCGACGGACGTGCCACCGCCAGAGTTCTTACCACCTACTGGTGACATGTGGGATGCGTTGCCGGGCGAGTGGACGGCAGAGCACGACATCATTGTGTTTCTCGGCGTTCTGATAGGACTGATGTTCCTTGCGATGTTTGTAATCGCATTACGAAAGTAGGTCGAAGCTGGCTGCGTAACACACTCTAGCAATCCCCTACAGCCAGTCAGACGGGCGCGCCATTAGATCCGGCGCGCCCTTTTCTTTCCTCTCAGGAGGGAACAAAAATGACGATAGCTGGAGCATTTATCATATTCTCAATAGCGGTTGCTGCAGGTTGGATCGTAAGCGCGTACCTTGAAGGGAGGCGGTAATACAATGACCGAGTTCGTAGTGGAGTACAGAGATCTATCACCACAGACGTTCGATGATTATCAATTCGCGTTAGACTTAGTCAGAGCAGGCACCGGAGGCGCTTTTGCTCTGAAGTTCGAGGACGGTCGCAGGTGGACACGAAGAGAGATCCTCAGCGACCGCAACCTGCCGGACCGCGGCGTTCAATACGTCGATCGCTACACAGTCGTGGACAGCAAAGGGAACGTGTACGAGAACGAAGATCTCCGCGTCTGTGGATACACCAGCCCTTGGGCCCACCGACAGTGGAAACCGACTAGGCAGTTTGCGATACAACACGTGTTCCGTCCAGGTGATCGGGTGTATCTCGAGATGGACTTGTTCAGATGGGAGTACGGCGCGGATCCAAGCTCTCGCCCGGTCGTAACGAAGTCCGGTCACGTCGTAGCACGTGGCTGGGAATTGACCCGCAACGAATGGAAAGAGGTGGAGGTAGACCCAGGTGGCGAAGATAATTCGTAGTACGGCCGACGAGGCCTCAGCACAACCGAAGTATCGCATCAATCTCAACATCACTCTGAACGGCTCCAAGAAGCTGACGGCCGAGGAGCAAGAAGAGACGATGCAGTTCGACGACATCCGCGTGTTGATCTATGGTGGGGCGGACAAGACTCAGTTCATCCTCGTCGATCAGCGTATACCGGCCAAGGCTTTCAACTCCGGCTCGGTCGGTTATGGCCTGCAAGGCACGGCCGAGTTCGTGGAGCCGCGCCTGAACCGAAAGGAGTAAACGACGCGTTGAGAGGGCTCCACAAGGAGGTGTGGAGCCTTCGACTACGAGCCGTTCGACATCGGGTCGATGGCGTAAGCAAAAAGGAGGCAAAAATGCCTGAGATAGACACAGACGATCTGGAGTTGGCTTGGCGTGATGGATACAACGTCCTGCGACGAGAAGCATTAGCCGATATGCAACTGGACGAGGAACAGAAGGATTCGTATCTGACAAGGGAGGAGGTAAGCAGGGCCGTCAAGGCAATCGAAGAAGTTTCTTGGGACTACGAAAAGGCACACGGTATGGAGGACGACCTGTACCTCGTGGTGCTACGCACGATCGCCTTTGGCGCTCTTTCAGAAGGGCACGGCGCGGCACTCGCTGAAGAGGCGCTGAAGACACGCAAGCTCGACTTCGCGAGGCGGTGAGCATGACGGCAGAAAGTGATTTCGGTAGTAAGTTTTTCGGGGCCCTTATAGAGTTCTTTGAGGCCAATTGTGTACCGGAGGAGATCTTCAGTGAGGAGACGCTCAAGGAATGGGCCACTGACTACGGCTATGAGCCCGCAGATCTCTTTGATGATGAGACTCTTTGCAAGTGGGCGCTTGCTAATGGCTTTGAAAGGAGGATCTGATCGTAGAAGCCCGTAAAATGTGATGAACCAGTCACTGTTGACCGCAACGTGGACCGACTGTAAGATAATATCAGTCTAGGGCTTTTGCCGGCCCATCAACTAAAATTAAGGGAGGTAATCTCATGGCAAAGCAGCAAGCAGAAATTGGCGGATTTCAGGTCGAGGTAGTAACGGACGTTCCGAAATCCTCGAAAACGGACGCCCGTGGCATCTATGCCGAGCTCATCGAAAAGGTCCCCGAGGATCCGACTCGGGCGCTGAAAATTGACATCGGTGATGCCAAAAAGGCCTCGACCAAAGTCTCCGGACTGAAGGGCTTCTTGAAGCGTCACAACCGGACCGAGGAGTTCACCGTGGTTCGGCGCGGCAGCGAGATCTTCATCAGCAAAGCCGTCGTGGCTGAGGCTGGTGCTGAGTCCGAGTAGCGCCCAGCTACAAGAGTGACTCCACCCAGGCGGGCGTAGGGCAACCTACGCCCGTTTTGCGTTGACGGAGGTGCCAATGAACTTGAGCAAGGTCTCGACTGAGCAACTAGTGGAGGAGCTACAACAGAGGTTGCTCACAGCCGAACAGGCTGCCTCGTACTTGAACACCCACGTATCTTACTTGTGGAAGCTCGTCTCAATGGGCCGGGTCCCGACCATGAAGTTCTTCAATCGCGCTTTATTCGAACGTAGCGGCCTAGACGCTGAGGAGGAGCGTCGGCAGGCTCGCCGAGATCGAATCGCACAGAAAAAGGTCGACGACAGTTCCTCAACGCCATCCAGTTACGACAACTGGACCGTCCGAGATCTGCAACATGAGTGCAAATCACGTGGTCTACGAGTACGGGGCAAAAAGGAAGTCCTCATACAGAGACTGACCGATCACGATGAGCAACCACTCACGTAGAGACAACCAGTCACTGTTGACCAGATTGTGGACCCAGCTTATAGTGGTCGGGCCTGAGGGAGGTCGGGCCATCAATGGAGCAGTTACCCCAAACTCTTTATCCGTTCCAACTTGCAGGTGTGAACTGGCTACAGGATGTGAGAAGCAGTCTGTGCCTTTTTGATGAGATGGGCCTTGGGAAGACTGTGCAATCACTCGCAGCTCTCCACGAACTAGATGTCTCGACCTCCCTGGTTGTTGCACCAAAAGCCCTTCTGCCTGAATGGGAGAAGGCCATTGCTGAATGGCTGCCCGATTATCAATCGTATCGGGCAGCCGGCGTTCAGCACGAAGGCCAGATCATCGGCCTGATGAACTATGCGAGCCTGAATGTTGTACTACCGAAGGCTCGCTGGGATGTAGTTGTCTTCGACGAGGCGCACTATCTCAAGAACCGAAAGTCGAAGCGATCAGGACTCGCTCGTAAGATCGCTCGCCGTTCCGAGAGGGTGTGGCTGTTAACAGGTACTCCTCCGCTCCAGCTCCCTGACGAGACGTGGCACCTCATGCATCTCGTCGACCCCCGCAGATTCAGCTCCTATTGGCGTTTCTTCGAGAAGCACGTCAAGTACTGGTCGTTGCCGAACGGAGGCAAAGTGCGGACTGGCACCAGAGATCGGAAGGCGTTTGTACGTGACATAGCACCTTATGTCAAACGACGCCTGAAGGCTGATGTGCTACCCGACCTTCCTCCTCTTACTGTAGCTAGCGTTCCGGCTGAACTTTCGCAGAGCCACCGGAAAATCTACGATGCAGTCCGTGCAGGGCAGCTCGTAGATCCTGAAGTAGGGCCTGTGACCTTCCCGAATGCACTCGCGTGTATCACGGCCCTTCGTAAGATAGCTACATCGCCAGCGATTGCCCTGACACATCTCCTACTGGAGGAGCTGCCAAATCAAGCCATTGCCTCAGCGAAGGTTGACGTGCTGATAGAAAAGCTGCCACCGCCCCAAACTCCTTTCGTCGTTTTTACCCACTTTGTTGCCACCAAGCATCTCGTAAGAGCTCGACTAGAAGAATCAGGTCGAACTACCTGCGATGTGGATCATATCGACGATTGGGGAGACGAAGCGCTCGTAGACACGTTTTACAAGGGCGGGTTGGGGCTGAACCTGCAGCGTGCTTCTCACGCGTTTTTCATCGAACCGCCGCGAAGCTGGACATGGTACGAGCAAGCACTCCACAGATTCCAGCGACCAGGAGGCGAGCCAGACGCCTACTATGTCTGGCGGCTGTACTCCGTCAATACAGTCGACGAACATTTGTTCAACATACTGGACGAGCTAGGCGAAGCTGCAATAGAGACGGATCTCGTGCTGGCTGCCTGGCAACGTATACAACAGGAGATATAAAATGCCCGAAAAAGAAATGACCGAAAAAGAAACTCTGAGAGATAAAGCAAGAGGCGTTTTTGACGTTCTGAAGCGAATAGAGAACACCATAGGTCTCATCGGCGGCGTAGTCCCCTGCGAAGCACAGGAGGATGCAGAACCGAATGGTGCCGTGGATGAGCTGTGGATCTTGCTAAACGACATCAGCAACTTGGCAAACCGGATAGAACAAGCGTCCAATAAAATAGCTGAAAAAATCTAGCCTTGCGACTTAATAGTTGACATCGCTGGACGCACAAGATATACAACAGGAGGCAAAATGTGATGAATCGTCGGTGGGTTGACACCGAAATCATAGTACAGTTCAGGGCTGAGTATTATCATTCATGGCCGGAAGCTCCACCGAAGCACGCTCATCTCGCATCGCTGCATCGTCACGAGCTTCACTTCCACGTAGTGATGACACAGAAGTCAGATCGCGCGATCGAATTCATCGAACTCAAAAACGAGCTCATCGAAGTGTTCAACGACCTAACCCAGGGCATATACAGGCCCGAGGTTCCTTTACAGGCGACTGAGATTGCACTTCACCACGCTTCAATGGAAACGATCGCGTACGTTCTAGCCGAGTATCTCGCAACGGAGTACGGCAAGGAACGATGGATCAAAGTGGTTGCCCTCGAGGATGGCGAGAACGGTGCGTCCTACACACACGTGCCGGATTTACTTCGATCAGAACGCGAAGAGCTGCCTACGATGGAGCGCCTAGCCAGCGACGGGATGTTCTAATGGACATTCACGTTACCGAAACGAGGACGTTCGCTGCGTGCAGGCTGCGATGGTTCTTCGGCTCAAGGAACGGGCTGGGCCGGCAGGCTCGATTGCCTGGCGCCGCTCGCTTTACGGGCAGCCTGTTTCACAACGCCGTCGAGGGCTGGAACACAATACTCTCTGAGGGAGGCAGTTACGACGAGGCCGGCGCGGCCGGCTTTCAGTATCTCGAACGCTATGCCGACAGCCAGTTCGAATTCGCCCCGTTTGTGGAGGCTGCCCAATACGCTCCCACAGACCACTACGGCGAGTGTGTCGACATGGCTACAGGCATGTTCGAGAACTTCACAAGCTGGGCGCCGGAGAGATGGACGCCCATCAAAGGCCATGTGGAGAAACGCCTGGCCGTGCGCATACCGACTCCACAGGGTGGGCATTCGCGTTGTCGGCTGCTCCTCAAGCCTGATGCGATCATCGAGTACAAAGGCCGGCCGTGGATTCTCGAGGTCAAGACATCGAAGAAACGCTACGGTGACACGCACGATCTCAAAATCGACATCCAGATGGGCGCCTATCTGTGGGGAGTGCGACGATCGGGCACGTGGGTGCAAGGCATCCTCAGACTGACAGCTTACAAGCTCCTCCCGAAGATGCCCGCACTGACCATGAAAGGCAAACTGTCGAGAGCAAAGATCACTACCACGCCTGAGCTCGTTCAACAGGCAATCGCCGAATATGACCTCGATCCACGCGAGTACGAAGAATGGATCCAAGACCTCGAAGAAGCAGCTCACCCGTGCTTTGCGATGACGTTCTACGAGCGCACAGACCGGGAGCTGGAGATCATCGGCCGGCGGCTGTACGTGTTGTATCGTCAGATGTCCGAGGCGAAGCGGAAAGGCTTCATCTATCCGAACGATGGGCCGATGACGTGCAATTGGTGCGACTACAAGGAACCTTGCAGGCTCGTAAACCAGGGCGGTGATTTTCACTTCGCCCTCGAGGAGGAGTTCTATCGCGATGACAGGTAAACTTGAGATGAACGTCAGACAACGCCTGGCCCTAGAAAAGCGTATGACCTACGAAGCCGTAGACGCCTTACGTCGCAGGTTCGGTCGCATGGCAGGCGCGTCAATGTTGCAAGCTGACGAGTTCAACAGTCTGATCGAGCTTCTCGAGTCTATCAAAGAGACAATCAGTAAAGTGGAGGTAGGCGATGCAACCAACGATGCTGGGTGACCTCAATCTGAATCGAGCCTGGAAAATCATGCTTTTCGGCGATCCAGGTGTGGGCAAAACGAGACTAGCTGCGTCCTCGCATCTTGTGAAAGAGATGCAACCAGTACTATACGGCTCGGCCGAGGGTGGTCTCCTTACACTGACCGCTCTGGGTGGTTTCGATGATATGCACACGGTTGATTTGGTTGCGACACCGAAAAACGACCAGAGCCCAGAAGCCGTCCTGAATAACGTAGAAGCGTTCTTCGATCTCGCACAGTCAGGTGACTACAAGACGATCGTAATTGATACGCTCTCGGAAGTTCAGAGGTACGGCCTGATGTACTTGGCAGACCAGCCGAGCGGGTGGCAGGGTGTGATGTCGCCGAAGAAAACCACTTTACCAACCTACGGTAGTTCGTTGGTGCAAACGGGTGTGCTCGTTCGCTCGTTCAGAGATCTGGGCCTCAACCTGATCATGACGTGCCACGCGAGGCGTGCCCATCTCGAAACCGACGGGCACGATTACATCGTACCGAGCTTGACCGGGCAGCAATGGAAGGACGTCGTTGCAATCTTTGATGAGGTGTGGTATCTGTACACGAAGGCTGCCCGGTCGTTGAATGCTCCAGAGGAAGGAGCAAGACATAGAGCGATTTTCAGACCGTTTGAGAACCTCAAGACGAAAGATCGGTACTTGGGCCTGCCGACTTCGTTGGACATAACTGATCAAGGCCTCGATTTTCTACTGCACTACAAGGAGTAACAAGACATGCCGAAAATGAAACTCGATTTACGTGGGGTGAAGGCCGGATCCGAGCCTATTCCCGACGGGCGCTATCCCGTCGAGGTTGTGGACGCCGACATCCGTACGGGACAGGACTCAGGGCAGCCGTACCTGTGGTTGCATCTTCGTGTGACTGAGGGCGACCAGGAAAACCGTCGCGTGTTCTTCCAAGGCACGTTGAATGCGGATTCCCAGGGCCTGGGCATCACAATGGGCTCGATCAACGCCCTGATGGGCGAAGATGTGACCGGCAAGCAGTTCGAGCTGGACACAGATGAGCTGGTCGGATTGGAAGCTGACGCGATCGTCGTGATCGAAGATCCTTCCGAAGAGGGTCAGGACGCACGCAATCGCGTGAAGAACCTCAAGCCCATCGACCCCGACAGCGACCGTGCCGTTGCTAAGGAAGAGGAAGGCGACCGGCCCTGGTAACCGATGAAGGCAATCGTTGAGTTCCTCAGCAAGATCACAGGACTCAGCGGCGAGGAGAAGGTCGAGCTTCGCCTGTTGGATCCGAACACAGCCACAATGCGCCCGTACTTTTTCAAGACGTGTGCACGTGCTGTGGAGTTCGGGCTCAAGCGGTCAGACGAGGCACACATCTTCTTTGGAGTAGCGCCCAGGAAGGCTACGTCGTCATCAGGTAAAAAGGGCGACGTAGCCAAGCCTGCGTGTGTGTGGATCGATCTGGACCGGAAGGGCCGTACGAGACTATCGACTCTGCAGCGAAAGCTCGACCTTTTTCTCCTGCCACCATCGTACGTAGTGTCTACGGGCGGAGGCCTTCACGGGTACTGGCTACTCGATGAACGTGCAGATCCAGAGGACGTTGAGGTCGTACTACGCACATTACAGACTTTTTTCAAGTCGGATCACGTTACGGACTGTACGAGGGTGCTTAGACTGCCAGGCACACACAACCACAAATACAAGCCACCGAGAGAGGTCAAGATCATAACGAATCAGCCGCTTCGAATCTTTCCACTACATCACATCAAGGCTTGCTGTAGCATCTCGACGCCGATCTGTAAGGTCGTGCGTACGGGTGACATGAGCAAGTACAAGTCGAGATCTGAACGCGACTTCGCCGCAATGGCCGAGATTATACGTAGCGGAGGAGACTACAAGCTCGTTCAGAAGCTGTTCACCCACTACACCATCGGTGATCGTTACATCGAGAGTGGCGAAGA
>SDBU01004497.1_pt1 | contig 17086 bp, 7 predicted proteins | sample 2277071 | NCBI WGS metagenome assembly SDBU01 (sample SAMN10397929, study PRJNA504765) | marine sediment metagenome | isolation source: marine sediment core GS08_GC12, 126 cmbsf | place: Arctic Ocean: Gakkel Ridge, Loki's castle | collected 2008 | reverse complement strand
TTATGGGATTCAGGTTATGCTTTACTTCCTGAACCTCAAAAGATTGAAATTGGAGAAGGTAGTTTCAAATTTGGAATTGAATGGAAACTTGAACTTTCATCAGGTGTAACAAAACAGCATATTGCAGTAAAAACTCTTCTCGATAGACTTAATAATGAATTTAATGTGAATTTACCGGTCAAAAAAGATAGTTATGATTTGGGAGAAAAAGTAATACAACTTGCGATTCGTTCGGGTAGCGCTGCTGTTGGTAAAAAAGAAGCAATTTCCAGGCAGGCTTATGTTCTGGAGTTAAAACCTGATAAGATTTTAATATGTGGAAATGATAATACGGGTCTTTTTTATGGTGTTCAAACCTTTTTACAGTTATTAGGCGCAAAAGCAGACTATACGCTTCCAGTCTGTAAAATAGAAGATTGGCCTGACCTTGAACTCCGCATAAGCCACTGGTGTGAAAAAGAACATCAAAGCAAATTTGAAACTCTGATAGAATATATTGACAGGGCTGTAGAATTCAAGATAAATGGAATAGGGTGGCATATAGAAAATACTTTTAAATATGAGAAGCATCCTGTGATTGGTGTTTCCACCGCATTTACAAAAGAACAAATCCGGGAGTTAGACAAATATGCACGTGAGAGATACATAGAACTATTTCCAATATTAGATTTTCCTGCTCATATGTCTTTTGTTTTAAAATATCAGGAATTTGTCCATCTAAGAGAGCTCCCGGAAAGCAGCTATTTTATGTGTCCTACAAAAAAAGAATCCTGGAATTTAATTTTTGATATGATTGATGAATTGCTTGAAGCATTTCAGGGAAAGTATTTTCATTTTTCAACAGATGAACTCTTTTATCTTGGAGATGGTCCTAATTGCGGGTGCGCTGAAAAAGTGAAAGAACTCGGACCAAGCGGAATGTTTGTCGAGATAATGCGCAAGGCAGGCAAATATCTTGAAGATAGAGGTAAAGAGGTGATGTTTTGGGGTGAACGGCCTTTAGAAGTTAAAGATATACGGAAACTTCCCAGTACATTGATAGATGCCGTTGCAGGAGACCCGATTTATGAAAGAGAAGGAGAATTAAAGACACAGAAAGAACATGGAATGAGAGTTTTGGTTTATTTTGCGATAAAAGGCGGAGAAAAAAGAATTTTTCCTGATTATGTCCCTTATAAGTATCATAAAATATACTCAAGGGATTATTTGGACACAATGCAGCATCAAATATATTTTGGGGAAGTGAGAAATAATGAAGTGCTTGGGAATTTTACTGCTGCATGGGATGACCACGGAGCAAATCATGAGGTAATATGGCTTGGTTTGATTGCAGGAGGTACATATGGATGGCACGCAGGAGCTCCTGAAGCAGATGAAATACCGCCAAAATTTATGAGACTGTTTTATGGACTAAATGAAGTCAATATGGAAGAAGCATATGAATTGATGAATGATGTTGCTTTGTTCTGGACATTTTCATGGGATAGAAGAAAAGGGATTGATCTGCCTCATTTGCCTGATTTTAGTACACTATATAACAATCCTTACTGGAAGGACCGTTATAGTAAAATTTCTTACACAAAAGACCGTCATTTAACAAGCCGTTTCGGCGGAAATTCAGACGGTACTTTAAATTTAACCGATGAGAGTGAACTATGTAAACGTCTCATCGATATTCTTAATAATAATCTCGGTAGAGTATTGAAAAATAAATATAACATTGAAGTGTTTTTATCAATAGCAAAGTGCTGGTTTCATAATGTTAATCTCTTTGAAACTCTTGCAGCCATCGAGGATACTCTCTCCGCTGCACATAATATGCAGAGGCAAAATCGCTTTGAAGAGGCTGTTTTAAATCTTATGACAGCAGAAAAGCTTGCTGAAAATATATGTGAAGAAAGAAAACAGTGTTATCAGCAGTATATGTCAATATGGAAGATGAAGCGGTTTCCGAGTAGTCAAGTGGATATCTTCAGCCGGGAAAGTAATCTTAATTTAGAAAAATGGATTTATGATTTAAAAGCAATAAGACAGACCTTTGCTCTGAAACATCAATTTGAGATACCGGAGAAATTATTATATCCAAGTAATTATTAAAAGGGTTAGAACAATGACTAAAAAAAATAAAATTTTAAATACAAACGTTTTTGCAATTTTAATTTTATCCGCTGCGATTTTTGTAATTTATCCGATTATTGTGGTTCAAAAAACTATAGCTGCCTCAGATACTTCATTATTGGAGTTAGGATATGCTCTTTTACCGGAACCCCAAAAGGTTGAAATCAGAGAAGGTCGTTTTGAGTTTGGGGCAAACTGGAAAATAGAACTTTTATCCAATGTGACTGAACAGCATATTGCCGTAAAAACTCTTGTTACCAGGCTCAGTAAGGAATTTGGAATTGAACTTTCTCTGCAAAAAAACAGCTGTAGTTCGAGTAAAGGTGTAATTCAATTTGAAATTCGTTCAGGAAGTACTGCTCATGGTATAAAACAAGAACTTTCTTGTCAGGGTTATGTTCTGGAATTAAAACCTGATAAAATTACCATTTGCGGTAATGATAATCCAGGTCTTTTTTATGGTGTTCAGACTTTGTTCCAGTTGTTAAGCTCAAAAATAAATCTTATGATTCCGGTCTGTAAAATTGAAGACTGGCCCGACCTTGAATTGCGTATAATGCACTGGTGTGAAAAACATCATCAAAACAGAATAAAGAATATCAAAGAATATATTGACCGTGCAGCGAAATACAAAATAAACGCCATTGGATGGCAATTGGAAGATAAGTTTGCTTATGAAAGACATCCTGTTATTGGTGCCCCCGGCGCATATACAAAAAAACAGCTTAGAGAAATAGACAAATATGCCAGGGAAAGGCATATTGAAATTATTCCTCTCGTTGACTGTCCGGCACATATGGCGTATGTTCTGAAGCACCCGGAGTTTGCATATCTGAGAGAAGATATTGATAATAATTATATGATATGTCCATATAAGGAAGAAAGTTGGGACTTATTGTATGATATGTTTGATGAGGTAATGGAGGCATTTACAGGTAAGTATTTTCACATATCGACAGACGAAGCTTATTTTCTCGGGAATGGGATAGAATGCGGATGCACAGAAAAGAAGAAACAGATAGGCAAAAGCGGTATATTCGTTGATTTTGTGAACAGGGCTGCAAAATATCTTGAGGCGAGAGGTAAGGAAGTTATGTTTTGGGGTGAATCTCCTTTAAAACCCAGCGATATACCAAAGCTTCCAAATACACTGATAGATGCGGTTGCAGGACAAAGCAGTCTGGATAGAAATGGAGAATTAGCGATAGAACAAAAGCATGGAATGAGAGTACTCATTTATTATTCAACAAAAGGCGGGGAAAAAATCTTTATTCCTGATTATTTACCGTTTAAGTATCATGATTGTAGCTCGAGGGACCATTTGAATTCGATGTATGAAAGAATGTTTTTTACCCGGAAAGTAAATAATGATGTACTGGGCACTTTTATTGCTGCCTGGGATGACCGCGGACCGCATGATGAAGCTTTCTGGCTCGGGTGGATAACAGGTACTTCCTATGCCTGGCATGTCGGAGCTCCCAAACCGGCTAAAATATTACCGGAATTTATTAGGCTTTTTTATGGAACTGAAGTTGTGGATATGGAAGAAGTATATGCATTATTGAATGATTGTGCATTATTCTGGAAATTCTCATGGGAAAGCAAACCTTCCTTAATGAAACCTATTGTCGGAAACTCTTATGGAATATTTCCGATACCCCGTCCCAGAATGATAGAATCGATTCGATTGCCTCATCTGCCTGACCCCAATACTCTTTTTAATTATCCATTCTGGAAAGACCGTTATGAAAAGATTTATTTCAGAAAAGAAAACCGGAGCGGAAGTCCGCAAAGTGTATTAGAATTAAGAAAGGAAAAAGAACTGATTAATCGTCTTATCAATCTTCTGAATGAGAATATTACTATTGTAACCAGGAACAGATACAACCTTGAGATATTCCTGTCATTAGCAAAAATGTTCCGTCATAATGTTAATCTTTTTGAAACACTTGCAATGATAGAAGAAACACTTTCTTCAGCTGCTGAAAATCATTTGAACTTTGAACATGCTGTTTCTTGTCTTGAAAAAGCAGAAAAACTTGCAGAAGATATTTGTAAGGAGAGAGAACAAACCTATCAAGAATTGAAAAAAACATGGGAAATAAGCCGTTATCCCAAAGGGCAGTCAGTTGATGGAAGAAAATTTGTCCATATACTCGATGATACAAAAAATCATCCGGCTGACTTAACACCTGATTTATCATATTTTATTTTGAGAGAACGTAATCTTAATATTGAAAAATGGATTAATGATTTAAAGGGAATCAGGCATAATTTTGTATCGAGACATAAAAATAAGTAACACATTTTTAAACTGTTTTGTTATTTACTTATCAATTAATGTGGAAGGTAAAATAATAATGAAAAGTATTAATTTATTTGCAATTATTATGCCGGTCGTATTATTACTGATGGCTGGTTCAATTTTTTCAACAAACATTATTTTTTCAAAATCTATTAATAAGCCGATAGACTCGTTAAAAGATTCAGGTTATGCTCTGCTGCCGCTTCCTCAAAAGATTGAAATTCAAGAGGGAAGTTTCAAGTTTGGTAAAGACTGGAAAGTAAAACTTTTATCGGGTGTGACAGATGACCATATTGCGGCAGAAACTCTTTTTAAAAGAGTAAAAGAGGAACTTGGGATAAGTCTTTCAATCCTGAAAAGCAGTTCTTTTCCGGAGGGGAAAGTAATACAGCTTGAGATTCGCCCGGGAAGTGCCGCTCAGGGGAAAAAAGAATCACTTGCCCGCCAGGGTTATATTTTAGAATTAAAATCCGATAAAATTTCAATATGCGGGAATGATAATCCAGGTCTTTTTTATGGTGTTCAGACACTTTTACAACTGCTGAGCGCAAAACAAAACCTTACTTTACCTGTATGTAAAATTGAAGATGCACCTGATCTTGAACTCCGAATAATGCACTGGTGTGAAAAACATCACCAAAACAGAATGAAGACTCTAAAGAGGTATATAGACCAGGCGGCAGAATACAAAATAAACGGCATTGGATGGCAGTTAGAAGATAAGTTTGCTTATGAAAGACATCCGGTTATCGGAATTCCCGGTGCGTTTACGAAAGAACAGGTTCGAGAGATAGCCAGATATGCCCTGGAGAGATACAGCGAGTTAATCCCGCGTGTTGATTGTCCGGCACATATGGCTTTCGTTCTGAAACATCCTGAATTTGCACATTTGAGAGAAGATGTTGAAAATAATTATATGATATGTCCCACCAGAGAGGAGTCATGGGATTTACTGTATGATATGTTTGATGAGCTTATGGAGGCATTCAGTGGTAAATATTTTCACGTTTCAACTGATGAATGTTATTTTCTTGGAACAGGAGTTGAATGCGGCTGTGCCGAAATAGCAAAAAAATCGAGCAGGAGCCGGATATTTGTTGATTTTATGAATAAAGCAGCTCAATATCTTGAAGATAAAGGCAAGGAAGTTATGTTTTGGGGAGAATCACCCTTAAGTGTTAGTGACATAACAAAACTTCCCAGCACTGTGATAGATGCTGTTGCAGGTGATGAAAGTCTGGAGAGGAAAGGGGAATTAGAGGCAGAGAAAAATCACGGAATGAGAGTATTGATTTATAATCCAATTCATAGTGGAGGAATCTTTGCTGATTATATTCAGCGTGTACATAATGCATATAAGAGTATATCTTTTAGTAGTCCAAGAAAAATAAACGATGTACTTGGAACTTTTATTGCAGGCTGGGATGATGCCGGACCGCATGATGAAGCTTTCTGGCTTGGCTGGACGGCAGGTGGAGCATATGCATGGAACGGTGGGAATCCTGAACCGGGTCAAATGATAGATGCGTTTATGAATCTCTTTTACGGTAATGATGCAGTCAATATGTTGGAAGTGTATCAATTAATGGCTGACGGGGTAAAATACTGGAAAGAATCCTGGAACAGGATACAGGAAAAAAGAGTAACATGGGAGCTTTCAATGCAGGGTTATCCTACTACGTTGCAGCCTATTTATGGTTATTGGGCGAAACCATACAAGTTTCCGGTTCCACGTCCCCGGAGAGTCGCTTCACTTGAATTGCCCAATTTACCTGATACTTATACACTTTTTAATCAGCCATATTGGAGAGACCGTTACAGGGTAAATTTAGAGAATATTGACAAAGAAAAAAAGGACAATATCAGGCTCATTAAGCTTCTTAATGAAAATCTTAACAAGGTATCAAAGAACAAATATAATATGGAAGTTCTGCTGTCTTTAGCAAATTTATTCAATCATAATATTAATTTTCTTGAAACTATGGGAATGATAGAAGATACGCTTTCTTCTGCGGCAAAAAATTTTTTAGATTATGAACATGCAGTCTCCTGTCTTGAGACAGCAGAAAAGCTTGCGGAAGATATATGTAAAGAAAGAGAGCAAACCTATCAGGAGTTAAAAATGATTTGGGAAGTGAGCCGTCATCCAAAAGGACAAACTGTTAATGGCAGAAAATTTGTTCATATTCTCGATGATACGAAAAACCACACTGCTGACCTTACGCCTGATTTATCATATATTATTATGCGAGAGCGAAATCTTAACCTGGAAAAATGGATTTATGATTTGAAGGGAATAAGACATAACTTTACTTTAAAATATAAGAAAGATTAGAAATATTTAAGGATATTTCCGTATAATCCTGAGTAATCGCATTAACAAAATTGTAGTTTTCTGTTATGAGAATATACAAAAGACAATCCGAACAATTATTTTTAACGCTATTTTTATTTTTGAAAAATTATTATTATCGATAATAATTTTAATATTTGTTTAATAAATGGAGATTATAATGAAAGAAATAAAAATAATCTTTTCAAGGATATTTTTTTTATTTATCCTTATAACGTTTTTTTCTAATTTTCAATATTTAAATTGCCAGCAAAGCAGAGAATCAATAAAATCACAGATAGATGTTGAACCCGGCGACCGGCAATTGCCTTATTCTCCTGCCGATGGCAGCACTGTAGAAGTCAATCCTCCTCCTTTTATATGGCTTCCAATGAAGGAGAATTATAATTATACACAGGAAATGGTAAAATATAACGATGAACCCGAGAAGGTCTGGATTCCTGTGGAAGGAAAGTATACTTTTACACTTCAAATTGCCAGGGATAAAGATTTTAGAACGAATGTGATTACACAAAAAGAAATCGATATAAGCACGTATGCACTCGAACAACCCTTAGAGCCGGGGGAATGGTATTGGAGGTATGGTGTAGAAGGGGATGAAATTATCTACAGCAAAGCCCGCAGGTTTATTGTTCCTTCAGATGCTAAAATATGGTATTTCCCGGGTATTAAAAAAATCATTGATCATATACCTAAAACACATCCAAGAGATTTTATCCTAAAAGATGAATTGGAATCTTATCGTTATAGGGCAAAATATGGTGACCTGAAAGATTTATGTTCAGGTATTTTAAAAGATGTTGAAGGACATATTGGTGAAGAACTTGTTGAAGAACCGGAGTTTGTAAAGGGGATTGGTCCTGAATTTGGAAAATATTCCTGGAGAGTAATTTATGATAATACAATTCCTCCTGTTGATATGACAGAAAAAATTGGATTAGCATACCTTTTAACCGGTGATAAAAAATATGGTGAAGAAGCTAAAAGACGAATACTCCATTTTTCCAGTTGGAATCCTGACGGTTCAACTTCTGACAGAGCCCACGATGAACCGGCAATGAGAATATTGAATAGATGTGTGCGAGCATACGATTGGACCTATAATCTGTTTAATCAGGAAGAAAGAAAAAAGGTAGAAAGTGTTATGAAAAACAGAGCTAAACAATTCTATGACCGGCTTAAAATCAGACCCGATAGAGAATATCACTCTTATAATTTTGGAAGTCACGAAGGCAGGATTCTTCATTTTTTAGGTGAAGCAAGTATTTGTTTTGCACATGAATGGGAAGAAGCGGAAGAATGGTTGAAATATGTTTTGACATTACATTGGAATGTATGGCCTGCATGGGGGAAACATGATGGGGGGTGGCATCAGGGTCCAAGTTATTGGAACGGTTATATGAATTATGCACTGCATTTTGTTGTCTCGTTAAAAAAAGCAATTGGTATCGATATGATGCAGAAAGGATTTTTTCATAATACTCCATATTATATATTATATTCAAATCCTCCTTATGCAAAACTTTCTCCATTTGGAGACGGTGAAAACAATCCCCCGTCAAAGAGCAGAGCACTTACGATGTACCATTTTTCATCATTATTATATGATCCATATCTGAAGTGGTATGCTGATTTTTTGGATGCCGGTCCCGGGGAGAATATTTTAGGAGTTCTCCTGAAAAATGATTACATAAAGAGTAAATCTCCGTCAGACCTTCCGCAGTCACGATATTTCCCCGGAATTGGATTAGTTTCTCTTCATACAAATCTGGGTAATGCGGATGAAGATATTCACTTCTTATTCCACAGCGATCCTTACGGAAAATACGGTCACCATCACCCGGATGAAAATGCTTTTACTATTGAGGCTTTCGGTGAAGCTCTCGCCATTGCATCCGGATATTATCCCTGGTATGGTTCCAAACACCATGTAAACTGGCAGTTCAAAACGAAGTCTTCCAACTGCATTACTATCGATGGAGGTATCGGGCAAAAAATGGTAGGTTCTTCTAAGGGCAAAATAGTTGCTTATGAAGAAAAAGAATTATATGACTATATCCTTGGAGATGCAGCGTCCGGTTACCAGGGATTATTAAGTAAATTCAACCGTCATATTATTCGTATTCGTCCCGGTGTTTTTATAATGTTCGATGACCTTGAAGCTCCGAATCCGGTTACGTTTGAGTGGTGGCTTCATGCACTTTCGGAGATGAATGTTGATGCAGGGAAAAAATCTATAACAATATCACAAGGGGATGCCAGACTCAAAACTCTTTTTCTACAGTCTGGAAAATTAAAATTTAATCAGTTTAAGGGTTTTCCCGATCCCCCGGAAATGCGCGGAGAAAATGACCAGTTTCATGTTACTGTTTCTACACCGTCGAAAGTGACAAATACGAAATTTATCACTGTTCTTGTACCATTCAAAAAAGATAATGAACCGGAAATTTCAATCGATAGTTTGATAGAAAAGCCCGATGAAGTCTCTTTAAAACTTGGTATAGATGGTAAGAAATATTTTGTAAGTTTTAAGCCCGATGTGACGGTGAGGCAGATCGAAAAATAAAACCACATACTGAAAAATTTAAATAATTGTTATTTTTTTAAATTCTGAGTCATAATAAATATAGTATAAGGTAAACAATGAAAGAAAAAATATTAATCTTTTTAAGACTATTTTTTACATTTATAATCATATCATTTTTGTCCGGGATTCAACATTTAAACTGCCAACAAACGAAAGATGAAATAAAATTTCAGGTTGATATTGAACCCGGCGGCAGACAGTTGCCTTATTCTCCAGCAGATGGGAGCACTGCGAAGGTTAATCCTCCGCCATTTATCTGGGTGCCGGTAAAAGGTCACGTTAATTATATTCTTCAAATTTCAAGGGATAAAAATTTTAGCACTGATGTAATTATAAGAAAAGGAATTGATATAAGCACTTATGCACTTGAACAATCGTTAGAACCTGGGGAATGGTTCTGGAGATATGGTGTGGAAGACAGCGAAGTAATTTATAGTAAAGCCCGCAGGTTCACCGTGCCGGAAGATGCTAAAATATGGTATTTTCCGGGGATTGAACAAGTTATTGATAATATCCCCAGAAGCCGACCAAGACTTTTTATACTCAAAGACGAAGTAGGTTCGTATCGATACAGAGCAAAGTATGGTGACCTCAAGGAATTTTGTTCCAATCTAATAAATGATTGTGATAAGTATATCGGGAGAAAACTTATTGATGAACCTCCTTTTGCAAATCTTGAAACATATAATTATTTTGAGATAACTATTCCCGCCATCGATTTAACAGAAAAATTTGGATTGGCATATATTTTAACCGGCGATAAAAAGTATGGTGAAGAATCCAAAAGACGCCTGCTCGATATATGCAGCTGGGATCCTAACGGTTCAACTTCCGATGAACATAATGATGAGCCGGCAATGTGGATTATAATGAGAGGGTTAAGAGCTTATGACATGACGTATGACCTTTATACACCTGAGGAAAGGGAAAAAGTTGAAGAAGTTATGAAAATAAGGGCTCAACAATTCTACGACCGTCTTAAATACAGACCTAACCGGGAATATCATTCATATAACTTCGGAAGCCATGAAGGCAGGATACTCAGTTTTTTGGGACAGGCAGCTTTATGTCTTGTACGCGAATGGGAAGAAGCAGAAGATTGGTTGGAGTATGTTCTGACATTATACTGGAATTTGTGGCCCGCCTGGGGAAAAGAAGATGGCGGTTGGCATCAGGGTCCAAGCTATTGGGGACTCTATATTGGCTTTGCCGTTCAGTTTGTTGCCCAGCTTGAAAAAGCTGCCGGTATTGATTTAATGGAAAAACCATTTTTGCAGAATACGCCCTATTATAAATTATATACAAATCCTCCTTATGCAAATATGTCTCCATTCGGAGATGGTGAGCACCATCCTCCATTTCCGGGAAAATTCTCGACTTATGACAAGAGCGGTCAAGTAATGTATCAGTTTTCCACACTTTTGAGAGATCCCTACTTACGATGGTATTCTGATTTTTTAAATGCCGGTCCCGGAGAATATACTGTAGGAGCTGCACTGAAAGACGATAGAATAATAGGCAAACCGCCGTTAGACCTTCCCCAATCACGTTATTTTCCCGGTATCGGCTTGGTTTCTCTTCATTCAAAATTTGGAGATGCTGACGAAGATATTCACTTTTTATTCCACAGTGATCCTTACGGAAAATTTGGTCATCACCATCCGGATGAAAATGCTTTTACTCTTGAAGCTTTTGGCGAAGCTCTGGCTATTGCCTCAGGATATTATGATTTTTACGGTACTAAACACCATAGAAACTGGCAGTTGGAAACAAAATCTTCAAACTGCATTACCATTGATGGTGGAATAGGTCAAAAAAAAGAAGCTTCTTCTAAAGGTAAAATTGTTACTTTTGAAGTTAAAGATGATTATGACTATATTTTGGGGGATGCCACTCAAACATATGGAGGATTGTTAAAGAAATTTCTTCGACATATTATTCATATTCGTCCCGGTATTTTTGTTATTTTTGATGATCTTGAAGCACCAAAACCGGTTACCTTTGAATGGTGGCTTCATGCACTTTCAGAAATGAACGTTGATCCGGAGAAGAAAACTATAAGAATTTCTCAAGGTAATGCCGGGCTTAAAGTGCATTTTTTGCAATCTGAAAAAATAGATTTTAATCAGTTTGAAGGTTTCCCTGATCCTCCTAAAGTAAGTTATAATCCAATGAATGTTGCTTACGGAGAGAAGCCAAAAGACCAGTGGCACGTTACTGCATCAACTGCATCGAAAAGGATGAAATCTAAATATATTACTGTTCTTATACCATTCAAAAAAGGTGAAGAACCGGAAATTTTGGCTGAAAATTTGATAGAAACTCCAAATGAAGTTTCTATGAAACTTAGTGTAATGGGGAAAAGGTATTTTGTAAGTTTTAAGCCTGAAGTTACTGTCCGGCAGGTTAATTTCTGAAATAAAAAAAGAATTATTCATAAATAATATTAGTCGGAGGAAATAGAAAATGTTTTATTCAAAATATCAATTGCTAATTTTTGTTGTATTTTTTCTACTAATAAGTTGTTCTTCAAAAACAGAAAAACCTTATGCGGTTATCTGTTTTGACACAGAAGATTATATCGCACCTCCTGAAGAACATATCGACGATATTCCTAAATGGCTGGCAGAAATAATGACCGAAGAAGGTTTGACCGGGACTTTTTTCATTATAGGTGAAAAAGCACGTTCATTAGATAAAAGAGGAAGGAATGATGTTATAGATGCTATGGCAAAACATGATATTGGCAGTCATACAAATTTAGGTTCAGTTCACCCCACTATTACCGAATTTCTTGAAAATATAGACTGGCAATCCGGTGTTGATTCTATGAAACAGCGTGAGGGAATCAGTTTTCAGGATATTGAAAGAATTTTTGGTAAGAAAATATCTTCATTTGCCAGGCATGGTGGCTCATACGGTCCTCAGCTTGTCGGAGCATTAGCCGAAATGGGCAAGGGGTATGTTTATTCGCCTATCTATCTTAATGAAAATCACCATATAGTATGGTTCTGCAATACATTAAATTTTCACGGGTACTGGGGAGACCCGGATGGCTTTGACGATTTTTATTATAAGGACGAATTATTCAATCCTGCTTTCGAAAAGTTCAAAAATAATTTTGACCAATTAGTAAAAGAGAAAGATTATATTGCACTTTTCTTTGGTCATCCTACAAAAATACGCTCGGAACAATTTTGGGATTTCAATTATTTCGGCGGTATAAACCCACCAAAAGAAGAATGGAAAATGCCCGATTTAAGACCTCAAGAAAGTATGAAAGTCGCTCAGAAAAATTTTCGTCGGTTAATGAAATTCTGTAATAAGCAGAAAAATGCAGAATTAACCACAATTGCTGATTTGATGGAGCGTTTTTCTTATCAGAAGGAATATATTAAATTAGATAATTTGGTGGTTCTATCCAAAAAAATAATTGATGAAAATCGTCCGATTATTGACAAATATTTCTCGGCTGGCGAAATATTTACAGCTTTAGCAGCCGAAATTCAGGCATTTGCTGAAAGTGGAAATTTATTAAAGAAGGTTAAAAGAGCTGCTATACTGGGTCCAATGGAGATGCCATTAACAGAACCTGAAATTTCTTCTATAACAAACGAACAGGTGAAATCTATTGCTGATAATGTTGTAAAATATATTCAAAAAAATGGATTTCTTCCGGGAAATATAAATGTAGATGGTAAAAATATCGGGACAGGTTCTTTACTGGAATTATTTAGCAGGTATTTTCTGGACTGCAACAATGGTGCTACCAGAGAAGTATATGCGGTTAATGGATTTGATCCTTATCCAAGAGATAATGAAGAAAATCTAAAAAAAGAACTGGAAGAGTGCCGAGTTTGGCCTGTTCATAAACCTGATCTTGATATGAGCAAGATCACATTTTATACCATGCTTCAACTTTGGACAATTAAACCGGCAGTTGAAGAATAGTGAATATTTGATACATATGCTGATGAGGTAAATTAAAATTATCGAGGGGAAAATATTATCTCACTTTAACAGAGAGAAAATACAATGAAACCGACTTATAATAAACCTTCGAGGCTTGTGATGAAAGTGACAGAGGGAGAGGAGAACATTAAAAAGAATTATCCCGATGTAAAATTTACAAAGTTTGGACCGAATCAAATTTGCGAGATATTTGACCCGGCTACCGGTATTGTTTGGGGTTATGTTGTAGTCGATAAGTTAATCAGAGGAAACACTTACATCGGAGGGAATAGACATAAAAAAGATTTGACTATGGAAGAAGTGGCAAACCTTGCAGGTGAAATGACATTAAAAAATGCTGCTGCAAGGCTTGGTGTAGCGGGTGGGAAAAGTGGGATAAGGGTAAATCCCGATTATTTTAAAATGTGGGAAAGAGAAAATGAAGAGTCTTCGACATATATAAAACGAAAAGAAGAAAAAAGAGACCTGATGAAAAAATATGCTGAGGCTATTGCATATTTGGAGAGTTACACCATTGCCCCCGATATGGGGACAGATGGAAAAGATATGCAGGATGTTTACAAATATTTTGAAAAAATATTTGGGGAAAATCATAGTAGAGGAGGAGTTGGAAGGGAAGGGGCTCTTGATATTGACGGATGGGGGTGTACAGCTTATGGTCTTCTTCAATCTGCAAAGGCTGTTGAGGAACATTTCGGTGATTTTCATATTGAAAATGCTCGAGTTTCCATAAATGGATTTGGAAATGTAGGAGGGTTTGCAGCAAAGTTTTTTGCTGAAGAAGGCGCGAAAATTATTGCTGTTAACGATTGTCCGGGAGTTCTTTATAATGAAGACGGATTAGATGTGGATGAATTGCTGATGATAAGAAAAAGTAAAAACGGCATAATGGAATATACCGGAGAAGCTGTAAGATATGATGCCAGAAATTGCAATGAAAAAGAAAAAAGAAAAATTCTTGAAAAATTATTTAAAATCCCTTGTGATATTCTCATTCCTGCTGCTGTACGCGATGTAATCCATTCTGAAAATTACAAAGACGTTGATGCCAAAATTATCCTTCCGGGAGCTAATGGACCTGTGCATGCAGAAATAGAAAAGAAACTTTATCAAGAAAAAGAAATAATATCAATTACCGATTGGATAGCAAATTCGGGAGGGGTTATAACTACCCATATTGAACTTGAAATGGACAGAAGTCCGGCTTATTCTGAAAATGTTAAAAGCCTTGACGGAACGGGCAGAAAATATGTCAATAAAAGAATTGGAGATACTGTTAAAGAAAATACTAATGAAATTTTAGACAGGATAGAGGTAGCAAGAAAACGTGGGAAGAATCTTCTCTTTAGGGATACTGCAATTGAACTGGCAGAAGGTTATCTCAGTTGTCCGGCGAGAATTAAGGATGTAAGATTGTAAAATTTATCCCGATTTTTTTCTTTCCTGGACTGTGTAACTAACGTTATTTCAAGGCATCTATAATTTTTTTTACTATTCCTAATTGGATTACCCAGGTTATCAACATAACTACGGGTGCCAGGTATTTTATTAGAATAGTCCACACAATTAAATATTTTTTAGATTTTATCCCTGCCTCTTTGGCAAAATTGGGAATCTTCCATACCCAGCCTACAAATATTGCCATAAGTATAGCACCAAGAATAAGAAAAATATTATTTGCAATGTAATCCGCAGTATTAAAAAATTTTGTTGAAGATGCTGAAATTATTGAAATAATCATGACTCCAAAGCCAACAATCCAGATACCTTTATTTCTCGGTATTTTGTACTGGTCTCTAAGCCAGGCAATGATTGCTTCATAAGCGCCTATAAAAGAGGTAACTGCAGCTAAAAAAAACAGTATGTAAAAAAGGGTCCCAAATAAATTTCCTGCAGGCATTTGATTAAAGACATTCGGCATGGTTATAAATGTGAGCCCCGGTCCTGCTGCTGGATCTAATGAAAAAGTAAAAATGCTCGGAAAGATAATTAACCCTGCCATAAAAGCAATAACAGTACTGCAAATGGCTATTATACCTGCATTAGAAATAACATTTTTGCTATCTTTGGGAAGATAGCTGCCGAAAACCAAGCCTGCAGCCATTGCCACTCCTATAGCGAAGAATGATTGCCCAATTGCAGCTAAGGCACCTTCCCAGCTGAATTTTGCAAAATCCGGCTTTAAATAAAAAGCTAAGCCCTCTGATGCACCCGGTAGAGTTAATGAGCGAATTATTAAAATAACCATAATGATAAACAATGAAGGCATCATAATTTTATTTGCTATTTCTATTCCTTTAATAAGCCCTTTTCTGAGTATAAATACCAAAATTCCTATTGTTATAATTGTCCAAAACATTACTTCATTTCTATTTGAAAAAAAGCTTTTAAAATAGACTGCTGTCTGCTCAGGAGATAATCCGGTAAAATCTCCTGCAGCCGTTTTAAAAATATATGCAAAGATAGATCCGACTATTATTGAAGCATAACCAACAATTATAATCATTGTTATCACATTTAAATAACCGTTTAAAAACCAATAAGATTTTGGGGCAAGAGTTTTGTAAGCTCCAACAGGATCCTTTCTGGTGGCTTTTCCTAAAGTGATTTCGATGGAAAATAAAGGGATTGCAATTAAAAAGACTACTAACAAATAAAAAAGAAGAAAAACACCGCCGCCGTATTTCCCTACTAAGTATGGGAATCTCCATAGATTCCCAATCCCTGCTGAAAATCCAAGGGTTGAAAGAATAAAAGCAAATCTCGTGCTCCAATTTTCTCTTTTTTCCATTTTAGTACCTTCTAAAGTTATTTCTGTCTCTCTAATATTGCTTCTTTCCACCGGTCAGGGACCGATGAAGCAGTTACAGAACCCGGACCATACCTGGATATTAAAAAACAAGCTAATTCCCGCCAGGTATCCAGAACGTTATTAGCATTGTTAATACAATAGTCGGTTAAAAATTCTTTGGCTAAAATGGGATTATCCCGGTATAGTTTCCAGGCTTCTTCATCGATAGCTTTTTGTTCATTTAGTTCGCGGCTTTCCAGTTGGTACTGAGTTTTTTTTATTTCCTTTATTATATGGGAATAGTCTAATTGAGCCCAATTGCCTACAAGATAAAATACCCAGAAAGCAGAATCCCAGCTAAATCTCGTGCGGATTCCGGTGGTATAAGCCTCCGGCAATCTTGTAATTCCGGCATAAAAAGGAACATAAACCATAGTATCCCCACCTCCTGCCAGTCCTACCCACATTACACCTCCTATCGGGTCCGGCAGCCAGTTTCTGCATTGTCTGATAGTTATATCATCAGAACTCATAGTAGCAAGACTTCTTTTAATGTTAGGTGTTCCGTTCGGCCAGTTTGGACTGCCGAAGGGTCCAGAAGCAAGTCCCTTAGTTTGATCAAATTCAGTTCCCTCAAAATGGTCTCCGTGAATTTCTCTTATATCAAGGAGTGAAAGTTTCCTATCAGGTTTAATAGGGTTGGGATAACCGTCAGCATTGGGCTTCAGATTTTGTGAAGGAGCAGCCATGCTCAGAGCTCTCCATGTGCGTAGGCTGTTTGCTCTTTTACCTGTATATGCCAGGTCCCATCTGAAAGGCTCCCCACTGTTAGGATTCCACCAGCCGTTTTTAACAGCTAATGATTTTACATTTGATGAAGCCATAAAATTATCCTGATCTTCGAGGTCAATTTCACCAATGATACTTTCATTAGCAACCACTGCAAATTTATCATCCGGA
>SDBU01004496.1_pt1 | contig 17087 bp, 16 predicted proteins | sample 2277071 | NCBI WGS metagenome assembly SDBU01 (sample SAMN10397929, study PRJNA504765) | marine sediment metagenome | isolation source: marine sediment core GS08_GC12, 126 cmbsf | place: Arctic Ocean: Gakkel Ridge, Loki's castle | collected 2008 | reverse complement strand
TGTCTTGTGCCCGCTGTCTGACAGATATGCCCATTTCATAACGCTCCTTTCTCTTTCAGTTTTCTCACCTTGAAGCAGCTATTTTTGCATGAATCTTGCGTGTTCATGTGTGGCATAGTCTCCTGAATGCACCTGAATAATGCCAAAGGGAGTTCGAGATGGAAAAAGACCATGAAAAGGAACTGAAAGAAATCATAGGCGATTTAGTATGTCCCGAAGATTTTAAATGCTACACACAGGGACTTAAGAATCTCTCCAAGGCAGAACATATAGGACTCGAGCCGTATCTAGAGTGTTTGGAAGAACATGCCTACGTTTGTCCACTACAGATTCCCCTTGTTTCTACACATTATCGCAGATGCCCCGTTCGCGCCCATATCGCTAATAAACTTAAAAAGTAGCCTGCAGCACGCCTTCCCTCAATGGCTTTTCCTGGCTTTTTGGTTTTCATGCCCCGTATCTTTTCCGCAAAAAAATTCGTATTTTCTCGCAATAAAACCCCTATTTTTCCGCATTGCCTTTAACGGAAGTTGTGGCATCCTTTGTCCCAGATGTGTTGAGTGATTTGTGTCATGACCAATAGGAAAAAAAGGCAAAGAAAACATAAGCGGTTCCAGGCTCCAACAGGCACGTATGTTGCGCTTCGGCCTGATTTTATCAAAGTGGGTCAAATCATAGATATCAGCGTGGGTGGGCTTGCGTTTGATTATGTGGGTGACGACGAAGGGTCATCAGCCGAATTACGGCAATTAGATATATTGATGCTGGATGGTGCCTTTCATTTGTATAATATACCGTGTCAAATCATTTCAGACTTAGTAACCCACCAAAGCCCTCCAGGTCTTACTACAAACATGAGGCGATGTGGTGTGCAATTTGAGGAGTTGACGGCTTACCAGAGCGGTCGGCTCAAGTATTTTATCGAAAACCACACCACTGGTGAGAAGTAAACTTTGTATCTGAGTCCATGTTGGCATCTTGACGGGCTCGCTCCCCGCGCACGAAGTGCTGCCGTAAGGCAGAACCCCCGTCCTTCCCCAATCTGAAAGAACCTTCCCTTTCTGTTTAAGTTGCTTTTGGTATTTTCTTTTGGATCAATTGGTATTCTCTCCGCAATGAATTGGTATTCTCCTGTATAGAGTGTGCCATCAAGTTTCCGATAGAATGATTGAAGTCGGCAATTGTTAATGATCTCAAGTCACATTTGCAACACCAAGAGGGGTCCCAGATGGAACATGCACATATGTATGAGGCAGAAGAAGTCATAGAAAGAGCGCAAACAGCCTGGACAATAGAGGTGACAACTACATCAGTCAAATGTCCGCAGCGGTACATGAACTGGAAAAGGCTGGATGACAAGTGGCGTTGCAAGTTTACCGACGAAACGTGCACGGCTCAAGAATGCAGGCTAAGGCCAAAACAGATCACTTCGAACTTAATCATGAATATACAATGAATAGGCTTTCAGTCCGGGATTTCCCATAGTCCACACAAGGCCATAGGGTTCACCCTCCTCCAATTGCTGCGCTCTCAAAAGAGAGCCTGACCCTGTGGCCTTCTTCATTTCCCCCTTTCCCCTTTGCTTCCAACTATCCCTTTCTGTACGAGATAACAGCCCCTGTATGGCCTATTTTCGATTGAGGCGGTCAAAAGGCTATGATACACATATGGAGCCCCACGGGTAAACCCGTGGTCCCCACTAAAGTACCCGTCTTCGCCTTCGGCTACGACGCGGTTATCCGCCTACGTCAAGACTTCGGCGCGACAAGTCGGGGCGACATCGCGCCGTAGCATATTGATTGTTTGCGCATTCATCCACGGGCAAGCCCGTGGTCTTTTGCGAAGGCGGATAAAAGTGACTTTTTGCACGTTGGAGATTATGGCGAGATATGTTGAACTGCTACAGCGAGCGCATTCCCTGCAGCTTGTCGGAGCACCGCGGACCTGTCCGCCGGAATTGTGGCGGAGATCCCGTCTTGACGGGGCTGAAGGGAGCTTCAATTTAGGCGCAGGGAGTCGAACCATAATACGGAGGCAGGGTATGGTTAAAAGAGTTTTGATTCCATTTATGTTGGTTTTGGTGTTTTTGGGGTGCAAAGAGGGTGCTCTCGATATCAAGATTCGGTTTGATCAGATTCAAGGTTTGAAAGAGGACAACCGGGTAATCTTTGAACAGAACCACATAGGAGAGGTCGCTGGTGTGTTTTATTCAGCAGATGGCTATTACGTGGTGGATTTGGCGATCGAAAGGCACTTTGCCAATGCGGCTACGGAGAACTCCAAGTTCTTTATCATAGTAGATCCCCAAAACAGGGGGAAAAAGGCCATTGAAATGATTCAAACCCAAAAGGGGGGATTACCCTTGGAAGATGGTGCGACCGTTCAAGGTTCCACTAAGTCTTCGGTGGTCTTGGGTCAGACCAGAGAAGACTTTGAGAAAGGGCTTGGGAACCTTAAAGAACAGTTCGAGCAATTCTTCGAAGACCTCAGGAGAGTCCCCGAGAGCGAGGAGCTCAAAAAGCTTGAAGATGAAATGGAGCGCCTCGCAGAAGAGATGAAGCGATGGGGCAAGTCGGTGCAAGAAAAGATACAGAAGGATGTATTGCCACGGCTCAAAGAGGAGATTGAAAAACTCCGAGAGCAGTTGCAGAAGTTCGGACGGGAGGAAGAATTAAAACCTCTTGAGACTCAGATGGAAAAGAACATGCAAGAATGATCTTGAACTTCTACGAGATGATTCGTATTCAGGCCACCATACCAGGCGATCACGTTCTATTGACGACTCACAGACTATCCACGTCATGTAATGAACAATCATAATATGCATATGACATCTTGACTTGTCTGATATTAGAAGTAATTGTAAGGAGTCTTTAGTTTCTGCCCGCATCGTTCAACCGCAATATCATGGAATTTTATCCGATAATGCATTGTGCGAACCTATAAAATGTCTCCATCCGAAAACACGATTTATTAAGATTGTGAACCGCTACAGCGAGCGCATTCCCCGTCCCGGTTCATCGGGACTGCGGGGAGCTTCAATGGGCCTGCGCCCAATAATCTTGTTGCCAGTTATATTAACTCTCATAAGTATGTTCCGTTTTGAACCATTATGATTAGAAGATTGCCGCAAACGGGACATATTTTTGAGGACGACTATAATTTGCATGTTATTCATAATGGCGCATAATTTGCATATATTGCTATTCTGGTGTTAATAATAGATCCAATGTCCAGTCTTGCCGGAAAGACAGGGGATAACCTGCACAGCTTAAAGACCTTTTGTTCTTTCTTATTCACCACGAGACTGGGCAGCCATGGTAAAGACCAACTGAGCAGGTAATCTCTATTACTTTAGGCGTTCGTATGGCAAAGAATGTTTAACGTTTTTGCAAGGGGTTTGGCATAATGAAGAAGAAAATTCTTGTGGTAGATGACCATCCAACGATGTTGACCTTCATGGCTGACATGCTGGGAAAGGAGGGTCATGAGGTGGTCACCGCTGAAGATGGTTTCTCAGCACTTAACATCCTCACGTCATTCATTCCAGACATCATATTTGTCGATTTGGTCATGCCCAAAATCAGTGGAGACAAGCTGTGTCAGATTCTTCGCAAGATGCCGGACCTGAATGACTGTCAGCTGGTCGTCGTTTCGGGGGCCGTTGCCGAACAGGAGTTCGACTACACGGTAATCGGTGCTGACGCATCCATCGCCAAGGGACCTTTCGAAGTAATGACGGAACACATTTTAGCAGTAATAGAAGAGCCAAAGTCCGTCCGGACTGATGCTGTGCCAGGACCGATAATGGGTCTGGACCGGGTGGTTGGGCGCCGGATGACCCAAGAACTGTTATCCTTAAATCGTCACTTAGAAACCATTCTGGAGAGTATGGCGGAGGGGATCCTGGAAGTCTTTTCCGATAGTATAGTCTACGCCAACTCGGCAGCCGTTTCCCTGCTCGGCATGCCTCAGGAGGAGCTCCTGGGCTCATGCGCTGCAGATTTGTTCGAGGAGATGTTTGGCTCGGATGTGGCGGCAATCTTGAAATCAGAAGCCGGCAAACCATCTGAGATCGGCGAAGATCAGCCGGTGGAGCACAACGGCAAACAGATTACTATCAAAAGCCTGCCGGTAAAAGGAGAGGCATCCACCACCATCATCATGACAAGGGATATCAGCGAAAGGAAAAGGATCGAAGCCCAACTCATCCAGGCCCATAAGATGGAGACCATAGGGGCCCTCGTTGGCGGTATAGCCCATGAGTTTAACAATATGCTCATGCGCATCCACGGTAATGTCTCTTTAATGCTGATGGACGTGGATTCCACGCACCCACATTATAAACAGTTGAAGAAGATGGAAGAGCATCTTGACAATGGGGCCAGTTTAACCTCACACCTCCTGGGATATGCCAGGAAGGGGGCACATGATGTTAAACCAGTTAACCTGAACCAGGTGATAAAAGAAACGTCTAATACATTTAGCACAACTTCAAAGGAGATTACTATTCATCGAGAGCTTGCCGAAGACTTGTTTGAAATAGAGGCGGACCAGGGTCAAATTGAACAGGTATTGCTGAACTTGTACATAAATGCCGCAGATGCCATGTCTGATGGCGGAAACCTGATCTTGACGACCATGAACGTTACTCACCAAGATATGAAGGGCAAGCTCTATGAACCAAAGCCGGGCAATTATATCCTGTTAACGGTTACCGACACAGGTGTCGGCATGGATGAAGAAACCATGGAGCGCGTTTTTGATCCGTTCTTTACGACCAAAGATGCGGGCATGAGTATAGGTCTCGGCTTGGCGGCTGCTTACGGCATCATAAAGGGCCATGGCGGATACATTCATGTCGAATCCATGAAAGGCCAGGGGACCAGCGTCAGTATTTATCTGCCTGCAAGAGAAAGAGGGGCCCTGGAAAGTGGGTAATAACAGTTGAAGCGGTTATCGAAATATCAGCAACAGTCCTACAAGTGAACGAGGGACCCGTCCATAGTAACGCCGTTGTTCAAGCCTGACATCTCTGTTGTTTTCATTCATAAGACTCTTTAAGAATTTGGGTTCACCGAGATTTTGTGTCATCTGCTTTGCTCTGAGGACCCACAAGCCCGTCCATTATACCGCTTTTTCTCAGACAAAATACACAGTTTACCCCATTGCATTTTCCCGATGTGATGATAACGGTTAAGAATCATATCGAGAATTGCGCAAGAGGGGCGGCGAAGGGTCACAACAGAAGCCCGTTATTTCCTATCGGAGATTGTCATTTATTCCTGAACTGCTACAGCAAGCGCATTTGCCGTCCCGACTTGTCGGGGGAGCTTCGATCCTATAAGCAAGATGAGTGAAACCGGTACATTAATTCAAACAGCAAGTTAACAAACCAAACAAAGGAGGCAAACCATGGAGAAAAAGTACCTGCTTTTGGTCGCAGCACTTCTAATGGTCTTTTTCAATACAGCTGAGGTCGGGGCACATTGTGAGATTCCCTGTGGAATCTATGATGATGAGATGAGAATTAATATGATCGCTGAGCATATTACCACTATTGAAAAGGCGATGAAGCAGATCATTCAATTGGGAGGCGAGAAACATACGAACCACAATCAGCTGGCCCGGTGGGTTGTGAACAAAGAATACCATGCAAATGAGTTGCAGCACATAGTCACTCAGTATTTTATGACCCAGCGAATCAAGCCTGACGCCAAGAAATACTTCGAGAAATTGACGTTACTGCACAAGATGCTGATTCACACTATGAAGTGCAAGCAGACGACTGATCTGAACCACATTGCTACACTTCGATCTCTTTCAAAGGCATTCCAAGATCTATATTTGGGGCGTAGTCAGAAGTAGTACCCAATGGCGGACTTGCTCAGCATTGATCCATATCTTCTTGCCACCTGATATCATCCTACCAATTTTTCGCTATTATTTTGTCCGCAATAAAATGGTATTGTCTTTTGGACAACTTGTGGCATGCTATGCGGCGACGAACAATTATCCTGGGACCTTATGGGGAGGGCATCATGGTCAAACAGAAAGAGGTTGTTCAGAAAAGGCAACACAAACGGTTTCGAGTTCAGGACGGTGCGATTGTAATATTCAAGCCCTCTGATGCTGGAATGGGTCGACTAATAGATATCAGCATGGGCGGACTTACGTTCGATTACGTTACAAGCCAAGCCCCACCAACAGTCGAAGCAGCTAAACTCGATATACTTCTGACAGATAGTGCTTTCAGTCTGTATGACGTACCATGTCAAAGCATTTGGGAGTTGACAGTCTACGAAAAGCCCCCGACTTCTAAATACAGGAAGCGATGTGGCGTGAAGTTTGGCGAGTTGACGTCTGAACAGAGACGCCTGCTCGAATATCTTATCGAGAAACACACCACAGCAGAAGAGAAACGAGCTTAGGATCTATGTCTACGTCGTATTGTAAAGCCTTCCCAACCTGAACGGGGGCAGGGTCTTCGCGCTTTTTCATTCTTCTATTCTGGTGTCCTTCACCAACCTGGTGTCTCCCACCCACACTGGGGGCTTTTCTTTCCCCCGTCCTTTTGCCCAATGGTTTCAACCGGTTGGTAGCCCATTTCAGTTAAGGTTTTCTCCAGTAAGTTTTCCTCAATCAATTAGTATTTTCTCCTCAATCAACTGGTATTGTCCTGTATGGAGTGTGCCGAAGAATGTCCGATAGAATAATTGAAGCCGGCAATTCTGAATGATTTTATATCACCTAAAGAATAGCAAAGGAGGTCCCAGATGGAACACGCACATATAGAGCAAATAGAAGCCAACATGCCCGGTCTAAAACTGCTCAAACATTGTAACTGCTACAAGCCGGGATTCGGGTTTACCTGTGAAGCACAAGATGTAGGGCTCGACTCGTATATTGAGTGTCTGGAGAAAGATTCAAACAGGTGTCCGTTTTCGATGTCCTATGCCGATTCCCATTACTGTACGTCCCCAGCTCGTGTCTATATCGCTAAGGAAATAGAAAAGTAACTTGGGATAACCTGCCTTAACGGATTGTCCAGGTGAGGTTGTATCCCAAGCGGGAAGTCTGGGGCCGGCGGCGAAATTTTGTCTCACCACACCTACTATAACATATCATAGGATGAGACAACCGACCCCGGCTCCGGATTTTCCTGCACCAATTGGGCCAAAGAACCCCAAATCCACCGCAAAAAAAACGAAGCACCAACAATAATCGATACCATTGCATCGGGTTATCTCAGAACAGGGCCGACGAAATCTGTCACCTTGCCGCGTTGGTTGCGAGGCCATTTTCTTCCTTCGTTTATTGCGGCTAACGCCTTGAAAACAGTATGGCCCTTCGGGTCTGCCGATTTGACCGGATCTTCTTTGTTGGTGGGCACTTGAAGTACCTTAGTACGTCGACGTGCCCCCCCCCGCGACCGGCCTGCTTCCCATACGCCAAACCTTGGTCGGGCGTATGGGAAGCTATCTGAAATCAGAAAGATCCCTTACCGGGAAGCTCTCGGACCTTTAGGGCTGAGAGCTTCAATCTCCGGCCAACTCGACAGACGGTGGATCCAAAGAACCTCCTTGGGGGCGGTTTCCCTGTGCCTGCCTCACTCAGAAGCGACCTTATCAGTTCAAATTCAACTCGGCCCGACAATACCCGGCAGTGACTTGACTGAGCGACCAGACCGGAACGACTCGACCTGAGGTTTGCGACTGGTCTCTCCAAAGCATTGCCACAGTGCAAGCCATTCAACTAAATAGTCTGACGCTCATTTTTTGAATTGCTTTATTCTATTCTTTCTGTTACACGATGAAGCCACATTTGAAGCCACATTAATTATTGATAGGAGAATGTTATGAAAAAAGCTTTGATTTTACTTGCAGTTGCCGCCCTTTTTGTATGTTCATGTGGAAAAGAGCAGTCAGAGAAACCGAAACCTGCCGCCAAAACGGCAATCACAAAGGCAGATCTTAAGACAGAAGACGACAAAGTCAGCTACAGTCTCGGTTTTTCAATGGGTTCAAATTTTAAGAAAGAAGAATTGAAGGTGAAGCTTGAGATTTTCCAAAAAGGTATGAAGGACGGCTTCACCGGTAGCGGGCAGATTCTTAATGAAGAAGAAGTAAGCAAAACGATGATGACCCTGCAACAGAAAATGAGGGCCAAAAAGCAGGCGGAATATAAGGAAAGAATGGAAGAGAAGAAGAAACAGGGTGAAGCCAATATAGAAAAAGGGAAAAAATTCCTTGAAGAAAACAAGGCAAAAGAGGGTGTTGTAACACTCAAGAGTGGACTTCAGTACAAGATCCTCAAGAAGGGAACCGGAGCTTCTCCAAAAGCAACAGACACTGTAAAATGCCAATATAGAGGAACAACCATTGACGGAAAAGAATTTGACAGTTCATACGAACGCGATGAACCTGCCAAATTTGCTCTCAACCGGGTTATAAAAGGTTGGACAGAAGGTCTCCAACTCATGAAAGAAGGTGGGAAATGGCAGTTTTTTGTCCCTGCAGCACTGGGTTACGGGGAAAGAGGGGCAGGACAAAATATCGGGCCTAATGAAGTACTTATTTTTGAAATTGAACTTATTGGAATAGAAAAACCAGAAGCAAAAGAACCGGAAAAGAAAGGCTAATTCCAACAAATTATTAAAGATCACTGTTAGTTATCCGCACTTCTGCCCATTTCCAAAGCATAATAATATCTCTTTTATATGTTCACTCCTGACTGTGGCGAGAAGCTTAACGCAGTCAGGAGTGGCATAATCACATTTTCCGGTCTACTTGCCTCAGTGTTACAGCATGTTGCATCGAAGTTCTCTCCCGTGAGTTGGCCCACGGTATCGACACGGCTTCACCTGCCGCCCAGGATATGGGGATTCGCGTTCTGAAGATCGACCGCCCTCCAAGAATAGTAGGACCCCTTCACCCAGAATATGTGCTCACCTTTGATATAGCGCGTCTCGGACTGTTCTGGATTATTCCGGTCTTGAGGGGGGGTAGTTGCGCCGAGGAAGTATGGGTTTGACATATAGGCGTCTGCTTGATAGTTTTCACGTTCACTAACCTCACAGTCCCGATCGCAGCGGGACAGTGAATGTGCTATGTATTTCGGTCAAACATAGGATGGGAAAATAGCATGAGCGAGCTAAAGATTCTGGTCACGGGAGGTGCGGGTTTTCTGGGCAGTCATCTCTGTGACAGGCTGGTCGAAACAGGTGCTGACGTGCTTTGCCTTGATAATTTCTTTACCGGTTCAAAGGCAAATATCCGACACCTGCTGGATTGGAAGAACTTTGAAGTCATTCGTCACGATCTCGTTGAACCGATTTTCTTGGAGGTCGATCAGATTTACAACTTGGCCAGTCCAGCCTCTCCGGTTCACTATCAGTACAATCCAGTTAAGACGGTCAAGACAAATGTCATGGGAACCATCAATATGTTAGGTCTCGCCAAGCGGGTAAAGGCGCGTATCCTGCAAGCTTCAACTTCAGAGGTCTATGGTGATCCTCAGCAACACCCCCAGGAGGAGACATACTGGGGCCACGTGAATCCAATCGGGCCTCGGAGTTGTTATGACGAAGGGAAGCGGGTGGCCGAGACCCTTATGATGGATTATCATCGGCAGAACCAGGTGGACATAAGGATTGCGCGTATTTTCAACACGTATGGCCCCAGGATGGCTGTTTCGGATGGCAGAGTGGTGAGTAACTTCATTGTCCAAGCCCTGGGAGACAAGCCCATTACTATCTATGGAGACGGTAGCCAAACCCGCTCGTTCTGCTACGTTTCAGACATGGTTGAGGGGTTGGTCAGGATGATGAACTGCGATGACTTCACCGGTCCTGTGAACATCGGCAACGCCAGAGAATTTTCCATTAAACAGCTTGCCGAGCTTGTGCTCGAGATAACCCAGCCAAAGTCGAAAATCGTCTACAAACCACTGCCAGAGGATGATCCCATTCAACGTTGTCCGGACATTACGCTCGCCAAAGAGAGACTGAAATGGGAGCCCGTGGTTGCGTTGCAGGAAGGGCTGGAAAAGACCATAGAGTATTTCAGAGAAGTTCTATCCTGATCTTACTGATACGCCTTAAAGGCTTGAGATTTCTTGATTGGAGAGTGGAGTAGGCGCTACGCGTAAATTATACTGTACGGAACAGGAGACTTATCCCATACCCCGGGCTTTGGCAAGATGCTCTGATTGCTTACCGTCAGCCATGAGTATTCGCTGTTCACATCTCTGAGCTTCCCGTCCTCAGGGGCTTTAGCGTGCGAGGTATGATGATAGGTAGCCTGGAAGATAACTATGCCTGCTTTACCTTGTTTGGCAATAACGTAATTTTTCTTGAACGTATTGATTTGCCACCCATGATTTTCAACAATATTTTCGATATCAGTTTTGGAAAGTTTCATGAGAATATACTTTGAAACGCCTCTTTCCGAGATACGGAAAACAGCCCTCGATTCACTACTTCCCACATAAACCGTCGAGATACACGGGAGCCTTTTCAGGAATTGGGCTGCCACCATGGCCGCTGTTCGGCGCCCGCCCGCTGTCAGAGGAAATCCATAATATTCAAAGAACTTCTTCTGGATTTCTTCTGCATAAACCTCGCCCTTTTCATACAGATCCTTAGATACATAACGAAGTTCACCGGCAAGATCTTCAGCAGCGTCAGCAATGGGCCAGTCGATTCGAATATGAAAGTGAGAAAGACTATACCGATTTCTGGCCTTAACAGTCGGGTCTCGTCCGATAAGGAGCGCGTAATCAACCGGGAGGATGGCCCTGAGAAAGTCAGAGAAATGAGTGGATTCAAAAAGTTTTATGTTTCTGAAATACTTCTTTGAAAACTGAACCGTTTCAGATTGCATCAGATTCTCTTTTGTCACCTTGTTCGCATCAAAGAAGCGTATGTACTTCTTGTAAGCGCTGGGAATTCTATCTTCTGTAAAGATGACGAGGAACCGGTTATGCATCTCATACTCAAAATCAGGAATGCGAGCTCTTGGTTTCAATTCCCGCATTTCTACAAAGGGATATGGAACGCCTTGGTCTACAAAGTTCTGGTAAGACTCCACCAGGCCGTACTCTAAAAGATAGACCTCAAGCTCATCCCTAAGGGATTCGTAGATTGAACGTCGCAGTCTGTCTTGACGACTTAATAGTTCACGAAAACCCCAGTGAGTCACGGGCCCTCTCCTTATCGATGCCGGAGGATTTATTGTATTTGACGTATATAATGGAATTCTAAGGTGAAGTCAACGTCTTATAGCGCGGTTTGTGAGAAAGGCAGCGTATTTTGTTTCATTCTGGCAAGCTCCATTCTCCGGGTGGGACCAGAGTTCTTTGGCTCTACCTGCTCAACCGTGAAGGAGTGTTGGAGTAAACGACTGAATGACGGATAGGCTCTGGAGGCCCCCCTGGTGGGCAAATCAAAGCCACGTCCTCTGGGCGTGACTTGTTTGCGTTATCGCTTTATGATCTAGCTGCTGACACGGTTTGAACGTTCGATCCACTCATAGATACGCTCACGCCAGCAGTAAACAGGAATGGCAAAAGCAAGGGTAATAGCGATCAACAAGGCTAGGGTGGTATAGTCTCGGTGAAAAACCTGGGCTCCTTGCAGGCTCAACATGAGCGTGCCTGGAATCCGACCAATACCTGCCATTAGTACAAAAGCCTTTAGCGAAAGACTGGTTAGTCCAAGAAAGATGCAAAGGTAGTCTTTGGGGAATCCTGGAAATAGAAAGAATACAAAGAACAAAATGGCCCCTTGACGTTTCGCCAAGGCATCGAATCTGAGTAGTGGTTCAGCTGACATCCACGCTGCGACATATCGTCTTCCCAGAAGGCGGCCCAGCGTAAAGTTGATAACTGATCCAATGGTCAGCCCGATGGTAGAATATACAAGGCCGGGCAAGACCCCAAAGAGATACCCGCCTGCAAATCCGCTCGCCTCACCCGGAATGGGGGCGAGTACGACCTGCAGGATCTGAACCGTAATAAAGGCCAGCGGCGCTCCAAAGGGCCCCCAGGCCATCAGGAACCTCTCGACCCGTCCCTGGTCTGTAACCAGGGCATACCATGACACCATCCTGTCCCAAGGGTGCGGCCAGACGGCGCACACAGCTATAACGAGGCATCCCGTAACCGCGAGGACTGAGAGGGCTAAGGTGATCTTAGTGCGACGGGTCATAACGAAGGGGTTTGGGGAGACCATTCTGGGGGATGGTCAGTTCTAAGCGGTAACGTGGTTTTAGGGTGTAATTGAATGGAAGTCCGTATCTTAGGTTTTTTCCGTAGAACACATTCCAGTGAGTGTTTAATTGAAGCATGGGCCAAGCGATCCGGTTTCCCTCTAATACATGAACAAAGGCGCCGCCTGCGTCGCTCAGGCGTGAAAAAAGGGATTGTTCATCAAATCCCAGTTTTTTTGCGATCTCTGTGCTGTCACCACCCGAAGTGATCGTGTAGGCACCGTTTTGTTGAGCCTGCAGAATTGCTTTCAATATGGCCCGTTCTGGTGCTTCAAACCCATATTCCTCAGCCTTTCCCACAGGACCCTTCTTATAGATGGTCCTGGCCTTCAGGAGGAGGGTCACAAACCGTCTGGTGGTCTTTTCGCCAATGCTCCACAGATTGAATTTATCCTTTTCAGGATGGTTATGGATTTCTTCCGGGGTCATATTGATGATATTAGAGTTATGCTGGACGAGAAAATCAACCGGCGTAACCAGCTTTTTCCGGCCCGCCGGACGATTGAAAAGGTCTCGAAAAACTTTGTCCAGGCCCTTACTGACAGTTTTTTCCAAGAAGTTCTGTGTGGCCCCTCCAAAATTGTAGCGTTCCCCATGCATTATCTCCCTGGTAAGAAGGGCAATGATTCCCGGGATGCCTGCCAACAGGATGTACGGGACCTTTTCAGAGAGGACTGAGTTCTTGATCAGACCCACATAATCGCCTACCTTCACACCGCCAAAAACCGGGATGAAAGGGTATTCTATTATGTGGATGACCTGCTTGTTTTCCGACATTTCGATTTCGGTTTGTCTGCCAACGAGATTGAGGATATTAGTGAACCCTATCATAGAGGCATGCTTGCGGTGGGATGTATTGAAGGCGTCGTTTACATAGAAATCGATGAGAGGTGCGATTATAGAGACATATCGAGAGCCAATATTAATTTCGTGCGGTCTAAGTCCTGCCTTGTCGCCGATGAAAACCTCATCCATCAGGAAGCGAACATTGTTAAGGACTAATATTTCACCGTCATCCATCAGACGAATCTTCTTGGTGATCACCTTTTCTTCAGTCAGGTTACCCAGATACTTGACCGTCTTCTTCGGCTGCGATGGACGGTTTATCAACTTTCTAATGATCCCGGCATGTTGGTCAAGGCCAATGAAATCACTCTTGCCTGTCCGTCCTTGGTGACCGATCACAACCACCCGTGCACCATAACCGGAAAGCTCCTCGATGGTGGGGATAGCAAGTCGAATCCTTTCGGTTCCGGTGATCTGGCCATTGTCGTCTACTGGGACATCAATTCCGGCGCGTACAAGTGCTGTCTTGCCACCAAAGGCCTTACGACCATAATTCTTCCTGTACTTTTTGTTGAACGCCTCGGCCGTGACCTTTGTCAGAGCATCTCTATGTTTGCAGTTATTCCGTATATAGCGGTAAATCACATCATCAATGGTGAGAAAATTGAGGTAAGCGTTGACATTGTCAGAAGGGGGCAAACTCTTATTTGATTTCAGATCTTTGCCGGGGATCTGATAATACCTCATGATATCCTCAATGGTCATGAAAAGCCCTCCTTTTCCTGACAAGCTCTATTAGTATAATGTTGGCGTAAAATCAACCGCAAAAGGAGTGAAGGCTGTGCTCTTTCCAAGCAAGTGCTTCCATGTTATACGGAGCCTGTGAAGTTTGGGAAGAAAAGACTATTCGACGTTCTTGGGCTTGGGGTCGTAGTTGTTTGGCTTGTTATGATGGGAATGTTGGTTAAGAGGTCTTATTTCAGACCGGAACCTGTAACCCTTGCAACACATCAGGACAGCTCCTCCATCGAGGAGAGCGAAACATGGATGGGCATCTATCATGATGACGACAAAATTGGATTTGTCCATTCCCGGATAGTAAAGGAGCCGGAAGGGTATATAGTTTTGGAAAGCGCAATGATTACTCTGCGCGCAATCGGGGCTGTCCACAGGGTCTCCACTGAAATCATAGGCCATCTCAACCATGATGCTTCCTTGCGATCCTTTATATTTATGTTGAATTCTGGCATGGTCCGTTTTGAGGCCAGGGGTAGGGTTGAGGGCCAATACCTGGTTCTGAATACCGGGTTCGGTGGTGACATGAGAGAATCGAAGATTGTGCTGCAGGAGAAGCCCTTGTTGTCGCTTGGTTTGTGGCCCCACCTTCTGAAAAAAGGGCTGGTAGTGGGTGAACGCTATCAGCTTAGTCTTTTTGATCCATTGATCATGGCACAAAAGCCTGTGGAAGTGAGTGTTATAGGTCAGGAGACTATTGTTTTGGACGGCCGAAAGTGGGAAGCCTACAAGGTTAAGACGACCTTTGCCGGCCTTGAGGTCCTTGCCTGGATTGGGCCCAACGGGGAGCGCCTAAAAGAAGAAGGTCTAATGGGGTTTCGGATGGTCAAGACCACGGAGGATGAGGCCCGATTGGGGATCAGGTCTGACCCGGAGCTCGACATGGCTGAAGCGGTCTCGATTCCGGCTAATAGGGTGCTGGCAGAACCGACAAATCTGGCCTATCTGAAGATTCAGATAGAGGGGGTTGATCCTGGAGGACTTGACCTGGATTCAGGACGTCAGCGCCTTACGGGATCTGTATTGGAAATTGCCCTTGAGTCAAATGCAGCTATGGACGTTTACAAAAAGGTTCAAGTGGGGCCTTATCTCAAGGCCAGCCCCTTCATCCAGAGTGACCACCCAACCATCAAGACTTTGGCGGATACCATCATTGGCCAACTGGATAAGGATGAGGCCAAGGCCCGGCAAATCCTGAACTGGGTTCACGACTCACTCGACAAGCGTGCCACTGTTTCTGTTCCGAATGCCTTGGACACACTCAAGGCCAAGGCTGGAGATTGTAACGAGCATGCGGTGCTTTTTGCTGCACTTGCCAGGTCTGCGGGAATTCCTGCGAAAGTGAGTGTTGGTCTGGTTTACACGCGTGGCCGGTTCTACTATCATGCTTGGAACGAGGTCTTTCTAGGGGAGTGGACGACCTTGGACACTCTGATGGGACAAATGCCGGCCGATGTGACCCACATTAAGTTCGTTGAAGGTGATCTGGACCGCCAGGCTGAGATGGTACGGGTTATCGGGCAGGTTAAGCTAACGATTCTTGAGGCGCGGCAGTTCAGGATTGATGATTGACGATTGAAGATTGAAAAACAACAAACAACAAACCACGGACAACGCACAACGATCAACGGTGAACGGCAGTTCAGGATTGATGATTGACGATTGAAGATTGAAAAACAACAAACCACAAACCACGGATAACGGACAACGGATAACAAACAATGATTCGCCTCATACACCTGACAAAGCGCTATGGTAGGCTCACGGCCGTCAATGATGTATCATTAGAGATTCCAGCAGGTGAAATCTTTGGTTTTTTGGGGCCAAATGGAGCTGGAAAAACTACAACGATTAAAATGATGGCTGGTATCTTGCAGCCCACAGATGGGACCATCATAATTGACGGAAAGGATTTGGCTGAAGATCCGGTCGGGGCCAAACAGGTTACAGGTTTTATCCCGGACCGCGGCTTTCTTTACGAAAAGCTCACTGGTGTTGAGTGTCTTCAGTTTGTGGCATCGCTCTACAACATGGATCAGGGCCGCATGGAAGCAAGAATAAAAGAACTGGTGGCCCTGTTTGAGATGGACGAGTGGGTGGGAGATTTGATTGAAAGCTATTCCCACGGCATGAAGCAACGGATAGTAATGTCAACGGCTCTCATACACGAACCCAAGGTAATTGTGGTCGACGAACCCATGGTGGGATTGGATCCAAAAGGTGCAAGGCTCGTGAAGGGCATCTTCAGATCTCTTGCCAACAAGGGTGTCAGCATATTCATGTCCACCCACACTCTTGCCATGGCTGAAGAGGTGTGTGATCGCATAGGGATTATACACGAAAGTTGCTTGATTGCCGTTGGAACTGCATCCGAACTGAGACAAAAAGCGGGTGCTGAGGAGCGTAATCTTGAGGCTGTGTTCCTGAAACTGACCGAAGATCCTCAAGGTGTCGAAACGGGTTAGGCGACTTGTCCTGCAGTTTGTCTCGGACTGGGGGGATCAGAGGTGGTTTGCGAAGGTCTTGCTACGTGGTCGGGCTAATGACTTGGTCGATGCTTTTCTTGGAGTGAAGCCGGTTTTCCTTTTCCAGGGAGATACGGACACTATCCAGGATGCCATTAATAAAGGCGCCAGAATCCTCGGTGCCGAACCTTTTCCCGATATCTATTGCTTCATTAATGGAGACCTTAGGCGGAATATCGTCGCAATGAAGTAGCTCGTAAACGGCGATCCTTATGACGTTGCGATCGACTCTGGACATGCGGCTGAGCTTCCAATTCTCTGAAAAACGCACAATCAAAGAGTCGATATCATGTTGAAATTCTTTTACGCCTTCGACCAGTCGAAGAAAGAAAGGTTTTACATGCTTCGAGACTCTGAAATGTTTACAGAACAACTCAACATCTTCCATTGAGTGATCCTGGTTCATTTCAATTTGAAAAAGAGCCTGCATGGCAAGCTCTCTTGAGCGCCGACGATTCCCCATCTTTTGCCGTGCACTGCCTGTCGGTTTTTCTGCTCGCCCTGTCAAATAAGGAACCTTAAATACTCATACCTGTTTTATGTGCTTCATCTGACAGGGCTCGCCTCGATCTAAGCCTTCTCAACAGACTCTACCAGATTGGCCATCTCCATGGCAGCTACGGCTGCAGCCCAGCCTTTATTGCCAGCCTTTGCGCCTGCCCTTTCTATGGCCTGCTCCAAGGTGTCCGTGGTCACCACACCAAAGATAACC
>SDBU01004495.1_pt1 | contig 17087 bp, 7 predicted proteins | sample 2277071 | NCBI WGS metagenome assembly SDBU01 (sample SAMN10397929, study PRJNA504765) | marine sediment metagenome | isolation source: marine sediment core GS08_GC12, 126 cmbsf | place: Arctic Ocean: Gakkel Ridge, Loki's castle | collected 2008 | reverse complement strand
AGCCCGATGCGCCACAAAACGGTAACGAGAACACGTTGAGTATCTGCAATCCGTCAGGGTTGCATGGCAAGGTCGGTACCAGCGAAACTGTCGAGGCTATTAACGAAATATATAGCGATGGTTATGATGAGTTCGTAAGCTACGCACGTAGTCGAGTGGGCTCTATGGAGGCAGGGCAGGATGTCGTCCAGCAGGCCTTTACCAACACCCTTAACGCGGTCGAAAACGGTGCTCATATCAGTAATATCGGCGGGTTTGTTCGGCGTTGCGTACACAACCTCTGCGTAAACCGGGGATATAGAGAGCCTCGAGAGCAGGCTCTTTCATTGGAGGAGAGCCTGCACGAGATGACGGGAAAATCCACCGTGGCATCGGCGGAGATCAGGCAGCAGTGGCGCGAGGTTGAGAGCGTAGTCGACCAGCTGGCTCCGAATCAACGCGACGCTTTCCTCCTGACCGAGATCAGGGGTTACACCTACCGAGAGACTGCAGAATCGATGAACCTCTCGATCAGCTCCGTCCGGCAGCTCTTAAACCGTGCGCGCAGCAAGATCCGGGCAAGGGCTGATACCGGCGCGGATTCGATCATCATTCCTGCACCCGTATTGGGAGCAGACAGCGCACTTAACTCCTGGCAGGCCCAGCTGCGCTCGAACATATCTGATTTGGTGCAGCGCAGGGTATCCGAACTGCAAGCCTGGCTGGGTAACGTCTCGCAGACATGCACGGATGCCGTATTACAGAGCACCGCAACTGTCGTCACGGGATTGGCGATTGTCGTACTGGGAACCGTCCCTGCGTTTGCGCCCTCTGAACAAGACATTGACCGAACTACACCGGTTGCAAGCGGAGTTGCCAAGTCGCCGCCTCAGGTCTCACGACCCAATTCAGAGTCGACCACAGTTCAGATAAAAGAGGCGGCGCCCACGCCCCCCGTTGCTGCTTCACCATCCCCGGACGTCACAGAGCGTTTGGCGGCCGTTCCCCCAGGACACGGCTCTACCGATAACAGCACGGTGTCCAGCATCGCCGAGTTTGATGACAACGACAAGACAATGGAAAGCGTGATCGTCACCGACCCGGAGCCGGAGCCGGAGCCGGAGCCGGTTGAAGAACCTACGACCGACCCCGAGGGAAGCTCTGACGACTCCAGACCCAGTTGGTGTCCTCCCGGAGCAAGCCTCAGGCAGTGTACTCCGTTGGTCGACCCGTACGACGAGAATCGTTTTGTTGACGTGCCGGAGTGCCCTGATATTCCTGGTATACCAGTGTCAACTGCAGTGTCAACTGGGGATTGCTCTCAAGGTCCCAACCAACAACTCGACGGCCGCCCCGGACCAGTGAGCAGTGGCGCTCCACAGAAAGCCATGTAGCTGCTCACTGACTTATACCCAGCACCATCCAATATCCTCCCAAAACATGGTGCGTTAGCCCAACCGTTACCACGTGAGGACCGACCCTCTATGCATAGCCCACTTAGATCGCTCTGAAGATATACGAGTTCAGTGCTGGGATGTGACTACCGCACGGCCCTCAACCTATCCCCGGTCATCTGGCTTGCGACGAGGGCAGAGACGGCGAATCGGGGGTCTACGTGTGGGGGTACCGTTAGTGTTAGTGGAGTTTGATGTCGTTTTGCAGGGTCGACGGTCGACCGGCCCGATGTTGCCATCGATTATCAGCTCCACATTGCGATCCAGCGCTCTGCCGCGACGATCGTAAGTTGCGTCCTCGCCGGTCTGGCCCTGAGGGTCGTTGTAGGCAAGCTCGCGGCTGATCGAGGCCAGTATCGCCGGATCGTTGAGATCGGGGTTGTCACCAGGATCAACCGGGGCATCGTGATCGACCATGGTTGCGAATATCGAGGTCGTGCCATCGTTGTTTTTGTAGATGTCGAGCAGTCGTGACTGCTGGGGCCAATCGACCTCGGAGACCGTTGTGATCTCCCAGAAGCGGCCCTCACCACCCTGCTCGCTCCGCGGCTCGATGTTGTTGTCGTGTTCATGCCCTCCAATGTAGGCGAGCACATTGCCCTTGCGATAGAAGAGCGCCTCCAGCGACTCATTTGTGGCTGGATCCATATCGTTGCACTGTTGTGCTCCTGGCTGCGGCCACTCCGGTGAGTCGATCAGTCCGCAGTGCTGGTCCTCCCAGCCAAAGGTATCCATGTTGTTCATCGTCCTTAGTGAGTGATGGCCAATCACTATTACCTTCTCGTCCCGCTCGTTTGCAAGGGTCAACTGCTGATCGAGCCACTCGAACTGCGGCTGGGCACCGAGCCATCCATCACGGATGGTCCCGTTGGCAAGGCCATCCTTGTTGACCGTATCGAGCCCGATCAATCGCAGGTTGTCTGCGAGTGGGTACGTGTAGTAGCCGCGATCCGGCTGGTCGGCCTGGAAGCCGTGCCCTACCGGCCCCGGGCTGGATGAGCTTTCGAAATGCTCAGCGATCCACTCGCTGTGGCTCAGTAGGTGGCGCTTCGGGTCAGGTTGGACCCAATCCGTGTCCGGGTAGTTGCCGTTCACATCCTTGAGGCAGCCGGTGGCCATGGCCTCATTGGAGGTTAGGTATATGGGGTTAAAAGAGTCCACGACGAGGTTGCCCCACACCAGACTGTCGTGGTTGCCAAAGACAGTGAGCCAGGGGATGTCTAGGCCCGTAGCCGTAAAGGACTGCCGGGATTTCTCAAAGAGCCCAGGGAAGTTGCGTGAGGCAACGTGGCGGCCAACCTCATTGAGGTTCTCACTCTCGTTGCTCGAGTAGCCCAGCCCCTCGCTCTGCCCGCTCAGATTGTCTCCATCCGGCTCGTACCAGCCGCCGGCGCCGCCGTCGCGCACACCCTGGTAGACGCGATCGGGATACCAGGAGGGAATGCAAAATACTCCTGGGTCGTATATCGGGTCACCCGAGTCGGGGTTGAGGTTGGGATTACCATCGAGCACATCGATGTACCACTCGGTCTCGAGCTGTACCGCGCTGTCAGTGCTGTCACCGGTCTTGAGAACTATCTGAGGGCGCGCATTCGATACCGGAGATACAACGGCGTTGAGAGTCTCGACGATCGAGTTTGCGGTCTGCATGCCAAGGGTTTCCTGCGGGCGGTACGCGCTGCCGAAGATGTTATCGCCCAAGCCGAACCCGTCGACGTCGTCCGTGTCTTCAAGGCGCAACGGTGATTCCACATCGGTTACATGACCGTCTGAGGACTGCACCAGCGTGAATACTCGCCGGCGCGTGTTTGCACGAGTTGAATTGGCCTGTCCCAAATCATCGCGTAGGATGTGCGCCTCTCCGGGACCATACTCCAAGCGGTTATCGCCGTTGCTGTCAATGATGGTTCTGTCAGCCGTGGTGCCGCTCCAGGTCCCTGAAGCAACTCCACTAAAAAGAATAATCGCCATAAAAGATGTGACACAGACTTGCAAAAACGCCCTGCTCAAGATGACCCCCGCTTTCGTTCTATTCTTCATGTATCTGGTAACCAGACCGGCGCGAGCCGGAAACGTTCCGATATTTTGAGATCTACCTGCGAACGCCAACCGCTCTTGCGTTCCTCGCCCCTGCCACATAGACCTTCGCCGTCAATCGACCTCGGGCGTGGTGTCTCTTTATGGGAAGCACGTAGCTGTTCTTGCCCTTCTTCGCGATGAGCGTGCGCTTTAGGACGGTGCGGGTTACGTAGCGGCTCCGTTTGCCACGTATCCGCTTCTTGACCCGCCGGCTCACCCTTAGTTTGACCTTGACTGCGGCACTTGATTTAAACCGCACAATGAGACGGCGCTGGAGCCTGCTCTTTTGCTTGCAGCGCGCTAAGCGTGCTTTCCTTTTTCGTTTTTTGGTTCGATTGTGCTTGGAACCCGTTCGCACTGGCTTGAGGCACTTTGTCCGCAGGGAAACGCCGCTCAGGGAGGCACTTCGCAGTTTGGCCTTAGGAGTCGCAACGCTGGGATTCGATAAGTCGGAGGGCTGCGTAGCAGGAGTGGTGGTATCGGGCTCTTGCTCACTACGGCTTATCGTGATCGTGCGAGTCTCGGTGGAACGATTGCCCACCAAGTCTGCCGCTCTTGCTTGAACCTGATATGTACCGGGGCTGGAGTATGTATGCGATACCGATTGACCCGTTGCCGGTTTGCCATCACCGAAGCTCCAAAACGTCCCACCTATACCCGACCAGACATCGAAGGACGAAACGGAGAAGCTGACCGGTACACCGACTGTTCCTGTCGCGGGCACGTTCAGTCCAATAAGTCGCGGGCCGGCCGCGTCGTGAGCGGCAGACCGAACCACCGGCGCGCCGGTATTATCATCGGTCCACGTCGTCACCGAGTTACCCTCCCCGTCTATTGCGATACCGGCAACGCCTGGATTGTTCAACATGCCGCCGGCAACTACAACCGGCTCGGCCCAACCTCCTCTACCGTTACCTGGGTCTGAGTCGGCCGATAGCGTCGCTGAGTAGATGCCATAGCTTGAGTCCATGTCGTCTTGACCCACCCACACCACCGTTGCATCGCCCGCAGCGTTGACAGCAAGCTTGGGATTTGGCTGGGTACTTCTTCGACTTCCGTCAACTGTCGCAACGACAGTGGATTCACCCCACTCCCCGTCGGCTTTACTCGTAACGGCATATGTATTCCGGCTTTCACCTTCAACCTGCGACCATATCGCCACTGCTTTGCCGTCCCCTTCGACTTCAACCTGTAGATCTTTTGCGGAAAGCCCTCCGCTTATGATGTCGACCGGCTCGCTCCAGCCACCGTTGGGGTCATCCGCATCTGCTCCTGTAGGCCGGTAAGAACTCCTAATGTGCCAGCTGCCGTCGGTTGGATCGTATTCCCTCCATACCACCACCGCGTTGCCCGTTTCGTCGACAGCGACATTGGTAGCGTAGGCCATGTTTACGTCCACAGGTGAGAGATTGACGGGAGATTCATCCCATCCGCTCTCTGCCGAGTATGAGGAAGCCTTGATCGTCGTCTTGGCCTGGTTCTCTTTGTTGTAGCGTACCCACACGACCACGGCATCGCCCGCATCGTTTACAGCAGCTTGCTGGCTGCCGACTATTTTTCCTACTGAAAGTGCCTTGGTGTCGCCCCAAGACTCCCCACCAGCACGAACGCGGGTCCAGACCTCTGTCCCGAAAAATACTCCGTCACTCGAAAAATTCAGCCGCGTCCACGTCGCTACCGCGTTTCCTCCGGCAACTGTTATCCGGGGTATGCCGGTTTTATGCCCCTCGCCGAGCTCAGCGAACCGGCTCCACTCCCCGCCGGCGTCCCTGTGGGTCTCGACGCTTTTCCAGTAGTCACCAACCCTGTCCCGCCAAACAGATACCGCGTTACCCTCTGCGTCGACGGCAAGTTGGAGATCTCTTGCGTACTCTCCAATTTCCTCGGAGCCGACAGGAAGATATTCAGGCGCACTCCACTCCCCGCCGATAGGTCGATCCGTGTACTTAATTCTCCGTTCAACGCCTATTGTGGACCGTTTTGTAGCCCACCAAGCCACCGTCGTATTGCCCACAACGTCGAGTCCGTTTTGGGGCGAATGGACAGTTTCATTCTGTGTCCCGGAGAGACTTTCCGCGCCGAGCCAGGTCGGGCCCGCCACTGCCGTTGAGCTTGCGACTGTTGCGATCATGGCCATGGTCAACCCAAGCGTGATCACGAGCTTTGCATGGCCAGTTACATGCCTGTCCCTTTTGGTCGTGGGTCTTTCCCTCTTTGTTGATATTCCGTTACTTGGCATTCCGTTACCTCCATGGCTTATTTGACTGACTTGATGCGCACTTTTACCTTTTGAGTGCTCACCTTTTCTTACTGCAGCTTGAAGCGACAGTAAGAAACGCCTACCTGCGAACGCGAACCGCTCTTGCGTTCTTTGCCCCCTCCACATAGACCTTCCCCGTCAATCGACCTCGGGCGTGGCTTCTCTTTATTGGAAGCACGTAGCTGTTCTTGCCCTTCTTCGCGATAAGGGTACGTTTCAGGATGGTGCGGGTTACGTAGCGGCTCCGCTTGCCACGTATTCGCTTCTTGACCCGCCGGCTCACCCTTAGCTTGACCTTGGCTTTGACAGATGAGCTGAAGCTCACAACAACACGGCGGGGTAATTTGCTCTTTTTCCCGCAACGCACCAGGCGTCGTTTCTTCTTCCGTTTTGTAGCGCGACTGCGTTTGGAACCGGCTCGCTTTTTCTTCAGGCACCTTATTCGCAGGGATACGCCGCTCAGGGAGACCTTTCGCAATTTGGCCTGTGGAGTCGTGACGCTGGGATTCGACAGGTCTGAGGGCTGTGTAGCAGGAGGCCCGGTATCGGGGTCCTGCGCGCCAGGGCTGATCGTTATCGTGCGAGTCTCAGTGGAAACATTGCCCACCAAGTCCGCCGCTTTTACCTGAACCTGATAGGTACCTGGTCTGGCGTAGGAATGCGATACCGATGCGCCCGTTACCTGCTGACCGTCACCGAAGCTCCACGTCGTCCCCCCAATGCCCGACCAGGCATCGAAGGACGAAACAGAGAAACTGATCGGTATACCGATTGTTCCCGTCTCGGGGATGTTCAATCCAACTAGCCGCGGCGCCGTCGCGTCGTAGGCGGCGGCCCGAACTACCGGTTCGCCGGTATTATCGGTCCACGTCGTCACCGAGTTGCCCTCTGCGTCTATTGCGACGCCGGGAACACCGGGATTGCTCAACATGCCGGTTGTTACGACATCCGGCTTAGCCCAGCCGCCTCGACCGTCATCCGGGTCGGAGTCAGCCGACTTTGTCGTCGAGTAGATGCCGAAGCTTGAGTCCAAGTCGTCCTGGCCTACCCACGCCACCATGGCATAACCTGCAGCGTTGACGGCAAGCTGAGGACCTGGATTTACATCGTTCCTGTCGACTATCGCAACGACAGTGGGTTCGCCCCACTCCCCGTCGTCTTTACGCGTAACGGCATATGTATTCCGGTTTTCCCGGCTTCCACCGTCAAGCTGCGACCATACAGCCACGGCGTTGCCGTCCCCTTCGACTTCAATCTTAAGATCTCGTACGGAAAGTCCTCCGCTAAAGATGTCGACCGGCTCGCTCCAGCCACCACTGGGGTCTCCCACATCTGCTCCTGCAGGCCGGTAAGAGCTCTTGATGTGCCATCTGCCGTCGGTTGGATCGAACTGCTTCCATACCCCCACCGCGTTGCCCGCTTCGTCGATGGCAACATCGGGAGCGTAGGCCATCACCCCAGCATCAGGCGAGAGACTGACGGGAGATCTACTCCATCCGCTGTCGGGTGAATACGTGGAGACCCTGATAGTCGCGTCCGCGTCTTTGTAGCGTACCCACGCCACCGCGGCATTGCCCGTATCGTTCACGGCAGCTTGCTGATCGTTAGCGGTTAATGATCCTGAGAGTTCCCTGGCGTCGCCCCAAGACTCCCCATCAGCACGAATGCGGGCCCAGATTTCGCTGCCGCCTAGCGGGTCATCTGCTGGGCGCATCCGTCTCCACGTCGCAACCGCGTTTCCTCCGGCAACGGTGATCCGGGGATTGAGTTTATTGGTGGGTTCTAAATCTCTTACCTTGCTGAGCAAAGCGAGCTCGCTCCACTCCCCGCCGACATCCCGATGCGTCTCGACGACTCGCGAGAATGGGCCAGAATCTGACAGCCATAGAGCTACCGCGTTACCTTCTGCGTCGACTGCAAGATCGGGGTTTACGACGTAATCACCTAACGATCGATCTTCGCTGACGAGATATTCCGGCGCGTTCCACTCGCCGCCGATAGATCGATCCGTGTACTTCACTCTACGAACTGATCCGGTCTTTTCAGCTTGCCAAATCACCGTCGCATTACCCGCAGCATCGAGTCCGATCTGGGGCGAGTGGACAGTTTCACTTTCTGTCCCGGAGAGACTTTCGGGGCCAAGCCATGTCGGGCCGGCTGCTGCCGGTGAGCTTGCGGCTGCTGCGATCATGGCCATGGCTAACCCGAGAGCGATCACGAGCCTTGCATGGACAGTCATATGCCTGTTCCTGTTGTTTGTGGGTTTTTTGCACTCTATTGATATTCCGTTACTTGACATTCCGTTGCCTCCTTGGCTTACTTGACTGACTTGATGTGCACTTTTACCTTCTGGGTGCTCACCCTTTCTTAACTTTGATAACCACCGTCCTCTTGACTGTCTCTCCATTCACTCGGGCCGAAAAGACCACGACATATGTGCCCCTGTAGCCTCTCCTTTTAAGCTTCCTCAGAGCTCTCTTTCCAAGCCCTGACCCTCGACTGAACTCATTGAAACCTATGTTGGTTCTCCTTTTGCTTGAGAATTGCTTTTGCCTCAGCTTGCCGACCCTTTTCTTCCTCAGAAAACCAACTGTCTTTTTCGCAAAGCTCTGGGCCCTCAAGCGCTTCCCGGACACCCTGATCTTGGTCCCGGGCACGTAGTACCGTTTACCGCGCTTCTCCAATAGCGCCATCCTCACCTTCTTACAGACAACTTCCTTGCCGTCTACCTTGCCCCAAGCGATATACCCCTTTAGACCTTGGGTAAAGAGACGTCTCGCGGACCTGGAAGAGACCTTGACGTAGCTCGACTTGCCAATCACTGTCTTCGGCGCTGTGATCTTCAGCTTGCAGGCTGATTTGTATCCTCCGCTACCAAGTTGCGCAGGCTGCTCTGCGCCCGACGGCGGTGGAAATGAAGACTGAATTGGAGGCGAAGGGACCGGGGATTGAATCGTCCCTGGATCTTGACCCGGAGCTGAGTCTTCTGGATACTCACCGAACTTCTGGATGCGGTGGTTTTGTCCCTCGGTGGTATAGACATTGCCGTTAAGATCTACACCAACACCTTGTGGACCATTGAACAATCCATCACAGATTTCTGGGTTGTCCTGGTTAGAACTAAGGTTGCAATAACTTCCCCATGCCGAAATAAAGCCGCCATCTGAGTCGAACTTCTGGATGCGATTATTGACGGTGTCGGCAACGTACACATTGCCTTTACGATCGATGCTGAGATCAAGTGGGTTGTTGAATTTGCTGTTGCCTGTCCCCTTACTTCCCCACTTTGAGAGAAAGTCCCCATTCGAGTCGAACTTCTGGATGCGGTGGTTGTCGGCGTCGGCAACGTATACATTGCCAAGAGAATCATTTGAAACACCGTAAGGATATTTGAATTGGCCGTCGCCAGTCCCGAACTCTCCCCACTTGGCAAGGAAATCTCCACTCGAGTTGAACTTCTGGATGCGGTGGTTAAGCCCGTCGGCAACGTAGACGTTGCCGACTTGGTCGACGGCGATGCCCCACGGAGTGTTGAACTGCCCGTCGCCTGACCCTACGTCTCCCCAGTTTTCGATTACACCTCCGCTTGAGTCGAGCTTCCGAATTCGGTAGTTGACAGGCTCAAGACCGCCATCCTCGCGAATGTCGTAGTATTTTTCGGCAACATAAATGTTGTCTTGCGAATCGAAAACTACAGATAGTGGCATTACCATTGGATTGTCGAAAATGCTTCCCCAGTTTTCGATGAAGCTTCCGTTCGAGTCAAGCTTCTGGATGCGGAAGTTTCCTCCATCGGCAACGTAGACATTGCCAGTTGAGTCGACGGCGACATCTTGTGCGTTGTTTAACTCGCCATTACCCGCGCCTTGCTCTCCCCACTTGGCGAGAAGGCCGAATTCGGCCTTGGCTGGAGTTGGGCCTAGGCATGCCAAGGCGACGACGAACGCCAGTGCGACTGCGATTAGGGATATAACCCTATTACTTCGCTCGATTGGTATCCGTTCCGTGTTTGGGAAGGAATTTGTAATCATCCTTGTTCCTCCTATTTCTTTTATTTATTTGCTGTCTTGCACCCTGACTCTTGTGACAATCGTCTTCTTAACGGTCTTCCCGTCCTCTTCGTCTGAATCTTCATCCGAGTCTTCGTCTGAGTCTTCGTCCGAGTCTTCGTCCGAGTCTTCATCTGAGTCTTCGTCTGAGTCTTCGTCCGAGTCTTCGTCCGAGTCCGAAAGCTGGCCGAACTTCTGTATGCGGTGATTGTCGCGCTCGGCGGTATAGACGTTGCCGTCCAGGTCAACATCAACACCGAACGGAAAATAGAACTGACCGTCACAGGCATCCAAACCACTGAACTCGGTTTGACAGAAACTGCCCCACTTGTCGAGGAAGCCTCCTTCGGAGTCGTATTTCTGGATGCGGTGGTTTAAGGTGTCGACGACATATACATCACCGTTCGTGTCGATGGCAAGGCCGGCTGGGGAGTAGAACTGACCGTCACAGCCATCCAAACCACTGAGTTCGACGTCACAGAAACTTCCCCACATGTCAATGAAGCCTCCCTCGGGATCGAACTTCTGTATGCGGTTGTTGCCGCTGTCGACAACGTAGACATTTCCGTCCGAATCAACGTCGACTCCGGACGGAAAAACAAACCTACCTTCACAGCCATACGGACGCTCGACATCTACGCGGCAGAAACCCCCCCACATGTCGATGAAGCCTCCTTCGGAGTCGAATTTCTGGATGCGATGGTTTCGTGAGTCGGCGACATAGACATTGCCGACTGAGTCGACGGCGATGCCGCGGGGAAGATTAAACTCACTTTCGCCTGATCCACGGTCTCCCCACTCAGTGGTGACATCTCCGGCAGAGTTGTATTGTCGGACGCGGAAATGGAAGGAGTAGGGATTAAAATATATATGTTGTTCCGTAGCGTAGATGTTGTCTTCCGGATCAACGGCTAGAGCTAGTGGATCGTTGATTGAATTGTCCGAACCACTTCCCCATCGATCAATAAATGCTCCGTTCGTGTCAAGTTTCTGGATACGGTGGTTGCCGCTGTCGGCGACGTAGATATTGCCGGTTGAGTCGACGACGACATCTTGGGGGGAGACAAACTCGCCATTTCCGTTGCCATGCTCTCCCCAACTGGCGAGAAAGCCGAACTCGGCCGCAGCCGCTGCCGGGCTGAGCAAGACAAGAAAGGCCACAAGCACGGCACATCTTGCTATTAACAGATAAAACTTTCGCACTACCTACTCCTCCTCATTGAAGACATCGCCGGTTCCCTCCGGATCGACTGGTGCACTTTCCAGAAACGAGTGCGGTCAATTCGTTCCGGACTTTTTGAAAATAATTAGCTCGGGTTGTTATGGACGAATTGGCAGTGAAAATATTTCGGGACTTTTATACGTCTCGCGTGTCTCTTTCACTTCGATCCTTACTCAGTACGGCAGGTCTATCCGGTATCGCGGGGGGCAGTACTCCCTTATCTGTGGGAATGGCTTGTACTTACCCCGCCACCGAACCTTGGTATACGCCCATGGCGTTACCGTCCCGTTCTCCATGACGGCTCTAGCTGAGTAGGTTTGTTTATTCCAGCAGGAGCTGCCGTTTCGCTGCTGCCACTGATCGCCATTCTCTTCACTGCCACACTTGATACCGACAGTATTGTCAGCACCGTAGTATGCACAGAACTCAAGCTTGAGGTAGGTGAAACTTGTCCCTTCGCCATATCCATACATCGGGCCGAAGGTGAGCCACAGGCCGCCATTGGCATCGCGAACGACCCAGATCATGTTCGCACCAATGTAGTTCGAAGCCATCAGGCAGGAGACGATCTCGCTCCCAGGCTCGTTGCCGGGAGTCCAGCCGACGATACGATTGCGCAGCTCATTCCGGCAGACGTTCTTTTCATCCGTCATCACAGCTGTGATCACGTTTTCAGTAAGCCAGGCAATCGAGTAGTCTTCATACAGGGCGTTCATGACACCGGTGCCGGCGTCGCTGTACCTTGGAACAAGGCCGCTGTCAGCGATATTAACTCCCAACGGTATCCGTATGTCGGCGTGGTTGTAGAGGGTGGCGCCATCGAAGTCGTCGAATATTTCCGAACCACAGAAGTAAGCGCCCCACTCAAAGCTCGACACTTTATAAGCAAGGTCTGTATCAGGTGTATCGATGCTGAAGTCGAGTATCTCGGTCGGGTTTCCGTCGGCCTCACACCTGGGATCAGCCAGTCCAAAAGCTGTCGCACTGAAGCCCATAAAGGCCACAAGCGCCACGCAGCTTGCTATTGCCGTACAAAACTTTCTCACTACACACTCCTCCTCATTGAAGATTTCGCCGGTTCCCTCTGGATCGACTGGTGCACTTTTCAGAAACGAGTACGGGCAATTCGTTCCGGACTTTTTGAAAATAATTAACTCGGGTTTCTATGGGCTCTTGAGCACCTATCTTTTTACGGTCTTCTTCTTGCCTGAAATCGGCTTCTTAACGGTCTTCCCGTCCTCTTCGCCTGAATCTTCGTCCGAGTCATCATCTGAGTCGTCGTCCGAGTCTGGAGGCTTACCGAACTTCTGGATGCGATGGTTGAACGTGTCTGCGACATAGATGTTTTTGTCCCGGTCTATGGCAATGCCGTAGGGGAAGTTGAACATGCCGTCACAGCCATCTATTCCCAGCTCGGCGACGATACAGCGTCCTCCCCACTTGCCACGGAAGGCTCCGGTCGAGGTGAACCTCTGAATGCGGTGATTTGCCTGATCAGCTACGTAGACGCGCCCCTTCCAGTCAACGGCAATGCCAACCGGGTGGTAGAGCTTGCCTTTTTTTCGCGTCCCCTCGCTTCCCCACTTGGCAAGGAAACCTCCGTTTGAGTCGAACTTCTGGACGCGGTGGTTCTGGGAGTCGGTTACGTATACGTTTCCGTCAGAGCCAGTAGCGATATGAGCCGGGTTGTTGAAACGTCCGTCACAGCCATCCGTGCCCTGCTGGGCGACATCACAGTACCTCCCCCACCTCGCAATAAAGTCACCATTCGAGCTGAACTTCTGGATGCGATGGTTCAAGCGATCGGTGACGTAGACGTATCCATCCCGATCGACGGCGATGCCGATTGGAATGTAGAACCGGCCGTCGCAGCCGTTTTGGCCCTCCCAATATACACCGCAGAAGCTTCCCCACTTACCGAGGAATTCTCCGTTCGAGTCGAACTTCTGGACGCGGTAGTTTAGGTGGTCGACCACGTAGATACTGCCGTCGGGGCCCGCGGCAATGCCACTGATTGACTTGAACTCTCCGTCACATCCATCCGGGCCCTCCTCGGCGACGTCACAGAGCGTTCCGCCCCACTTGGCGAGAAAGCCTCCGCTCGAGTCGAACTTCTGGACGCGGCGGTTGCCGGTATCTGTAACGTAGACGTTTTCATCTGGCCCAACGGCTATGCCGTGCGGATTGTTGAACGCGCCGTCAGTCATTTGGTTACCCGCTCCATACTCTCCCCAACTGGTGAGAAGGTTGAAGTCGGCCGTGGCCACCGCGGGGCTTAGCAAGACTAGAAAGGCCGCAAGCGCCACGCAACTTGCTACTGCCAGATATAACTTTCGCACTATCTACTCCCCCTCATTGAAGATTTCGGCGGTGCCGCCTGGATCGAATTATGCATCTATCAGAAACATGGTCGGGCAATTCGTTCCGGAATATTTAAGAAGAATTGACTCCGGTTTTTATGGACGAATTGGCAATAAAACTATTTTGGGACTTTTTACCTCTCGCGTGACTTTCGGGTGATAAGCGGGAGGGATCTGCTGAGCAACCTTTTACATTCTTTCATCTCTCGACTCTCTGGCTCTAGCGTTGCAGATCGCTGAGCGGCTGATAAACCGATAGACAAATCGGAAGCGGCAGATCGGCATATGTGTACTCGCGTGCATTTGGACCGCGGTTCATCTTCGCGAGCCATATTCGCGCCTCTCTTACAGTCATGCACGACTTAGTCCACACGACACAGGTGGTCACAGGAGCAGTCGTCGCGCCGGCCCTGTTGGTCGCAGTGGCCGTGAATAGGCCCTTGCCATCAGCACAGCCCGGAGTGCTCTTGTCGCCGTTCTTCTGCAGCCACTTGCTCGTATCGGAGCCATCGCCGCATGCTCCACCGCCGGGGTCGCCGGCGTAGCCACAAAGCTTGAAGTCGTTCACCTTGGTGATACCTGCGGGTGCCTCTACGGTGGTGTCGTTGTGAAACTCACCGATTGTCAATGTGTATCTGCCGGCGCTTTCGGTTACCCAGAGCCAGCTGTGGCCCAAGAGGGCGGTACCGCTTGCTGCCGTTCCCTTGTAACAAGCGACCACATCTTCCGGGCAATCCCTTCCCACACCTGTATCGTCTACCTTAAGCACGAGCTCGATATCCGGTACGCTGACCGGGTTGTCGACACTTCCATCCCAGCTCAGCACGTTCACCTTAATCGAGCCCACAAAGGAGTCTTCGACGAGGTTGGCTGTGGGGTTGACCTTAACACCAGGCGGTGCCTTTATTTCAATGCGCTCGGTCAGCGATGAGGCTTCGTAGCCGCCCGGTGAGCCGGAGGGAGGCCAGTTTGCTACCGTGGCCCCGCAGGCCAAGAACTCACCGGTCACACTCGAAACGGCGTGCTCGACGAGACTGTCCGGTGTGTCGATGGCGAGGTCAAAGATCGCAAAGTCGTTGGGGTAGGAATCGCCGTCGCAGGCGGGCTCGATGACGATCTCTTGCTCAGGGACGAAGATCATATAGGCGGAGCCCTCGCCGCCGTTGTTGTCGGCAAAAGGCGCGCCAACTATAACGTCATCTCGTCCGTCGCCATTCACGTCTCCAGCGCCCGAGACTGAACGGCCTGCCCAATCGCCCGCGGCGGCGCCATCGATGCGGAAGCCCTGCTCGCTGCCAAGATCTTTTAGGTAGATGGTTGCCAGCGAAGCCGGACCGTAGATGACGTAGGCGGAGCCGGAGTAGGGACGACCATTGTTGCCGGTAGAAGGCGCGCCAACTATAACGTCATCTCGTCCGTCGCCATTCACGTCTCCTGCATCTGAGACCGACATACCGGCATAATCGCCCGCGGCGGCGCCATCGATGCGGAAGCCCTTCTCGCTGCCAAGATCGTTTAGGTCGATGGTTGCTGCCCACGCCGAACCGTAGATGACATAGGCGGAGCCGGAGTACAAGCCGTTGTTGTCGGCAAAACGGGCGCCGACTATCACATCATCTCGTCCGTCGCCGTTCACATCCCCTGCGCCTGAGACTGAATTGCCTGCACGATCCTCCGCGGCAGCGCCATCGATGCGGAAGCCCTCCCTGCTGCCAAGAACGTTCAGGTCGATGTTCGCGGGCGACGCCGAACCGTAGATGACGTAGGCGGAGCCGGAGTTGGGACGGCCATTGTTGTCGGTAGACGGCGCGCCAACTATAACGTCATCTCGTCCGTCGCCATTCACGTCTCCTGCATCTGAGACCGAGCTGCCGGCTCCATCGTCTGCGGCAGCACCGTCGATACGGAAGCCCATCTCGCTTACAAGATCGATCAGGTCGACGTTTGCGGGCGACGCCGAACCGTAGATGACGTAGGCGGAGCCGGAGTACCAGCCGTTGTTGTCGGCAGAATGGGCGCCGACTATCACATCATCTCGTCCGTCGCCGTTCACATCCCCTGCGCCTGAGACTGAAACGCCTGCACGATCCTCCATGGTAGCGCCATCGATGCGGAAGCCCTCCTCGCTGCCAAGAACGTTCAGGTCGATGGTCGCGGGCGACGCTGAACCGTAGATGACGTAGGCCGAGCCTGAATCGCGGCGGCCGTTGTTGTCGGCAAGGTAAGCGCCAACTATCACGTCATCTCGTCCGTCGCCATTCACATCTCCAGCGCCTGAGACTGATTGGCCGGCATAATCGTCCGCGGCGGCGCCGTCGATGCGGAAGCCCTCCTCGCTGTCAAGAGCGTTCAGGTCGATGGTCGTGAGCGACGCTGAACCGTAGATGACGTAGGCGGAGCCGGAGGCGGAGCGTCCGTTGTTGTCGGCTCCGTAATCGCCGAGGATCACGTCGTCTCGCCCGTCGTCGTTTACATCTCCTGCGTCTGAGACCGAATAGCCTGCCTTACCCCACCTGGCGGCGCCATCGATACGCACGTTTGCACCAGTGAGCAGATCGATCGCAATCTCGCGGTACACATTTATTGTCCAGATGTACTCGGCAGGCGTCGGGTCGGTGTTGCCCGCCCCGTCGGTTGCGCGCACGGAGAAAGTATGTTGGCCTAAGCTGAGACCCTCATACGTCTTCGGCGATGAGCACGCACTCCAGATGCCATCGTCGAGCTTACACTCGAAGGTGCTGCCTGCCTCGTTGCTTTCAAACTCGAAGGTAGCGCTGTCGCTGTCACTCGGATCCGGCCGCCCCGATGTGATCGTGGTCTCCGGAGGGGTGTCGACGGTCCAGTCGTCGGTCGCAGGCGTCGGGTCGGTGTTACCCGCCCCATCGGTCGCGCGCACGGAGAAAATATGTTGGCCTGAGCTGAGATCCACATACGTCTTCGGCGATGAGCACGCACTCCAAGCACCATCGTCGAGTTTACACTCGAAGGTGCTGCCTGCCTCGTTGCTTTCGAACTCGAAGGTAGCGCTATCGCTGTCGCTTGGGTCCGGCGGCCCCGAGGTGATCGTGGTCTCTGGAGGGGTTGTATCGGCGATGGTCCAGATGTACTCGGCAGGCGTCGGGTCGGTGTTACCCACCCCGTCGGTCCCGCGCACTGAGAAAGTATGTTGGCCTAAGCTGAGACCCACATATGTCTTCGGTGATGAGCACGCACTCCAGACACCATCGTCGAGCTTACACTCGAAGGTGCTGCCCTGCTCGTTGCTTTCAAACTCGAAGGTAGCGCTGTCGCTGTCGCTTGGATCCGGCGGCCCCGAGGTGATCGTGGTTACGGGGGGAGTCACGTCAATCCAGACGGCGCAGGTCGATGCCTCGGGCGTCACCGTCCCGTTCTCCATCGTCGCTGTGACCGTGTAGATGCCCTCGGGCCCATTGTCACAGTTGTAGCCGGGCCCGGAGGCAGAGCCGTTCTTCTGCATCCACTTGCTCGGATCGGAGCCGTCGCCGCATGAGTTGCCGTCTACATCGCCGGCATACCCGCAGAACGAGAAGAAATCGAACTCGGTGAGGCCTGCCGGCTCATCGCTGAAGCCGTTGTAGAAGCGACCGATGGTCAGAGTTGTGCCGCCGCCGGCGTCCTCCACGACCCACATCCAGCCGTGGCCCAAATCCGACAAGCCCCTGT
>SDBU01004494.1_pt1 | contig 17088 bp, 29 predicted proteins | sample 2277071 | NCBI WGS metagenome assembly SDBU01 (sample SAMN10397929, study PRJNA504765) | marine sediment metagenome | isolation source: marine sediment core GS08_GC12, 126 cmbsf | place: Arctic Ocean: Gakkel Ridge, Loki's castle | collected 2008 | reverse complement strand
TTGTAGCGGGTCACAACCGCGTAGACTATTTCGGAGCCGCCGTCACCGTCGGCGATTTCCTGTTTTTCGATGCAGACATTGTTCGGCTTGTTCATCGTTTTTCCCTTTCGTGTGTGTTGGGCACAGTCGGCCCGGCGTTAGTTGGTGCCGTTGATTTCCGCGGCTATCATGCGGTCGGTTCCGATGCGTGAACTGTGACTCGTCCGGCCGCAACGTCTCCATCAGGGTCGCCATCGCTGTAGCTATAGTCCAGCCACCAAGTTATGGTTGCTTCGCGATCGTCGCCCTCACACCATGCGTCGGCGAGGGCCTGCACTTGCGCGGCTGCGTCCTCCGGCGTGTCGGCGTAGACCCGCTGGAGGTTGTTGTTGCCGGTGTCTATATCTCTCAGCGTCAGGTAGTAGGTCATCGTTTTTCCCTTTCGTGTTGGTGTTGTTTCCTACGCTTTGTACGCAATTCGGAAATCGCCGCAGTCGTATACGGCCAGTTTTACGCGGGGCTCGCCTTTCGCGGTCTGGACGCGGTCCCAGAACAATCCGCCGTCGATCTCCTGGACGGCCGATGATTCGGCCCAGTGTTCCACCGCGGCCGTGCGGAAGTCGTCGAGCGTTTCGGCGGTCACGGCCACCTTGTCCGCAATGTCCATCCAGGCCGGGTCGATGGCCAGGTCTTCCCAGCCGTCCGAGTCGCCGGTATCGCCGGTCTGGAAAATGCGGGCCAGTGCGTCCAGTTGTTCTTGTGTGAATGTCATCCTTCTTCCCTTTCGTGTGTGTGTTGGTATTCAGCCTGACATTTTGTCATAGCAGTCTGAGCAGCTACTACCGAGCGACGCAGACATAACAAGCGTCTGAGGTACGGTATGGCCACAGTCGCACTTTTTCTGCGCCACCGCGGGGGTGGAAACGCTCAGGGCGTCATGGTCGCGGCAGACGCTGTACCAATCCGAGCGATCGTTTCGCACCTTTTTGCCGGCCGCAAGGGCAACCAGCACGCCCGCGTTATCCAGCCTGCTGAACTCCTCGCAGCGGGACAAAAACTCGTCTGTTCTCTCGCCGCAGTCAACCCAGTCACCATTTGACAGTTGGTATTGCAGTCTCATCGTTTTTCCCTTTGCGTTAGCTATTTCATTGCTCGTCATACTAGTATTATCGCAGGTTTCCCATGATAGTCAATAGGAGAAACCCCGAAATCCTGCGGAATATGGGAAATATTTGGGCGACGTGGTTTCTACGGTTTCCGCAACAGCCGATCAAGCGGCTCCCTGACAGCCAGAGCGATCCTGACAGCCACACGCAGAGACGGCTCCTGCTGCCCGGCTAAGATCCGGTAGAGGTATTCCGGGCTAATCTGCGCCCGGCGGGCCACGTTCCGTTGTGTGGAGTCCAGGCAGAGACGGCGGACGTTCCGTCGAAAATGGGCTATTTGTTTTGGGGCTTGCATTCCAGGAGGATAACTGATAGGTTCAGAGATGTCAAGGGGCATTTGCAAGGAGAACGACATGAGACACTGGATGGTTGTTATCTCGTACCGGACCGCACCGGCCCAATGGCGAGAGAACGTGCGCGTAGGTGTCGTCGCGCCGGACATTGAGGAGGCGATCGCACTGGCCAAGTCACACGGGGTGCCGGTTTGCTGCGACACAGTCCGCGTCTGGTCCGTTACCGATCGAGGAAAAATCGACGTAATTGCAGAGCAAGGAGAGTGATATGAGCCAAGGCGGTGTAAACTGCGAGACGTGCTACAACAGGTACTTTCTCGGGCGGGGTTGCCCGTACTGCAAGATCGACCGCCTCCGCAAGCTGCTAGGCGAGTTGGTCGAAGCGGCGGAACCCCACCGCCAGTATTGTTGTACCCCGATGGAGCACGACGCGTTGGGGGCCGCCCTTGACGCGGCAAAAGGAGAATAACATGAGCACACGAAGCACTATTGCCCACAACGCAGAGGCCAAGTGGCACCTATTCAATGACTATATGAACGACGGGACGTACCTGGAGTGGAATCGGTTGCCTCTGCCCATCGCTATTCCAATTCCGCCCGAAGCGATCGAGGCGTTGCAGACCAGAGAGAACAAACGCCTTCGCAGGCTACTGGCGGAGTTGGTCGAAGCCGTCGTCGCGTATCAGTCCTGCGGCACGACCAGCACTCCTGCTGCCATTAGATTCGAGGCGGGTCTTAACTGCGCAATTCGCGAGGCAAAGGAGGCGTTATGAGAACTCTCGGAATCATTCTCGTTGTCGTCGGCACGCTCGGGGCACTGAGTTCCTACGTGATGGACACGGCCCCGAGCGGTACACACAACTTCGGCCTAATTGCCGATCGGATTGCGGGGGTCGTGTTTTTCTCAGCCATGGCGATCGTCGGGGCGATTTTCTTTGGGATTGGCGCCGTGGCCGGGCTGGCTGAGATCTTCATGTCGCCCGGGCAACACAAGCAGTTCAAGCCGACGCCGAATCCTTGGGCGGGACATGATGGCGGCCCCTAATCCCACCACTCGCAATCCGGCGGGTCAGAACACGTCAGCCGGAGCAACCACGCCTTGCGGCCCGCACAGCCCGTTCTATCGCGTCCGCAGTGTGAGCCGGTGAATTCCTCGCAGCATAGGCAGGAGGCCACACGCGGGCGGATGTCGGCCTCGGTCAGGCGATCGGGGCCCCGTGTGAAGTGCTCGGCCGGGGAGAGTTCCCGCAGGATGTCATCCAGCTTGCCCATCTTGCCACATCGGGCATTCTCGGAAGCCGACTGAGGAAAGTGATTTCAGCCAGTGTCGGCAGCCGTCACAGCCACTAGGGAATCGGCCGTCGTTGCAGCGATCGACGAAGTGTTCGCAGTCGAGGCAGATTCCAATCAGCCGGGTCAGTTGCTCGGGGTCGCGCATGTAGAACGTGTTGCTGTATTGTTCGCGGGCGGCATGGGCAAGATTCGCAATCCGCCCGGCGATTCCCTGCGGTGACTTCGGGCAGTTGCGGCACGGTGGTTCGTCGGCCTCCAGCGGGTAGACCCAGCCGCAATCTGGGCAGGTCCATTTGCTGTTTACGAGTTGGAATGGGCAGTCGGTCATAAGGCGGTTATCGAAGCACTAGAGGAGTTTGCGAAGCACCCAGTCATCGCATGGGAGTGAAACGCTGCCGTCAGTGACGACCATGCTGCACAGTTGGTGGGCAGTGAAAACGTCGATGTGCGCCATTCAAACCTAGTGTTCGCGAAGCCGTCGACGACCCTGATCTGTAGGAGATCGCCAACTACAGTCGCAATAATGCCCAGATCCACCTGGCAGTCATTTGTCCCAATAAAATAAGTCCAGAAGCACCCATCTTGACAGTCAAGAATAAATGTCTTGTTAAATAGACTATCGCAACTGGTTCCGGAACATGATCCGGTAATCCCCGTAATTATCACCTGAAGCTGGTTTGGTACACCATTCTCGTCGCACGCGACGCAGATACACTCCTCTTCACAGCAGCAAGCCGCTGACATCGCCACCTTGCCGTCAACGAACAGAACTTTCCCGTCTATAAATTGCACTGCCATTAGGCACACGTGGTCCCGTCAAGGTACTCGAAGTTGGCTCCCTCCGCATGTACATCGCCAGCTTCCTGGACGTAGAACTCTTCGCGCGATCGCGTTAGTCCGGCAGAGCTTCCACTGACTGTGACGGTAAACGTTTCCAGCACATTGGCGTGCCACGCTGGCTGAACATCGAAGTTCGCATCCTCATCGTCGGATTGGAATACCAGTGTGTTCTGAGTTTTCTTCAGCTTGAATTCATGGTCGCTCGTATCGTAGTCGATCGATGTGACTGGATCGATGGTTTTGAGTGGCGGTTTCGGAATGGCGTCCCACTTCAGGTCCTTCTCGTTCCAGAAGTTCACGGCATCCGCAAGGTTGTCGGCCGGGAACCCGAGGACATTGCGGGCTTCATTGGCACCCGTAAACGACACGGCTGGCAATAGTCCACCATGTGGCTGCATGACCCCAAGCCCATCGACAACGAACGTCCCATCCGTGTGGGCTACGCCGCCGCTTTCGTCTACCTTGCCCTCCACAATTAGTGCGATCGCTGTCAACTCGCGAATCTCCCACTGTTCGCTGGTCGCGTTGAACTTGACCCGAGCGATCGAGCCCTCATCGTTCGGCGACCCTAGAGCATCCTTCGCCCGGGCGCGATAGACGCCACGAACATCGACCACGGTGAACTCGCGACTGGCCGACGTGTCAGTAACCCAAGCCGATCCGTTCCAGTCGCGGGGGTGGGCCGTTGCTGATTGCCCGGCCACCAGGGCCGCGGACATACCATCGGATGGCAAGGATGTTTTCATCTCAACCCAGATCGACGTGTCGCCAGCCTGCGCCAACTCCACAATCTCCCACCAGTCCCGATCGTGCGGATGAATACACCAACCTTCAGCCGCGTCAGTTGTACTGGTCGCCGCACCGCCCGTGTAGGTGCCGATCAAGTCGACTACGGTGAACGTCTCACCGGTGGTCAGAACGCCGTTGATTCTGCGGAGGTGAATGGCGATGCCCACGCCCTTGACCGTGCCCGATTCAATCTCGGCCAGGTCGGACGCACTGAGTAGGCCCCGGACCGCGGAACTGATTTCGTCGAATGGATCGATGTCAGTGATGAGGCGGAAGCGGCGGAAGTCGTGGGGAATCCGCACCAATGGCGGCCGTTGCGGTGTGGTCACGTCGTCGGTGTGACGCTCGATCTTGCGAACGGCGTCAGAGATCCGCTTCTGAGACTCTGGCGACCAAAACAGCGTCATTAGATGGAGCCTATCCCGAGCGTGAAGTGCTCGCCAATGTCAAGCGTCACATCAGGAAGCCCGCAACGGAACAGGTCAATGTCGGCCGACCACGTGACCGTCTTGTTCGGATCGTAGATCGCGCCGCCCTGGTAGATGGTCGCGAGGCTGACGGTTCGGGATCGCCCATCCCGGCGCAAGTCGAACACCGCACCGCCGTTGACGTGGACTTCGGCGATCGTGCCGGTCGATGTATGGAATAGGTTGCCGTTGTTCAGGTTGGCAACGGTTCCTATCGCCGCATCCTCTGACAGCGTGCAGCTTCCCCCGATCTGGTTGAACGTCGCGAACGTGGATTCCGACTCGATGGATCCGCCGCTTTGTTCCACCGTCGTAAGTGCCGTTACGGTGTCGCCGATCTTCACGTCCGAGTCTGATATGGCGCTTTCGATAAAGCCAACGCTGAGCGTCTCGACCACGGCCGTATCTCCGGCGTAGAAGCCGATGCCGACCGTGCCGCGATTGACAACGAACGGGTCAACGTCATTCCCGCTGGTCTGCGTTGCCATCTTGAACAGGAACGCGGGCACGCCGGTCACAACTGGCAGTGCCGCCTTGGAAACATTGACTGCCATGTTCGCCGTGTCGAGGTCACCCACCTCCACGTTGATCCGCGAACTGCCGTTGCCGCTCCCTTGGCCGATGTCCACCGTGACGATCTTCACGCCGACGTGGAAATACTGCGGACGGTATTCTACGTAGCCGGCCGGGTTGTTTCGCGGTAGCCCGATAGTTCCCGTGAATGTACTCTTGGATGTGAACGTCGCGATGTCCGCAGCCGCCGCGATATTATAGAGACATGAAACAGTCGAGTTCTCGAAGACTACGTGTTGCGTAATCGCAGGTACGATGTTCGTACTCCAGTTGGTGGCAACCGCTGCATCATTGGGTCCGCTGTTCGCCGTCGAACTGGTCACGGCTCCGATCGTACCAGCAGCGCCAGCAACGCTGGACGTGACCGTATGGGACACGCCGGGCGTGTCTGAAGTAAGTGTCACTGTGTCGGTCGCAACCGTGGCAGTGATCTCGGCAACCTCTGGTTCCGTCGATAGATTCCAGGCGGCCGATAGTGCCGCGGCCGTGCCATCGGCGTCGGTCGTGCCGGTCACGCTGATTTCCTTGTCACCGACCGTGAGTGTGTACGTCGTACCCGCATCGTACCCGGTGATCTGAACCGTATCGACCTGGGCGATCGCCGCCGCGCCGCCTTCCCATACAACTGTTTCGCCTGCCATCGTGTCACCTATATCTGAATGAGTTTGTTGAAGTCGTGTTCGGCATGCACCTCGAATTCAAGCCAATGCACGTTGCCCGCGGCTATGTTCTCTTTGGTCTCAACGTCGGTCCCCGCTTCGTTGATAATCACTTCTTGGCCATGTAGGACGCCGTTGGCATCCTCCGGCAGTTGCCACTTCCTGGCTTTGGCGTTGTAGACCATAACGCCCTGGTTGAGCACTCGCACTGGCTCCCATGGGTAGATTGCCCGGATCTCGAAGCGGTAAACGACGTTCCAGAACGTAATGCCGTTCTTCCATCCCTCGGTTGCCGATACGCTCGCCTTGACCATTCGCTTCTTGTAGCCAAACCATGGCTTGATATTGACGGCGCCGGTGTAGCGTATCCCAAGATCACGATCAAAGTTCGCTTGCTGAACCTTGATCGTCAAGACTTGTATGACTTCAGCGCCAGTAGGAGGGTTTAATAACCTCTGTCCGGCTGTGTTCACAAACGGCTTGAGACGAAAATCGTCAAGCTCCGTTATTTGAATCGTCGTGTGGCTGTAGCTCAGCAGCGGCGGTTCTTCCAGCGGGTTCTGTTTGTCGCGCTTGGGATTGGGGAACTCGGTTGAGTATTGGGCGACAACATCCCACACCAGCGGCGACTCGGTCTGCGTTGCTCCCACGCTGATACATCGGGCAGATAGATCCTCGGGGTGTACCGAGCCGATCCGGGGTACGCCGATTTGCAGCTTGATGATAAAACTGTCAAACACGCGGCGGAACGTGCGGTACTGCATCCGCCGCGTGTACTTGGTTATCAGTTTTTTGTCGGTGGTCGATGTTCGGCCGCCGGGTGGTTCGATCAATGGCATGGTTAGGCCGGGGGGATGTTGATTTCTTCAGGTTCGGTATTCTCTTGGATCTGCTGAGCTACACCCAATTGCTCGCGGCGGAGCGCGTTCGCCTTGTCTTCCAGTGATCGCCGTTGTCCGAACGTGGCGATTGCGTTGTAGGCTTGCTGTGAACCTTTGATTAGAGCGTTGGCCAGGCGGGGGCCGCCGCCGCTTGTTTGTTTGGACTCAATGAACTGCTTCTGCGCGAGCTGCGATTCCCTCGCTATTTCTGCGGCGGTGATGAGTCCGCCCTTCAGCGCGCCCTTTAGGAAGGCAGTGCGATCGCGGAGTTGACTTTCAGGCGTAGCGGTGATGGCTTGTGAACGTGCGGAGGCGATCGCACTTTCCCGTGATGCAGCGCGTGTTGCGGCGGCTCGATCGCGAGTTGCGTTTCGTTCCGCAATAAGTCCCGCGATAACTGCATCGGCCCTCGCTTGTGTGAAGCCAGGCGCCATGTTCACGTCGCGCTGGATCTGTGACAGGCGGCGACTGAATATTTCGCGGGCCGATGATACGCCTCCCACGTTCCCGGACTCCAGGGCCCGCACTCGGGACGCGGCCGCGTTCTCCGCCGCTCGCTGTGCGGTTCTACGCATCTCCGCCCGCGCGGCCTGGGCCGTGACGATCGCCTGTTCCTTGGCAAGCTTCACGGATTTCTCTCGCTCGCGGCGCTCGTCGCGTGTGGCAATCAGCATCTTGCGGGCTGCTTCCAGCGCTTCGCCTCGTTCTAAGATCGCGACCTCGGCGGGGGCGAATAGCTCCTTACCAATCTGACTGAGAGTGTTAATCGCCCCAGTTGTTCCACCTACAGCCACATCCACACCGGCCGACCCGATTTCCAAGATCTTCGCGAGAACAGGGAGAAGGATCTTGCCGACCCGTTCCCACGCGTCGCCCAGCTTATTCACCGCCTGGGTGAAGCTGTCTGACGCTGCTTTCGCAGCGCCGCCAAACTCGGATTCCAACTCATCAAGGATGACAGCCTGGGCCTTTGCGAGTTGGTTTGTCTTTTGGAACGTGCGAATCAATTCTTTCTGTTGCTCGGAGAACACAATCCCCGCTCTGGATAGTTCTCCCATTCGCGCCGTTGGATCGGCGAGTGCCTTGCCGAGAGTCTTGGCAGCCGCGACAAGATCGCCACCCATAATGGTAGCCATGTCCTGCATGGCTACGACGGTTCGCTTGAACTCATCGCCCTTGACTTGCTTGAACGTCAACAGCGCGGCAATCCCGCTCAGCGTCTCTTCATCTCCGAAGTTGGTTACCTTTTGCAGCGATGCGGCTAAGGTGTTGAGTTCCTTGGCCGCGAACCCAGCCGCCTGACCAGTCGCCTTGACGACGGCCTCTACCTTCGCTTCAGCCGCCATCTGCACCTGCGCCTTGTTCACTGCGCTCATTGCAGTCCGCAGCGACAGGAACGCCCCCGCAGCGACAGCAGCCGACTTCGCGGCGTTCTTTGCCCACGTCGACGTGGTCCGTTGCGATCGCTTCATGTCGCGCTCGAACCCGCGTGTATTGGCGACCAGGTCCAATGCCAGTGTGCCGATACTGTCAGCCATGATTACGGTTCCATCGTTTGGAAATGCCTAGCCACTTCGCTTTGAGGTGGGTTTGATTCACGTCTTCGGCAGTTTTCTTTTCGTAGTAGGGCATAAAGTCTGACGGCTTCGAGTTGCCGCCCTTCGATGCCGTTACGGTCGATGCCAGGATGCCCATTCTCAGGTCGGCTCGTTCTTCACCCCAGGGGTCAATCTCGTATAGCGCATCTAGTTCAGCCAGTTCGGCTGCATTGACCATCCGATACAACAGCCGGACGGACGGCAGCCCGCACTTGATCGCCAGCGTCAGGTTTCGTCGTCGCCGGTGATCTCCTCGGAGTTTTTTACCGCTTCCTCATGGCTCTTGGTTGTCATCCCGTTGTGCTCTTGCGCCTCCGTCACGATGCGCTTAAGGACGTACGGGTTCTTCCTCGCCAACAACGATAGCTCATCATTTGTGAACATCCTCAAACCGTTCTCATCACAGATCACGTAGGCAGCGAATCGCCACATGTACTGCTCGGCCAGCTTTTCGTCCTCTTCCTTATTGTCATTGCCCGCCTTGCTGAATTCGCTCAACGCCATCAGTTCCGGCCCGTCCAGCATCCGCACGTAGACGACGGGGTTCTTCGTCCATTCCGGCGTCTCGACCTTACGTACCGGCAAGTCGTCCTCTTCTATCAAACTCTGCTTATCCATCGTTACACCTCCTGAGTGTTGTTTAAGCTGGCGTCGGTATCGCCGTGATACTCGACGACGTTGGGCTGTCTAGTGAGCCCGACTTCGTGACGTTGGTTATGACCGCAGTGGTGATCGAGCCGTGGGCGCCGCCGTCGTTCCACGCGACCACGACCGCGCCTTCGTCCCCCTTGCTCAGTGTCGTGTCGCCGACAACTTCCCACGTTGTTGACTTCGTAGGTATGCCGCCTTCGTAGGTGTGGGCGGAATCCCCCCCGCCCGCTACGGGAACTTCAGCGACGGCGTTCGTTGTACTGATTGACATTAGCGGCGTTTGTGGGGCCGCCGCGAATGAGATCGTGGACCCATTAAATCCATCGTCTGCCATTAGTTTGGCTCCTTATGCTGTGCTCGGCCGCACTGTGACCGAGCTTGTAATTGGGCCGTCGAGCGACCCGGATACTCCCAGATTCGTGAGGAGCCCGTTGGCAATCGTTCCTTGCGTCCCGACCCCGTCGAACCACACGACGGCGAGCGCGCCCTTTTGTCCGGCGGCGACAACCGCCGAGGCCTGATCCGGCCCCGGCGATCCACCGATTTGAACAGTTACACTTTCGTCGTCGATGCCCACTTCGTTCGTATGTAGGCTGTCACCCGCGCCGGTGACCGGTACTTCGGCACCCGTCACACTGTCGTCACACCCAAGCAGCGGGCCCAGCGCTAACGCCGTTGCCGCGCCGGTCGGGTCCCACGTTACCGTAGACCCATTGAATCCATCATTAGCCATGGTCGTGGCTCCTTATGCTGTGCTGTACCAAACGATGTAATCCTGCGAATCGCGGTAGATCGTTTGGTTTATGTCCGTGCCGGGTTGGGGCGTTTCGGCGTCGTCACTGCGCGACGTCAAGTGATATTGGGAAATGGATGGCAGGCTTGCGGTGTCGGCTGTGCCGTTCAGGGCCGCCTCGACGGTATCGCCAAGTGCCTTCGCTAGTAAGTAGGACGTGTGCCAGCAGTCGATCTGAATACGGCACGACTGTGTGGGTGTGGTTCCGGTCGCGTGGTTCAGCGGCGATGTACTGATCCGCTGGTAGGTGATTGCAGGCAGGTCGCCTACCTGTTTAATGAACATCGGCTGAACGCGCGTAGTGATCGCCTTGACGGCATTGTCCGCCTTTAGGAGAATCACCATGCGCTGTTCGACGTTGGCCATTTAGAAGTTTCTCCGGTGGCTCATTCTTCGCTTTCCTTGACGCTTAAAGCGGGCAGTACGGCGGCGCAGCTTTCCAGCTTCCTTGACTAACCCGAGCCGAATGTTCGCTTTGAGTATCCCGACAAACCGCCCGCGGTTCGCGTCCATTACCGGGCGAAGGAATGGCTTTGCTGCCATACGCGACGTACCCAATTCAAGGAGGTGTGCATATCGCGTGGGGTTGCGGAATACCGGCTTGCCCTCGACGCTACGTTCCATAAACGACCCGAGGTCTCGAATCGTACCCTTCTTTATCTTGCTCCAACTGTGGCCGCCGAAGTCCTTGCCAACACTACGTATTCGTCCACTCAGTAGCTTGCCTCGCGTGGTACGTCGGTATTGATAGAAATAACCCGAGTGTCGACGCCGTGGTCCGATCTTTGCACCTATACGACCGGTCTGCCTGTCTGTAAAAAGCTTATGGCCAATCGACTTCAGTAGAAACTTTCCAGAGTGTTTGAAGTCCATTGACTTGACTTTTGCGCGTACCAGCTTCGCCGCCTCGCGTGCAGTCTTCGACATAGCAGCGCGAGTAACACGCCGCACCGCATCGCGCCCAAACTCTTTGAACGCCCTATTGAGTTCTGCCACATTGCTCGGGTCAACGTGCATCCGTATCGGTGATCGACTTGCGACTGCCATCACAATGCCTCGTGACAAGTGAGGTACGTTCTAGTCTTCCGGGGGTCGCTCGATACGCCGTCGATGGAAAGAATTCGGCCGTCGACTAACACGCGCATCGTGCCGTCAATCCCGGCGCGATAGTACATGCCGACCATTACGGCAGCCTCAGCCTGAACCTGGGCTCCACGAAATGTTTCGCGCGCAGTCTCCGTCTCTACCCTCGCGTTGACTTTGTACAGGTCGCTCCATGTATCCGCCGTGGCACCATACACGTCGGCCGTCGTTTCGGTCGGCTTCTGAATGGTTATACTCTCGCGCATTTCTCCAGGTCGCGGACGTGCTGCCATGATTACTCATCCCACCATGGGTCAGGGGAGGCGTAGTCGCGTGCCTTGTAGTACAAGTCCTTCACGGCCATCGGTGTTGTTGCGGTGATCGTACCGACAATAATCGCCTCTCTGTTTTCGTTCGCGTGCCCCACCATCATCTTGATGGCATGTCGAAGACCTGGCGGTACATCGCTCCCTGCATCACCGAAGCCGCTAACAAAGGTAATCTCAATATCATTGACGTACCCGCGGTTCGTTGGCCACGTCTCGCCGAAGTTCAGAATAATCCTGCCCGGTGTCGCATCGGTATCCACGGTGTACAGGCTACTGCTGACCGTCTGCTGATCGCCAGCCGAGTCGGTGTACTTGACTGTCGTGACGCTTTGCAGTGGCCGCTTCGGCAGTTCGATGATCGACCCGGGCCAGTTGTATCCAGTCACCCGCCAGGTCTGCGTGATGAGTTGCTTGCGGGACAGATCCTCAATGTACTCGGTCGCCTCTTCCATGTACGTCTTCAGATTCGCGTCGTCATCGTGATTGGTCACGCGAGTATGCGCGCGGATCTCCGGCAATGAGACGGGCAACGCGGTCGGGTCAACTGATCGCGTCAGTGGCATGGCTTGCCTTCCGTTTCTGTCGGCGGGCGACGTGCTTCGATGTCGGATCTTCGGGCGGTGGCTGATACGGCCGGGCTATACCTCGACGGCACAGTACATCGGCCGCCCCGTTATGGAAGTCGATGACGCGACCCTGCGCTAATCGCCGCCACGCTTTAACAAATTCAATCAGCATGACACTACCTCTAGGTTCGGGCCGGTGATTTCGTAGGCCGGCTTTCCGTATAGTATGAATTTAGTATCGGGGCATTCGTCGAGGCACGATTGGAGGAATGGGCGAATGTAGATCCGCGTGTAGTCCTGCCCTAACTTCAGTCCAGTTTTCCCGTTGAAGTATTCCACGCACCGATCGCCGCGAGTGCTACGGTAGCCCTCCAGGCCGCATAAGTGCAACTCGGTCGCGTCGTGGTCCAGAGCAAACTGAACGCACCACATACCGCTAAAGCAGATGTCGATGTTCTGTCGGTACTTGTAATGGGGTGCCGGGCCTATCCGTGGCTTCGGCGATATGAACACGTCGGCGTTTTCAAGTCCTCGCTTCTTTAGGAACTCGACCCCCGAGTCAAAGGTAACGATCTGTGTTCCACGTTTGATTGCGGCCTCGCGATCCGCCCGGTGGTTCTCGCAAGCGTACTTGTCCGTCAGCCAGTAGTAGTCGAGTCGGTCCCCGTTAAATAGGTGTATACCCGCGTTGGTTGTCATTCTCATTGAATCGGGTCGGCGCGCTACCGCCTTGCGCAAAGCGATCTCTGCACTTGGCGACGCGCCGACCACGATCCAGGAAATGAGCATCGGTCAGACCCTCAAGATGTCAAAACAGCCACACTCCGCGGCCGTTGCTGGCGTTTGCTTCCCACGCGACAGAATCGCAAAGACAGTATAGAAGCCACCAGCGGTTCCATCGTCGATGGTAATTGTTGCGTCGAGGTATCGCTTGCGATAACGCAGGTCGATGTCCCAGACGTAAAACTTGTCATCATCACGTTGAGGCAGTGCTGACGTGCTGCCGGCAATGTTGGTGGAGGTGCCGTACACCAGCCCAGTAACAGTTGCGTGGCTGGTGGCGGATACATCCGCTTCCGTGATGAGGCACACCGTGGCTTCGATGTCGGTAGTACCGGCAATCAGCACGTACCGACAGTAGTCAAACCCTTTGGTGTCCAACTCCGCAACGGTCAGGGACGCATTGTCCACGATCGCCGCCGGGGGAGTCAGAAGAACGAGTTTCGTTGCTTGTAAGGGATTCATGTGTAATCTCCTTTCTAGGAGGTTGTGGTTAGCTGGTTTGCATGGTCATCATGATGACTGCACCAGCGTTGCTGGTGTCGCCGACGTCATGCACGTTGATGTCCAGGCGCTCGTGAGCCTGAATACCGATCTGGCGATACTCGAAGTACCGGTCGGTCGTCGTGTCGACCGTGATGCCGGCACGTTCGCCCATTGTGGCGGCCATCGCGATGTCGCCGAAGTAGCAGATACCTGCCACGGCAGCCTGATCTGTCAGGGTGGAATTCATCACATTGACGAAGTTCACCGGGTAGCCCAGGAACTGCATTCGGTTGGCACCGGTCGCGGTGTGGTCGACGGTGTTCCCGCCGGCCGCGTCGGCCAGTCTCGCCATTGACGCATAGAATCCGACCTGGTGAATGTACCACTCCGGCCGGATTCCTGGGAATCGTGGTAACTTGCCGATCATCGTCTCGAAGTCTCCGAACGTCAGATCCGAGAACGCAATACGAGTAGTACCCGTCGTGTAGACGGTCGCCGTTGCCGTTGCACACGCGGAGATCAGACCGACGATCGCGCCGTATGTCGATGCGCCAGTCCCATTGAACAGGGCCTCATCTTCCTTGTTCGAGAAGGCGTAGGCCATCTCAGATGAGATGTCAGCCGCAATGCTGATTGCCGCATCGTCGGACAGTTCCTTGCTGATCCGCGTCAAGGCGGCCAGCGTCCGCGGGTTCAGTTCGATCTGATCCCACGTCTTGTCGGACTCAGTGGTTGCGGTTTCCTCGCCAACCCAGTAGGCAGTCAGTCCACCGGTTCGACGCGGCACAACCATCGAGTCCGTACCCATCGGCACGATCCGCAGCTTCTGCCGGGCAACGCCGTACTCCTCGCGGAGATCGATCACCGCCGAAGAGAATTCCTGCGGAACGAGGAAGCCGCCCTTCAGATTGCTATGTTCGACTTGGACGCGGTATTCCACGTCGTAGTCTTTGCACCATTGCTCGGCCTGCGCGTTGCCGAGGATGGCCGCTTGGCACCACTTGCCAGCCCGGTAAGCTTGTTCGGCTGACTCGAACCCGCGGGGGACTTTCGTCGGCATGAACTTCGGCAGACCATTGCCACGCTTCTCCGGCATCTCGGGGTTGCCTTGACCGGGCGGGACGATCGCCTTGCGGGGCTTGAGCGTTGCCGCTCGGGTATTCCGTTCCTCGCATTCCTTGCGGCCCTTGTCGTACTTCTCCCAGTCCGTGGAGAGGGAATCGTAGTGCTCTTGCTCATCGGGAGTCTTTTCCCGCTTCTCATCGTCGCAAGTCTTCGCCATCGCTTCCTGCTCGGCGTTGATCTTGTGCATCTTGTCGGTATAGAAATCAAGCATAGGCATGATTTGTAACCTTTCATTAGGTACGTCGGTTGTGATGAAAACGCCCATGGCACTCTTGTGCGTTGGGCACGTAGGTTGCCGGCTTATGCTCGGCCATCCAACGTTCGGCATCCTGTAGCGAATACGCTTGAACGTCGGTTGATTCAAATGCCGGGTACGTCACTGGTCCAACGTCACGTAGCTGGACGCCGTGGATTTCCCGGATGGTTATTTCGTCTTCGATTGAGTTGGTTTCGTCGGTGACAATAAACGCCATTGAGTTGCCTTGCACGTCGCCGCGTCGGACAGACTCCCAGGCGTCGCGGCCTGCCGTGGTATCCGGCACGTCGACGGAATAAAAGAGACCGCGCTTATCGATGCCCAGCGTCAGCGTGCCAGCGGATACCCGTCCGAGAATGTTGCTCGGGTCGTGGTTGAACAATGCGCGGGCGTCGTCGCGTTCCTTGATGGCACGGTCGAACGCATCGGGCATCACCCGCTCGGTGAACCATCCGAATACGTCGTACTCAGTCTCGGGTGTGCCGTCATAGAACACGGCCGCATGACCTGAGATGGTTCGCTTGCCGTCGTTCTCTTCGGCACGGAGTTCACATTCGTGGTATCTTCGGATTTGGTTCATTCGTAGTCGCCTTTCAGAATGGCGGTGATTTCTTTGACGCGGTCTTGTTCAGGCACGCCGCCGCGGAGATACGCGGTCCCGATAGCCCGTTTCGCACGCCCTCCCAGTTCCGTTCCATAGGCCGCTGCCCATCGTTCCGCACGCTTGACGTGCTGGTCATGCCATGCGGCTGGGGTAACGTCGACGCTTCTGAGTTGCTTCGTTTCCTCATGCACGATCCGCTTGGCCAACTGCTCGCACACGATTGGCAGTAGCCGCTCCTCATCGTCCTCTTCCTCCTCTTCCGGTGCCGGCAGTAGTTGCGGCGGGATGACTTGCGCTGGCTCGGGTTCGGGCTCCGGCTCTTCGCCGACTTCCTTCAGGTTCGCCGGGACGTAGAACGTCTGGCCGAGTCCGTCCGGCAGCGGGTTCATATTCTCGATCGCTCGCCATTCGTCGTCGTTGAGGTTGCCGTTCATAAAACGGATAGCCAACGCTTCCGCCCGAGTCTTCGAGTCACCACGCAAGAGCCCATCGACATTGAACTCCGCGAAGATGGTGCCACGCTCCGGCGGCGCGATCAGGTCGCGGAGGATCGCCTGTTCCCAGTTGACCAGCCACGGCCGGATCGAGTTGGTCACGAAGTCGAGGGCTTGCTGTTCCACGTTGCTGAATGTGGCGCGCTCGAGGTCGCCGATCATCGACGGTGGAACACGGAAGATGCGGGCGATGTCGGTGACTTGGAACTTGCGAGTTTCCAGGAACTGGGCATCTTCGCTGCTCATACTGATCGCCTGGAACTCCATACCTTCCTCAAGTACGGACACTCCGCCGCTGTTCTTGCCGCCGTAGTTTTCTTTCCATGACTGTTCAATGTTGCTTTTGGCTATCTCGCCAATCGCCTCCGGGTGCTTGAGGATGCCCGCCGGCATGGCCCCGTTGCCGAACAGGTTTGCCCCGTGTTGCTCGGTCGCCATGGCCAGCCCAATAGACTCCCGGGCCACGGTGATGGGGGACATGCCCGTGATCCCGTCACGCGACAGTCCGCGGAGGTGGTGGATCTTGTCCTGCCCGAACGTGATCTGACCGCCGGTCGGCGGCGTCCACGTATAGAGCAACTGAGATTCGTCTTCGGCCAGATCCACCGTGACACTGTGCGGGTGTAGCCGGATCAGTTGGCTGTCCCCGATCCATGAGTAGCCGTTCCCAGACAACAGCACGTCGGCCATCATGATCTGACGCCACTCAAAGGATGTATTTATGTCATTCGGTAGGCTGTGGAGCGGTGTATACCAGCGGTATTCCGGGGCCAACTCGCGGCTATTGTCCGGTCCGCGCTGGTAGATGTGCAGTGGTAGACTGGCGATCGTTTCGGACAACAGCCGGACGCAGGCATAGACGGCCGACGCTTGCAGCGCAGTCGTCTCGTTCACCTGCTGACCCGACGCCGTCCTACTGCCACCCAGCCACGACAGCATCCAGCCGGCCGGGTTCGCCAGCGTCGACCGTTTCTCCCAGAGGTTTTTAATCCACCTAAACACTGAGGAGCCCCCTTGTCTCATAGACTGAGGTGTGGTCGACGCGCAATGCCGCCCGGCCGAGTGCCATGATGAGCGCCACGATGCCGTCAATCTTCTCGGCCGACTTCTCTTTATCGGGCTTCAGATTGCCAGCCGTATCCGGTCGCACTACGGTATTGCTGGCCATCCAGCGGAGCACCGGGTTGCCGTCGTGTATGAGATTGCCAAGCATGACCAGTCGCAGCAGTTCTTTAGTAGGACTGGCCATTGACTTGTACCCTTGGCCGAATTCTATCACCCGGTCGCCCCAGCCGTCATTCAACCGCAGGTCTTGCATTAGCCCCGATGCGTTCCAGGGGTCAACGGCTATCTCGCGTATGTCGTACTGCTTTGCCAGTTCAT
>SDBU01004493.1_pt1 | contig 17089 bp, 13 predicted proteins | sample 2277071 | NCBI WGS metagenome assembly SDBU01 (sample SAMN10397929, study PRJNA504765) | marine sediment metagenome | isolation source: marine sediment core GS08_GC12, 126 cmbsf | place: Arctic Ocean: Gakkel Ridge, Loki's castle | collected 2008 | reverse complement strand
GTTTCAAGCATGGCCTTCAGATCGTCAATTTGTGAGGCTCCGGATAGACAGCTCGTATGAAGATTCATGTCCCTCTTCACCTCTTCCGGTAATTGAACTGTGGCTACGACATCAGTGATCGCCAGCCTTCCTCCATTCTTTAATATACGAAAAGACTCCTTATAGACTTTATCTTTCTCGGGAGAAAGGTTAATGACACAGTTGGAAATGATGACATCCGCCGAATTATCGGGAACAGGCAGATGCTCAATTTCTCCTAAATGGAACTCCACATTGGAGAATCCAGATTTTTCTGCATTTTCTCGGGCTTTTTCTATCATTTCAGGTGTCATATCTACGCCGATAACATGACCTTTCTCACCTACAGACTTTGCTGCTAGAAAACAATCAAACCCACCTCCACTACCTAAGTCAACGACGGTTTCTCCTGGTTTCAGTGAAGCCAACGCTTGTGGATTTCCACACCCCAAACCCATGTTTGCACCTTCCGGTACGCTGGACACATCATCACGGGAATAACCGAGGCCAACTGAAACATCCTGTGCCGTAGGATTATCTCCAGTGCCACAACCACATCCACACCCAGCAGCATCAGATTTTGCTATATCTCCATAGCTGCTACGCACGGCCTGTCGAATCTCTTTTTTTTCTTTGTATTGCATTTATCTATCTCCTGAATAATATTTCTGAGGCCTGTTTATTGCGCCTCATTCACATAGACGGAGACTAGCAAAAAAAGACGCAGATTATCACCGGATAACTTCAGCAGTCCTTGCACGTTTCCCCTTTGCTTTGATAGTCAATCACATTTCCTTTGCGATCAAACTTATAGCTGCAGCAATCCAAAAGCACATTCTTCAACAATTTCCGGCCTCGCTGAATCCGGGCCTTTGCACCAGGTAAAGACAATCCCAGTTTCTTGGCAACCTCTTTCTGCGGCAGGCTCTCTATTTCAGACAGCAAAAGGGCTTGTCGGTAATTCTCTGGCAGGCTCTGGATCATCGGTAATAGCCATTTCGACATCTCCTTTCGAGTTTTTTCATTAGTATCCATTTCAATATTCGACAGAGATTCTGGAAGTTCTTCCGATATTTTACGGGAACGGTAGAAGTCGATGATTACATTTCGGGTTATTTGATAGATCCAGCTCAGAATTTTCCTGCTATCTCTGAGAGAGTCTATCCGGGAATGTATTCGAGCAAAGACATCCTGCAGTATATCATCTGCGTGTGAAGTGTCGCCGACACGGCTCTGGATAAAGCCGTGGAGCCTGTGATGGTATTCCTGCCAAATCTGTTCAGTGCTGTCCATTTGAATTAATAGAAAATATAGTATATCAAAAAAAATATGTTTAAAAAATCTTCCATCGACATTCTTTGAACTTTAGACAACATTATTACGTATTATTAATAATGTCATTTCAACTCAAACGACTTGATCAATTAAAATAAGGAGGTCGTAAAGGAAGTTCCATTTTGTTTTTCGATTTTTACTTGACTACCATCCCTTATATTTCTTATCATACATATGGATTTTGTAGGAGTTGAAATTCTCAAGACATTTAGTCTACTATATAAACAATCAGAATAAATCTTAATGAGGAGGTTTCTATGAAACGTTTAAATCTGATTATTTGCTTAACCTTGACCCTAGCATTTCTTTTGTATTTTCCCATGACAAGTCTCGCTCAAAGAGGAGGCCCCCCTGCAAGCCCTAAAGCCGCCATCACTCAAACCGTTGGAGTTGACACCGTTATCACAATCGAATACAGCAGGCCGGGTGTTAAAGGCAGAGAAATTTGGGGAGAACTCGTTCCTTATGGATTGGCACCGGGAAACAGTTATTCCGATGGCAAACCTTTTCCCTGGAGAGCAGGCGCCAATCAAAACACGACGTTTGAATTCAGCAAGGACGTCCTTATTGAGGGGAAAAATTTGGCCGCCGGAAAATATGGCATCCACATGATTCCCGGAGAAAAAGAGTGTATCGTTATTTTCAGTAAGAACAATTCTGCCTGGGGAAGTTTCCAGTATAACAAGGAAGAAGATGCACTACGTGTGACGGTCACTCCCAAGGATTCCCCACACGAAGAATGGATGTCGTTCGGATTTGACGAGTTGACAGACACTTCCGCTGTGGCCACCTTGCACTGGGAAAAGGTTAGCATTCCTATCAAAATCGAACTGGTAAAATAGCCATTTTTTTTCACGACGGGCTGCTTTCCTGACAAAGTTCAAAAAAAGCCTGAATTGAGAAGATGTTGAAAAAGTATATCTCTATCCTCTTGGTGACTCTTCTATTATTCATTGGTAATGTCTATGCGCAGAAAATCGAAATCCTCGATGCGGCTGAGCTGCAGATTGCTCTTCAAAAACTAAATGTCCTTGGCAGTGTTCTTTATTATGCCGCTCATCCGGATGATGAAAACACCGCAGCTCTAGCGTATTTCTCAAAAGGCAGAAAGTATAGGACGGCCTATCTTTCTGTCACGCGTGGTGATGGTGGACAAAATCTTATTGGCCCTGAAAAGGGGGCTGAAATCGGGATTTTAAGAACACAAGAACTTCTGTCTGCACGAAAGATCGATGGAGCCGAACAGTTCTTTACACGAGCCATTGATTTCGGTTATTCAAAAACTCCGGAGGAAACTTTTGAATTTTGGGGAAAAGAAGAAATTCTTGCTGATATTGTGTGGATAATCCGGAAATTCCGCCCTGATGTGATTATCACACGTTTTGCTCCGAACGGTTCTGGAGGCCATGGTCACCATACGGCCTCTGGACCGCTTATCACAGAGGCCTTTCTTGCGGCATCAAATCCAAATAAATTTCCCGAGCAGTTGAAATATGTGAAGCCCTGGCAGGCCAAACGATTATTATGGAACACTTGGCGCCCCAGTCAACAAGATAGAAATAAATTGTTGCAGTTTGATACTGGAGAGTACAATCCAATTCTGGGGAAATCGTATACGGAAATGGCAGCAGAAAGCCGTTCTAATCATAAAAGTCAGGGATTTGGATCAACCGGCAGTCGAGGAACGCGTATTGATTATCTCCAACATGTTGAGGGAGATCCAGCCAAATCGGATCTTTTTGACGGGATTGACACATCTTGGAATCGTGTTCCCGGCGGCCGGAAAGTGGGGCAAATGCTGGCTGAGATTTTAAAATCTTTTGACCCGCAGCATTCTTCCAATTCCATCTCAAAGCTGATTGCCGTGTATGCGGAACTTTTAACACTTAACGAAAGTTATTGGGGGACTCTCAAAAAATTGGAACTGCTGCGTATCATTCAGGCTTGTGCCGGTCTCTGGATAGAAGCCATTGCGGACGACTTTTCTGCCGCTCCGGGAGATGATATTCAGATAAAAATAACAATTGTCAATCGATCGAACTTTCCCTTCAAGCTCCAAGAAATTAGTTTTCCGGGTGTTGCTTCCGGCTCAGCACTCGATCTCAATCTTAAGAATAATGATCCTGTTGTTGTCGAAAAAACGGTCAGCCTTCCAAAGGATTTCCCGATTTCCCAACCTTATTGGCTAATGGCCACTCCACAAAGAGGGATCTTTTCTATTCAAGACCAAAAGATTATAGGATTAGCAGAAAACCCTCCTTCTCTTTACGCAAAAATGATCATTGCTGCTAATGGCACTCTCTTAGAATTCTCGGTCCCTCTGTTGTTCCGATGGAGAGACAGAGTTGATGGTGAACTTTACAGGACATTTGAGATTAGGCCATTGGTTACACTGAAAATGGAAAATAAAGTTCAAATATTTGCAGACAATGAACCTAAAACAGTAACAGTCACATTAAAGAGCCACTCTCAAAATGGAATCGGGGGAGAACTCAGGCTGAAGGCAACGGACAAGTGGCAAATAAATCCCGCCTCTTTTCCCTTTTCCTTTGTCAATAAATATGAGGAAAAACAATTCTCTTTTGTCGTGTCTCCTCCAAATAATTCAGATGAAGCAGAGATAATTGCTGAAGCAGAAATTAATGGAGAAAAATGGGCTTTTTCCATAGTTGAAATTTCCTACCCACACATCAAAAGGCAAACATATTTTCCAAAAAACCGAATGAAAGTCGTCAAAATAGATATAAAAAAATCGGGAAGCAACATCGGCTATATCATGGGAGCCGGAGATGAAGTTGCAGATGGTTTGAAAAATCTAGGTTATGACGTGTCTCTATTGAACGATGAAATGCTGGAAAATGAAGATTTAACGCCATTCGATGCTATCATTACAGGGATAAGAGCCTATAATACCCGAGAACGCCTCAAACACACACAAGATAAACTACTGCAGTATGTTAAAAACGGAGGAACCTTAATCGTCCAATATAATGTTTCCCGCGGTCTTCAGATAGAAAACATAGGGCCGTTTCCTTTGACCATCGGAAGGGATCGTGTCACCGAAGAAACCGCCCCAATTTCAATTCTTTTTCCAAATCACCAGCTTTTAAATTTCCCGAATAAAATCACCACAAATGATTTTAAAGGGTGGGTTCAAGAAAGAGGTTTGTATTTCGCATCACAGTGGGACGAAAAATATGAAACGGTCCTCTCCTCTCACGACTCAAATGAGTCCGATAAGCTGGGTGGCTTGCTGTTCACTCGGTATGGAAAAGGTGTTTTTATCTACACAGGATATGCCTGGTTTCGACAGCTGCCGGCAGGAGTGCCCGGGGCATTCCGACTTTTTGTCAACTTGATTTCTGCAGGAAAATACAATGAAAAATAAACAAATTAATAAACAAGAGATCGATCAAGAGCCGCCGCCCATCCTTTCCTCATGGAATCGGCTGTATATTATCGTTTTACTGAGTTTAGCCGCTAATATTTTCCTTTTTTCGCTTTTCACAAAATTCTTTAAATAACACCATAAGCCTTCAGCATGACATCTAAAATAAAACTTCCAGGACTGTCCTCCTTAGCTCTGGATTATTATTATAACCCCAAAAAAGTCAGTCAATTTTATAATGGGAATTTCCGAAATTTATCGGATTTTCACAAGCAAGCTGAGAAATTGAGCTCGCTTACTTTTCAGAGAAAACAATTAGCAGCCATTCTAGAAGAGCAAAATAGAAACTATGGCTGCGGAAGTAAAACACTTGGAAACATCAATAATCTAAAACAGAATCAAACATGTGCCGTTGTCACAGGACAGCAGGTAGGGCTATTTTCAGGCCCTCTCTACACAATCTATAAGGCCCTGACTGTTGTTAAGCTCACTGAATATCTCAACCAAAACGGTCAGGGAAGTTTTGTGCCGATTTTTTGGCTGGCAGCAGATGATCATGATTTTGCAGAAATCAATCACATAAACCTCTTGAATAAAAATAATCAGATCGAAAAAATACAATGTGATTCTTTTTCTCTATCAACAAAGCTGCCCGCATCAAAAATATTACTTACACAAGAAATAAATAAGTGTGTCCGGCAGCTAACCAATTTAACCCATGATTCCGAATTTAAAGACGAAATAATATCACATTTAAGCGAAGCGTATGAACCCGATTTATCGTATGTTGAAGCTTTCGGAAAATGGATGACACGCTTATTCAAATCCTACGGCCTCATTTTCATCGATGCCTCACATCAAGGCTTTAAAGAATTGGGAAAAAGTGTATTTTTAAGGGAGATTGCCGAATACTCGCCATCAACCCAATGTGCGATTGAAACATCAAAAAAACTCAAACAGGCCAAGTACAACTGCCAAATCCAACTTCGAGAGGGAATACTTAACTTATTTTTCACCGACTCTGAAAGGCAGTCTATTGGAATAAAAGAGGACGGCTACATCATTAAAGATACACAACAAACATACAGCAGGGACGAACTCTTTGCCCTAATGGAAAATAAACCTTACCTCTGCAGTCCCAATGTTCTGCTGCGCCCAATTTATCAGGATGCAATTTTGCCGACTGTCGCCTATATAGGAGGCCCTTCAGAAGTGGCTTATTTCGCCCAAATGAAAGGCATTTACGAAAGATTTAGAATTCCCATGCCTATCATATATCCAAGAAAAAGCCTGACTATCATTGAACATAAGATAAAAAGCGTTCTTCAAAAACACAATGTCAATGTGCAGGATTTCTGGCATAATTTTGATCAAACAGTCCAAACCATCATAAAAAAACACATTCCCCAATCCATTGATAAATTTTTCACATCAGCCGCATCTCACCTTAAACAGGACTTTCAATCCATAAAAAATGAAATTGTATCCATAGAACCGGATTTAGAAAATTCAGCAGGTTTTACCTTGGAAAAAATTAATCAGCAGCTTAAATACCTGGAGAAGAAAATTCTAAAGGCCTCAAAAAAACAAAACGAAATTTTAATTCAACAGCTTCATAAAGTGAAAAACAATCTATACCCGGCCAATCATCTGCAGGAGCGGGTATTAAATATTGTCCCGTATTTAATTAAATATGGTTACCCGTTCATAGACAAGTTATATAAAACGATTGATGTCAATAACCATGATCATCAAATCATAGAGTTATAAATGAAGGAGAATCAAGTGAAACTCGATGCCTTAGCTTTTGGAGCTCATGCCGATGATGTGGAGATCGGATGTTCCGGAACAATAATTAAAATAGGAGCCTTAGGTCACAAAACAGGTGTGATCTCACTCACCAAGGGAGAAATGGCGACCCGAGGCACACCGGAAATACGTGCTGAGGAATTTAGAAATGCCTCTGAAATCATGGGATTATCAGTTCACAAAATGCTGGACATTCCTGATGGACGTATTGAGAAAACGTGGGAGAATAAAACAAAAATCATCAAAGAAATCCGCACCTACAAACCCAAGATCGTTTTTGCACCATATTGGATCACACGCCATCCCGATCATGAGCAAACATCGATATTGGTTCGCGAATGCGCATTCCTGTCAGGCTTAAAAAAAATTGAAACCGGTCAGGAACCATTTCGTCCAAATAAAGTCATTTTCTATCAAACTCGGTTCGAATTTAAACCGTCCTTTATTGTTGATATTTCAGATTTCCACCAACAGAAAATGAACGCCATTCTGGCCTACAAATCTCAGTTTTTAAATTTTAAAAAAGCCAAAGATGAACATGGGGAGGAAACTCTAATCAACAGGCCCGATTTCATGGAAAGAATCGAGACCAGGGACAAACAATATGGCATCTATATTGGCGTTAAATATGGTGAACCATTTCTCATTCGTGAAGCGCTAAAGCTCAATAATCCAGCTGATTTTTTTGGTCCCGAATATTTGGAAACAATTCCATGAACACGGAAACTAGAAACTAGAAAATGGAAATAATATGAAAATCGGAATTGTCTGCTATCCCACACACGGCGGGAGTGGTGTCGTTGCCTCTGAACTGGCGATAGGCATGGCAAAAAAAGGCCATGAAATGCATATTGTCAGTTATGCTCCCCCATTTCGGCTCCGTTCTTTTTATCAAAATATTTATGTCCATGAAGTAGGAGTCGCATCATATCCTCTCTTTAAATACCCCCCTTATGCATTGAGTTTGGCCACAAAATTAGTTGAGCTTGTAGAAGAATATAAATTAGAGCTTATCCATGCCCATTATGCCGTCCCCCATGCCGCCAGTGCGTATTTAGCCAAACAAATCTTAAATTCTTCCAGGATAAAAACGATCACGACACTCCATGGAACGGATATTACTCTTGTAGGAGCCGATTCATCATTTCATCGAGTTGTCAAATTCGCCATTGAAAAATCAGATGGTGTAACGGCTGTTTCAGACTATTTAAAGCAGCGGACCATCGAAGAATTTGACATCAAGCGTGAGATTCGAGTCATTTATAATTTCGTGGACGCAATACGAACGTCACAAAAAAACAACGTCTGCAACAAAAAAACGTTTGCACCAAATGGAGAGAAGATATTAATGCATGCATCCAATTTTCGCCCCGTGAAAAGAGTAGGAGATGTTGTGCGAATTTTCGAGATGGTTCGAAAGAAAATCCCGTCAAAACTCATTCTTATCGGCGATGGGCCTGAACGGCTGTTCGTCCAGCAGTTGGTCAAAGATTTGAAGCTCACCGGTGATGTTTATTTTCTCGGGGAGCAGGATTATATTGAACCATTATTCTTCTGTGCCGATCTCTTTCTTTTACCAAGCGAACAGGAGAGTTTCGGATTAACGGCTCTTGAGGCCATGGCCTGCAGTGTCCCGGTTATCGGAACTGAAACAGGGGGATTACCTGAGGTGATACGTCACGGGGAAACAGGATATTTATTTCCCATCGGCGATACTTCAAATATGGCGGAAAAAGCCACTGTGCTTCTGAATAATACGGAAAAGCATGAATTATTTAGAAAACAGGCAAGGAAAAGAGCCACACAATACTTTAATGCCGACCAAATTATTACCCAATATGAAAATTTTTATCAGGAAATACTCGAATTCGAATAAAAGATGAGCCATTTTGACTGGATAATACTGAGTTCCTTTCTCCTCTTCGTCGTCTTTTATGGATACTGGAAGACCCGGGGTAAAAAAAATCTCGATGATTATCTTCTGGCGAATAAATCGACGCCGTGGTATACGATTACACTCTCCGTAATGGCCACACAAGCCAGTGCCATCACCTTTCTTTCCACTCCAGGACAGGCATATGTGGATGGCATGCGATTTATACATATCTATTTAGGCCTTCCCATCGCAATGGTCATTCTCTGCAAAACAGCCGTGCCTCTTTTCCACAAATTGAAGGTCTACACTGCCTACGAATATTTAGAGCAGCGATTTGACCTAAAAAACCGGACACTGGGAAGTCTTCTCTTTTTAATTCAACGAGGATTGGCTGCAGGATTCACAATTTTTGCTCCCGCCCTCATTATTTCTGTTATTCTCGGATGGAATATCCGCATCACAATTTTCATGATTGGGACTCTTGTAATCGTTTATACGGCTTCCGGCGGTACGGATGCCGTTAATAAAACTCATAAACTGCAAATGATCATCATAACGGTGGGAATGAGCGCGGTATTCGTTATGATTTTTCGTCTCCTGCCAAGTGACATCTCATTTCTTGATGCAGCCCATATTGCAGGCAAAATGGGGAAACTCAACGTCATTAATTTTAATTTTGACTTGAGCAGTAAATATAATATTTGGACAGGCATAATTGGTGGAACATTTCTTGCCCTTTCGTATTTTGGGACGGATCAATCTCAGGTCCAGCGTTATCTTTCCGGACGATCCGTCACTCAAAGCCGGATGGGCCTCCTAGCCAATGGAGTCTTAAAAATACCCATGCAGTTCATTATCTTATTTACAGGTACAATGATTTTCGTCTTTTATCAATTTGTAGTCCCTCCCCTTTTTTTCAACCCCATTGAGACGGCCAAGGTGAAAAACAGCTCTTATGCGGAAGCCTATCAGCAGTTGGAATTTGAACATAATCAGGTTCATTTGGCAAAACAAGATCAAATTCGGGATATGCTGGCAGCCATGGAGGCCGGTTCTGATTCAGGGATAGATAATGCTGTCCAGAGGGTCAAAGATTCAGAGGATTCGGAACTAGACATCAAAAAGGAAGCGATTAATCTCATTCGAAATGCAAATCCGGATGCTAAAACAAATGATACGGATTATATTTTTCTAGGTTTTGTCATTGATTATTTGCCTGCCGGGCTCATTGGACTTATTTTAGCGGCTATTCTCTCAGCATCGATGTCATCCACTTCTGCAGAACTCAATGCATTGGCTGCAATAACCGTTATCGATATCTACAAACGTATGTTCAAAAAGAACGGTTCGGACAGGCATTATCTTTTTGTATCCAAACTGGCGACTGTTTTCTGGGGATTGTATGCGATTACTTTTGCACTATTCGCCAATTATCTTGGTTCATTAATCGAAGCCGTAAATATCCTTGGTTCTCTTTTTTATGGGACGATTCTAGGTATTTTTTTAGTGGGCTTCTTTTTCAAAAAGATCGGTGGACATGCCACTTTTATTGCGGCCATCCTCACAGAGCTAACAGTATTGGCGTGTCATTTTTTCACACCGATTCCCTACCTATGGTTTAATGTCATTGGTCCTGTTGTTCTGGTTGTTATTGCTTGTATCATTAATCCTTTCTTTTCAGACAAAAAGACAGCTTTAGCTTAAAGCCCGATCACAATTTCAAGTTCCTCCTAGTCCAAGTCTATCTGCTGGAACAAACATGTCTACCGAAGTCCGAAGTTCTATACCCGTAATCCATTCCATATTGTTTTTTCTACTTTCTTTACTGTTGAAGATGTCATCGAAGCCGTGATTGAAATAATCTGAACTTATCCTCCATTTTTTCATTTTTAGACCATCGTTTAACTTCATTTAGATTTACACGTAAATATGGGCTTATGTCCGTTTCCGTCCTACAAGAAAATCAGACAAATTCCTATAGCTTTTTTTTGATTTATTTGCAAAAATGATAAAGAAAAGTGGGGAGACCCAATGACAAACAGAATATTTAATTGGAATTTTTTGTTTACTGACCGAAAACTGTTTAAAAAACTCCTTATAATCCTGTTCTTCTGTATCCTTCTATTCTGTTTCATCACAATTTCCTATGGACAAGAGAGCATAAAGGAGCGTGAAAGTGCGCTAGGGAGTCTCCCCCAAGACACAAATCGTGTTGATATCCTCTGGAGGCTTTCTTACGATATTTTAGGCTCCTCCCCTGAAAAAGCCGAACTTTATGCCCAAGAAGCTATAGAACTTGGAAAAAAACTAAATTACAGTTTAGGTTTGGCAAAGTCTTATACAGCCCTGGGTAATTCTTTCTATTTCCGCGGAGATTATTCTTCTACTTCCGATAATTATCAAAAAGCACTGGATTTGTATAGAGAAATGGACGACCGGGAAGGGGAAGGGAAAATATTAAATAATTTAGGCGCTTCATATCAAGCACAGGGGAATTTCCAGAAATCCCTTGAATTTTATTTCAATGCACTGGAAATCTCAGAAGAGAAATCCTTAACCTCAACCTCACCTCACGCTAGAGTACTAAACAATATTGGAATGATATACGAAAAGCTCAAAGAATCTGATCAAGCATTAGAATATTATGATGAATCGTACAAGATTTTTAGCTCCATGGAAGGAGTGGAAAGCGAAAAGGCCAGTGTCATGATGAATATTGGAAATATTCATTCAAGCAAAGGCGACTTAGATTTTGCCTTACAAATTTATAATCGGGCCCTTTCCATGTTGCTTAAATTGGATGAAAAATTTAACATTGCGGATTGTTACAAAAATATTGGTGAGATTTATGGAAACCAGAATAATCCTGGAAAAGCGTTAGAATATTTGAACCAATCTCTAAAAATAAGGGAAGGTATTGATGATAAAAATGGGATTGCCGAATGTTTTCTTTCTATCGGAAAAACTTACAGCCAATTAAATAATCATTCACTCTCCAAATCTTTTAGTAAAAAGTCTCTCGATCTCTCCATCGAAATAGGCGCAAAAGAAATTGAGATGAAGGCTCTTCAGAATTTGTCTGATCAAGAACTTGCTTTGGGCAATGGACTATCCGCTCTCGATTATTTTAAGAAATACACCTTTGTAAAAGACAACATATTAGGTATCGAGACTCAAAAACAACTCGCAGAACTGCAGACACAATATGATTTTGAACAAGCAGAACAGGAAAATACAAAACTCCGGATGGAAAACCAAATCCAAAAACAAACCATACAAACACAAATCTTTGTAGGGATCCTGGTCTTTGTATGTCTTGGATTAGTCGTCATTCTGGCGATCGTATTTTTTAAGGGTCAGCAAAAACAAAAAAAAGTCCACCTTTTACTCGCAGAAAAAACCGCCTATATAGATCAGTTATTCGAGAGTGCCCAGGAAGCGATTGTGTTGGCTGATAAAGATGGAAGAGTCCTTCGTATGAATGACGAGTTTACAAGATTATTTGGATATACAATTAAAGAGGTTCTTGGAAAGACTTTGGACAATCTGATTGCATCTGAGGAATATCAAGATGAGGCTTCCGAAGTTACAAAGAAAGTGGCCAAAGGAGAGAAGGTAACTTTTGAAACCGTACGCCAAAGCAAAAATGGAACAAAAATCCAGGTTTCCGTTCTGGGATCGCCAATCATCGTTGAAGACAAAATGGTGGCTGTCTATGGCATCTATCGAGACATCACAGACCGCAAGAAGAGCGAGAAGGCATTACAATATTCCATCAAACAGTGGCAGACTACATTTGATGCAATGAACGACCCCGTGTGTATACTGGATGAGGATTACAAGATCAGTCGATGCAACCAGGCCATGCTGGATTATCTTGGAAAATCCAACAACGATATCATCGGTCAATATAGTTGGAAAATAATCCATGGAACGGAAGAAAATATTAAAGACTGTCCGGCAGAGAAATCAAGGCAAACGAAAACAAGGGAAAAGCTGGTTTTGAAGATGGGAAAAAAATGGATTGATTTCACGGCTGATCCTATTTTGGACGAATCCGGAAAGGTCAAAGAAGTCGTTCATATCCTCTCTGACATCACAACCCGCAAACAGGCGGAAGAGGCGTTAAACAAACACACGGAAGAACTGGAGATGTTCAACAAAGCGATGGTGGATCGGGAAAATAGGATCATTGAAATGAAAGAAGAGGTGAACAACCTCTGTGAGAAGCTTGGACAAAAGCATGTTTATCCACAGATATGGCTGAGCGAAAATCATGACAAAAAATCACAACAGTAAAATTTGTGACTGTTATTACTGAAGTTGACGATGCGAAAACGAGGCTGGTTGCGTTGAAAGGGGAGTGATTTTTAGTATGGTTTGTAGGAATAAGTCCTACAAAAAAACCCGATAAATCTTGACTGTCTATTTTATTTTAAATAATATATATATAAGTTCAGATAATATCCATGCTTGAATATTTATTCTTAATGTTTGAAAGCACAATAGGATAAAGAGATAGTTTTGTTCGGAATTTGAACAACTAAATCTTAGAAAAATGAGATATAACTATCCAATTGATATGAAATGAAAGAGAAATTTTAATCGAGAAAACAAAAATTTCAAAAGTCCATCCAATTCGCCTTAAAAAGTATGTCATTATTCTGATTTCCATATGGTTTACTTTGATTTGTCTTTCGTTTTTGTGGAACTATTATCGAGAAAAACAAGAAGTATTGTCCGTTGCGAAGGGAGAGGCAAACGGATCTTTTGAAAAAGACCTTGCCTATCGCCGATGGGCAACACGTCAAGGTGGAGTCTATGTTCCCATGACTAAGGAAACACCGCCCAATCCTTACCTTTCTCATGTTTTGGAGCGCGACATTGTTACTCCTTCAGGCAAAAAGCTGACTCTTATGAATCCAGCCTATATTACACGTCAAGTCCATGAACTGAGTGCCGAACAATTTGGATATCTAGGCCATATTACTAGCCTTAATCCAATTAGACCTGAAAATGCCCCAGATCCTTGGGAGAATGAAGCTCTAAAGGCCTTCGAGCTTGGAGAAATTGAGGTCAGCTCATTAGAAATAATTAAGGGAGCTCCTTATTTACGTTTCATGCGTCCTATGATAACTGAAAAGCTTTGTCTCAAATGCCACGCTGATCAAGGCTATAAAGTAGGAGATATACGCGGAGGGATCAGCTTTTCAATACCTCTTAATCCCTTTTACAGAACATTTAAGAAACATATCACTCAAATTTTAATAGGACATGGATTTCTGCTGCTTGTCGGATTTGTAGGAATTGGATTTGGGGGCAGTTATGCAAGGAATAGAATTAGAGAACGAATGCAAAGTGAAGAACGATTCAAATTACAGTATGAACATCTTCCTTTGCCCACCATTTCCTGGAAGCGTACAGGAAATGATTTTATTTTGCTGGACTATAATAAGGCTGAAGATGAATTCACAAAAAGTTCCATCGCAAATTTCAAAGGAAAAAAATTACATGAAATCCATCGTGACAGGCCCGAATTGATCGAAAACATTGAAAAGTGTTACAGAGAGAAAAAGACACTCAACAAAGAGATGTCTATTCAATTAAAGAGCATCAACAAAGAAAAACTTCTCCATGTGTATTACAGTTATATTCCACCTGATATGGTTCTCGTTTACAGCGAAGATATTACAGATCGCAAAAAGAATGAACTCGAACTTATTCAACACCGTGAGAATCTGGAGGAGTTGATCAAGGAGCGCACAGAAGCTCTTGAAGAATCCCGGAAAGCGGCTTTGAGCATCATGCAGGATGCAAATAACCTCCGTCAGAAAGCGGAAAAAGCAATGAAAGAACTTGCGAAATCGGAGAAAGAATTGGCTCATGCGAAAGAATCCGCAGAAGATGCCACAAAGGCCAAGAGTGAATTTTTGGCCAATATGAGCCATGAACTCAGAACTCCTCTTAATGCCATCATCGGATTTTCGGAAATTCTTCAAGATCAGAAATTCGGTGAAATCAACGAAAAACAACAGAGATACGTCAAACACATTCTGACCAGCGGGAAACACCTTTTGAATCTCATCAATGATATTCTGGATCTTTCTAAAGTGGAAGCCGGCAAAATGGAGCTCACACCTTCGGATTTTAAAATTGTGGAAACTATGGAACAGAGCCTGGTCCTGATTAAAGAAAAGTCTCTGAAGCATAGAATCCGTCTCAATTTGGATGTTCCTGAAAACCTACAAGATACAGTTGTTTATGCTGACGACAGGAAGATCAAACAGGTCATCTTCAACCTCCTCTCCAATGCCTCAAAATTCACTCCGGAAGGTGGCGAGATTTCTTTGGCTTTGAGAAAAGTCAAAAGTATTGATATCAAAATTCCCGGATTGAAAAAATCACACCGGGGAGATATGCTTGAAATATGCGTCACAGACACGGGCATAGGACTCAGTAAAAAGAATTTAGAGCTTGTATTTGGCGAGTTTGAGCAGGTGGATTCAACATTGTCTCGAAAACATCAAGGAACCGGGCTTGGATTGGCTCTATCCCGCCGGATCGTCGAACTCCATGGAGGCCTTTTATGGGCCGAAAGCGAGGGAGAAGGGAAAGGGTGTCGATTTGTCTTTATTTTTCCTTTTAAGAAGAAAAGCTAAAGGAGGAATCCCATGGGTGGAGAAAAAATTCTCATGATAGAAGATAATCCAATCAATGCCGAATTGGTTATCGATCTTCTGGAATTAGAAGAGTACGAAGTCATCCATGCGGAGAATGCTGAAAAAGGAATAGAACTCGCTCATACAGAAATGCCTGCTCTGATTCTCATGGATGTGGGATTGCCAGGTATGGATGGCCTGGAAGCCACCAGGATACTCAAAAATGATGAAAAAACTAAAGACATTACGATAGTTGTATTGACCTCTCACGCCATGAAAGGCGACGCTGAGATGGCCAAGGAAGCCGGCGGTGACGGCTATATCACAAAACCTATTAACACAAGAGAGTTCCCGAAACAGGTGGCTAAATTTTTATCAAAAACTTAAAAGACTAGAAAAGAACACAACAATGAAAAGTCAAAGCGAAAAAAAACAAATGCTGCTGGACTTCGCAAGGGAAAAAGCTGCTTTTGCCATGAATAATCCCGCACCCGTACTGCAAACCACTCTTGATGGCAAAGTGATTGCACATAATCCTGGGGCAGAATATTTCTTAGCCAAAAAACTGCATGGAATGTCGATATTTGATCTTTTTCCAACTCTTAAAGAAGATGTCATTAAAAACCTCTCAGACAAAGATCCTCTCCAGCTTGAGACAAAAATATCGAAAAGAACAGTCCAGTTTACAATCAGAAAAAATACTCCAACCAAATCGCTCTATTTCTTTGGAAGTGATGTGACCGCACTCAAGCGTGCAGAAAAAGAATTGGAAAAAGCAAAAGTGGCGGCCGAATCGGCCAACCGGACCAAAAGCGAATTTTTAGCCAATATGAGTCATGAGCTGAGAACTCCCTTGAATGCCATCATCGGATTCTCTGAAATTCTCCAAGCACAGACATTCGGTGAAATGAACGAAAAGCAGCAAAGATACACAAAGCATGTTCTAACGAGTGGGAAACACCTTCTTTCGCTGATTAATGATATCCTTGACCTGGCCAAGGTTGAAGCAGGCAAGATGGAGCTCGAGCCTTCAGATTTCAAAATCTCGTCTCTGTTGCAGAGCAGCCTTATATTGATCAAGGAAAAGGCCATGAAACATGGTATTCAATTGGATTTGAAGATTCATGAGGAACTCAAAAACCTTGTCATTTTGGCCGACGAGCGGAAATTAAAGCAGGTGGTGTTCAACTTATTATCCAATGCAGCCAAATTCACCCCAGACGGCGGGAGAATCGAAACAGCCGCATGGAAAGAGGACAAAGAGTTGTTCATCAGTGTTTCAGATACCGGTATCGGAATAAAAAAAGAAGATCTGGAACGTGTGTTTAGAGAGTTCGAACAAGTGGATTCATCACGCGCACGAAAACATGAAGGTACAGGCCTGGGTCTTTCCCTGTCCCGTCGGATTATTAATCTTCATAAAGGAAAAATCTGGGCAGAAAGCGATGGGGAGGGAAAAGGAAGCCGGTTTATATTTAATATCCCTTTAGAAATTTCAAAAAAAGGAAAAAAAAATGGCTGAAGGAAAAGTACTTTTAATCGAAGACAATCCTCTGAATATGGAGTTGGCTGTTGACCTTTTGGAAATAGGTGGATTTGAAGTTTTAAAAGCCACTACGGCGGAAGAAGGAATTGAACTGGCAAAAAAAGAGACACCAGACCTCATATTAATGGACATCAGCCTGCCTGGAATGGATGGCCTGGAAGCGACCCGGATTCTCAAAAAGGACAAAACAGTAAAAGATATACCCATCGTGGCCATGTCAGCTCATGCTATGACAGGCGACGAAGAAAAAGCAATGAAGGCCGGTTGTGTGGGCTACATCACAAAACCTATTGATACAAAGAGTCTTGTAGAGAGAGTCAAAGAGTTTATGGGATGAACACAAAAGGTCCTAATCATGTGCTAGTGTAGTGTCTCAATAACGGCTTTACAATAGCCGACTTTTTCGAGGATTTGGTCAACTTTTTTAGTCCAAACAAAAGGCTTAGGTTGCTGGTTGT
>SDBU01004492.1_pt1 | contig 17090 bp, 17 predicted proteins | sample 2277071 | NCBI WGS metagenome assembly SDBU01 (sample SAMN10397929, study PRJNA504765) | marine sediment metagenome | isolation source: marine sediment core GS08_GC12, 126 cmbsf | place: Arctic Ocean: Gakkel Ridge, Loki's castle | collected 2008 | reverse complement strand
CCATCTGGGCCAGCACGCTGCCGTCGTGGAACTCCACCAGCGAGTGGACGATGCTCTCGGGATGGATCAGCACGTCGATTCGCTCGGCCGGCAGACCGAACAGCCAGTGGGCCTCGATCACCTCCAGGGCCTTGTTCATCATGGTGGCCGAGTCGATGGTGATCTTGGGGCCCATCTGCCAGGTCGGGTGGTTGAGGGCCTCGGCGACGGTGGCGGCGGCGATCTTCTCGGCCGGCCAGGTGCGGAACGGCCCCCCCGACGCGGTGATGATGAGCCGCCGCACGTCGGCCGCATCGCTGCCGGCGAGGCACTGATGGATCGCCGAGTGCTCGCTGTCGACCGGCAGGATGGCCACCCCGGCCGCCCGGGCCGCTTCGGTGACCGGCCGCCCGGCCATCACGAGCGTCTCCTTGTTGGCGATGGCCAGGTCCGTTCCGGCGTCGATGGTCGCCAGCGCCGCCCGCAGCCCGCAGGAGCCCACCACCGATAGCAGCACCACGTCGGCCTCCACCGATGCGATCAGCTCGGCCTGGGCGTCTTCCCCGGCCAGCACGCGGACGCCGGCGCCCACCGCCCGCCTCAGCGGCTCGGCCGCGGCCGGGTCGGCAATGGCCACGGCCGGCACGTTGAACCGGCGGGCCTGCTCGGCCAGCAGCGACCAGTTGCCCCCGGCGGCCAAGGCGCAGGCACACAGATCATCCTGCGCAGCGATCACCTCCAGGCCTTGTCGCCCGATGCTGCCGGTGCTGCCCAGGATGGCGACCTTCTTCGTGCAGCTCTCGATAACGCGGTCTCCCGTGGGGTCCCCGGCGCCCGCCCGCCTCAGCGGCGACCCCCCACCGGCCGCGGACCGACCCGAACGCTACATGGTACCGCCCCGGCCGCCCAAGACAAGGGATTAGTCCGCCCCCCCCGGACCCCGCGTGTGCGACCGCCTTCCCCGGCCGCCACGCGGCATGCCGCCGTGGGTCGACCCAGCACGCACGATCTGCCAGGCCCTCACAAGACGGCTTCAGCACGTCGCGCGACCCCCTCGGCCACCTCAGGCCGTCTCCCTATCGCGTGCTCACCGCCGCCTTCGCGTCCACTTGTGCTGAGCGCCGTCGAAGCACCGCCAGCCCGCCGAGGGCCAGCAGGGCGACTGTGGTGGGTTCCGGGACAAAGAGCAAGCTGTGGGGATCGTTGAAACCGACGTCCCGCAGGTCAACGAACACACCCAGAGGGCTACCGGTATCACTGGCAAACCGCAAGACCTCATGACTTCCATAGTTGGCCACGTATAGGTCTCCGTCAGGAGCGAACGCGATCCCCTGGGGGCTAGACAGTCCAGAAACCAGGGTCTCCCTAAATGCTCCACTGGTCCCATCATACCGGTTGATAGTGCCTGAACCGGTAAAGCAGACGAGAACATCGCCGTCTGAGTCAAATGCAATGTCAACAGGCTTATCACCGCCATGAGCTGGCAATGTCTGAACAGGTGCACCCGTCTCACCGTCAAAGCGCTGGATGTGGTCATTCCAGTAGCTGCCAACGTAGAGGTCGCCATTGGGCGAGAAGCCCATTCCATTGGGAGCCGCCAGACCTGATAGGAACGTATCAACATAGGCACCGGTGACTGGATCGAATCGGTCGACACGCCTGTGATTGATGCCGTTAGCGTACAAGTACCCGTCGGGACCAAATGCAATGGAATTGATGCTCGTCTCATGTCCACCTGCGTCTGCGAAGAACTCGACTTGGTAGGGCGAACGGATGGAGAACCGGTAGATGATGCGGTACGAGCCGCTGACGTAGACCCATGAATCATGCGGCGACGGCGGCGGTGAGTTTGCGCTTGACACAGACGGGGTACGGGGGTAGAATTAAGGACGCTTAAGCTCGCCTCGCGCTTGCCCAAGGCCGCACGGCCGAGTTCCTGCCGAACGCCGGATTGTCCGCCGTGATGGCTCGGGACAACTCGCGCTCGAAAGGCTTGGGCTGTCGCCTGCGGCCCGCTCGGCTCATTAGGGCAGGGCCACGTCGGCAGCCGCACGAAAAGGGAGGTGTGCCATGAAGGCATCGCACATTCTGGTGGCGGCAGTATCGGTACTGGGCATTCTGGGCGGCTCCGCCCACGCGCAGCTCGATACCATGGAGACCACATTCGTCCACGTCAGGAGCGTCGAGATCGATAGCACCGTCTACAACGTCTACGACATGATGGTGACAACCGGTACCGACTGGGCCCTCAGCATCCTCGAAATCACGTTGACCACCGGCGAGCTCTACAACCACTTCCTCGCTAGTGATTCGGAACCAGACCCGACGTTCTTCGGCAGCTACCCGGATCTCGAGTGGGACACGTATGCGGCCATACCAGCTGGATGGCCGGACCCAGCTAACTTTGCCCCCGGTTCGCAGTTCGGTCAGAACCCCGACACCACCGATCCCCCGATGGGAAACACCGTCGTCAAGGCCAGATGGTACGACACCACCGGCTCCTCGTGGGTGGGTGGGACGTTCAAGGCGGCCCGCCTCACACTGTCCAGCCATGCGGCCGGAACGATCGGCGGGCGCATATACGCCCGGGCTCCCATGGTAGACCCGTATATCAAGTCCTTCGACGGGATGTATTTCATTGAGGGCGGCCACATTGTCCCCGAGCCCGCCACGCTCGCCCTGCTGGGCCTCGGCGGCCTGGCGGTGCTGCGGCGAAGACGGCGGCGAGTTTGCGCTTGACACAGACGGGGACGGGGGTAGAATTAAGGACGCTTAAGCTCGCCTCGCGCTTGCCCAAGGCCGCACGGCCGAGTTCCTACCGAACGTCGGATTGTCCGCCCTCATGGCTCGGGGCAACTCGCGCTCGAAAGGCTTGGGCTGTCGTTCGCGGTCCGCTCGGCTCATTAGGGCAGGGCCACGTCGGCAGCCGCACGAAAAGGGAGCTGTACCATGAAGGCACCGCACATTCTGGTGGCGGCAGTATCGGTACTGGGCGTCTTGGCCGGCTCCGCCGACGCGCAGCTCGATACCATGGAAACCACATTCGTCCACGTCAGGAGCGTGGAGATCGATAGTACCGTCTACAACGTCTACGACATGATAGTGACACAGGGAACCGACTGGTATATCGCCATGCTCGACATCACGCTGACCTCCGGGAGTTTCTATAACCACAGCATTTGGGGCACGGACACAGAACCATCTCCGGACCTCTTCGGCACCGCCCCGGAACTGGAGTGGGACACGTATGCGGCCACCCCAGCTGGGTGGCCGGACTTGGCTAAGTTCACCCACGATCCCCAGTTCGGGCAGAACCCCGACACCACCGATCCGCCGATGGGTAACACAGCCATCAAGGCCGGATGGTACGACACCGCCGACACTGCCGGGACGTTCAGCGCGGCTCGCCTCACACTGTCCAGCGATGCGGCCGGGACGATCGGTGGTGCGAACTCCGCGACGAATCTATACGGACCCGGGCACACTGACCCGTATATCAAGTCCTTCGACGGGATGTATTTCATTGAGGGCGGCCACATCGTCCCCGAACCCGCCACGCTAGCCCTGCTGGGCCTCGGCGGCCTGTCGGTGCTGCGACGGCGCTCAGCACAAGTGATGCGGCGACGGCGGCGGTGAGCACAGGAGGTGAGCCATGAAGCCCTCGCACACCGACGCCGCCTCTGCCCGTCGGCCCGCCAATACAACACACGAGCCATGGGTAACCAAAACAGATGACTGTCCTGGATTACCCGGACTTCCCAAGGTCTAAATCAGGGTAGTCTTGTCTTGTTTTCCGGCTTCGTCATGGCCACCCCTGCGCCGATTCCCGAAACGCGCCACCTCACTTGTGCTGAGCGCCGTCGAAGCACCGCCACCCCGCCGAGGGCCAGCAGTGACAGCGTGGCCGGTTCGGGGACGATGTGGCCGCCGGTGATGGTGTACAGCCCGTAGAAGGAGCCCATGTCGGGGATGGGGTCGTCGGGATTGGCGTTGAACGACCTGCCGCCGATGGTGCCTTCCGCATCGCTGGACAGTGTGAGGCGAGCCACCTTGAGCGTGCCGGGACCAGTGATGCCGAAGTCGAACCAGCCGGCCTTGATGACGGTGTTACCCATCGGCGGATCGCTGGTGGCGGGGTTCTGCCCGAACTGCGAATCGACGGTGAAGGCGGCAGGCACCGATTCCCCGGACGGGGTCGCCGCATACGTGTCCCACTCGACATCCGGGAAGATGCCGAACAACAAGGGGTTTGGCTCCCAATCACTACCCTGTGCGTGGTTGTAGAACTCGCCGGTGGTCAACGTGATTTCCAGTACGCTGTTGGTCCAGTCATAGGTGGGCGTCACGATCATCTCGTAGACGTTGTAGGCGGTGCTATCGATCTCGACGGTGTTGACGTGGACGAATGTGGTCCCGATCTCCGCGTGGGCGGCCCCGCCCAGGACGCCCAGTGCCGATACGGCCGCTATCAGAATGCGCAATGCCTTCATGGTACACCTCCCTTTTCGTCCGCGTGCCGACGTGGCCCCCCCCAATGAGCCGAGCGGCCCGCAAGCGACAGCCCAAGCCTTTCGAGCACGAACTCTCCCGAGCCATGAGCGAGGACAATCCGCTGCTTGATGGGAACTTGCCCGGCGCGGCCTCGGGCAGGCGCGAATGAGCGAAAACGCCCTTGCCCGTAACGGAAGGACGAAGCTCCGCCGCTCCCAAGTAGGCGAGCTTGAGCATCCGTAATTATACCCCCATTTCCCTCTGTGTCAAGTGAAAACACGTGCCGCTTCACATCGCGATCGGCTCCGTGCCGCCGCCGGCCCCGCGGCGAGAGCCCCGACCGCTGAGGAGGCCACGGCCGCTGAGGAAGCCCCGGCCGCTGGGGAGGCCCACGGCCGCTGCGGAGGCCATGGACGGCCGTTGCGTTGCGGTGGTCGGGGCGGGGGCCTATAATTCAGCGTATGGACGAGGAGCCCCGTCACGAGGAGACCGTTTACAGCGGGCGTCGAATCGACTTGCGTATCGTGACACGGCGGCGGGGCGACGGGTCGACCGCCCGGTGGGAAGTGGTCGTCCACCCCGGGGCGGCGGTGATCCTGCCGCTGACCGACGCCGGGGAGGTGGTGATGATCCGCAACAACCGTATCGCCGTCGGCGCCGAGTTGTGGGAGCTGCCGGCCGGCACGCTGGAGCCGCCGGAGCCGCCCGCCGAGTGTGCCGCCCGGGAGCTGCGCGAGGAGACCGGCTACCTCGCCGGGCGCATCGAGCCGCTGGGGCGGTTTTACAGCAGCCCGGGCTACTCGAACGAGCAGATCCACGCGTTTCTCGCCACCGAGCTGCGTCACGTCGGCCAATCGCTCGACGACGGGGAGGAAATCCGCGTCGAACCGCTCGGCGCCGGCCGCGTAAGAGAAATGATGCTCAGCGGCGAGATAGCCGATGGTAAAACGATAGCGACACTTGCCTTATACCTGCTTGGAAGGGACGCTTAGTTGAGCTGGCAAGATCGACCCTACGCCTACAAAGACGACGTCGGCGGCCTCAGCGCCGGGGGGCCTAGGTCCATTGGCGGCATGACGATGCGTTTCCCCAAGCCGGTCGGCGCCGTCAAGTGGCTGCTGATCGCCAACTTCGGCGCCTTCTTCATCCAGGCCCTCACCGGTGACGTCGGACCCATCGGCTTCGGCTGGATCAGCCAGAACTTCGGCGCCACGGCCGCCGGGTGGTGGCAGGTGTGGCGGTACGTGACCTTCCAATTTCTCCATGGCGGCATCTGGCACCTCTTCATGAACATGTTCGGGCTTTACATGCTCGGCACACCGCTGGCCGGGCGCTTCGGCGGGCGGTGGTTCCTGGCGTTCTACCTGCTTTGCGGCGTCGCCTCTGGGGTGATGTATGTCGCCGTGGGCACCTTGGTGAGGGTCAACCCGGCCATTCCCATCGTCGGGGCCTCGGGCGGCGTTTTCGGCATCATCGTGGCCGCGGCCGTTTACTTCCCCAATTTCAGGATCATCTTCCTGTTCTTCCCCGTCCCGATCCGCATCGCGGCCATGATCATCTTCGTGGCGATGGGCTTCACGATCCTCTCCACCCTCGGCGCCGCCATGCAACACGGGCCACTGGCCTTCGCCGACGGGAACTTCTGGAGCCAGGTCGCTCACTTCGGCGGCGCCGTCACGGGCGGGGTGTGGGTGCTCTTGCAGCGGGGCAGAATCGGCAAGGGCCGCGGCGGGATTTCACGCCGGCTCCGAAACGGCCGATGGAAGAGGAAGATGGCCCAACGAGCCGAGAAGCAGCAGACGATCGACCGGATACTCGAGAAGATTCACCAAAGCGGCCTCGCCTCGTTGACCCGGCAGGAGAAACGGTTCCTGCAGCAGGCCACCGAGGAGCGCCGCGATGAAGACCGTCGCATCAACCGGCTGTAAACGGACGGCCCCCATGAGCAACGAATCGGCGTATCAGCAATGCATCAACGTCGACTGCGGGGCAACGGTCGGCATCGACGAAGTCCACGTCGCCTGCCCCACGTGCGGCAGCCTGCTGGACGTGCGCTACGACTGGGACAAGGTCGAGCTGCCCGCCCGCCTGAGCGATTTCAACGCCCGCTGGGCCACTCGCAACTGCCCGCTGGATTTCTCCGGCGTGTGGCGGTTCCGCCAACTGCTGAACTTCTGCCCCGACGCGGTGAAGATCACCCTGGGGGAAGGTCAGACGCTGCTGCAGCGGTGCGATGGCGTGGCCGACTACACCGGCATTCGCCGCGGCGGGCTGTTCCTGCAGTACGAGGGCTGCAACCCGTCCGGATCGTTCAAGGACAACGGCATGACCGCCGCGTTCAGTCACGCGGCCATGACGGGCGCCACCCGCGTGGCGTGCGCCAGCACGGGCAACACGTCGGCCTCCCTGGCGATGTACGCCTCGGCGGCGGGCATGGCGGCGGTGGTGTTCGTCGGCTCGGGGAAGATCGCCCTGGGCAAGCTCGCCCAGGCCCTCGACTACGGCGCCCACACGCTGCAGATCGCCGGCGACTTCGACGACTGCATGGCCCGCGTCAAGCAGGCCACCGAGGCGATGGGCCTGTACCTGGTCAACAGCGTCAACCCGTTCCGCCTGGAAGGCCAGAAGGCCATCATGTACCGCGTGCTCGAGGGGCTCGCCTGGGAGGTGCCCGACTGGATCGTCGTCCCCGGCGGCAACCTGGGCAACAGCTCCAGCTTCGGCAAGGCGTTCAGCGAACTGAAGCACCTCGGCCTGATCGACCGGATCCCCCGCATGGCGGTGATCAACTCGACCGGGGCCGACACGCTCGATCGCATCGTCAACCGCAAAGGCCTGCGTTACGACGGCGGACACTTCGACAGCCGGGTTATCGCCGACGACTACGCCTGGCAGGACGCCAACGGCGTCAAGGCCGACACCATCGCCAGCGCCATCGAGATCAACAAGCCCGTCAACATGGTCAAGTGCCTTCGCGCGTTGGAGACATGCGACGGCGTGGTGCGGGCCGTCCCCGACGCGGAGATTCTCGACGCCAAGGCCCAGGTCGGCCGCTGGGGCCTCGGCTGCGAGCCCGCCAGCGCCGCCAGCATCGCCGGTCTCCGGCGGCTGGTCGCCGAGGGCGTCATCGGCGCCGACGAACGGGTGGTCTGCATCCTCACCGGCAACGGGCTGAAAGACCCCGACGCCACCGTCGGTTACCACACCGGCCAGGCGCCCGGGGGCAAGTCGATCCCGGAGCCGAGACACTTCGCCAACGGGCCCATCCCCGTGGTGAACGAACTCGATGCTATCATCGCGGCCATCGAGAACGCATAATGATCCGCCGGACCCCGCCGAGGCTTTGCCGGCGGCGGCGGCGGACGCGCGCGGCCGGCGGCGGGGACATTGGCGCGGCCGGAGAGCGACGATGAGCGAGAGCATCACCAAGATTGCCGTCAACGGCGCCGGCGGGCGCATGGGACAGCGCCTGATCGCCCTGGCCGCCGAGAGCGACCGATTCGAGCTGGTCTGCGCCGTCGAGGCGGCCGATCATCCCTTCATCGGCCAGACCATCGGCGGGGTGGCCTACACCGACCGCCTCGTTCGGCAAGCCGACGTGGTGGTCGATTTCTCCCTCCCGGCCGGCACCGAGGCCGTGATCCCGGCGGCGATGAACGACAAGACCGCCATGGTCATCGGCACCACCGGCTTGTCGCCCCACATCCAGTCCGCCATCGACGAGACGGCCAACCTCGTGCCCATCGTCCAGGCGCCCAACTTCAGCGTCGGCGTCAACGTGCTGCTGCGGCTGGTGGCCACCGCGGCCGAGACACTCGGGGACGATTACGATATCGAGATCGTCGAGGCCCACCACCGCTTCAAGAAGGATGCCCCCTCCGGCACGGCCCTGGCGCTGGCCGGGAGCATCTGCGAGGCCAGCGGGGCCGACATCGAGGAAGCGCTGCAGCACGGGCGAAGTGGCGGCGGCGCCCGGCCAAGCGGGCAGATCGGCATGCACGCGATACGCCTGGGCGACACCGTCGGGGAGCACGCGGTGCACTTCGGCTGCCTGGGCGAAACCCTCACGCTGGCCCACTCGGCCCACACGCGAGACACCTTCGCCGGCGGAGCCCTCCGCGCCGCCGCCTGGGCGGTCGGCAAGCCCCCCGGCAAGTACACCATGGCCGACGTGCTGTTCGGATGCTGACCCGACGGCCACGCCGCCCAGCCGTTTGGCGGCACAATTCCGGCGGGCGGATTTGACATTCAGGCATGTTCCGGGGTATTATTCCTTGTGGCCCTCACGCGGGTCCGGGGCGTAACGGCTGACGTGTACGGGTGTTGTGATGAACGTAATTGTAGCCATCCCAGTCTACAATGAGGCTAAGCATCTGCGCGGGGTGCTGGCGGAGGTCCGTCGCTACGCCGAGCGAGTTCTCGTGATCGACGACGGCTCCACCGACCGGACGCCCGAGATCCTCGCCGACATCGACGACGTGGAGGTGATCCGCCACGACCGCAACCTCGGCTACGGGCAGTCGCTGATCGACGCGTTCAACTACGCGATCTGCCACCAGATGGACTGGCTGATCACGATGGACTGCGACGGCCAACACGAGCCGGAGAGTATCCCCGCCTTCCTCGCCGCCGCCGGTGACGGCGATTGCGACATCGTCAGCGGCTCCCGCTATCTCACCGACGACGACGACGGGGCGTCCCTGCCGCCGCCGGATCGGCAGGCGATCAACCGGGAATTCACCGCCCTGCTGAACCGCCGTTTGAGCCTGGCGATCACCGACGCGTTCTGCGGCTTCAAGGCCTACCGCGTGGCCGCACTGCGGAACCTGAACATCACCGAGGTGGGCTACGCCATGCCGCTGCAGGTGTGGGTGCAGGCCGTGCGGAGAGGCCTGCGAATCCGCGAGATTCCCGTCCGCCTGATCTACAACGACCCCAACCGGTCCTTCGGCGGGCCGCTGGACGACCCCCGGCAGCGGCGCCGGCATTACCTCACCATGCTCAATGAGGCCCTCGCCGAACCCCCCGGCCGACTGGCCGGATGCTACTGCCGGCCCGCCGGGGAGCCCTCCTGCCGATGCTGACGGTGCCGCCAACGCCCGCCGAAGACGGGGGCACACTCCTGCTGCCTCACCCCCAATCGCTCCCCGCCATGCTCGCCGAGGCCGGACGCCGCCTGGCCCACATGAACTTCGACGTCGCCGGCGTCCCGGCCGCGACGCTGCGGCGGCAGGCGCGGGCGGAACTGCTGGCCGCCGTCGGCGGCGACCGGCCCGCCCCGTGGGTCATCGCCGCCCATCAGAGCGAGATGCACCACGCGGGCGTGTGGTTCAAGGACGCCGTCGCCGCGGCGCTGGCCGAGGCGGCCGGCGGGGCGGCCTTCCACCTGGTCGCCGATCACGACACCGTCGGCCACGCCGCCCTGACCGTTCCGCAGACCGACGCCGAGGGGCGAGTGCACCAGGTGCAGGCCGTCTACGCCTCACCGGCGCCGTGGCAGTGCCCGGCCCAACTGCCGCCGCCGGCCCCGGCCGAGGTCGAATCGCTCGTGGCCGCCGTCCCCACGCCCCTTCGCGAATCCGCCACCTTCGCCCACTGGGCGCGGGCCGCGCGCTCCGCCACCGGCACCGCCCGAACACTGGCCGAATGGGCCGCCGCCGCCCGCGCCGCCGTCACCGAATCGCTCCACCTGAACGTGCCCAACGCCTTCATCAGCCGACTCGTCGCCGGGGAGGCCTTCGCCCGCTTCGCCGCCGACCTCATCGTCCGACACGAGCACATGCTCGCGGTGCACAACGCCGCCCTCGCCGACCACCGCGCCGCCTGCGGGATCCACAACCCCACCCGGCCGGTGCCCCCGCTGAAAACCGTTGACGGCGCGACAGAGGTACCGCTGTGGGTGTACCGCGCCGACGGCCCGCGAGAGCCCCTGCTGGCCCGCACCCGCCACGGCGAGATCGAGCTGCTGACCCCCGCCGGTCGGCTGGCCGCGTGCCCGGCCGACCCCGAGGCCGTCGCCGCCGCCGTGGCCCAACTCACCGCCGACGGCGTGGTGCTCACCCCCAGGGCGATAACGCTGACGATGTTCGTTCGCACGTTCTTCGCCGAGGTTTTCGTGCACGGGATCGGAGGGACGATATACGAGCGGTTCGGCGACGTGCTCATCGAGCGCTGGTTCGGTTGGCGCCCGCCGGCGTTCGTGACCGCCACGGCCACGGTGCGGCTGGACCTGCCCCGATCCGACCTCACCGCCGCCGACCTCGCCCGGGCCCTGTGGCACCGCCACCACGCCTGGCACAACCCGAACCTGTACGCCGGCGGTGAGCTTCCCGCCTCCGCCTCGCAACTCGTCCGCGACAAAACCGACGCCCTGGGCCAACTGGCCGCGGCGCCGCGGTGCGGCCCGGCCCGCGCCGCCCGCTTCGCCGACGTGCATCGCATCAACGCCGAGCTTCGCGACTGCCTGGGCGACGCCGTAGCCGCCACCGAGGCCGAACTGCGGCGTGTCCGCGACCAGCTCGCCCGCGATGCCGTCGCCGCCAGCCGGGAATACTTCTTCGCCATGGTCGGCCCCGAACGGCTGGCCGAGTTGATCGCCCGCGCCCGCGCGTGGGCCTCCGCCGCCGGGCGGAGCGAGTAGATGCTTGCTCACCAAAGAGAATCAGCCACAGATGAACGCAGATAGACGCAGATGAGGCCACGCTAGAACAAAAGGATCGACATCAGCGTTTAGCGGCGGAGCTTGCTCCGCGTTGCCGTCAACAGCGAATGCACCACAGAGGGCACAGAGCACACAGAGAAAGATACAGATAAAAGTTACAGCAAGAGACGCACGAAAGTGCAAAACAAATTCGACATGTTGAACTTTAGTAGTACAGTGCGGCCGGATCGGCCCGATGAGGAGTCGGCAGATGAAACTGGCATTCAGCACCAACGCGTTCACGCGGCACACGCTTGACGAGGCCGTCCGCACCATCGCCGAGTGCGGTTACGCGGGCGTGGAGATCCTCGCCGACGCCCCCCACGCCGACCCGGCCGTCTTCACCGACGCCCAAACCGACGTCCTGACCGCCCAACTGCAGCAACTGCACCTGGGCGTGAGCAACGTCAACGCCAACTGTTCCTTCGGGTACTTCTCCGACGCCCCCGCCGAGCCGTTCTTCGAGCCCAGCCTGATCTCCCCTGACGCCCAATGGCGGACCGACCGGCTGAAGCGGATCGACTGGACGCTACGACTGGCCCGCCGCATCGCCGCGCCCAACATCTCCATCACCACCGGCCGACTGCTGCCGACCATGCCGCCCGCCCGCGGGGCCGAACTGCTGCGGAAGAACCTCGCCCGCGTGCTGGAGATGGCCGAGGCAACCGGCACCCGCGTGGGCATCGAGTGCGAGCCGGGGCTGTTCATCGAGTGGGCCGTGGAGCTGCGGGCCCTCATCGACGAGATGGGCTCGCCGCTGCTGGGGGCCAACCTCGACGTCGGCCACAGCTTCGTCCTCGGCGAGGACCTGCCCGAGGCCGTCGACCGCCTCGCCGGGCGGATATGGAACATTCACATCGAGGACATCGCCCGCTTCGGCCCGGCCGGGGTGCCCAAGCACTACCACCTGATCCCGGGCGAGGGCGACATGGACTTCCCCCGGCTGCGCCAGGCGCTGGACGCGATCGGCTACGACAACTTCCTCACCGTGGAACTGTACACCTGCCCCGACGCCCCCCGCCGGGCCGCCGAGGCGTCTATCGCGCACTTGCGAACGATCTTCGGAGACTGACGCGATGACCACCCCCGCCGGCCGCTTCCGTCTCAAGAGCTCGCGGCGCATCGCCGAGATCTTCGACGCCGGCCTGCGGACAGCGGACCCCCGCCTGACCGTTACCGGCCTGCCCAACGACGAGGGCATCACCCGCCTGGCCCCCGCCGTGGGCAAGCGGCACGGCAACGCCGTCCACCGCAACCGGCTCAAACGCCTCTGCCGCGAAGCCTGCCGCCGCGTCCGCGAGCAGCTCCCCCCCGGGTGGGACTTCGTGATGATCCCCCGCGTCCGCCACGACCATACCGTCGAGAACCTCGCCGACAGCCTGCTCGCCGTCGCCGCCAAGCTGCCGGCAAAACGCGAGGGCGAAAAACCGTGAGACGCCCGACCGCCGCCCCGACCAGTGTGGACCCCCTCCGCCGCCCGACCGCCGCCCCACCCGGCGTGGACCCCCTCCGCCGCCCGATCAGTTGGCTGCTGGTGACCCTCGTGCACCTGTACCAACTGACCCTCTCCCCCCTCATCGGCCGCCAGTGCAAGTACCACCCCACCTGCAGCCGTTACTTCATCGAGGCCGTCATCCGCAAAGGCGCCCTCCGAGGCACAGCCAAAGGCCTCTGGCGCCTCTGCCGCTGCAACCCCTTCGCCCCCGGCGGCTACGACCCGGTGAATTGAGGGGACAGATACCGAAACTCAGATGTGCGTCGTTGGTGAGGCTGTTGGAGTCGCTACTTCACCGCGTCCTCCGCCCGCACAAACGCGGGCCAAAGCCGATGAAGCGGGGAAGGCGAACATAATTAAGGTATCTGTCCCCACAATAGGATTAAGCGAAAGTTAAGCGACCATGTGCCGATAACACCTGTGGACGCATCACACGGTTCTTGCCTGTTCGCGTGGGAGGGCAGCACCTAGGCGGCCCTATCCCGACGTGCGGGGAGGCCGAGGGGACAGTGGGCGGAAGGACTGATGACGGCTCGAGAGCGTGTATCGGGGAACGCCGAGCAGGGCGATAACGCCAGACACGTGGACCAGGAGGCGGCTCCCACCGGCATCGACGCCGGGTATCTCCCGGTGGACGTGGTCTTGCTGCGCCCGGGGCCGAACCGGCCGTTCGACCTCTTCCAGCGCGTGAACGGGGCCATGGTGCTGATCTGCGCCAAGGACTACCGCCTGCCCGCCAAGCGCCTGGAGAACCTGCGAGAGAACCGCCAGGACACGCTGTTCGTGCCGGTGGCCCAGGGGCCGCAGGTGTCCTGGCAGGCCGAGATGATGCTCCAGGAAGTGGTCCTGGATGAGAAGATGACCGTCGATCGGCGAAGCGCCATTCTCGTCAGGTCCGCCCGCACGATCATGTCGGAAGTCCTCGCCAATCCGTTGGCCAAGGGGGCCATCCGCCGCGGCATCGCCCTGGCCAACACGACGGTCGACTTCATGGCCCAGGAGCCGGCGGCCCTGCGGTCGATGACGACGCTGTTCACCAAAGACTACTGCACCTACGCCCACTGCGTTCGCACCTGCGTGCTGGGCGTGGCGCTGTTCAAGTACGTCGTCTCGCCCAAGATCGAACTCTTACGCCGTTTCGGCATGGGCATGCTTCTGCACGACATGGGCAAGAGCCTGATGGAAGATTACGTGCTCAACAAAACCACGCGGCTCACGGCCGAGGAGTTCGAGCACGTCAAGACGCATCCGGCCCTCGGCTGGCACATCCTCCAGGGCCACGGCGTCAAGGACGACATGGTCAAGTCGGTCGCCCTGCACCACCACGAGAAACTCGACGGCTCGGGCTATCCCGATGGCCTCGCCGGGGCGGAGGTCACCCGCGAGGCCCGCGTGGCCGCCATCGCCGACGTGTACGACGCCCTGACCTCCGAACGCCCCTACCGCAGCGGCATGCCCCACGAGCAGGCCCTCACGATGATGGGCGCCCGCATGGTCGGCGACCACCTGGACCCCGAATACTTCGCCGGCTTCACCCGAATCAGCAAGCACCTCGGCACCCCCCACCCAGCCAACGCCCCCGCCGAAGCCGCCGCGGCAAAGTAAGCCTCGCCGGCCCGTCGCGGCCGTCAGCCCCTCGGCCGCCTCCGCATCGGCTCTACGCTCCCTCCAGACGGCCCCGCCCTGCCCAAGCAGTCGTGTCAGCGCATAACGGGAGGGAAATGCGCCAGTAATGGCTTTACACGGCTGGAAGCAGCGTATAAACTCCTGGGTCAAGAGCTTCTCTCCCAGGCAACTCGATGAAACAGTGGGGTGGATCATGATCGACTACAGTTGCCCGAAGTGCGGGAACCGGATGAGTTCTCCTGATGGGCTCGCAGGGCAGAGCGAAACCTGCCCCAACTGCGGCAACACTGCGGCGGTCCCACAACCCCAACCCATTGTTCTCACGCAGCCTTCCCCCCCTCCGGTGGTCTCTCGGCCGGCATACAGACGTATCCCTCGTGCCAACCGAAAGCCTGTTCTGGATGTGCGACTGAAGGGCGCCAAGTCCACCAACGGTCTGGGCGTTGCCGCTCTGGTCCTCGGCATACTGGCATCACTGACCTGCTGGATTCCGTTCATTGGCATGCTCGGCATTCCGCTGGCCGTATTGGGCTTGCTCTTCGGTGGAATCGGTTTCTTCATCGCATTGGTCGGTCGCAAGTCTGGCGTCGGCATGCCTATCTCCGGCGGTATCGTCTGCATCGTGGCACTAATCATTGCCATTGCGGTGACCGGCAGTGTAGTTGACGCACTCGACGACGCATCTGACACGACGCCAGGAGGTGCACAGGCCACGCCGGAGAAGCGCGCATATCTTGACAAAGTGTTACTGAAGGATGTCCATGTTGCAGACAATGTCCTAAACGAGAAAAGCGTCTTTGGTGAAGTCAAGAATACGGGGGACCGATCTCTCAAGGAAGTCAAGATCATGATCTACTGCCTGGACCGAGACGGCAGGGCAGTTTTTGAGAAGGAGTATTACCCGGTTTTGGTTTCCGACCGCCGTTTCTCCACGAGTAACGACAAGCCCCTGAAGCCGAACTACTCGGAGAAGTTCGGCTACAGGCTCGATGACGCGCCCTCCGAGTGGTCCGGGAAGGTGCGGGTGGAAGTGGTCGACATCGAATTCGGAGACTGACGGCATCTCCCCTCGCCACAAGGGGCTCCCGGCGTAATGGCCGGGACGGCAGCGAAGATGGTGCGTCATGCCCGTCGCATGTGTAGAATCAGCAGTGCTCTTCCGTCAGCAGGAGTCTTTCGCTACAATGTTGCCCGACATGGCCGGGGGTGCCGCATCCGCCGCCCGCGCCGCATGCGCCTTCCGCAGCGCCCCCTCGATCCGCCGCAAGTACCCGAAGGCCCTCGCCTCAACCTATTTCGGGCTCTCTCCGCTTACGGAAACGATGTCGCCTTCCTTGGGCGTCCATTCTTGCCCATCGGCCAGCTTGACGCGGAGAAGTGTGACGACAACCTTCGCCGTGGTGTCATGCCCATGAAGGGTCCAGCCGCCAGTGCCTTTCTTGCCAGGCGCGATCGTTTTCTGGGAGAGGCCCTCGACCCTGTTCGATTTCGTCAGGAAACCGGCTACGGGTCTATCAAACCGATCAAAGCAATCTATGGCAACCTCGAAAGCCACGACGTCCTGCGTCGAAATGTTCTGAACCGACAACCATGCTTCGGGCTGGCCGATCGTGTTCGCTGCAATGAGCGCGCCGATGAGTTTGATGGGGCAGGCTTCGCCTGCCGCCTTGACCTCGGCCCAAGGCGCTGGAGTCACGACAAGACCCTTTGACACCCAACGCTGGCCTTTCCCCCCGGGAAGCCGAACGATTCGAAGAACCTGAATGGTACATTTCTTGCCGACCGTAAGCACGTTCTTGCAGGCGCTTGAAAAAGTCTTGCCATCTGTTACTTGAGCAACGTCGATTCGGACAATGAGGTCGAAGCTCTTAAGTCCTGCTCTATCGGCTGGGCTTCCGGGAGAGACACGTCGAACCAATGCGCCCTTGCGTGGAGGACGCGGTGCTCCGGCAGCGGGCACTTTCTCCAGCAGCTGCTCTCCTGTTATGTCAAAGACCGACACTCCGATGGCTGCCCGGACCGCCGGCGTGGTGGTGGGGTCTTCTGTATTGCTGTTTGAGGAAGGTGTACCGACCACAGGAGCCTTGTCGGCGCGGGTCGTCGCCACGACGCCGCCAGCCTTCAATGCGGCGATTTCGGCGCGCAGCCGATCAACCTCCTTTCGAAGGGCCGTGACATTCTCCTGCAGCATTCTGTTCTGCGCCCGCAATTCTCGAAGTTCTTGGTCATCCGCCCCAAGGGCCCGATCTCCGACCTGGATCAGGAGCATGATCGCCAGCACAATGACCATTGCCTTTTTCATCGCTTGTCTCCTTTCGGCGTTGCGTGATTCCCCGCCGGCAGCAGCGCGACCCGCCCGATCTCGGGATCGCACCCCGCCTGCGGGTGGGCGTAAACTTCGGTCGTGCCCACGTCGCTGTGCCCCATCCACTGAGCCAGCTTGTAGATACTGACCCCGGCCCGCGCCGCGCGCGTATTCTTGACTTCGTCCGACCAGGTATCGTTATAGATATGGATGACGCGACCGCCCTTCTGCGATTCTCGCATCAGGGAATAGCGATCGACGCCTGCGCGATTCCTGGAACGACTCCACAGACATGTGCCGAACTCCCACCCTTGGCCTCCATGGTCGTGCTTGCCCTTGGTGATCTCGACGTATGCATCCATTGCAACCTCCACTGCGCTTGAGGTCGACCATCTGTCGAGCCGCCTGGCTCCGGAGCCATTCATATAGATAGGACCGTCTCTGCTCGGAGAAAGACAGGCCACGCCCCATCACTCCCCTGAGCTACATTGACA
>SDBU01004491.1_pt1 | contig 17091 bp, 15 predicted proteins | sample 2277071 | NCBI WGS metagenome assembly SDBU01 (sample SAMN10397929, study PRJNA504765) | marine sediment metagenome | isolation source: marine sediment core GS08_GC12, 126 cmbsf | place: Arctic Ocean: Gakkel Ridge, Loki's castle | collected 2008 | reverse complement strand
TATCTTCTGAAGCCGCCAGGCGCAAACCCGCGGAGAACGCCGCTCATCGGGCGCGAAGCGTTGCTCGGCAACAAAAGGGCCATTTATGGATGGAAACTAACTGAGAATATCAATTAAGGCTCACATCGTCAACCAAGAAACTCACGTCTTGACCTTGACATCTAACAAAGTGTCCGCATATTCTAAATTCAAAATAATAACTGAACAGGATTTACCGACCATGCTGCTAAAGCTCTTCCTGGCATTTACCCTCATTCCCTTCTGTGAAATCTATCTGTTGATAAAGATCGGAAATTATTTGGGGGCGTTCAACACTATACTTATCGTCATTGTCACGGGATTTTTAGGTGCATATCTGGCCAAGCTCCAGGGAATCAAAACCATGATGAGAGTCAGAGAAAGCCTGAACCGCGGGGAACTGCCGGCAGAGGAAATGTTGGATGCCCTGTTGATCTTCGTTGCCGGCATTGTGCTACTCACCCCCGGATTCATCACCGATGTGGCAGGTATTGGAATCCTGGTACCAAATACGAGGTCTTGGTTCAAACGCTGGCTGCGCAAAAAGTTTGATCAGTGGATCTCGGAGAATAAGGCGAATATGGTGATTTTCTGAAGATCATCCGCATTTCCTAATGGGATGATTTTAGCCCCAAAAATGCTATTATAAGCCCAAAATCAGCCCCTTTTTCCCCACTCATTTCTATGCATATCAGCAACATAGCATGGCCCGACCCCATTTTAATTTACTATACGCTTGGCAGCGTGTTTGTGAATGGGTCAAGACTGTGCAGAAGACAGTGCCGTTGAGGTACCTGTCAGGAAATATTCGGTGACCTGACTTCAAAAAGAAATACTCCCTGCCCGCTCCTTATAACTGGTTCAAAACGGGACATATTTTTGACAACCGCTATAGAACCAACGCCCCCTTTTTTTTACGCGGTTACAACTTGCGTCAGTTTTTCGTCTTCTGTTGGGCAGAAAGTAGGCTGAAACAGGGTTGGAGCACCCATGGGGCATGCAAAGGAAAAGATCATCTAAAACTTGAAGGAAGGCGCTGAACATGCTGTTTAACAAGATCCTTTTTGTTGGCAAGATGCGTCATGGGATGGCCTTATCCATCTCCTCAGCCGAGGCGGCGCTTCACGTGCGACCTTGCTTCTCCTCTCTTTGTTCAACGGCCTCAAATCGTTTTATGAATTTCATAATGGTCCTTGTTAGGGCTGTTTCAGGATGAACCCGTATGGACCGACCCAGATTCACCATGGTAAAAAGGAGATCCCCAAACTCTTCCGCTGATTTTTCAGAATCAGCTTCTTTTATGGAAACCTTGAACTGTGTCAGCGCTTCATCCAATTTCTTGAGAACGCTCTCAACATCTGGCTGGTCGAATCCAAGTTTGGCGGCACGTTCACTAATGCGATATGCCCGCATCAAGGCTGGGAGATTTTGCGTAACTGAATCAAGAGAGGCGCATTGGACTCTGTCTTTGTCTTTGGTCTCCGCCATCTTGATTTCGTGCCATCTTTGTCTGACCTCGTCTGAACTTGATACCTGCGCCTGGCCGAACACGTGAGGATGACGCCGAATCATCTTTGCGGTAATCGTCTCCACCACATCCCCCAAGTTGAAATTCCCTGCTTCCTCAAAGATTCGTGCCAGAAACACGATGTGAAAAAGAAGGTCCCCCAATTCATCACACACATCTCCAGGGCTACCCGAGTCAAGGGCCTCAAGAACTTCATAAGCCTCTTCCAGCAGATAGATCTTGATTTGCTCTGGTGTCTGCTCACGGTCCCATGGGCAACCGCGTTCGCTTCGCAGAATCTTGACCAATGCAATAAGACCATCAAAACCGGCAGGCAGCGAAACTAAAGCTTTTTCCAAGCTTCCCTCAATGCATTGATGTTATCGTCAAATTCTTGCTTCATGTCTTTTGGCACGAAGGCGACCATCTTCTCGGAGATAATGATTACATACGGGGCCAGGAAGGAATGCTTGATGATAGGTGACTTCTGGGGAAGGAAGGTCGTAAGTGGAACCAACAAGACGGATACAATGAGAATAGCCTTCACAAGGCCAAAGGTGCTACCGAGGATACGGTCGGCCCAGCCCAGAGCAACGGCCTTGAAAACATGTTTAAGAATGACGCCCACCAATCCCACAGCAAGAAACAGGACGGTGAAGGCCAAAAAGAAGCTGACGATGTTCAAATAGGACTTATTGACAATGAAGCGAGAAAGCAAGTGTGCCACGATCGGATAATAGTTGTAAGCAACAAAGAAACCGACAAAGACGCCAACAATGGAGGTTAGTTCCTTTATAATTCCCCTGAAAATGCCACGAACAAGGCAAAACCCCACGATAACGGCAATCAGGATATCAAGAATATTCATCGATGTTTGCGTTTTTATTAAGATTTCAGGTTGGTGAGCCTGTAACAAATGGCATCTTTCAAGTCAAGCGATTTTTCCATCAAACCGAGGAGTGATCCATCTGATTTTTGTAGCTTGCAAAAGTGTCCGAACATGTTATATGTTCTACCCTCACCATGAAGACACGAACAGTTCCTCGCCATCCGGAAACTGCTGATCCCCAGAGTCTCAAGATTACCTTTAGCGATAATCTTGTGGCCAGGAACCTGTTCGGCGAGCAGAATCGGCATATCCAACAGATTGCGGCCGCTCTAGATATCCAAATCCACGTTAGGGGCAATGCGGTCAGTGTCCACGGGGATATCATCACCGCACAGCTTGTCGAAAAGCTCCTTAAAGAGCTCTATGGTCTAATTGAGGAAGGGTACCCGATTTACGAAAGCGATATTGACTATGCCATCCGTATCCTGAGCAGTGATGATCGTGTTAAGCTCAAGGATATTTTCCTGGATACCGTCTACATCACCTCTCAGAAGAGGCCGATTACACCCAAGGGTCTAGCACAAAAGAAATATATTGACGCTATTCGAAAGTTTGATATCGTCTTCAGCATCGGGCCTGCCGGCACTGGCAAGACTTACTTGGCCATGGCCATGGCAGTTTCTTTGCTCGCAAAAGGTGATGTCAATCGAATTATCCTAACACGCCCCGCTGTAGAGGCTGGGGAGAGCCTGGGCTTTCTACCCGGCGACCTTTACGAGAAGGTCAACCCGTATTTGAGGCCGCTGTATGATGCCCTCCACGATATGATGCGCTATGAAAAAGCATCTCAACTCATTGAGCAGGGTGCCATAGAAGTAGCACCACTTGCGTTTATGAGAGGCCGAACCCTCAATGACTGCCTTGTCATCTTGGATGAAGCCCAAAACACTACCTCAGAGCAGATGAAGATGTTCTTGACACGCCTTGGATTCAGTTCAAAGGCAATTATTACCGGTGATATCACACAGATTGACTTGCCTGATGGAAAGGTTTCAGGTCTTGTTCAGGCACAAGCTATTTTGCAGAACATTGCGGGGATACGCTTTGTACTCTTTTCCAAAGAAGACGTGGTACGACACCGATTGGTCCAAGATATTATCAAGGCATATGAAGACCTTGGGGATAAAGAAAGGGCCGATCGGTCACGGTAATCGAGCGAAATTGAGATAAAGCACATGAGTAATAGTGAAAAGATAAAAGGAAGAAGCGTAGCCTTTCTTGAACGTGTCAACCATCGTTCAGAAACTATGTTGTTTCTGTTGTTTGGGACAAGCTTTCTTATTGCTTTACTCCTGTTTCCCAAACTCTTGGTGACGGTTCCCCGGTATCAGGCTGGTGATGTGGTGCAAAAGGACATCAAATCGCCAAAGGACTTTCTGATTGAGGACAAAGAGGCAACTCAAAGGAAGCGGGAAGAGGCTGCCCAATCAACACTAAGCATTTATGATCTTGACGATGGCCTGTCGGACAAGCTTGGCAACAGTATTACACAGACTTTTGAGCATATGAGAAACCTTGCTTCCGGAGGGAAGCCTGGTGCCCTCCAAGAGCAACCGGAAAACGCGGGGACGGATCAAAAGATACCAACTGGTGTCGATGCACCACCTGCTGAAACCCTTTCGCCTCATGATTTGATTTGGAGAGAAAAAGAGACTTTTGAAAATATGATAGGCATCCAAATCAGCAGTGATGCATACAAAATATTGGAAAAGGAAAACTTTTCTGAGGCCATTCCAAAACAAATTAGTCAGCTACTTGGAACTGCGCTACAAAATGGGATTGTGGCCAACAAACAACTTCTGCTCCAGGAGCGGGACAAAGGGATCGTGGTCCGCATGCTCTCATCAAAGGAAGAGCTTTCGGTTAGCAATCTGGAACAGTTATACAGCCTCGACCAGGCTCAAATAGCTATAGCTAACACTGGAAGGGAAGTGATAAAGGATGTAAGCTATTCCCTCCGTAAACTGATCATAGATATGGCACAGCGTCTGACTCAACCCAACCTCACACTCAACAAAAGGGAAACCGAAGAACGCAAGAACAAGGTGGTTGCGGAAGTCAAAGCGGTGTTAACCCAAGTCAAACAAGGGGAGATGCTTCTACGGGAAGGAGAAAAAGTAACAGAAAACGATATCCTCAAGTTACAGGCGCTAGAATCTGAAACGAGACGCGAGCAGCTGTTTACGAGCTGTGTAGGCTTTGTGCTGCTTGCCATGATGTTTTTTGTCATCTCGTTCCATGTCAATCTTAAGGTATATGGTGCTCCGACCATAAACAGCAGAGACTTGCTGTTCTTGTGCCTAATGCTCATCGTCTTGTTCTTCTTAAGCGAGGTGTCAGCTTCTTTGGCAACCGGTATCGCGGGAAGCATCCCTTATTCAATTGAGGCTTCCTCTCTCTTCTATGCCATACCTGTCGCAACCGGTTCCATGACCGTGTGCCTGTTCATGGGGCTGCGGATAGCACTCCCTTTTTCGCTGGCCATGGCGTTCGTTGTGGCATTCCTGTTCGAAAACCGATTCGACATGTTTGTGTTTTTCCTGCTAAGCAGCATCGTGGGGTCATATTGGGTCCGCACTTGTAAAGAACGTGGTACCTTGATCAAAGCTGCCCTAAAGGTGGGACTTGTCAACGTGCTGGTGGTAACGGCACTGCATATGTTCAAGGGGTCTGGACTGGATTTAAACCTCGTATGGGACTGGACGTTTAGCTTTTTAGGTGGTGTCACTTGCGGTATATTAGCTACTGGATTTGCTCCCGTCGTAGAAATGATGTTTGGCTATACCACAGATATCAAGCTGTTGGAGTTGGCTAATTTAGATCGCCCTATCCTGCGAAAGCTCATGCTTGAGGCTCCAGGAACTTATCACCACTCAGTGGTTGTGGGCAGTCTCGTGGAGGCTGCAGCAGACGCTGTTGGGGCAAACCCACTCTTGGCCAAGGCGAGTGGATATTACCACGATATCGGCAAGGTCAAGAAGCCCCTTTATTTCATCGAAAACCAGCTAGGGGGCGATAACAAACATGACAAACTAGCGCCGTCCATGTCGAGCCTGATCCTTATCGCCCATGTGAAAGATGGCGTGGAGATAGCTAGGAATCATAAGCTTGGAAGACCTATTATCGACATCATTCAACAACATCATGGTACCAGCCTAATTACTTATTTCTACGAAAAGGCCAAACAGCTGAAAGGCGAGGATGCTGTCAAGGTGGAGCATTTCAGGCATCCGGGTCCTAAGCCCCAGACCAAAGAGGCGGGCCTTGTCCTGCTGGCCGACGCCTTGGAAGCTGCCTCCAGGGCTCTTGAAAACCCCACACCAGCGCGCATTCAAGGGCTTGTTCAAAAGATCATTAACAAATTGTTCTTGGATGGGCAGTTGGACGAGTGCGAACTTACCCTGAGAGACCTCCATGAAATCGCCAGGAGTTTTAACAAGATCCTAACGGGCATCCACCATCACCGAATCGAGTATCCTGATGGGAGCGGTAAAATCGACACTGGGACAAAAAGACTGAATGGAAATTCTGATAGACGACAGGCAAAATCGTTACAGGATCGCCCAGAAGAGAATCAAGAAGAAGGCGAAAACAATCTTAAACGCCTTGGAATCTCCTGACGGGGAGCTATCCATCCTCATTGTGGATGATCCGGAAATAGCCAAGCTCAACAAGACATACCTGGGCCGGTCCGGCCCCACTAACGTCATTGCATTTCCAATGCAAGAGGGTGCGTTCGGGCAAATTAACCCTAACCTCCTGGGCGACGTCGTTATATCCCTCGACACAGCGGCCCGTGAGGCACGAGAGGATTCTATATCTGTTGAATCACGATTTGACCAGCTTTTGATTCACGGAATCTTGCACCTTTTTGGATTTGACCATGAGAAAACGTCAGAGGAAGCCAAACGCATGGCTGAAAAGGCTCAAGACCTTCTTGAGTTCTTGCGTAAATCAAGATCAGTGCCCAAGTTGGACGAATCCGCTTGAAGTGAGGGGATAAGAACACAGCAATTGTTCGGTTTATGCATTAAACTTTAGCTCACTTTAGGCACTTTAGCTCACTGTCTTTTAAGAGGTATAGGATTATGCCAAGTCTAGCAGTTAATGTCGATCATGTAGCCACGCTCAGGGAAGCAAGGAAAATCGATATTCCGGACCCGGTAACAGCTGCAGCAATAGTGGAGCTGGCAGGTGCAGACGGGGTGGTTGTCCATCTTAGACAAGATCGGCGGCATATTCAGGACCGGGATGTCCGACTGCTCCGGGAAACGATTAGAACCAAATTGATCCTGGAGATGGCCGCAACTTCCGAAATGGTTGCCATTGCTATAGAAACCAAACCCGAGCTGGTGACATTGGTGCCAGAAAAGCGTGAGGAGTTAACCACCGAAGGTGGCCTCGATCTGCATCTTCACAAAGATATAGTAGCCGATGCAATCCAATCTCTTCAAGAAGCGGAAATACCTGTGAGCATATTCGTTGACCCTGACTTGGACCAAATCAAGCTTGCCCATAGAATAAATGCTAACTTTGTAGAGATTCATACAGGGACTTTTTGCGATGCATATAAGCAAAAAGAACGTTCCGAGGCCTTCGACAAAATTGTGAACAGCGCAAAACTTGCCCATAAATTAAAACTTGGGGTCAACGCCGGCCATGGCTTAGGTTATCAGACTGTCAAGGCATTCAAGGGGCTTTCTGAAATCGATGAATTTAGCATTGGCCACAGCATCATTGCTCGTGCAGTCCTAGTGGGCCTGGATCAGGCTGTAAGAGACATGATTGCATTGATTAAAGAGTTATAAACCGAATTCGGATTTCGGAATTTGCACTAACTCGCTCCCAACTTTAGGCACTTTAGGCATTTTAGCGCACTTTAGGCACTTTCAGTTTAACTTTGGCTCACTTTAGGCACTTTCACTTCAACTTTAGCTCACTTTAGGCACTTTCAGTTTAACTTTAGGCATTTTAGCGCACTTTAGGCACTTTAGGCATTTTAGCTCACTTTAGCTCACTCTAGGCACTTTAGCTCACTTTAGGCACTTTACCAACATGATCTACGGCATAGGCATCGATATGGTTGAAGTCTCGCGCATTCAGAAGGCCTTGGAGAGGTGGGGAGATCGATTCCTCAAACGGGTCTTCACACAAGCCGAGATCGAATACTGCCACCATAAAGTGCATGCAGCGTCACGATTTGCTCTTCGCTTTGCAGCCAAGGAGGCCTTTTCAAAGGCCCTTGGATTAGGCTTCCGCAACGGACTCAGCTTCCGGCACATCGAGGTCATACGTGGTTCCGACGGCCCCCCCCAGCTCACCTTACACAAAAGGGCCGAAGAGCTATGCCATCGGCATGGTATCAAGAATAGCTTCTTGAGTCTCACGGACGAGGGCATATATGCCGTTGCCGTCGTTGTTCTGGAGGCGTAAATGTATCTTGTCACGGCTCGACAAATGAAGGAGATGGATCGCCTGACCATTGAATCGTTCGGAATACCCGGCATCGTCCTAATGGAAAGCGCGGGGCGCGGGGCTGTGGATACATTATTCCGGCATTTTCCGAATATTCGCCACATGAAAGTGGGTATCGCTGCTGGACGGGGTAACAATGGGGGCGACGGTTTTGTGATTGCACGCTACTTGGCCAGCACCCATGTCCCGTTGGCCGTATATCTCTTATCCGAAAGAGGGCGTGTTCGAGGGGATGCAGCTGCAAATCTGAAGCTGCTTGACGAAATGGAGATCCCGGTTCATGAAGTCCCGGACAACGCCGCCTTTGAATCCTACCGGGGCCGTATGAAGGAGTGTGACCTTTGGGTAGACGCCATGCTAGGCACCGGTCTTACATCTGAAGTCCGCGGACTTCTTAAAGAGATGATTACGTTTTTGAATACGCTTCAAAAACCAATCATAGCCATAGATATCCCTTCCGGCCTTGACTCGGACACTGGCAGACCGCGTGGCCCCTGTATTAAGGCAACGGTAACTGTGACCTTTGGATTACCCAAGATTGGCCATGTTGTGTTACCGGGGACAGAGTATGTCGGCAAATTAGAGGTTGTCGACATCGGGATCCCACCTGTTGTTGTTGATGAGATCGGCCCAAAACACCATCTCCTGACCCGAGAGATGATCAAGGCCTGGTTTAAGTCGAGGGCTCTTCAGAGCCACAAGGGGACCACTGGGCATCTGCTGGTTATAGGGGGATCACCAGGCAAAACTGGTGCAGCGGTCATGACAAGTCGTGCGGCCATGCGCGTGGGCGCGGGACTGGTAACGCTTGGAATTCCGAAGAGCCTCAACATGGCCGTGGAATCGCAGCTCACCGAGGTGATGACTGTACCCCTCCCTGAAAATGCCGATCAGACTTTGGGGTTATCCGCATATGGCAAGATTATGAGCCTGTTGGAACATAAGAATGGGCTGGCCATCGGCCCGGGTCTGGGCACAGCCAAGCCAACCCAAAATCTTGTCAGAAGGCTCATCCAAACCTCCCCTGTTCCTGTAGTTATTGATGCAGATGGCCTCAACGCCCTGGCCGGCAGCTTAGCGTTTTTGAAAGATCTGAAGGTGCCGGTCGTCATGACACCCCATCCAGGTGAGATGGCAAGACTTGTGAAAAAGACGCCTTCACAGGTCCAGCAAGAAAGGATCTATCAGGCCCGAAGTTTTGCAACAACCCACAAGGCGTACTTGGTCCTGAAAGGAGCCAGGACGGTTGTCGCTCATCCTGATGGGAACGTCCTGATCAACCACACTGGAAATCCCGGTATGGCTTCGGGCGGGATGGGAGACGTTCTCACAGGCATGATCTCGGGCCTCATTGTCCAGGGCCTGTCTGTTCATGAAGCTGTTAATGCGGGAGTCTATCTGCACAGCTGTGCAGCTGATTTCCTTTCCCGAAGCAAGGGTCCGGTGGGATTTCTCGCCTCGGATGTCATAGACATTCTTCCCGAGCAAATCAAGGGATTGGAAACGACCCTTCCCGGTCGTCCTACGTACCCAAATGCATTTATTAGAACCCTTTGAGAAGCAAGGAACATCACATCATATCCGCCGCCCCTGAAGAGACGTTCCGCCTGGGGGCGTTTCTCGGCAAACATGTAACCAATGGATCAGTTATTGCTCTATCCGGTGAACTTGGAAGCGGCAAGACATGTCTTGCTCAGGGGATTGCAAGGGGTTTGAAAGTGCCTGAGGACCTTTATGTGACAAGTCCGAGTTATACGCTGGTTAACGAATATCCTGGGAGGCTTCGCCTCTTTCACGTGGACCTGTATCGTATAGAGAACATCGCTGAAATCGATGAGATTGGGCTGGACGAAATAATAGGATGCGATGATGTAACAGTCATTGAATGGGCGGAAAAGATCATTGAAATCCTCCCGAAAGAACGACTCTCTATCTCGATTGCGATTCTGGATGAGCAGAGGCGAGATCTGCTCTTGACAGGATATGGACAAACGGCTGTCAATTTGATAGAGAGGTGCCTGCTTGAGTTTGGCTCATAACTGGATAATTGATACTGGATACTTGATATTGGATGCCCGATGCCGGATGCTGGTTATTCGTTTCAGCATGTTTAAATCCGCATTCCGCATTCCGCATTCCGAAATGGAAAAATGGCGCTGATAGTTCAAAAATACGGAGGCACGTCAGTCGCAGACACGGACCGGATCCGAACAGTTGCCCAACGTGTGATCAGAACGTATAGTGCTGGAAACGACGTGGTGGTGGTACTTTCAGCGATGGCAGGAGTAACAAACCGTCTCATCCAATTAGCACATCAGATTACCGATGATCCCAACAGCAGGGAACTTGACGTCTTGCTAGCTACTGGTGAACAAACCACGGTATCTTTGTTCTGCATCATGTTAGAATCCATGGGCTGTCCAGCCATCTCACTGTTGGGTTATCAGGCTAACATCATAACCAACACAGCTTTTGGGCGGGCTCGCATCGCAGAAATACGTGCCGACCGCATCCAAGATCTGCTCAGTCAGAGAAAAATCGTGGCGGTTGCCGGGTTCCAGGGCCGTGACCAACAAGGCAATATCACGACCTTAGGCAGGGGGGGGTCTGACACATCTGCCGTGGCTATAGCAGCCGCTCTGAAGGCCGATATGTGCGAGATTTATTCGGACGTCGACGGCGTCTACACCACAGACCCCAATCTCTGCAAGAAAGCAAGAAAGCTTGAAAAGATATCCTACGATGAGATGTTGGAGATGGCGAGCCTGGGTGCCAAGGTATTACAGATTCGGGCGGTAGAATTTGCCAAGAAGTTTGATGTGCCCGTTCATGTCAGATCGTCTTTCAAAGAGGAGGAAGGGACCATGGTTGTGGAAGAACAAGAGGACATGGAACGACTCGTGGTATCGAGTGTTGCGTACAGTAAGGACGAAGCGCGTATCACGTTAACCAAGGTCCCGGACCAGCCCGGCGTTGCTTCCAGCATCTTCGCGCCTGTTGCAGAAGCCGGAATCATTGTGGACATGATTATCCAAAACACGCGGAAGGGTGGACTGACCGACCTGACATTTACAGTACCGAAGAGCGACTTTCAGAGGGCCATGGCAATTCAGAAAGAGGTAGCCGAATCGATTGGAGCTGAGCAGGTACTCGGAGATGAACACATTGCCAAAGTATCAGTGATCGGCGTCGGCATGCGAAGCCACTCTGGTGTAGCCGCCAAGATGTTCACGGTCCTTGCGAAAGAAAATATCAATATCATTATGATTAGTACTTCAGAAATAAAAATCTCGTGTGTCATTGAAGAAAAACATACGGAGCTGGCGGTCCAAGTCCTTCACCGTGCTTTTGGGTTAGATTCTCCATAATCACTTCCTCCTGAGAAACTTTAACACCTCTGGTTGCATGCCGCTGAAGATGTTTCGCAAAGACCAACTAGTCATTGCACTCATGCTCGGACTGGCGATTCTCTTGATCGGTCTGTTCCGCCCATCTCATCCATTTCGTTCGATGCTCGCACCCTCTCAGAACAACCTCAAGACAGAACCGCACCGTCAATGGATTGTTGAGGTCGCCGGAGCTGTTAAGAATCCCGGTATTTACACGTTTGATAAGCCCCCAACACCAAACCAGGCAATCCAAAACGCCGGCGGCCCTGTCGGCGAACATCGTCTATTGTTCGACACGCCAAGCCATGCCCTTGATACTGGCATGCGCATAGAGCTTCAGGAGTCAAACGGAGATCGCCTCCGAATCATCATCACGCCCATGGGTTCAAGAGAAAGGTTTGTTTTGACTATTCCTATTGAGTTAAATCAAGCCGGCGTTGAAGACCTTGTCATGATCCCCGGAATCGGCCATCGCCTGGCACGCCGCATTGTTGAATTCAGGAAATCCCATGGTCCCTTTAAGACATGGCACGAACTAAGACGCGTTAAAGGAATAGGGCCAAAGAAAGTCGAACGTTTTCGATCCTACCTTAGCCTAACCCAGACAAGCCGGAACCAAGAGTAGATACCCACGGGCGTGAGCCCGTGGGTATCTACTCTCTTCTGTCATCCATCTCTTCCCGGCAGGGTTCAATCATGAACCGGCTCTAAAAGGATTACTTAGAAACTGTAAAACTAAACAGCGTCCCGAAACTACGGCCTCATTCTCAACCCGAGTTGTTTATTGATGTCCCCTTCTAAGATTCGTCTTCTATTCTTTCTCCTTTTTCTCTTCATCTCGGTAAGCTTTCAGAAACTCTTGCTTGGTTTGTTTAAGCTCTTCAAGGATACTCTTGGCATGTCTTTTCATGATCTTATGCGCCTCATCAACGATTCGCTCTGAATCTTTATCCATGGTCTCTTCATCGGGGGTCGGCAAACCAACGCGCTTGAGCCTCCATTTAATAAGTCCTCTGGTGAGTCTCTTTTCCGCTGAACGCAAGTTTTTGCCTAACGATGACTCGTCGCGCTTTCCCATTCTCTTCTCAGGAACTCCTCGTTATGTAAGATCGGGGGCAAACCTTTCCAGGCTGTTGACCAAACAACCTGTGTAGGTTTGACCCCTATGTTTTCATTAACAACGTTCCCCTTTTCCCTTATTCTGCGGGAGGCGGCATGTCTGTCACACCGCCTGGCAGGTGGACCCGGTCCCCTTTGTCCGATCCTTCGAGGATTGCCACGATTTGTTCTGCGGTCCTCGGTGTCTGCACATCCGCTTCATTGTGATAGACCACACGCAGCACCTCTTCCAGAGTAGTAATCCCTTTTGTCGCCTTGTAGAATCCGTCTTCGACCATCGATACCATTTTAGCGCTTTGTCTGGCGATGTTACGAATTTGGCCTGAAGTCTTTCTAGACAAGATAGCATCACGGATGGCCTCATTCACTACAAGGATTTCTTGAATGCCGGTTCGCCCTTTATAGCCCGTATTGTTGCATTGAGCACACCCTTGAGCTCGACAAAACGAATACCTAGAGGCATCAACGTCCTTGACATTAAAAGCCTCAAACTCCTTTTTGTCCGGCACATACGGCTCTTTGCAATGGGGACAAATCGTGCGGATCAGGCGCTGCGAAAGCACAGAGACCACAGTGGAGGAGATTAGGAACGTGTCAATACCCATGTCCATAAGTCGCAAAAGGGCGCCGGTTGTGTCATCTGTGTGAAAAGTCGTAAAGACCTTGTGCCCGGTAAGGGCTGCCTGTATCGTGGCTTCTGCAGCCACCTGGTCTCTAATCTCTCCCACCATGATAACGTCAGGGTCCTGCCGCATCATGGCCTTCAAGAAATCTGAATATGTCACGTCGAGCTTTCGCTCTATCTTGCCCTGCACAACTCCATCTATGGTGTATTCCACAGGATCTTCGACCGTGATGATCTTCTTGTCATATTTATTCAGATAGGTGAGTGAAGCATACAGCGTAGTTGTCTTCCCACAACCAGTAGGTCCTGTCACCAAGATAAGGCCCGAGGGATAATCGAGCATGCTTCTATAGTTGGCCATAGGCCCAGGAGCAAAGCCCAGCTTCTCAAGGTCCATCATGGTTGTCGCTCGGTGAAGGATCCGAATAACCACGCTTTCTCCGTAGATCGAAGAATAGACCGAGACACGTAAATCGACCTCCTCGCCATGGATGCGGGCCTCTAATCTGCCGTCCTGGTGCCTCCGCTTTTCCGCGATGTCCAGATTACACAATGCCTTGATACGAGATATAACCCGTGGCGACAATGCCTTGGGCAGATCAGTCTTGTGCAGTAAAATGCCGTCGACTCTGTACCTTACTCGAAGTGTCGCGGAAAGTGTTTCAATATGGATATCACTTGCCCGCTCGATAATTGCCGTCGAAATAATATAATTGACGATGTTAACAACATTTTCCTTTTCATCGTGTGCATCGTCAACGTCTCCTATGACTAAGCCCTTGGTCTGGTCATCATCTGCAACCGCTCCATCGGGGTATTCAATCTTTCCAAAGAGTTTATCCAGTAGTTCATTGATTGCTGTTCGTGTTGCGACTGCAGGCTCTATTTGGCAACCGAAAAGCCTTTCGAGGTCATAGATCGTGCTCTTCGACAGGGGATCGGCCATGATTACGGTTGCGGTTTCATCCTCTTTGAATGCGGGTACTGCCTCAACTCTGCGCAAAAACGCCTCATTTACTTGCAGGGCAAAATTTGTGTCGATCAGGTTGATATCAGGTATGATCTTGGATATACCCAACTGTGTGCTCAGGGCCTGCACTAGTTGTTCTTCTTTGATCAGACCCATTTCACATAGAACCTCTCCGATTTTCTTGCCACTTGTCTTTTGTTGTTCTAAGGCTTGATCCAACTGAGACGGTGTGATCAAAGACATGTTGACCAGGAGCTCTCCGAGATAGACTTTGTACTTATGGGCCTTCAGTATGCGGGATAGTTCTGTCTCAGACAAATAACCTAGCTGAACGCACAACTGGCCCAGAGGGAGGTATTCCCTTGTCTCTTTCTGCTTGGAGAGGGTTTCATCCAACTGTGCTTGGGTGATATACCCTTCAGAAACCAACACACTTCCAATCTTGACCTTTTCTGTCTTTACTGTTGTGCTCATGGCGCGCTGTTCAACCTCCTCTTGTGGGTTGCAGGCGTCAAGTTCATGCGTCTTATCGGCTTTTCTTGACCAAAACTAACCGATAAGAACTCCCTTTTAGACGGGACGAGTATGGGGAAAATGGGCTTGTATGTCAAGGCAAAATGCTTCGCAACATATAGTAGTTCGAGGTTATCCCGCATAGGGAGAGCTTGTGAAGGATGCCGGGGCCGGGGAAGCTGTTGACTTCAACATGTTGTAGTTGGATCCCGCAGTTCAAAATCAAACATACTTGCCAAAGCGTTAAATATCTGGGGCCTTGAGTTTTTCAGGATTACTTCCCATTATGATAACTTTTGGCAATGTCAAGATATCAAAACCATATCGTAACATTTTCCGACTGACCGAAATTGGACATTATATGGCATTTGAATCTGGCTTGATTCGAGATAATTGCAGTTACCTCTACTTTTGGCAGACTTCCCAAAACCACAATATATGGTCGCTTTACCCTGATCAGGTGGAACCCTCACGGAAGCAGCTAAAATGTGCGCCTGGTGAAAGGTTCATAGTCGCAATCATCTTGAATAGACCCATGATAATGGCAACAATTACAATTTATAGGATGATGGCAGGAATTACACCCTTCGTCCCTATCTCTGTAACTTCTATCGTGACCTCCGTGCCCACCACCACCTCCGCTCTCGTGACACCTGTTGCAGTTTGTGTCTCTATAAGCACCATCATTATTATAGGTGTCGTGGTGAATACCTTTAAAATCATCATTATGGCATCTAGTACAGAGATATTTCATCTCCGTATTATTATCGTTATAGGTTGGAGTGCAATCTGTTGAGGTTATTGTAGCGATGGTGCCGGCCAGTTCTACACCATTTACCTCTTTCCTAATCAACGTTACATTTGGTGCACCATGTGGTTCATGACAATCCAAACAAGAGAGCACCTTACCCAGGGTGGAAGAGTACGGACTATCAACCTTAATATAACCATCAGCATCTCCCTTGCCGTGCTTCTCGTTATCCCAGTCAATGGTCCTCAAATTCCTTCCCAGTGTAGTGCTGTAGATGGTATTATTTGTATGGCAATCTGTACAGAATGTAGCATAATCGGTTAAGTTCGATCCATCCTGTGTGGTTGAACCATCTGGCTCATAGGTGGTGGTAGAATTGTAGCGGTAAAGGGCCTGGTACTCGGTAGTATAGTCACTCATCCTCTCACCAATATCATCTCCCCATAATATATCCCCAGAAAGCAGACTCCCATGCTTGGCTGGTCTCGTCACAGGCCAGCCTCTTGTAGCAGAAGTCTTTGCAGTATTTGGTGAATTTTCAGGGTCCCCCTGCGCCCTATGTTGACTATGGCAGGCAGTACAAGGGTTTGAGTCGGCAGTATAACCCCACATACCATCGATGAATGTCTTAATGTCGTCGAGGTCGTGGGATGCACCCGGTGAGGTGAATGAGAAGGCTTCAAGAATATTGTCCACGGTATCAGCTGTCCACCCGCCAGCACGGTAGCTGTAGGTGCGGTTGACTATCGGAGTGGTTGCATAATTGGTCGTGCTGTCATGGCATTTAAAGCAAAAGTCCGTATCGTTCGCGGCAAACAGCATAAGCTCTTTCACACCACAGATAGAGTCGTCAAAGGTGTCATGGCAGTGGGTACAGTCTCCTGTTGGACATGGTGTGTCTATTCCTGAGCGATTGACACCATATGAGCAGTTGCCATGGCCCGAATCCATGTAAGAGACAGCAGCGACAATGTGTCCAGAGCTGAGCAGCCATGCCAGCGTCGGCACAAGGATTAAAATTGCGGGCCAAAGATATTGGATTTTCAATCTTGTAATTTGCATGTTCCAGCCCTCCTTACTTTTGTGTTTCGCATCTGTTGAGTGCTTTTCTTTGCTGCCACACATGACGTATAGACGTGAACCTGAACAATGGGCTCTTAAGCCAAAATTAGGCATCCTCGCTGTTCGCCAGACGTAGACGAGGAATTCTGCATCCCGACCTTTCGACAGGTTTGCTCATTTCGAATAAACTTAAGATGATGCAAATTATGTGCCAAAACAGTTCAAGCGCGACACTCGATTTTTACTGGTAAAATACGGATCAAAAATAGGTGGTCTTGGACGAAGAGGTGGGAGCTATGCAAAAATAGTCAATGAATACAAGATATTGAGGTCTATCCCGTGGTCCAAAATTGGAAGGTACTTGCCATAATCTTGGATATTTGAAACCGAGGATTCTTAGAGGTTACTTCCCATTATCTTTAATTGGGTATTCTGGACGTCGATTCGAGCTTCCTTGCCATTATCTTTGGTATCCAAAGACTGAAGATGTGAAAACCATATCGTAACATTTTCGGATCGGCCACAATGCCTTCAAAGGAGTTGGCTTTTCAATAACAAGTTAATGTATCCCTTGAAGGCTGTCCATTGTGCTCGATAGAAGTCAACTTAGTCAAAGACGTCCCCAATGTTCACGAAAAACCAACCCTGGATGCCCCGTGCGGAAGCACGGGGGACCCCAATGGGCGGTTTCCCTTCGTGGGCGTGCAGCCTATTTGGATGCTTCTAAGGCTTGCTCCGGGGGCCCTGAAAACTCGCCCCGCTTCGCAGGACTC
>SDBU01004490.1_pt1 | contig 17091 bp, 14 predicted proteins | sample 2277071 | NCBI WGS metagenome assembly SDBU01 (sample SAMN10397929, study PRJNA504765) | marine sediment metagenome | isolation source: marine sediment core GS08_GC12, 126 cmbsf | place: Arctic Ocean: Gakkel Ridge, Loki's castle | collected 2008 | reverse complement strand
CCAAAGAGAAATTCCTGCAAGCCACCAGGGCATTCCTGCTCCGGCGGCGAAATAGTCTTTTGCCTGTTTTATGAAGCGTGAGAAAAACATACCGGCAAAAATGATAACACAGAAGTACGTAATAATTACAACATAGTCGAGCGGATGCGCGAGTACAGCCTGCCGATCAACGAAGTAATAGCATGCGGCGGATTAACCAAATCCGATTTCGTCATGCAGGTTCATTCTGATGTCTTCGGCATGGAGTTCAAAGTCGCGAAATCGGCCCAGACCTGCTCCCTCGGCGCGGGCATGTTCGGAGCTGTCGCCGCGGGCAAATACGAAACTGTCGAAGAGGCTCAGAAAAAGATGGGATGCGGGTTCAGTAAGACGTATAAGCCTGACCTAAAGAAACACAAGATATACATGAAGAAATTCGCCCGCTACCGCCAGGCACGAAAGAACATAGACCCAATCACAGCAGAGCTCCTGAAGATCTGAGCAGCTGACGAGGAGATCCTGCAGCTTCGGTCTTTCATCGAATATCGCTGCCAAACATATTATGCTCGGTGATAGAAGAAAAACGGCGAGCACCAGTACAACTGCTGCGGAACAACCGGCTTTGGGATTGATTCCCATCTTAAGAGACTCCCCAGCGCAGACCCTGAATTAACTGCAACTACATTAGATCCTTCCTGGAGACCATCATAATCCTGCTGATTAACCCGAGAATCGGCAACTGTCTGAAAGAATCCAATGCCATATTATATTGAGACTACGAATTCATTCTGCAGTGTGTTGACTTATTGAAGATGCGCTGTCACAATCCGCCCGCATCCTGATTCAAATCCAGGCAAAGGAGGAAATAATGAAAGGAGTACTTCTCGCGGCCACAGCTATCTCTTTTCTGCTCGCAGCTACAATAGCCCACGCCGCAGGGGACGATCCGACCGTCTATGCACAACGGGATATGATGTCGCTGATACAGGACGGAAAGGCGAAGATCACCGCCGACAAAACAGACATCGGTCGGCTGGAGGAGCTGTTCGATGGCGACTACAAGACGTTAATCCGGTCGAATAACATAAATCCTTTCACTGTGACTCTCATCCTCAACAAACCTCTGGACTTTGACAGAGTCTCTATTCGCACTAATAACGAGGAATATCAGTGGACGATGGAAATCGCAGACAGTGAAAACGATCTCTCTAAACAGAGAAGCTCATACATGAAAATCGTGGATAATCGTCGCTACAGAGGCGAATTGGATGAAATGCTCTTTGAAACGGAATTGAAAGCTCGCGCGTTCAGGCTCACTGCTCAAAGGCTTACGGGCGACGATTACGTTCACATCTACGAATGGGAATTCCCGGTCGAGCAAAAAGTGAAAGACCTTGAGCTGCAGGTTCTGGACTATTACCTGAGAGATTATCCTAAGCTTGTAGAGGCAACTGAAATCTTCACAAACACCGTTATCACAGTAAAAACGAATGCCGTGTTGGAAAACGATCGTAAGATCGATGTCACTTCCGAGACTGATATAACCATCGACGGCGAACCATGGATGGATACCCCTGGACGTTACCTCATAACAAAAGCGGGCAACGCCGGCATCGTCGCCAGGTATGACGACCTTACTAAATCTCGGGAAATATCCGTACTCAAGCCCATGGACTATATAGACGACAAATACGTGGACTTCTCAAACAATGAGACCGACTTGGATGTGCTCTTCATCGAGCGGCTGCCGAGGCTCGACTACGATGGCCCGAATGGCGGCTGGCCCGAGGAAGGCTCAACAGTAACCTGGCGTGCACACGTCCGCAATTGGGGCAAAGAGAGATTCAACAAGGTCTCTTACAGTTTTCGTATCAATGACAAGGCTGTTAAGGAAGGACTCATTGAAGATTTCGAGCCCGAAACTACACGTAACGTCGACTTCGAGTGGAAATGGCGGAAGTCGAGGCACAGGATAGAGTTCGAAATTGACACCGAAAAGAAAGTCGATGAGCTCTCGGAATTCAACAACCGCATTGAAGATTTCACTGATGCCCTGGCGGTAGGTTTCTATGTCGAGGAATATCTCTGGCGTGTGGCGCATGAGCATCAGCACAAGCTGAATATCGGGTCCAATAGCTTCGAAGATTGGGCACAAAGACATATGCGCGTGTGGAATAGATTACATGAAGAGGCGATATATACCAGCACACCACGTGGCGTGATTGATCGAGTGCGACTTGATGAAGTCGTTATTGTCCCCAACAACTCACTCCCTCTCGCGGGTGGCATTGCGACTAACAATCCAAACAACAACGACAAGACTGTCGATCTAATATGGGGACTTGAGTCACTGGGTGTATGCAAAAGAAAAAAAGAGATAACCGAAGGACGAGAGGAACCCGGATGGAGACATACAGACCTCTCCAGCTACGAAAACATAGCCTGGGGTTATCCACACGAGCTCAATCACGCGCGCTACATAGTCGACCATTATGGTTTCGACGTCCATAAGCACCAGGTAAAAATCCTTCTCGACGATGGTACTCCCCTTGTGGACAGCAAGTACATTCCCAATGGACTGATACACTCCAACAAGTACAGGGGCCTTATGGGCGGACACCGCAACGTTTATGATGAGTACATGGCGCTGGCATGGAACAGAGTTGCCGGGCAGCGTGCAAGAGGAGGTAACTACAACCCGCCGGAAGTCATCGGCGAATACTTGCAGCTGCGTCCTGAGAACAACACATTCACGTTCGTTGACGAAAAGGGCAATCCCCTCTCGAACGCAGAGATCTGGATATATCGCACTGTGGGAACCGGTCAAGGCTGGTACGCGAAGAATTACGACAACACCGTCGACCTCAAATTCAAACTCAACGAATTCGGTGAGACGGATCTGCCTTGGACCATATTCGCAGAAGATGGGAAGATTACCCATACTTTCGGGAACGCAAACAGCGTCGTAATCGTTCGCGTGAATTACAGCGGAAAAATCGGTTTTGAATTCATCGAGTGCTCAGATTTCAATGTGGAATATATGAGAGGCCACACTCAACACGGTCATTACCTCATTACAGTTAGAAACCTGCAGGAACCATAGTCGAAAGCGTTCGCTGTTCAAGACGCTTGACAAATACCGTATCACAAGTAGTATCCTTGAGACGGTCGTTTTCATGCTCGAAACCAGGATTGGAGTCGTGAGGATAGAGATATGATTGCTTGTCCTAATTGCCAGACGGAAAACCGGTTGGGATCCATCTTCTGTAGAAGCTGCGGAGCAAAGCTGGCCATCGACGACATGACTATCGAGAACTTCGAGGAAAAAACAGGCGTCATCCCAAAAGACAAACTGGACAAGAAGAAGAAAAGAAAAAAATTAGTGGTCAATATCATAGAGCTGGTTCTGCTCCTCCTGATTGCGTACGCAGTACTTCTGGTCTTCCAGAAACCCGCTCTGCCTGAGATCAACACAAGCGGCAGCGACCTGAGAAAGTTCGAGCGAAAGCGCGACAAGATGCTGAGCAACAGGAAAGAAGGCAAGGATTCAACTGCAGAGTTCACGGAGGAGGAGATCAACTCATTCGCAATCGATCTCGTCGACAAGAATAGTGAAGATTCAAAAGCAAAGCTCAGGAGTCTTTTTATCGACCTCCAAGATAACGAGAAGGTGAGGGTATACCTTGTCTCGGATGTTTTCGGACAGCGGATTATCGCCAGCATTACAGGAAAAGTATCGGCCAACGACGACGGGCTCGCTTTCAAGCCGCAGGGAGTTTTTGCAGGCCGCGTAGGGAAACTCCCTTACCCGTCGGTTCTGTTCAGATACCATACTAAGAATCTGTTGAAGGAGAACGAGAAAACAATAGAGTTTCTCGATTCCATTACATCCGTCGAGATTAGCGACGACAAAGTCACGGTGATCGTAGGAAAAGACTAACCTTGACAATTTCTCACAATCCGGTTCAGTGGTGGGTGTAGCTCAGCTGGTTAGAGCACCAGATTGTGGTTCTGGTGGTCGGGGGTTCGAATCCCCTCACTCACCCCATCCCCCTTTTGCCTTCTCGCCTGAGCCGATTATGTGACGATGAACTGCAGATAAACAGTGATCGTCGTCCGCTCGTCGAGAGTACCGTGAGGCATAGTTAGCTGTGTAACGTAAATGAAATTCTTCAGGTGGAACATCTCCTGAAGCTTCCAATCAAAACAAATGCCGCTGAAATCAAGCTTCCCCCGCATCGTCACGAGACCGGTTTCCTTCCCCTTATGCAGACCGGTAAGCGTTATGATCGTCGGAAGACCTTGAAATCTCAGCATCTTGCCCTTCTGCTCGGCCGAGATAAAACCGCGTTGCTCCGGAATCTTGTACCCCGTCGCGAAAACAGTCTCCGCTCCAACCGTGACTTTCCCCTTGAACGAGAGCATCGCCGGATCCGCCGTGGATTCCGCACACAGAAATCTTACCCCTGTCCGATCAGTCCCCGTTACGCGCCCAAAAACTATCTCACCGCTGAAGTGCTCACGAAAATCTACTTCCTCTTCCAGAAGATTCTTGCCTTCACGGCGTTTCGTCTCGCAAGCAAAAAGGCCGATCACATTGAGCCTCCGCTTCCCCTCATCCGGAAATGTGTACTTGCGCAGAGAGATTTCATCGCGCGACCTCACACGCACGGGGACGAAGTAGCCTGCGTAATCCGCCTCCACAGCCACGGTATTATCATCAAAACCTACTGCAGGAATACCCGCAATAATCCAGTTATCCCGCCACCACGTGAGCACAACAATTCTCGCATCCGGCGCATAACTCCTCGTCTCGAACTGGAATGTGTACCTCGCTTTCTTCCGAAATCCCGCATCCGATCTCACCAACCAAACAGGCCCGACCCTTTCATAAGCATCAAGGCCGATGTCTTTCTCAAACAGATACACATGTATCGTGGCACCTTTGTCGAAAGTCTTTTCATCATAGTGGATGCCAATGTTCAGAGGAAGGCCTTTGGAAGTAACCGTCCCCTCCTCAGGACCGGCCTTGACCTCCACGACGGGAACCTGCTCTTCTTCCTCCAACTCGAGCTCTTCACCCTCGTTCTTCGATGGGCCCTCAGCTATCGTCTTTTCCCCTTCATCCGCACGGGCAGAATCCCCCTCTTCCGCTCCAAACGAAGAACACGCGGCAAGACACACCGCTGCGAAGACAAACAGCATTCTCTCCATCAAGTTCCTCATCGTCATTGACTCATACTCCAAACATGCTTCTCAAACTCTCGAACCGACTACAAAAGCAATACAAGACGAGATCACTTCATCATATATCACCAGTCCGGCCTATACCGCCTCACTTTTCCTTCTCTTGAGCAGAGTAAATACCAGGGCGCCGACACCAATGAATATCAGCATCAGCCAGCCGCCGTAGAATTCCGTCGTCCGGCCGTAGCCTTCATACGAACCTTTCGCACGATCTACAATCTCCCAGACCAATAGCCCCACCAGAACTACAGGCGACACATAGCGCACCAGATAGTCAAACCACGGTCCCAGCTTGTTGTCGTGATGATCCAAAAGATCTCTGCGGATGCGCCCGGAACGATACACGTATCCGAAGACAAGACACTCGACTATGCACGCAAACATCAACCCGAAATGATTCATGAAGTGGTCAAGTGTATCGAACCAGTATAGGCCGGTCTGGAACATGAACGGAATCCCCAGAATGAATCCGAACCCGCAAATGAGCAACATCGCTCTATGATGTGACCAGCCATATTTGTCCTCAAAAGCCGCCGTGCAGCCTTCTACTAATGAGAACGCCGAGTCGACTGCCAGCATCAACAGCATTATGAAGAATAGCGGCCCAAAGATCATGCCGCCCGGTATCAGATTGATCAATTGCGGATAAGCTACGAAGGCGATGCCGAGACTGCTGTCCATCCACGCGCTGATCGGTGTCGCGCCTTCCGGTAGATTGGCGAGGTAGCCCAGGCAGCCGAAAACAGCCAATCCCGCGATAATAGCCGTCAATGCGTCCGATATCGCGATTATGAAAGCGTTGCGGACAATATTCGTTCCCTTCTTTAGAAAACTGCCATAGGCGAACATAATGCCGAAACCAACCGAAATAGAGAAAAAAACCTGTGTATAGGCGGCAATCCACGTCGAGGGCCTCATGAGGAAGGTCAGAAACTCCCCCCTCGGGCTCATATAATACGCCAATCCCTCCGACGCACCGGGCAGCGTCACACCTCGCACCACAAAAACCAACAGAATCACCCACGGAACAAGAACAGTGGCGTAGATCACTTTCGAAACAGTCTTGACGCCTTTCCAGATGCACGCAGCGATGGCAAGCCAGGTAAGGACCGAGCCAATCAGTATCTTTACCGAGAGACTGCCCCATCCGCTGAAGATCCCACCCAAACTCTGTGGCAGGTCAGACGCATTTGCCAGATGCAAGAATTCCTTGGAAAAGAAAGCGCTCGGGTTATCTCCCCAAGCCTGGTTAAAAGAGTACACCGTGTAATTCCAGCACCAGCTCATTATCACCGCATAGTAGCAGGTTATCAAAAAACCAACGCCCACAATGCACCAGCCCAACCATTCGAACTTCGAACCCACAAAACGGAACGCGCCCGGCGTAGACTTCTGCGTTCGCTTGCCCATCGCAAGCTCGAGAATAAGAATGGGAATGCCCGCGGTAAAAAGCGCAACTATGAAAGCAATGAGAAATGCAAAACCGCCGTTCTCAGCGCATATCCGCGGGAAACGCCACACGTTTCCCAGCCCGATGGCCGAGCCGATGGCAGCCAGCACAAACACCGTACGACTGTCCCAGTGTTCACGTCCATTAGGAGTAACCGAATTCTTCATAGCTGTCTCTCACAATTATTGGATGTAATCCCCGTTTCTGCTATCTCACATCCAGGCCTAATATCATACTTTCATCGGCCACCCCTTCTTCTCGACACTTCGTGTACTTCGTGGTTCAATCAATCCTCTTTTCATGCCGACATGGAAAGCAACACCTCACACACTGAACCGGAAGAAAACAATATCGCCATCCTCGATAACATGGTCCTTACCCTCCAGGCGCACGCAGTGCTTCTCCTTCGCGGCCCTCATACTCCCCTCCCGCTTGAAATCCTCATAAGCCACGATTTCCGCACGGATAAAACCCCTCTGCATGTCTGTATGGACCTTGCCCGCCGCCTCCCATGCCGTCGAGCCGCGCCTGATGCTCCACGCCCTCACCTCCTTCTCCCCGATCGTGAAAAAGGAAATCAGGTCCAGCAAACCATACGCAACTCGCACAAACTTCGGGCCAGCCGGCTCATCAATTCCCATGCCCGATAACAGCTCAGCCTGATCCTCCTCGGAACACTCCGATATCTCCTCCTCGATCTTCCCGCTTATAGCCATCAGCGGAAAAGCGTTCTCATTGCAGTACTGCTCCACGTCGGCGGAAACAGGCTTTCCGATATCCTTCTCGTCAATATTGAGAAGTACCATCACCGGCTTCTGAGAAAGAAAGCGAAATCCGCTCAGGAGCTTCTGCTCATCTTCCGTAAACTCCAAACGGCGAAGCGGCTTCTCCTCCTCCAGGGCCTGTTTACATCTCAGCAGGACCTCCTTCTCGGGAGTGTGCTTATCCTTGGAAGACTGCAGCTCCTTCTCAATGCGATGAAGCCTCTTCTCAGTCATATCAAGATCGCTGAATATCATCTCCAGTTCGAGGGCCTTCACGTCCCGGACAGGATCAGCCGAATCGAACACCTGCAGCACCTCCGGATTGCTGAAAGCGCACACAACATAGCTGATCGCGTCCACATCCCGCAGGGCCGCCAAAAACCGCGCGTCAGGGCCGCCCGATTCCCCCCCAGTCCCCGTCATGAAACCGGCTGTATCGACAAACGTTATCTCCACATATTTGAGCTCCCCCTTAGGGTTCTCTCGGTGTACATCTGCGAGTCTCTCGTCGATAACGTTCACGACACCCAGGTGGGTCTCAGCGCTCTGAGTGAAAAAACCTCCGGTGGGAAGGGTTTGGTGAGTAAGCAGGTTAGAGATCGTGGTCTTTCCGGAATTGGGTAGCCCAACAAGCCCAAATTTCACCGCAACATATCTCCAAAATCAATTGACGCCCGTCTTGCCAAGCCGCGCTTCCTCTATGCGGGACATCGCAAGTCTGTTCGCGGCCTCGGACGTCGGCATCCCTTCAGATTTCGAGATCTCGACTATCCTCTTAATGTTCTCATATATACCCGTCGGTGACCATGCTTCCTCATCGCACGGCCTTCCGAGTATATCGCGATAATAAATATTAATAAGTCCTCCCGCGTTCGCAACATAATCCGGCGCGTAGAGTATCCCCATCTCGTGCAGCGCCCTGCCGTGTTTCTTCACATCCTTGAGCTGATTGTTTGCCGCGCCCGCAACTATCTTGCATCTCAGCCGTGGGATCGTGCTGTCGTTTATCACCGCCCCGAGCGCGCACGGAGCAAAAACATCAACCTCCTGATCGTAAATCTCGTCCGGAGAAACGACCCTCGCACCGAAATCCTTCTCAACCTTCTCAATATTCGGCGCGTAAACATCCGTGATCACAAGCTCCGCACCCGCCTCATGCAGTACACGACACAGCCGGTAACCAACGTGCCCAACACCCTGCACGGATACCCGTATCCCCTCGAGAGTGTCCCTGCCCATTACCTCCTCAACGCACACCCGGATCGACTCGAAAACTCCATTGGCCGTAGTGGGAGAGGGATCGCCGCTCCCCCCTTCATCGCTGTTTCTCCCCGTGACGTATCTCGTCGTCTCCCGAAGGTACTCCATGTCCTCCACCGATGTTCCGACATCCTCTGCCGTAATATATCTGCCGTTCAGCTTCTCAATAAAACGCCCCATCGCACGAAATAGCTCAGGGGTCTTGTCCTTGCGCGGGTCCGCGATGATGACCGCTTTTCCCCCGCCAATTCTCAGGTTCGCAGCTGCAGCCTTGTACGTCATCGCTTCGGACAGGCGAAGAACATCCTCGATAGCTTCGCGCTCGCTCCCGTAATTCCACACGCGCAATCCCCCCAACGACGGGCCGAGCACAGTGCTGTGTATCGCTATTATTCCCCGCAAATTCGCTGACTTGTCCTGAACGAAGATCAACTCCTCATGATCGCAGCTTACCATTCCCGAGAAAACTTCAGACATGATTGTCAGCTCTCTTCTTCCTCCTCTAAAAAAGCGGTCGATTTTCCGACACTGATTATTACCAGTAGTCGAATGACTGTCAATCAAATAGATTAGCGGGAAACTGATTCAAACAATAATGTCGTCGAACAATTAAGGCGCGTCCCCTTCCGCACGCCTAAGCCGCTAAGAAACACATCAGCCCTGACGTAAAACAACCGCCGGCTTCAATTTCGCCGCGTGGTTCGCGGGGACGATCCCCGCGATAACGCTGAAGAAGAAACCGATGAAAAAGCAGATCAACACCAACTGCCAGGTCGGAGCAAAAAAGGATTTCGGGACGAACGGATAGTCCCTCAAATAGCTGAGCAGTATCTTGTCCCCTATCCACATAATTATAAAACCGATCATGATGCCGTCGAGACCGCCGATAACACCCACAAGTCCCGCCTTGAGCATATAGATTAGCCTGATGTGTATCTTGCGCGCGCCCACCGACCTCAGAATCGCTATATCGACCTTCTCCTCATTCACCGACATCGTAAGCATATTGAAAATACTGATCGCGGAAATCACGAGGATCATCAGCCCGAAAGTACCGAAGACCAGCGATATGATTCGCGAAACACTGTTCAGCTTTTGCAGCGTATCCTTCTGCGTCCTCACATCCAGCCACTTATTATCGATAACAAATAGCACATCACCGTCGCGGACCACCTCACCCACCTTATGATATCGAACCGATTCCGGTGATTCACCCGCATAGAACGTCCCTGCTTTCACGGCTTTTATGATATTGCCATCGACTTCTTCCTCATCCTCTTCCGTCTCGGAAGGGGCATCTTCCTCTCCTGCGGGGGAGAGACGTTCCACCACGAATAGAGGCTGGAGAAACGACACGTCCTGATCATTCTCGACGAGAACTTCCACAATCCGCATGTCGCCGTCGGCCCTCACCTCAACAGTATCCCTCTTCAGCGCCTCGAGATCCTTCCGTATCGGCTCCACATAGTCGATGCTCTTCGTTCTCAGAATGATGTACTCATATACCTGCTTCTCTCCGATTATTCGTGGATCACCACGTGCATACTTCTCGCGCCAGTACTGTATGTAACCCAGCGGAACGCTGATCCCCATCATGGGGGCCCGCTTCGATACCCCGACAACCTTGCAGTTCACCGGCTCAATACGATAATCCCTCGATCTTCCACCACCCCTTTCCGTAAGAGCCATGCCCGGCACATCGCCGAAACTGAGCTCAAATTCCTGTCCCAGAAGAGCGTCCTCGTGGAACCGCCCGTAACCGAGCGTCTTTGCCAGCCCGATGTTATAGACCTCCAGAGTGCTCTTCGAGATGACTATCGGGACCTCTTCAGCTTCGGGATCAAAAACATATTTCTCCGGGTGCTTCAGACCGTCCATTATGATCTCTCTCGGAACACCAAAAACGGCTGTCTCCGTCCGGAAAGTGCCCACGGGAATCTTCCCGAAGACCTTGATCTTACCCTCCATTTCCGCCGCGATATCAAGTGCCCGTACGGGATAGATCTTGTCAACACCGTCAAGGCCCTTCATGAAATCAACAAGGTCTTCATTGAAGCTCGAATAATCGGCGCTCAACGAATAACCCATCTTTCGCTCTTTCAGCCTGACGGTCATCTCAGTGATCGGAATCTTGCCGATCAGCTCGTTCTTCACCGTCCGCTTCACCGATTCTATCAGCGATAGCAAAAACAGCAGGCTTGCGACACCGCATATGATCCCAAGTATCGAAAGGAACAGCCGTCCCTTCCTCGCGAAGAAGTCTCTGAACGCCAGTAAAAGCAAGTTACGAAAAGGCATATCCAGCCCTATGATATCTTGTCGTTCCCGTTACCTGTAAACCTGACACTCCCGTACTCGTCACCGTCTTCAACAAACTTCCCGTCGGCGAGCACGAAAACCTTATCGGCATGTTTCAGCACGTTGAGGTCATGCGTTACCATGACCAACGTCATCTTCATCTCCTTGTTCAGTCTGAGCAGAAGCTCCATTATGTACTTCGCCGTATTCGGATCGAGGTTCCCCGTCGGCTCATCCGCGAGCAATATCATCGGCTTGTTCACAATGGCCCTGGCGATCGCCACGCGCTGGCATTGCCCTTCCGAAAGCTCGATCGGCTTGAACAACTTGCGCTGCCACAACCCTACCCCTCGCAGCGCTTCCTCAATCCGTTTCTCCTGCTCAGTGCGTTTCATTCGCGAAAAGAGCAAGGGCACACGCACGTTCTCGAACGCCGTATACGTCGGCTTGAGGTTGAAAGTCTGAAATATGTGGCCTATAACCTTATTGCGGTATCTCGACAGAGCCGTGTCCGAAATCATCAGCATGTCGCCAATGCTCTCCACGATTATCTCGCCCTTGTCAGGCCGGTCGAGGCCGCCCAGAAAATTGAGAAGCGTCGTCTTCCCCGTACCGGATTCACCAAGCACCATGACAAACTCCCCGGCAGCTATGCTGAAACCAACTTCCTTGAGCACAACGATGCTCTCGCCGCCTTTGTGATAGACTTTCGTGAGATTGCGAGCCGTGATCATCTCAATCTTCCTCCTTGCTTTCCTCTTCAGGAGGGAGAAATCTCGACTTCATATCCGAGCCATAGCGTCTGAGCCATATCGTCGTGTCCAGCCCGGGGATGTTTACCTTGACGGGATACAGCGGAATTTCCTTCGAATACCACATCTCAACGAAACGTTTCTCGATAATCGTCTTGTACACAACACAGTCGAATGTCATCCGCGTCTCGACCAGTTCCTTACCGTCCTCGCTCGGGACCTGAATCGTCTGCCGAAGCTTCTCGGTGCCCTTCTCGACAAATTCGGCCCGCAGCACCTCGTCTACACCTTCGTCCTCAAAAGGTTCCCGTTCCAATACTCTTCCCGTTACCGGGTCCTTCTCCCGAACCAGCACAGTGGTGTTCCCCTCGGTATCAATCACGAACTGACGCCACGACACAATGAATCCGCGGTCATATTCCTTCATTTCAACCGTCACGGATTTCTCGTCCCTCTCCGCCACGAAAAGCAGCAGAATTGTCCCGTTGCTTATCTCAAGCTTGACCCAGTCGCCGACATTCACATCCCTGTACTCCTCGACGAGAGTCATCGCAAAGGAACTCCCGAATATCAAGAACGCAATGAAAAACACGATAATATAGAATGTCTTTTGCCTGCGCATGATTCACTCAACACAAATCTTGTCTTTTATATCCTCGAAAGTAGCCTGCCCTATTCCCTTCACCTTGATAATATCTTCTATTCTCTCAAACGGATAGCTCGCCCTGTAGTCTATGATCCTCTGCGCGTACACGGGACCGATCCCCGAAAGCATCTCAAGTTCTCTCTGAGACGCCGTATTAATGTCTATCAGCCGAGGCCCGACTCTCGACGACACATGCGACTCGCCCACTTCACCGGACCCCCCCCTCTTTGGAACAACTATCTTCTCTCCGTCATGGACCAGACTCGCAAGACTAAGCCTATCGGGATCGGCGTTAGGCTTGAGACCCGCCATCCATATGATATTGAAAACACGAGTGCCCTCTCCAACCCTGTAAACATTCGGCCTCAGCACCGCTCCACTCACGTGAACGTAAATCATCCGTTGACTTTCGCTCTCATCAATGTTGGACGAGACAGAAACCGATGCATTCGAACCTGCCACGTCAACCTTAGCTCCCGAGCCGACGGACTCCCGCCGGTTAAAGAATATCACGATAGCGATGATGGAAATAATCAGCAATCCAACCGCTATCGCAAGCTGTTCATCCCGTGTAAGTCGAAACATTCTCTACTGCCAAATCGTTTTCCATCGACGGGTCACAACGGACCCCGATGGTTACTTCACAACAATGCTCAGCAGCTTGTCCTTCACCAATACAGTCCTGACAAGCTCCTTCCCTTCAATATGCCTCAGCACGTCCGAGTTCTCTTTCGCTGCGGCGAGAATTTCGTCTTCCGAAGCGCCCAAACGTGCCTCCATCTTTGCCCGCACCTTCCCATTTATCTGCACAACGATCTCCACCTTCTCCACAACAAGCGCTTCCTCGTCCCATGACGGCCACTCCTGCTTGAAAAGCGATTCATCCTTGCCCATCATCTGCCACAGCTCTTCGCATATGTGCGGCACGAACGGCCCAAGAAGAACCGTAAGCGTCCTGAGAGCGTGCGCAAGTATCTGCTGCGAGACATTACCTTGCTGAACCAGTTTCTCGGCCTCGAGGTACAACATATTTGTCAGCTCCATCGCGCTCGCGATCGCCGTGTTGAAGTGGAAATCCCCCTCAATATCCGTCGTGAACTTCTTTATCGTCGCGTTCGTTATCCGGTGAACTTCGCGCGCCTCGTCGCAAAGCTCCGAAATTTCGGGCAGCGGCTTTCCCTCGAATTCCCTAATCGAATCCATGTATTTCGTGACAATGTTCCAGAACCTCTTAATGAAACGATACGCACCCTCAACGCCGTCATCGCTCCACTCCGCGTCCTTCTCCGGTGGACCTATGAATAGAATATACAGCCTCACGATATCGGTACCGAACTTCTTGATAAGCCCATCGGGAACAACCACATTGAATTTCGATTTCGACATCTTCACCACGGCGTTTTCTATCTCGTCGTCACGGCCCGTAGCTCTTATCTTGGCGACTTCCTTATCGCTGAGATATGCGCCGGTCTTCTTCATCTGATGTGCCGTTCGGCAGATCATCCCCTGCGTGAAAAGGTCCGCGAAAGGCTCATCAAAACTGATATGACCCGCATCGCACAAGAACTTCGTGAAAAACCTCGCATACATGAGGTGAAGTATGGCGTGTTCAACACCGCCTATGTACTGATTCACCGGAAACCAGGTGTCCACAAGCTTCCTGTCAAACGGCTTCTCATCATCCTTTGGCGAGAGATAGCGCAGAAAATACCAGCTCGAACATACGAACGTGTCCATCGTGTCCGCCTCTCGACGGGCTCGTCCACCGCACTTCGGACAAGTCGTCTTGACAAAATCATCATTCGTCGCAAGAGGCGATTTCCCTTTCGGCCTGAAATCGACCTCGTCCGGAAGCAATACCGGAAGGTCTTTCTCGTCTACAGGGACTATGCCGCACTTATCACAATAAACCATCGGGATCGGCGCGCCCCAGTATCTCTGCCGCGATATCAGCCAGTCGCGCAGACGATAGTGCACAGAGCGCCTGCCCTTGCCGACGCTCTCGAGATAATCCGTCATCCTGTCCATGCCGGCATCGCGGTTATGAAGGCCGTTGAATTGACCTGAATTCACCAGCAGGCCGTCGCCCTCATAGGCGTGCTCCATCGTTTTCTCGTCCAGCGAGCCTTCCTCGTTTTGGATCACAACCCTGACAGGTATGCCATACTCTGTCGCAAACTGGAAGTCCCTCTCGTCGTGAGCGGGAACGGCCATTATCGCGCCCGTGCCGTATTCCATCAGCACGTAATTGGCTATGTATATCGGCACCTTCTCGTCATTGATAGGATTCACCGCGTACTTGCCGGTGAATATCCCTCGCTTCTCCGCCTCCTCGGACGAGCGCACCATATTGCTCTCGGCCTTCACGCTGGCAATGAAATCGAGCATCTCCCTTTTGTTGCGCACATCGTCGATTATCATCGGGACCATCGGATGTTCCGCAGCCATGACCATGAATGTCGCGCCGCAGAGCGTGTCAACCCTCGTCGTAAAACACTTGATGATTGCGCCGTCACCTTCGAGCGCGAAATCCATCTCAACGCCGATGCTCTTGCCGATCCAGTTCTTCTGCATCGTCTTGACTCGTTCGGGCCAATCTTCGAGCTTGTCCAGATCATCCAGAAGCTGGTCGGCATAATCCGTTATCTTGAAGAACCACTGCTCCAGATCTTTCCTCTCCACCTTAGTGCTGCACCGCTCGCATTTCTCGTCGATAACCTGTTCGTTTGCAAGCACTGTCTGGCACGAGGGACACCAGTTCACCTCCGCCTTCTTCCGATACGCGAGACCCCGCTTATACAGCTCCAGAAACATCCACTGCGTCCACTTGTAATAACCCGGATCACACGACGTGACCTCCCTGTCCCAGTCATACCCTGTCCCCCACTCGTTCAACTGCCGCTTCATCGTCTCGATATTTCTGTATGTGCTTTTCTTCGGGTGTATGTTTAGCTTTATAGCGGCGTTCTCGGCGGGAAGGCCGAACGCATCCCACCCTATCGGAGAGAGGACATTGAACCCCTTCATCATCTTGTACCGGGCAACAACATCACCTATCACATAATTGCGCATATGACCGACGTGCAGCGCCGCAGAGGGATACGGAAACATCATAAGGCAGTAGAATTTCGGCCTCGGATCACTCGGATCCATCCTGAACAGCCCCGTCCTGTCCCAGTACTCCTGCCATTTCTTCTCTATTTCCGCAGGCCTGTAGTCCATACTAAGAAAATCCCTTATCAATTCGAGTAATCAGTTGAATTTCAGAGGGGCGGCGCGACAAATGCAACTAAGCCTCGTCGTCCTTCTCGCCGAAGACCTCGGCGCTGAAAATGTAGATCTCTGTCTCCTTGTCCTTCCAGGCACCGGAACCAAGCCCGGCCTTATAGCATGTTTGCTCGAGGAACCTCTCCCTGCCCCATCCCCATTCAGTCGCAACCTGCGGCAGAAGAAGACCGGCATACGGCCCCCTCTTCATGTAGAGGCCGTGCTTCCCCACTTCCACCACTGACGCGTCCGTGATCTTCTCCAGCGGTGTCATCGCCGAGATCTCGATATCCACCTCGTCGAGCTCGGAACGTTCAAGGGAGGGAAAACGCGGATCGTGAATCGCCGCATCGACCGCCAGGTTCGCGACCGCCTCCCCCAGAGGCTTGATCGGATTCACATAACCGATACAGCCCCTGAGCTGCCCGCGCTTCTTCAGCGTCACAAAAGCCCCACGGTCCTCCGCCAGCGCCACGGACATCTTCTCCAGCCTGAACTTCTGCCCCTTAAAATGTTCCTCGATAGACCTCCGCGCGATCCGCAAAAGCTCTTTCTTATCACCGTCGCTTAACATCATACACCTCTCTATAACACCGAATTATACAGAACGACCCACGACCCTTCAAACACAAATCCCAATACAAAGTAATGGGTCAGTTACGGGTGGACGTCCCGTATCGCCGGTGTCTCGCCCCGAGGACGAGACTTCTCAGTTCGTAGTAGCGCAGTAATGCGCGTAGTTTTCCCAAGAGAAACGTTCACTTCTGTCAGGCCGGACTTCGACAACCGCGTCTCTGACCGTCCACTCAACATTGGAGCTCGCCTTGGCGGGCGATTGATATTAGCCTCGGGTGCAAGCCCGTGGACAGACAACACAAAAAGAACATGGAGCCCTCCGGGGCGATTGACCATCCCTTATTGCAGGTTTGCCGCGGGCCTCAGCCCTCAGCGTCGAGGCACCTTCCCAAACCGAATCAAAACGAAACCTCGCCGACACAAAACAAACTATCAAAACCCATGTAATGGGCGACACAACTACGCGATGTTTCCGTTGTTTTGCGAAAAAACGTCTCAAGAAATCAATTGACACAGAAGCAATATCTGTGTTAATATAATAAGAATTGGTTTCATAACTTGATGCGGGTGTCTCCGTCTCTCTGTTCCCTCTGGAGGACAAAAATGAAATCATCATCCATTCTACAGAAAATCAAGAAATCAACTCACCTTGCCCTGATCCCTCTGACCCTCTCTCTTCTGCCTTACCAGACAGCCTCGCCATACGAACCCGTTGTCGAATGGGAGAAGACCTTTGGCGGGACTGATCCTGATTACGGCGCGTCGGTTCAGCAGACCTCCGACGGCGGATACATCATCTGCGGCTACACGTGGTCCTACGATGCCGGAGCTGGGGATGTCTACCTCATAAAG
>SDBU01004489.1_pt1 | contig 17094 bp, 14 predicted proteins | sample 2277071 | NCBI WGS metagenome assembly SDBU01 (sample SAMN10397929, study PRJNA504765) | marine sediment metagenome | isolation source: marine sediment core GS08_GC12, 126 cmbsf | place: Arctic Ocean: Gakkel Ridge, Loki's castle | collected 2008 | reverse complement strand
TGAGACTGAATCTGAGACTGAATCTGAGACTGAATCTGAGACTGAATCTGAGACTGAATCTGAGACTGAATCTGAGACTGAATCTGAGACTGAATCTGATTTTATTGTGCCAAGCGAACCACCAACAGCATTTTTATCAGATACAGTATTTGACGCACGAGATGGGATTCCAGAAGATGGGATCCCAGAAGATGGGATCCCAGAAGATACTATTCCAGAGAAAGGATACTTTGATGAAGATAGTTGGAAGCTACCAGAAGATAAGGAGAAATTTTGGACCGAAGAAGGAGAAGATTGGAAGAAAGGTAGCACAGCAGATGAAGATCAAAATAACAGTCCACTAGACGAAGATGACCAACAAACTGTATAACAATGTCTCTGACATAAGGTGTAATTATGAGTGATCTTCCAAATATTCCTAGTAGTCTTATCAATTTGAATGGGAATATGCTTTGTGCAGTTGACGTTGAAACTACTGGACGACTAGCAGGGTATCATGAAGTTATCCAAGTTGCTGTGCAGCCTTTGACCAGTGATATCAAACCTTTACCAGATGTAAACCCATTTTACATAAATATAGCCCCCCAACACGTTGAACGTGTTGAGGGGACTGCCACAATGGTACATGGATTAGATATGGATGATCTGGTTGCAAACTGCCCAGATCCATACAAGGCCGCTGATCTTTTTGACGAGTGGTTTCAGCGCTTAAAGCTGCCATTTAGAAAACAACTTGTACCACTGGCCCATAACTGGGCATTTGAGAGGGGGTTCTTAATACATTGGTTAGGACTAGAAACCTTTAATCAGTTGTGGCATTTTCACCCGAGAGATACTATGCTCTTTGCATTAAGTATCAATGACGCATGTGCCTACCATGGAAAAGACATTCCTTTTGGGTTTGTTGGGCTTGGTTCAATGTGTAACAAATTTGGTATAAAAATGGAGAAAGCCCATGACGCCTTATGTGACGCACGGGCTGAAGCTGAATTGTATAGGCGAATGTTATCCGCGTTTGGTTAATGCTCGTCTAGCTTTTCTTTTCCCGGCTCGCGGTGATGATTTTGTACCGCCCTGTCTAATAAAAGTTTTTTGTGTTTTTCGCGCGCCGCCCCGACTACCACTTTTACCGCTGCAACATCCCATAATACACCTCTACCAAAAATTTCTAGGACAGTGCTCTGTTTGCATCTTGATTTTGTTGAGTAGAGCAACGCCTTGTGGTTTCACAACACATCCACACCCTTTGCAGCGTTGTGATTCAGCATCATACCAGTCACAAGGAGCGCAAAAATCCTTGTGAATTTGTTTCACCTCTTCAGGCCCTCGCACAGGCCGCCCGCCAGCTATCCACCGCTTTACTGCCTTCCAATAGGTGTCTAGTGATTCACTCACCCCTGGAAGAGTAGGAATACCCTTCTTCCCCAGGCGCTTTTTAATTGCTTCTGGTAGTGGAATACTGTCTTTGACAAATTGCTCGTCGAGATTGCCGCCAATTTCAACTATAGCAGTTAAACATTTTTTACAATCTTCATAACTCACAACATGTTCATATTGCGCATCACAGTGAGCTTGAACTTGTAAATTACCTTTTGGCGCGCGTTGATTTGTAAATTGTCGATAAGGGCATTTCCCCCATTTGGATTCAAATTGCCAGCCATCTGCTTTCCGCACATACCCCTCTGGAATTGGGGGTTGTTCCGCTCCCTCCTGAGATGAATAAACTATATTTGTATCCTGGTAAGAAGGCTCAGGCCAAATAGCAGCACTTGGAGCACACTCCTTACAAGTTGCAATAAGTTTCAAAAGGGGGCGACGTAGTGTGCAGTTTTTACATATTGATTCAGTAACATCATGTCTATACTTTTCAGACGTATTATTAACACAACGGTATTTCTCTTTTGCACCGCCATCTTTACTACGTTTAATAATGCGTTGACGCTTTTGACAACGTAAGTTTTTCATTACCATAATCCTAATTCACAATGGTTGTCAGGATTTTGCATCAAGTCTCTGACAGGAAAGGGACACTCACACCGTGTTTTACCACAAATTCCTTCTCCCTTATCAAAGTGTTCGCACTTTTTACAGTGACTACTTAAAAGATGCTCAATCACTTCATCGTGTCGTATTACTAACTCAGTATAAACATCATTCAATAATGAATTGGTTATCGCGTCTTCACCTTCAATAGCTTCCTTGTGGGAACAAGCTTCACAGCGTTCTTTATGAACCAAATCAAGATAAAAGTCATCACTCTCCTTGTTTAGACACCGAGACACTTGAATATTGAGGCCCAGTTCTAACAGAGTATCCTGCCACACACACATTCTCTCTCTCATTATTCTTTCCCTATGCTTTGGTAGGTTGGTACATTTCAGTTTGATTTGGCGCCTCTGGATCACCTGGCGGATCCTCGCATATTCCCCCTATAAGAGCGTCTGGGTTAGAAATTCCTTTTATCCCAGATACTGAATAGGGGTAAGTGGCCGCCCGCGAGCAATAACCACAACCCGCATGTAGTGCTTCAATTTCGAGCCGTTTTTGCTGACGAAACAGCCAAGCCGTGAACATGGCACCAAATGAATGGCAAAAAGATGACATTAACCCAGTACAAGGGCCACCACACCTCCCCAGAGTGCATGGCCCGCCTCGACAACCACCAAGAATTAACCCTGAAGTGACTAGATCAGGCCAGATATACCATACTGTTACTTCGTAGATACATGGCTGCTCTCCAGGTGAGACTCGCCCGCATACTGGAGGATTCTTCTTCGGTTTCTCACTGTCCATTCCCCCTCCGCCAGGAGGTGGGCCACCTTGTTGCACTTCACTAACACTATCTCGCGCATTTCTAGCCAATCTTAAAGCTTCAAAAGCAGGGTCCTCTTCTTCAATTTCAACAATATCAGACACATTGCAAACAACGGTGGGGGCAACATCCCCTATATCGGAGGGGTTTTGATCACCCGACGTAAGAATTATTGTGGGAGCATCACCAGTATCAACATAACCGCTCCGTAAAATATGCTCAATTGGCGGCGTTACTGTGAAAGTATAACCACCGCCCGCCTTTTCCTCTTCCCCCGGAAGTGGAAATCGACTAACCTCGGGTTGCTGTGCGGGCCAAGCCCAGGTATAAACTTCATCTGTGCCTGCGAGAATAGGAGTCCAACATCTGAAATGTATAGTGTTGGTCCCTGGATTATATGCGGCTGATTCAATAACTACTTTAACTGGAGATGCTGAGAATTGCGCCACATTTAGTAAGACACAGTCAAAAACATCCAAGTCTAAATGCTTCAGAGGCATATCAAATTCTATATATTTCCATGTGTTAGCTCGTCTAATTAGCCAAAATGTAGCTGACTTCAAAACTGTGTCATATAGATTCTGTGTGTAATAATTCCACCCGCTTTCAGTGATTCCATACTTTGCGACATTATGCTTCAAAATAATCTTTAGATTAGTTTCATCATCCTCTTCAACCATCGCATCGGTTTTCTTCCAACCAATAGTATGCTTTGTAACTATGTCTTCTGTTTCTGTGAGAGTAATTATAAATGTATTCGCAACAATGTCGCTTTCTGTGATTGTACGGATAGCTGTTGGTTCTTCTGATAAATATTTGATAAAGACGACTTCATCTCGGATGTAAAGAGCACAGCGAGATTGGTAGGCAATATCATGGATCAATTCTAAAATATTTGTTCGCTCATTAACATAGAAATTACATGGGTAATTTGCCAGCTTAGCTTTTACATCAGTGAATGTTGTGGCGTCATAAGTAAGTGTATTATACTTATCTAATAACCACTCTATAATATCGATTGGATTAGGGCCTACATCTGATGTGAATGAAACATAGATAGTATTATTCCAGTTTGAATCGTAGGTACTTAGTTGCTTTTCAAAGCCAATTTCCACAACTTGATAACCATCATAATCTGTTTCATAGACTGTGTAATACTCAGATGGAACCTCCATCAAAATCGCACGTCCACTTGCCTGTATTTTATAGGCAGCTACACTATTGATTGTTCCAGGTATAAGACTTACAATATGTAAAATCTCTGACTCAGCTTGTAAAAACACTTCTGTGCCAGCTGGTCTCCAAACAAAACCAGCAGATTCCATAGCTTCATATGCCCGCCAAGATTCTGAAGAGCCTCCAGAAGGTGCTCGACGCCACACGCCAGCATCAGGCTGGCAGTCTTCTAATGTTTCTATAGGATCTTGATTATGGTACCAAGCTGTGCCCGTGTCCGTTTCTACCCAATTATCATTCCAATTTGATAATTGAACCCTATAACCATGATCTAATATGGCAGCACATTCAATATGTTCCCAGTCTTCATAATCAGGGTGAGTTCTGTTTATAACAGTAAAATATGTTCCGTTGAAAGAGCCAATTAAAAGGGCCCCACCCACATTTAGTGTAATGGTTTCACCTTGTGGGAATACATCACCGCCTCGAATATTGATAACAGTATTCTCATATGATGTTTCTTGATCATAGCGGTATAAGAGATTACAAATTGCTTCAAAACGGTCATCAACACACTCTGGGGTAGGCCCATATTCCATTTCTTCAGTTTGCTCGTATCCGCCGCCGATTGGATTTTGCTTAATACTATTAATGGTACCAAGTGCAATAGACGGACATTGAATATAACGAGCTTGGCACAAACGAGGCTGAATAGTAAAGTCATGCCACCCTTCGCCAGACAACAAAAAACCCTTGCGAGGCGCTCGAACTTGAATCACTTCCATATTGCATACTTGTCCAAAGACTAATGGCCATACTTTACCAAGAGCTTCTTCCGGAATGTCAGGAAAGTCGCCCTCCTCCATGGAAAAAGCAACCTCAGTGTCTTCTGTATGCGTTAAAATAGTAAAGGAAAGACTCCGCTTGCCTTCATCCCAAACTATTGGGCTGTTAATTTCACCTTGAAAAATTAAAAATTTATCAGCAAGATTTAGGCCACTAAAATGGTGGTAAAGCTTTACCGGCAACTTGTGAATATCATAATTATTGAATATCCACTTTAATTGCCCGTCAATATCATCTAGGGTCACACTAATTGACTGTGAGTCTCCAGAACCGGAAACTATTAAAGCAGTGTCAAAACCACTTATTTGAGTAAGTGTTGGATAAGGATAGTCTGCGCCATCAATTTTCTGATCAGCGTATAAAACTTCATTACCACCCTCTGCCCAGATGACTCCAAGAACTAGAATAGGATCTGTTCCAAGATTTGTTTGTAAGTAATTCAATGTTGGTGCTGGAATTGTTCTCATTACAATCGTTCCTCAAAATCAAGAGAGATAGTCACCGTTTCCCCGCCTGGGAAAGATTCTGCTTTTGAATTTGCCGCTAATTCAAATGGATTACTTTGCATATAAACTACTCGTTGATTATTATCTTGATCTGTGAGTCGCACAGGGAAGCGGTAGTAAACTCTAATAAAAGCTCTCAATTCCATAGCTTTACTTCTTGCAATTTCAAAAGAAAATTGAAATCGTTTACGACCTGCGCGCGCTTTAACATATGTGTATAACGTGCCATCCATAGCTCGTATCGAAGCCATAGAAGATGCAACTTCTAACGTGTTGCCCCAAGTCGGGCTAGGAAGAAGAATTGTCGTTTGATACCCTGGATGTGGTGCTTCTAACTTAAACATTAGGGCTCCTCTAAAAGAAAAACCGCAGCGCTAGTAAAAGCTAAATCATGGCTAAGTCCACGAACACGAATTAACTCTATGCCAATACTATCAGCTAAATCTAATTTATCGCCACGGGCATAATTTTCTACTAACACGCCTTCAAATTCAAATGTAATTGTCCAACCTCTACCGGTGCAACTTGCGCCATCTTGAACAGCTGTTTCATTCGGTGTTGTAATTACGCCGATCCATTCCCGCCCTTCCCAATCTTGCATGCCAATTTCTGCACCAACATGTGTGACAAAAAAATCAAGCAAGTTATCAATTTCTGTTTGTGTTAATCCGATAAACGTAGCGACAATAGTCTGTGTCTTAGGCCAATTTGGATCAGCAAACACAGTAAGTTTACCGCCTCGCGTTTCACGGTTAATCCTATTGAATGCTATACGTTCAATGTTGTCTAATTCAGGCGCTCTTAATTCAACTTCATCTGTCGGCGCTGATATTGCTGGGTAGGTTAACTTGAAACGCGTGACTGCAGGATCATGTGTTACAAATGGTTCACTAGATGCTGGCGGTGTTGGCGCATTACTGATTGTGCTTTCACCAATAAATGGAGTGTATTGTTTGTAATTGCACGCAGTGCCAATATAGTAAGTTAAAGAGTGTCCAACAACAGATGTATGTTCAAGTGTGCGCGTAAATGTTCCGGTTAAGTTAACTGTTTGGGCAAGAGCAATTTCTGTGGGCGGCATACCTATAAGTTTACCACTCTCAAGCGATTGAGCCAAACTCATGGATGATTCAACTACTTCGCCCCGGTACATATCCTGAGTCATAGTTATAACACTACTAGTGTCTAATAAGTATGACAGACCAACCGTACTCAAAAGATTCAATGTGTGCCCAACTAAGACAGGGGCCCAAGGAGTGCCGCGAATACCAGTTGCCGCACTGAAAAAAGGAATGCTGTGCAAAACATTGGCGAAGCGAGGGCCAATCCAGAAAGCTTGACTCGTCAGCCCAAGATCATGGGTAATATTATGGTAACCATCTACCCACCAATCAGCTTGCTGTGCAAAATTAATCGCCGTATTGACAGTAAGACGCTCTTGTTCGACCCAAAGTAAATCATGATCTTGAACCAGATTCATTGTACTGGAGGCATTAGCCTCCAAAACTCGACTTAACACTGAAGCCAAATTCATTTCACTTTCTATATCTAAATGAAATGTTTCTGTTCCTTCAGCGTCTTGACTCAAATTTAACGTATGCGAGGGGGACCGCGCCCACTCAGCAATAAAGGTAACATTCTGAGTTAAACCTGTAGCACTTTCTAATTCAAGTAAAAGCTCATCAACGTCGACACCTAATACCTCGACAAACTGCTGTGAAACACGTAGTTTTCCGACGCCGGCCGCTAAAACGTCAACATGCTGGCGTGTAACACGAAGCTCGCCGACGCCGGCGGCAAGTGCTTCGTTATATTGTCTGGTTACTCGTAAAGCCATTTTAACCTACTTTAATACCAAATTTAGCTGCATTAAGACCCGCTTCAGTCCAAGCATTTCCGGTATCTGGGTCAGTATCAGTTATTCTCATCAGTGTTATATAATTTGTAGTCCCAATTGTTTGCGCACTATCATCATATTGTGAACTGTTTGATTCAATAGGGGTTATTAGTTCAAATGGAGACCCGTCAGTGTCTCTACAATCTGTGTTAGTTTGAATCCCTATAATATCCCCCAAGCCTGTTAGCGCCCCATAATCATAGAGATCAGTTATGTTTGCTGTTGAATCTTCAACATAGGAGGTATCATTATCAGCTATAACTTCATCAACTGCGGCAAAATGGTTCGGGCCCGGCGATACTGTACCCCAATTAGCTGTGTCATCACCATCTGGACTTAGCAGCACAACTCTGGCGTTACCAATAAAATCATTATTCTCAGAACCAGTGCTGTCACAGATAGAAAGATCATCTATATAGAAATCAGTTTGGGAATCAATCCTACCGAAGCGCACTTTGTCATGCCATTCATTAGCTCCTGACTGAGTATCCGCTCCTGCGGTACTTATAACTGTTGTGCCGCCAATTTTAACCACATATAAACCTGTAGTGTTATGACATATCACTTTGAATTCAATATAACACCAAACATTCTCTTTTATTACATTCCCCACAGACTCAAGTAATGTGTCATCACGGTAAACACTGATGGAACCACCAGGGGAATAACCTAAACTCATTCCCTCTGTAATATCATCGTACATACGTAAAATTCTCGTAGTGCTGCTACCAGAGTTTATCTTAAAAGCAAAAGACAAGATGAGGGTATTATCTGTAGTTAGTGCGGGAGTTTTTATCCATGCCCAGCTACTGTTTTCAAATTTCAAAGCCTGACCCACCCCATTCCGCCCCTCTACCATATAGAGTTCAGTTGGAGTGCTGACAGTTTCATATCTACGTTCCATTACGCCAGTAGGATCAGGATTCCCGTCCCCACCCCCATACCCTTCAAAACCATCAATCCAGAGTAAAGCCATAGTGCTATCCTATTTTCACGCCAAATTTAGTTGTGTTAAGATTCCCCATCACCCAATAATTTCCCGTGTCCGGGTCTGTTTCCAATATTCGGCTAATTGTTGTGTAATCGATAGCTTTGACAGGCTGAGCGGCATCATCATACTGTACACTATTTGACTCAACCGGAGTCACTAGACTGAAGCTTGTAGCATCTGATTCTCTACAATTTGTATTAACTTGAATGCCCCAAATATCTCCTATAGCAGGCACAGATCCGTAATCATAAAGGTCAGTCACATTTACTGTTCCTTCTTCAACATAAGATGTATCTCCATCAGCCGTGACTTCATTTACTGCTTCATAGTGATTTGGACCCGGCGATACCGTTCCCCAGTTGGCAGTGTCATCACCATCCGGTCTCATTACTACAATTTTAGAAATGCCAAGAAAATCATTGTTTATGGAGCCAGTGCTATCCAAAATAGACAAATCATCTATATACATTGGATAATTTCCGCCCCAACCTAGCTTACCAAAGAGTATTTTATTGTTGTAGCCAGCGCTGGCAGGATCGGTGTCTATTCCTGTATCACTGAGAACTGTCACATTACCAACCTTGAGTTCATATTCACCTAGAGTTTGATGACACTTTACTTTGAATTGCATATAATACCAAGTGTCCGCAACCAAATTTAATCCAGTTGTAAACCCTAGAAAAGATTCATCTCGATAAACCTCAAGTTCACCAGTAGTAACAACAACATTCATTCCCCGATAGTAGCCAGAAAACATGCTCACAAATCTAGTGAATACACTAGTGTCAGGAACTTTGAAAGCAAAGGATACTATAAGAGTATCGTCTACAGTTAATGCAGGTGTTCTAAAATATGTATCGGTGATACTATTAGCAAGTCTAATAGCATAACCGCCGCCATGCCGCCCTGTTTCAACAGTCATTAAATTTTCTCTTGCAACGTCATACCTCTGGCCTAAAGATCCAGTCGGATCGGGAGTGCCGCTAATCCCATAACTTTCAAAACCATCAATCCACAATAAAGCCATTATACTACCCTATTTTTATACCAAACTTAGCCGCATTAATCCCCGCCTCCGCCCAGTAATTTCCTGTATCTGGGTCTGTTTCCACTACTCTCACGAGTGTCACATAGTCTGTGGATCCCACTGATTGGCTACTGTCATCATATTGAGTGCTGTTTGACTCAACCGGAGTTATAAGGCTATGACCCTGTACGTCAGATTCTCTACAGTCCGTGTTAATTTGAATTCCTTTGATATCCCCTAAAGTTGGTAATGCCTCATAGTCGTATAGATCTGTGACATTCGTCGTTGTCTCTTCAACATAAGAAGTATCATCATCAGCTTCAGTCGCGTCATTAACTGCTTCAAAATGATTTGGCCCTGGTTGCACTATACCCCAATTAGCGGTGTCATCTCCATTTGGGTTAATCATGACAACTTTAGTATTACCAAGAAAATCATTATTCTCAGAACCCGTGCTATCACAAACAGAAAAGTCATCTACATAGTAATCATAATTTGTCCCATTCTGATAACCGACGCCAAACATAACACGATCATGGTATGCCCCTCCTACCCGAGTATCTATACCTGTTTCACTAAGAACTGTTGTGTCACCTAATTTAAGTTCATAAGATCCATTGGGCGCATTATCACATACTACCTTAAATTGTAAGTAATGCCAAGCACCTTCTCGTATAAGTATGTCACTTGTAGCGGCAAGAAAACTGGTGTCTCGCCAAACAGCAAGTCCGCCACCGGGCTCATATGTAATATTCATTCCTTCAGCTGAGCCTGTAAATAATTGTATTAGGCGATGACGATGCTGCATATGTATAGACTTCTTAAAAGCAAAAGATACTATGAGAGTATCGTCCGTAGTCAATGGGGGTGTTAGGAAATAGCGATTTGTATTCAAACCATATGGAATTCTTATAGCATACCCTCCGTCACGCCCGGCTACTATAGTAAAAGTAATTTGGCCAGCGGTACTATATTTACGACTCAACGCACCAGTAGGTGTGACAGCTCCCGTACTGCCATAGCCATCAAAACTATCTAACCAAAGTAAAGCCATTTGTGGCACCTTTTATAAAACATCTGGGCGCAGGCGTAAACGCTCACGCCCAGATGACCGAGGGAGAGACTACCCACTGACTGTATAAGTGATCTTTAGAGTATCACCACTACTAACGGAAACAGTAGAACTGAACGCCGCTGTAGCCCATAGCATACCAGTAGCACCACCTTTTGTATTCTCATCCGTAATATAGATGCCTTTTAGCACATCAGTGGCATTGATACTAAAGTCCACTGTAGTACCATTTGTAATTTGACGGGTAGCAGCTGAGCCCACGGTCCACTGTGGCCGAGTCCCTTCCGTATAATCCTGACCTTCTACCCAACCTGCGTGACTAGCCATTGTATCTGCATCATTAAAGGCGCTAAAACCAGCATTATCTACTAAGGAAATGTACCATATTGTAGATTGAGAATCGGCGCTAAAATACACGTCAAGAATATCATTCATTCCAACGTCAACAATACCGTTTGGAACCTTGTACACACCAATCAATTTACCCGCTTGATTGTAGTGCTTGATAAGAAAGCAGCCATGAGGATAAAATTCAGTTATATTAATATCAGTATTCATTGAAAGTTTCCTTGTTTTGGGTTATAACTATCAAATATAGTATTTGGCATCCATTTAGTTCGCTGTCCTAACTCCCCGCTTCAAACCACTCCCTATCATCAGAGGGCTTAGAGTGCTTCGTCTTAACTCACGGCGTATGGCCACACCTATTTGTCGAGCTGTTTCATGAGGTGTGGAGCCTGTATCCTCACCCATTGAAACATTTACATCCCCAATATTTGTCACGGGTCCGCCGCGATCCCTAAATATTGGGTTAGATCCACTATTCATGGCTCGAAGTTCAGTAGAAAATCGCCTGGAATTTCTAGCATTTGTAATAAATTCCCCTGCAGAAGCCATTATCGGAATTTTATCCTGTCCTCTCGTTGCCTTCCATGCGTTCATAGCGGTCCAGAGTACTCCGGAGCTGCCGCCACTTTGGCGATATTGAGTCGCAGGTCCACCCGCATATGCGGCGCCAACACTGCCACCGGCGCATTTTGACGCTGCCGCAGCGCAAGCCGCTGCCGCCGCGTTCGCTGCCGCTGCCGCCGCATTCATTGCTGACGTAACACTATTCGCAACAGTAACAGAATGTTGGATTGTTGTATTAATACTTTTCCATGCCGTATTTATACTATCTGTGGCTATTTTAGCATCAGCACTTGTATTGATAAAATCATTTATTCTGTTAGAGCCTTCAGCTATTTTTTCTGCAACTTCATCCCAGCCATTTCTCAACATATAAGCTTGTTGTAAAGCCTCGCCGGTACTTGTCTCAACATCCATGACTCGAAAAACAGCTTCACTGATTGACGATATTGTCTCATTGAAAGCTTGACCAATATTCGGAATCGCCGCAACAATTTCATCAATCTTTTGAGATAAGAGATCAAGATTATTAGTTGCCCGCTCGGTTGCGGGCGCAAGTCCATCCACGTCGGCTGTCGGTTCTGCCGCGCCTGGAATGCCGCCTGGAATGCCGCCTGGAATGCCGCCGCCATCAGCTCCGGTCATTGAGGCGCGTGTGCCCTCCTTTACAATTAGTTCATCAAGTTTTTGAATTTGCTCACCATATTTCGTATTTTGGCTCCCTAATGCATCTGTCACATTATCTTGAGCACCTTTCAAAAGATCAACTTTACCTTTAGTTGTATCAGTAGCAAGGCCTGTTTCTTCAGTCTTCTTTTTACCTTGTTCCATTGCTTCAACACGTTCTTTAGTCAGGTCGCCCATTTTGGCTATAACTGTTCGCATAGCCTCCATTGGCTTGGAGTTCACTATTTCCCACAAATCTTTTTGTTTAGCAGCGGCCGCAAAATCATCTTTAGCAGTCTTAAGAGTAGCACGAAGAATATTTGCTCCCTCTTCAGTCACACGACCCCTCTCACGTATTGCGTCTATTTGTTGTTCAATAAGTTTTACACTGTCTTTGCTTGCCTCTAAACCTTGAAGATTGCCCTGCGCCACTTGTTTGATGCTGGCTTTGAGTTTATCGTATCTATCAACTTCTATTTGAGTTAGTTTTTTATATTCCGCTGAAGCTGCTTTGACATCACCACCATGTTTTAGAATCAGTAAAGAAGTATCTATCCAACCAGCTTCAATTGGCACCATGTCAACTTTAGCAAGATCCTTATTAATAGCCTCATAACTCCTGCCTAACTGTTCCGTCACCTCAATAAGATCAATTTCAGCTTGTTTTATACTTGTCAAACCTTCCTTCGATTGCTCGAATGCATCGCCCATGTATTCATTTAACCTCTCTTGAGGCAGCCGCACACGGCCCAAAACAGTTTCTATCGCGCCGGATAATTCCTTATCATCAATTTCGCCGAAATCAGCCTTTAGATGGAATATCAGATTATCAAACATTGCTTGCAAGCGTGCTGTTTCAACATCCCAAGCAAAGTGAGCTTCTTTCAAAACTTTATTAACACCATCATTAAATTTCTTCAGTCCTTGATCCATTCCAAGCAACTTATCCATTTGCAATTCTTTGTCGGAGAAAAGATTCTTCATCATATTTGCTTCAACTTCAGTTAATTGTATCCGAAGTTGAGATGATTGTTTACTACTAGAATCTTCTTGCTTAGCGAGTTCTTGCTGTAAGCTTGTCCATTGTTTTTGATACTCATTTATCTTTGCAATTCTTAACTCTGCATTATTTCTAAATTGTTTTGCTTCAGTACTAGCTCCTGCATCTATCAGCAGCTTTTCATGGTTAGCTCTTGCAGTTGTCTCTGCTTTTCGAGCCCGGTCAAGTCTTTTCTTTGCTTGATATTCGACGCCTCGATTCTTTATTTCACGGCCGTGGCGTATTTGTTCTAGTGCCATCTCTTGAGCTTGGTTAACTAGTTTCAAACCATGCTGATAGTTCTCTCCAGTGATTTCATCCTTAGCAAATAGCTTTTTAGCATCAGCAATCTTTTTGTTAGCTCGCTTGCTTTCCAAACGATTCTTAAGGAGTCCTTGCGCATTATCTAATTTAAGTTGGTAATCTTGCTCCTCGAATCGTTGCGTCATTGACGAAGTCTCTTTCGTATGATTTCGCATTTTCTTTTGGAAATTATCTTGAAGATCCGACAACCCCTTTATTGCGTCCTCCCCATCTTTGATAACATTATCCCACATTCGAGAAGTAAGTTGTGTTACGCTTTCAATATTAGCCTCTACAACAGATTCCATACGTTGCCAAACTATATCAATCTCAGACAAATAATTCCAAGCTTCTTTTGTTAATATGTCGTAGTGTTGCTTGGTTTTCTTAGCTTCACTCTCGCGCATCTTATCAAAACGCTTTACTGCTTCTTCATTCGCTTTTTTAATCCCTTCTTGATATCCTGCTGCAGCTTCAGCGGGGTCTTTCCAAGCATCAGCCATTATTTTCGTTGTATCTTGTACAGAACCCCCCAAAAGACTTCTCAAAATGCGCGCAAGTTTTTCAGCACTTTTTATAAGTTCGGCAATCCCCTCAACCATCACTGAAATAAAGTCAGCAGCTATAATAACTATCCCAGCAATACTTAAACCCACTGCCTCAAAGGCCACAGCCATAGTGTCTGCAGCTGGTGCTATTTCCAGTATATGCTCAAGCATATCAGCTAAGAAAGGCAATGCTTTTGAGGCGAGTTCTTCAAATGTAATTTGAATCCTACTTAATGCTTTATTGATCCTGAATGCAGGAACTTGTGAAAATTCCTCAAATGCTTCTGTAGCTTCCGTTGTAGACTCCCTGATGTCAGTAAGAGCTTCCTCCATCAACTTACCTTCACCAGTCATGATGCCCATTTGCCCAGCAATAGCCCGCACGCGATTAAAGTATTTAGCCATTTCTGCGCTCGCGCCGCCACTCTCCTTAGCAAGTTCCTTCAATACCCCTACCAAACCTCCAAACTTTTTAATTGCTTGTTCAGCATCCCGTACTCCCCACCTTTTGAAAAGTTCAAGCATCGCATCAGTAGGTTTGATCAACTTCAAAACAATAGCACGTAACTGGGTAAGTGCTGTGTTTACTTTAACACCTTGACGAGTCATAACAGCTAAAGATGCTGCTACTTCTTCCCACTCAATACCTAATTCAGCAGTTAATGGTGTCACACGGCCAAGAATATCAGCAAATTCATTCAACCGTAAACGACCTAATTCAATTGTTTTGAATAAGGTGCCAGCTACATGCTCGGTTTCGCTGGCACGCATTTGATAACTATTCATCACAGAAGAAAGAGCATTTACAGCATCTTTTGTTTCTGCAGTTGTAACAACAGCGAGTTTTTGGGCTCGTTCCAAGAATGTAAATGCATCAGCCGCATCCACAACTTGATTAGATAGTGTTTGATACAAACCTTCCGCGATAACTTGAGCAGAAACGCTGAGATTTTTCCCTAATTCTCGTACTTTATCAGAAATTTGCCCCATATCACCAAGCAACGGGGGCGCAATGGTCTTAATTTCTGCGATTGCTATTTGGAAATCTAATGCCGCTCGCGTGGCTTCTTGCATCCCTTGCACAACACTACTGAAAGCTCTAATAATAACCTGTGCCGCAATCACTCGAAGCATTGTAGTCCAGGAAAGGGTTAATCCTTTTGCCGCACGGGTGCCCTTTTGCCCCGCTTTCTGCATTTGATTCCCCATAGCCACAGCAGCAGTTCCAGCACCCTTAGAGGCTTTTTGTACTTTTTGCCCCGCTTTCTGCATTGCGGCGCCAGTTTTTGTCGCTGAAGCAGTAGCCTTAGTATTACTCGTCGAAACTTGTTCAGCCATTTGTTGCGAGCTGATGCCCATGCCAGCAACTGCTTGAGTGTACGAATTGCTTAAATTTTGTGCAGCGGTAGCACTAGTTTGCAAACCTTTACCTGATTTACCAACAGCTCCTTGTGTAGCACTCATTGCTTCGGCGAGCTTGCGAACAGAAGTCGCTGCTACACTCGCGTCAGTAGCTAAAGTTTTCATTGCTGAAACAGCTGTCCCCGCCCGCTTATTAAATTTGCGAACAGCGCCGCCGACATTTTCTAAACCTTGTTTGAGGTTACGTAAACTTTCGCGCAAATCAGTAAGAGCTTTAATAGCTTGTGAGGCATCAAAACCCAGTTTCTGAGTAATTTCTTCGGGCATATTACACCTTTACAGCCTTCATAAATTTGCGAGGATCAGGTAATTCTGTGTATTGAGTGAACATCTCAAATGCGGCCAAACCCTTCCCCTGAAAATGGTAAGGCGTCGGATTTGTTAACCCAGAGCGAGAAAATACATTCGGAGCTTTTCCATAGACTACACGATTGTATTCATTATAGGCTAGATACCGTAGTGTACTACGATACCTGAAATGCCAACGGCTTTTTTTAGCGTCAAGTTTCAACCCGCTGCCCTCCCCTGCCGATAACCCCAATGACTCACGATTTTTTTCACTTAATTGTGGGCCATACGGAATTACTGTGCCGAGTTCGCTGGCAAGTTTTTGAAACGTAGCCCTGGATGCTTTAGACCACGTAGGGATGACAACAAGTACGGCTGCAGAAAGCCATTCGCGCCCTGATTGTTTTAACCAATCAGTCATATACCCATTTAGATGAGTTCTATAACCTTTTAAGTCAAAACTTAGGGCGCGAAAATTAGCTTTGAATTTCATTAGTGGCGTCTCCTGCCTCTAATCTTTGGTGGCTTTGCACCAGACCTTGATCTAACACCGGTCATTGCTTTTGTCTCTTCAATTTCGTCATATTCACGAATTTGTTCATAAGCAATAATTAGTGCCTGTGTCCACACATTACTGTCATCCCAAAATTCTTTTACTCCTGGCGGTTTAAGTCCTAAACGTTCGCAGGCTCGCCAGACAACGTACTCGGTTGTTCTATGCTTAGGCCAGAGGATGCTTTTTGCTCCTCCTCCGTGCCAAGTAAAAAAATCTCGCGAGCCGCTTTCAGCTTTTCCTCATCAAGAGAATTTGCCTGCATCACACACAAAACAATACGGTTCACTTCAACATCAGAAAGACCTGCCTCCTTAAGTTCGCTAGTCCATTGCGTATATGTTGACGGGTCACTAATACTAGTTTTCTTCCACTCAATATTACTCGGCTCTACAGACTTGATAATCATATAAGCAAGTCGTTGTTCGTTGTAATGTTCTATGCGCTGTTTGAATGACTCATCATCTGCATTTGGCTTCCAACCATCGCGCGTCCGAATTCCGGGCGGCTTTGGCTCAGGAACTAGTACATCAAACTCGTCCATCGTTGTTACTGCTCGGGCCTTGATAACAATATTTTCATCTAATCGCGGCAAAACAAGAATTTCCTCATTTGGACCTTTAACTTCAATACCACCAATTCTCATGACTTAATCTCCCTGGTTAAAGAAGGTGGAGGCGAGCTTACTCGCCCCCACCACTAATCAAACTTAACACTCAGCATGATCACTACGAGCAGCAGTTGCTTCACTCACATTGCAACGACCTGATAAGGCAATTGTTGCTTCAGCAAGATCAAATTCCAATGACTCATAGCGGAAATCTGAGAACGTAACTTCTTCATCCTCATCAGTACCACAAGGCACGCAATGACGGACAATAATATCAACAGCAAAAGGTTCACAAAGATCAGATGAACTTGAAACCCACTCAGATGCCTCACCACTTTGCTTCAAAGCATCAACCGGTGTAACATCTTCGCCTGTCCCTGTTGCAATAAACTCATAGACAAAATCAAGGGATATATCAAGCGGTTGCTC